>Ga0137415_10001458_pt1 | contig 23404 bp, 19 predicted proteins | sample CZODoug3_1_1_16f_FD_183082 | JGI IMG/M metagenome (GOLD analysis project Ga0137415, IMG submission 183082) | Vadose zone soil fungal communities from Angelo Coast Range Reserve, California, USA - CZODoug3_1_1_16fungal (Hybrid Assembly) | ecosystem: Environmental > Terrestrial > Soil > Vadose...
TCGGGCAGCATGATGTCCAACACCACCGCGTCCGGACGGAACTCCCGGGCCAACCGCACCGCGGTCAACCCATCCCCAGCACCCCGCACATCCCACCCCTCATAACGCAACGCCATCGACAGCAGTTCGGTCAGCGTGGCCTCGTCATCCACCACGAGCACCCGGACCGGGCTCCCGTCCGGGCGGCGCAGTTGGCCCCGTTCTTCACCGGCCGCCCTGGAGGAGACATTTCCGCTGCTCATGGCCATAGTCTCCGGCGCGGAATGTGCCCTCCATGGGCACAACTTGTGTGTGAGCTGTGCACTCGCCGATGAGGGCCGGATTGTGCCGCTCCGGGCCGCCTACGCTGGTCGCCGTGCCTCGTATCTCCGACAGCCGGACCCGGATGGTCGCGGCCGCGGCGCGGCTGTTCCGCGCGCAGGGTTACCCGGCGACCGGCTGGCGCCAGGTCGCGGCCGAGGGTGACGCCCCATGGGGCTCGCAGGCGCACCATTTCCCGGGCGGCAAGGAGCAACTCGCCGTGGAGGCACTTGCCAGGGCGGGAGCCGGGTTCGAGCGGGCCATCCGGGCGGCGTTCACCGGCGCGCACCCAGCGGACGCGGTGCAGGGCTGGGTCCGGGCGGCCGGCGGCGAGCTCTCGGCCAGCGGCTGGCGGGACGGCTGCCCGGTGGCCACCGTGACGTTGGAGACCGCGCACTCCTCCGACGTACTGGCCGCCGCCTGCCACGGCGCGCTGGGCAGCTGGCGCGCCGCGCTGGCCGAGGCGCTGGCCGGGCGCGGGGTGCCCGAGCCCGAGGCCGACTCGCTGGCCGCCCTGGTACTGGCCGGCATCGAGGGCGCGCTCATCCTGGCCAGGGCGCAGCGGGCCGCCGAGCCGCTGGACACGGTCGGCCGCGAGCTGGCCCAGGTGCTGCGCGCCCGGGTCCCCTGAGCTCCGCCGGCGTCAATTCTGGCCGGCGTGAACGCGGGGCCGGCGTCAGCTCTGGCCGGCGTCATCGGGGAGCCGGTGTCAGCCGAGCTGGGTCAGCACGGTCTTGCCGGCCGGCTGGCGCAGCACCGCGACGGCGTCGTCGAAGCCCGCCACCGCGGTGGTCACCAAGCTCGGGTCGAATCCACCGGCGATCAGGTCCAACACCGCCGGCAGCGCTGCCCTGGCATGCACCCGCCCGGTACGGAAGGCCAGCCCGCGCGAGTACATCGCCAGCAGCGGCAGCGCCACGTCGGTCGGGTAGAGCGCGCTGCTGGTGCAGGTGCCGTCCGGCGCGGTGCTGTGCAGGGCGCAGCGCAGTCCGTCCGGGTCGCCGCTGGCATCCACGGTGATCGGGAACGCGCCGGCCTTGCGCGGCGGCGGACCGTCCACCGGAGTGGCCCCGAGCGCCGCCGCCACGGACAGTCGGCCGGCGTCCTGGTCCAGGTACACCACCCGCCCGGCACCCAACGCGACCGCCATCCCCGCCGCGTACAGCCCGATCGACCAGCTGCCCCGGTCGCCACCGACCACGAGCACGTCCGCGCCGGGTGTGTCCGCCAGCCACGGGCCGACGGTGCGCCAGGCGTCCGGCAGGTTGTCGCTCGCGCTGGCCACCGCCACCGGGTCCATCCCGGCCGGCAACGGCACCAGCATGGCGTCGGCGTGCGGCACCGCGACCAGGTCGGCCAGGAACCCACCCCAGTCGAGGCCACCCAGCTGCCCCAGGCCGTAGGTGCTCATCATCGGGTGGGCGGCGCAGTTGCCGGTGCGGCCGCGCCGGCACGGGGCGCACTCGCCGCAGGAGATCTGGAACGGCACGATCACCCGGTCCCCGGGCCGCACCGAGGACACCTCGGCAGCCACGGCGACCACCTCGGCCACCCCCTCGTGACCCAGCGGGTACGGCCCTGGCAGCGGGTAGCGCCCGGTCAGCACGCCGACGTCGAGGTCACAGGTGGCTACCGCGAGCGGCCGGACCAGAGCACCGGCCGGGGACGCCAGCACCGGGTCCGGGGCCTGCTCCCAGTGCAGCGCGCCGGGGCCGTCCAGGAGCAGCCTTCGCATAAGACGACTGTCTTATTAAGACGCGCGTCTTGTCAACACCAATCCCCGCGAGGAGGTGCACGGTCTGTGCCGCGGAAGCGGCGGCCGGTTCGGCCCGCCTCGTGGCCGGTTCGGGCGGTCAGGTGGCCCGGGCGGGGGTGTCCGGGCGTTCCTCATGCAGGTCGGCCCGGGCGGTCTCGGGGGCCAGCGCGAGCGCCACCAGGGTGATCAGCAGCATGGCCAGCACGTACCCGGAGACCGCGAGCGCCGTGCCGAAGTCTCGCACCAAGGCGATGGACACGATCGGCGCGATGCCGCCGCTGAGCACCCCGGCCAACTGATAGGCCGCCGCTCCGCTGTAGCGCAGCTTGGTGGAGAACAGCTCGGCCACGAACGCCGCCTGCGGCCCGTACATCGCCGCGTGGGTCACCAGCCCGACCGCGGCGGCCAGCACGATCAGGCCCGCGGAGCGGGTATCCAGCAGCGGGAAGAACACGAACGCCCACACCGCCGCGCCGACCACCCCGGCCGTGTAGACCGGGCGCCGCCCCACCCGGTCGGACAGCGCGCCGAACAGCGGGATCAGCGCCAGCTCGACGGCGGAGCCGACCAGGACAGCGGTCAGCCCGATGCCGCGGCTCAGCCGCAGGTTCGCGGTGAGGTAAACCAGGATGTACGAGGTGAATGTATAGAAGGCCACGTCGGTGCCGATCCGCAGGCCCATCGACACCAGCAGCCCCCTGGGGTGCCGCCGGAGCACCTCCACCAGGGGCATTGCGGCCCGCTCACCGTGATCGACCACCTCGGCGAAGAGCGGGCTCTCCGCGATGGTCAGCCGAACCCACAGCCCGACCAGCACCAGTGCCCCGGACAGGAAGAAACCAATCCGCCAGCCCCAGCTCAAAAACGCCGACTCCGGGAGCACGCCGTTGAGCAGGCCCAGCACGCCAGCCGCGAGCAGGTTACCTACCGGCACCCCGACCTGGGGCCAGCTCGCATTGAATCCCCGGCGGTGTGGGTCGCCGTGCTCCAGGGTCATCAGTACCGCGCCGCCCCATTCCCCGCCCAACCCGATTCCCTGCAGGAAACGCAGCAGGCCGAGCAGCAGCGGCGCCCAGATCCCGATTGCCGCGTAGGTGGGCAGTGCGCCGATCAGAAAGGTGGCGCCACCCATCAGGATCAGCGTGACGACAAGGACCTTCTTGCGCCCGGCGCGGTCACCGAAGTGGCCGAAGATAATGCCGCCGAGCGGGCGGGCGACGAATCCGACCGAGGCGGTGGTGAATGCCAGCAGGGTGCCGACCAGTGGGTCGACGGTCGGGAAGAACAACTTGTTGAAAACCACCGCCGAAGCCGTGGCATAGAGGAAGAAGTCGTACCACTCCAGCGAGGTGCCGACCAGGCTGGCCACGATCACGGTCCGCGCCCCGCCGGCCTGCTCGCGCTGCGCCATGACCGCCCCCTTCGACCCCGCCGCGTGGCGGAGCTCGGCTCATCGTAGGAGCCCGTGCCCCATCCGAGTAGGAGCCCCGGACCGCGTCCGCGAGGCCATCCGCACCCGCCCGGGGGATCGGCCTAGGCCGTGCGGAGGATTGGGTGTAAGCACAACTAGTGGACGGACTTGGGGTGATCGGGCTAGTGGTCGGGCTGTGGCTCGCGCTGTCGTTCCCGCGCGAGGCCGGCCACGGTCGCGACGTCCTGCCCTCGGCGTTGGCCTGGGTGCTGGTGGCCGCCGCCGTCCTGCTGCTCATCACCGCCACGCTCGCCCCACCGACCCAGCGATAGCCCGGCGACCCGCCCGGGACGGGGGCGGGCCCCGCGTCCGGGTCGGGCCCGGACCGCCGCTCGGGACCCGGACGCGATGGGCTCAGGCGCCGAGCGGGACGGCGTAGGCGACGACGTTGTCGGCGTACTGGTGGGTCTGGAAGTTGAACTCACCGCCGCAGCTGATCAACACCAGCCGGGGCAGGCCGGTGGTATCGAAGATCTCCTTCGGCAGCTCACCCTTGGGATAGCTGAGCACCGCGCGCACCACATAGCGCTGCCCGCCGGCCGTGGTGGCCAGGTCGACCGTGGCACCGGGTTTGAGCTCGGACAGGTGGAACAGCACGCCCGCGCCGAACCCCCTGGCGTCCACATGCCCGTCGATCACCACGGTGCCGCGGGTCGAACCGGGGCGCACACCGTCGCGCCACCAGCCCAGCACCTTCGGGTCGTCAGGCACGATGAGCTCGCCGTTGGGTTCCACCCCGACCCCGACCACGGGCGCCTCGACGTCCTGGTCCGGCAGCCTCAACCGGGTCGGCTCAACAGGCGTGTCGGGGACCGACGGGGAGGGACCCGCGGCCAGCCAACCGGGATGGGCGGCGGGCACCGACCCGAGGCTGGGCAGCTGTGGGGTGGCCACCAGTCGAGCGGTGCCCAACCCCGCGATCCCCAGGCCGAACACGAGGATCACCCACAGCGTTGCCCACCGCGCCTCGATCACCCGAAGCTGCGCCACCGCACCAACAGCCCGCCGGCGCCGACGGCCACCGCGAGGCCGCCGAGTGCCAGTGCGAGGTCGAGCCCTTCCGGGTCACCGTTGGTGGCAGCCTGCCCACCAGAGCCGGCGTTCACACCGTTCGGCGAGGTCGACGAGCTGCCCGAGTCGCCGCTGCCGCTCGTGCCGCCGGACGCACTGGACGAGCCGCCGCTCGTGCTGTCGGTGCCGGTGGACGAGCCACTGCCGTTGGTGCCGGGCGCGCCGGGCGCCGCGGCGGAGCCACCAGCCGCGGTGGCGCCGGGTTCAGCCGCGGCCGACGGAGCCGGCGCGCCCACCGCGCCGCTGCCGCCCGCGCCCGCCGCCGCGGACGCACCGGCCGCGGCCGAAGGGGCCGGAGCGGAACTGCCACAGGCACCCAACGACAGGGCACCCATCACGACTGCCGCCGCCAGTGCGGCGTGCTTCATACGAAAGGTGGGGAGATGCATAGCGGGCACCTTAGAGGACCACGTAAAACAAATCCTTGCCGACCGACCCTAATGGGTGAAAGAGTCACCGATTGGCGCCGATCTTGGAGGGCACCGGCGTGTCCCCACCCATTTGAGCCGGGCCGGTGCGTTCTGCGCTCCGCGCTGCCTGTCGATTCGGTGACCGGGCAACTCAGGGTGACAGACGGGTACATCCACAGTCTTTGCGAACAATTCATCACAACTTGGCTGAAAGACATTCATCCTGTTGCGGGACTTCCGCCGCGGCGGAAACTACTCAACGAAGTTCGACGGTGGACGAATCGGCCGGCCTGGGCCGCAGCACGGGGGGCGTGGTGAGGCCGCTGGGATCGAGTGCCGGTCCCTGCTGACCAGTGCCGGCGTAGTACCGGTTGGCCGCGGTGGAGGCGACCGCGACGCACAGCTCGTTACCCTCGGCGCGCAGCAGCCCCTTCGGCACCGGGCACTCGATCGGCGCCCAGCCGAACCGACCGATCTGGGTGCCGTTCAGCTCGAGGTCGGCGGCGGTGTGCACGCCGTCCAGGACCAGCTCCCAGTCCGGCCAGGCCAGGTCGGCGGCAGGCAGGTCGAAGCGCACGCGGTAGCCGCCGATGCCGGAGAACCGCGGCCACCCCTGCACCTCCCAACCCCGGTCCACCCGTACCGCCCGGGGCGGTCCGTCCCCGGCGTGCAGCGTCCAACCGGCGGCCAGCACGGCATCGGGTGGGACGGCGTGCTCCCCGTCGCTGAGCAGCAGGCAGACCAGCTCACCGGGGCCACACCGCAGTCGCAGCTCCCCGGACACCGTGCCGAGGTCGCGCAGCTGCCCGGAGGCCGGGTCGAACCGCCGCACCGCCGCCGGGACCGAGGGCGGGATCACCGCGAGCGTGCCGGCCTGTGCGGAGTCGTGGAACAGCGCGAGCCGGGTACCGCTCTCCGGCCCCCGCCCGGCGCGGCTCCACACCGTGGCTCCCGGCTGCGCGCCCCGCACCACCGGCTGCCCTCGCCGCAGCGGGCGCAGCACCGGGTCCAGCTCCTCCGGCGTTGGCAGTCCGGGCCAGTGCACCGCGTTCCCCGCTGCCCCACCGAACAGCGCGCGGGCCCGGGCGGCCAGCTCGGGGTCGACGCCCCGGGCCTGGCTGGCCGCCGGCAGTGGGCCGGAAGCCAGCAGGGTGCCCCCGGCGGCGGCGAACCGCTCCAGCACCGCCACGGTGTCCGCGTCGGCCACCACCTCGACGGCTGGCAGCACCACCGCCCGGAAGTCCCGCTCTCGCTCGGGCGGGCCGAACACCAGCCGCCCTTGGTGCACCCGACCCGCCCGCAGGTCCCGCTCGTCGACCAGCTGGTAGCCGTAGCCGGCACGCGCCAGGTACTCCGTCCAGCGGGCCGCGTGCGGTCCGTACGGGTGGCCCGGGCCGCCGGCCCAGCTGGTGCGCAGTGGGTAGAGCACGGCCAGCGCACGGTCCGGTTCCGCGCCGTCCAGGAACGCCGACAGCCGGCCCGACTCGTCGGCGAACGCCCGGTGGTAGCGGAACCACGGCTCGAAGTTCACCCCGGGCGCGAAGTCGAACCGGGGGTTGGCCAGCATCCGCTCCCGTCCGTCCGGGTCGGCCCAGCCGTCGGTCTGCCAGAACGCGTGCATCAGCAGCTGCCGAGCACCGAGCAGGTGGTGGCGCAGTGCCTGGGCGCGCAGTTCGCCGAGGGTCAGCTCCCAGCGTCCGGCGGCGAAGTGCGCGCCCGCCACGGTCCGCCCGTAGTACTGCTCCACCAGGCAGCCGCTCCGGCCGTGCGCTCGGGCCACCGAGTCGCCCAGCTTGGCGCTCAGCTGGGGCTCGGAGTTGCGGGCGTCCACCGCGGTGAGGTCGCGCCAGCGGTCCAACCCGAAGTAGTCAGTGCCGAAGTTGGTGCGCGGGTCGTCGGTGATGACCGTGCCGGTGAAGTCCCAGGACGACACATGTCCGAGTACCTCGTGGCCGGACAGCGCGATGCCGTACCGCCGGCACCACCGCGACAGCGTGCCGAAGAAACTGTCGATGCCCTGCGCGGCGTAGGTGGCGAAGAAGTCGCAGCGCCGCGCCGGGGTGGCCGGGCCGACATCGTCCACCAGGGCCAGCAACGAGCGGCGGAACGGCGCCGGGTGCTCCCGCGCGTACCGGTCGGCCAGGGCGGACGCCCACATCAGCGAAGCGCCCACGTGGCCGCGGTGCTGGCGCCAGCGGAAGAAACACCCGTGCGGCTGGTCGAAGAAGGCGTAGCGCACGGTGCCGCCGAGGTGTTCGCCCAGCGCCTCCCGGTACGGCTCGTACCCGACCTCCAGGAAGCGCTCGGCCGCCTCCGGGAGCAGGTAGTTGATCATTTTGCTGGTGGCGCAGCGGGCGGCGACGAACACCGTCAGCGCGGAGGTACCCGGCGGCAGCGCGTCCCGGGGCACGCCCACCCGGCAGCGGTCCGGCGATCGCGCCACGAACCGGGCGTGCGCGGTCACGTCCCGCACGGCGCACTCGTCGCCGACCTGACCCGCCGGGTGGGCCAGGGCGGCGACGATCTCCCAGTCCGCCCAGCTCGGCCGGCCACCGTCGAACACCCAGTTCAGGCCGGCATCCTTCAGATACTCCACGTCCGTCGGCCGGATCTCGTCCACCGCGCAGACCACCTCGGCGTCGGTGCCGGCGGGCGCGGTGGACCAGAACAGGTGCCGCTCGCGCAGCTCGTCCCGCCCGGCCACGGTCCGCCCCCCGGCGTGCCCGGACAGCCAGTTGTACTCGTCGTAGATGCCCATCACCATGCCGAGGGCGGCCGCCTCGTCCGCCACCGCCCGCACGGCGGCCAGGTACTCCGGCCCCAGGTACTCCTCGATCGGGAACGCCAGCCTGGCCTGGACCTGGAACGAGCGGAACCCCGCGTCCGCGAGTTGGCGGAGCTGAGCGCGGATCTCCTCGGCGGTCGGTACCCGGTGCCAGAACCAGTAGCTGGCCGGCGCGTGCCAGACGCCCGGCCGACCGGCGAAGTCGTCGCCCGAGGTCACCGCCCGCTCGGTACCGCCGGACGGCGCCCCGCCGCGGCCGCCCGCTCGGCGGGCCGCCCGTCGTCGATCTTGAGCACGAAGGTGAGCACCGCGTACACCCCCGCGCCGACCAGCAGCGCCAGCACCACACCCACGTTGGTCTGCCCGATCACACCCTTGGCGGCGTCGTCGCTGAGCAGGAAGCCGACCACCTTCCCGATGTTCGGGTCGCCCGAGGTCACGGTGCCCAGACCGATCACCGTGGCCACCACCATTGACCCCAGCGCGGTCCACCGCACCCGCCGGCCACCGCGCGCCGGCGGTTCCGCCATGGTCACGTCCCAGCGCAGCCGGCGCTGGCGGATGAAGTCCAGCAGCTGGATGCCACCCATGGTGCCCATCGGCACCGCGACCAGGGCCAGGAACGCCTGGAAGGTGGCCAGGAACGAGTCCGACACGAACAGCAGGTAGAACGCGCCGGCGGAGATGATCACCGTGTTGATCGCGGTGGTGCCGGCCCGTGAAGTCGGCACGCCCAGCGCCAGCAGCGCCAGCCCGGACGAGTACACCCCGAGGATCGCGGCGGCCACCAGTGAAATCACGATGACCACCGAGAACGGGATGAAGAACCACAGCGGCAGCAGCGCGGTGAGCGCGCCGATCGGGTCGGCGGCGGCGGCCTTGCCCAGCGGGGCGTCGCCGGCGACCAGCAGCACGCCGAGCGCCAGCAGCACCGCGAGCGGCAGGGTGATGCCGCCCGCGGTCCAGCCGATCACGCCACGCGCCGGGGTGAACCGGGGCAGGTAGCGGGCGAAGTCGCCGCCGTAGTTGAGGAAGCTGATGCCCGCAATGGTCATCGCCATGATCACGCCGCCGGCGAACGCCCACCCGGACCCGCTGTGCATGGCCCCCAGCGCGCCCCACCGGATGTGCGGCACGATCAACCCGATGAACACGACGGTCATAACCGAGGTCAGGTAGGCGATCCACCGCTCCACCCGCAGGATCACCCGATGGCCGAACACCGCAACCACCAGCACCACCGCCAGCACGGCGACGAACCACAGCACCACCGCCACGGTGCTGGCGTGGCCGTCCGGGCGGGCGAACTGGGCCGGCCACAGCCGGGCGAACAGGCCGGCACCGGTGGACGAGGCCAGGGTAATAATGGTGATCTTCCAACCCACGTTGGACAGGTAGGCGAACAGCGTGGGCAGCTTGTTGCCGTGGAAGCCGAACGCGAACCGGGTCTGGGTCAGCGTGGGCAGCCCGGTGCGCGGGCCGCCCACCGCGATCACCCCGACGAGCATCGAGGACACCGCGTAGCCGAGCAGGCCGGCCACGATCGCCTGCGTGACGCTCAGCCCGAGGCCGAAGACGTAGATCCCGTAGCTGATCCCCATGATGGAGACGTTCCAGGAGAACCAGACCGCGAACAGATCTCGGGGCAGTCCCCGGCGCTCGGCCTCCGGTACCGGATTCGTGCCATTGCGCTCGACTCGGGTGGCCGCCACGTCGGTCTGGTCAGTCATGGAGCACCGCTGCCCTCTCCGGGACGCCGCAACGACAGGAAATCGATTTCCACCCAGAATGCCGCCGCCACCGCACATCCGTCAAGAGTCGGCGTGACCGCGCACAGCTCTGCCGGCTCGACACAGCTCCAGCCGGCTCGACACAGCGGCTCGAGCGGCTGTGTCGGCACGAGCCGGGCTGTGTCGGCTGTCGGCTGTCGGCGCGAGCCGGGCTGTCGGCGCGAGCCCACCCGGTTCGGCGGGGCGGGCGGGACCTGTTCACCCGGTGTCGGCCAGGGGGGCGGGGTTGGCCAGGTGGGTGGGCGCGCCGCCGCTGAGCACGGTGGCGACCTCGCGGGCGATCCGGGCGGCGGACTCTTCGGCGACCTGGCGGGACGCGCCGGCCAGGTGCGGGGTGGCGAACACCTCCGGGCGGCGGGTCAGCGGGTCGTCCGGACCGGGAGGCTCCGGGTCGAACACGTCCAGCACCGCCCCGCGCAGCCGCCCGGCGGCCAATGCGGCGTCCAGCGCGGCCGAGTCGACCAGCTCGCCCCGCCCGGTGTTCACCAGCAGCGCGCCGGGGCGCATCGCGGCCAGCGCCCGCGCGTCGATGATCCGCCGGGTCTGCTCGGTGAGCCGGGCGTGCAGGCTGACCACGTCGCTGGTGGCCAGCAGTTCCGGCAACTCCACCAACCGCGCCCCGACTCCGGCCGCCGCCGCCGGGTTGGCGAACGGGTCGTGCGCCAGCACCCGGGTACCGAAGGCGCCGAGCAGCTCGGCCACCCGCAGCCCGACCGCGCCCAGGCCGATCAGGCCGACGGTGGCCGCCCGCAGCTCCAGCCCGACCCGCTCGTAGCGGAAGCCGGTGCCGTCCCAGCGACCGCCGGCCAGCTCGGCGGCCGCCGCCGGCAGCCCGCGCATCGCGCAGATCATCGTGCCGACGGTGAACTCGGCGACCGCGCCCAGGTTCCGCCCCGGCAGGTACACCACCGGGATGCCCGCGTCGGTGGCTGCCGGCAGGTCCACGTTCACCGGTCCGCCCCTGGTCACCCCGACCACCCGCAGGCTTCCCCGGCCGGCGGCGATCACCCCGGCGGTGACCGGCGCCAGGTGCGTGACCAGCGCGTCCGCCCCGGTGACCAGCTCGGCGAGCCGACCGGGGTCGCCGGCCGCCTCGCGCACCCCGTCGACCTCGACGAACGGCTCGGTGGGCCAGCGGGACTCGACCGGCACCGGGTCGGCTGCCATGCCCACCCGGTCCAGCTCGGCCACCACGGCCTCGGCCAGCAGCCGCGCCGAGATGAACTCATCGCCCGCGCACACCACCCGCTGCGCGCTCACCTCAGCCGCCGGCCGGCTGTACCCATGCTCGTTCCGCTGGCGCTGCTCTCGGTGGGTTCGAACAGGTACACCCGCTCGGCCGGTGCGGTGATGACCACGGTGTCCCCGGCGGCCAGCGTCTGCCCGGCGGTCACCTGCACCAGCACCCGCCCGGGCACGCTTGCCAACTCCACGGTGGCCAGCCCGTACTCCAGCAGGTTCTCGTAGACCAGCACGGTGGCGGTCAGCCCAGCGGCACCGTCCGTCCCGGGCGGCCCGACCGCGGTGCGGCAGTCCTGCGGCCGCAGCCCGACCAGCACCGGCCTTCCGGCGGCCACCCCGGTCGCGGCCGTCCGCAACGTGCCGGCCTCCCCCAGCCGCACCACTCCGCCGCCGGCCGTCCCGCCGGTCACCAGGTTGATCGGCGGCTCGCCCACGAAGTCGGCGACGAACTGGTTGGCGGGGTCGTCGAAGATCTCGTCCGGGGTGCCGAACTGCTGGATCACCCCGCCGTCCATCACCGCGATCCGGTCGGCCAGGCTGAGCGCCTCGAGCTGGTCGTGGGTGACGATGATCGTGGTGTAGCCGAACTCCCGCTGCAGTACCTTCAGCTCGCGGCGGACCCGCTGGCGCTGCCCGGCGTCCAGGTGCGACAGCGGCTCGTCCAGCAGCAGCACCGGTGGGTTGCGCACCAGCGCACGGGCCAGCGCCACCCGCTGTTTCTGCCCGCTGGACAGGTTGGCCGGCCGCAGCTCGAGCAGTTCGGTCATCTCCAGCCGCTCCGCGATGGCGTCCACCCGCCGCCGCAGGTCCGGTCCGCGCGCCACCCGCCGCGCGCGCAGCCCATAGGCCAGGTTCTCCCGCACGGACAGCGGCGGGTACAGCGCGTAGCTCTCGAACCCCACGCCGACCTGGCGCTTGCCGGCCGGGAGGTCGCCGACCGAGCGGTCGCCGATCAGGATCCGCCCCTGGGTAACCGTCTCCAGCCCGGCGATCATCCGCAGCGTGGTGGTCTTGCCGCAGCCGGACGGCCCGAGCAACGCGATCAGCTCGCCCGGCTCGATGTCCAGGTCGATGCCCTTGACCGCCTCGAACGGCTCGCGTCCCCGACTCCGGTACGTCTTGCGGAGCCCCTCCAGCCGCAGCCGCCGCGCGACCGGGGCCACCTCGGCCCGCGTGGCGCCGGACGCCGCGGTCGCCGTCACCGGGCACCCCCGCCGGACGCCGCCGCAGCACCGGCGTTCGTCGCGGGCAGTGGCACGCCCCCGCCGAGCCGCTGCCCGCCTAGCCGCCGCCCGCCGCGGTCCTGCCCGCCCCCGTCCTGCCCGCCGCTGTCGGGCCCGCCGCTGTCGGGCCCGCCGGCGAACAGGTGCACCCGATCCCAGGGCACCGTCAGGGTGACCCGGTCGCCCTCCCGTACCCGTTGGTCCTCGGTGACCGCGATGACCGCCTCCCCCGCCACGTCCACGCTCAGCTCCACCAAGCGCCCCAGCCGCTCGGCCAGGGTGACCCGCCCCCGCAGCACCAGCCGGTCGGCCGGCTCCTCGCCGGTGAGCACCGCCAGGTCGCGGGGCCGGATACCGAGCAGCACGGACCCACCGGGATCAACCGAGTCGCGCACCGAGTGGGGCGCCCCCACCGCGATGCCACCCCGGCGGGACCTGGCCGCGGTGCCCCCCGCCGGCACCGCGGCCAGCTCCGCCGCGAACAGGTTCATCTCCGGCTGGCCGAACATCCGGGCGACGAACGTGTCCGCCGGCTCGTGCCATACCTCGGCTGGTGTGCCGACCTGCACCAGCCGCCCCTCCCGCAGCACCCCGACCCGGTCCCCCAGCGCCAGTGCCTCCTGGTAGTCGTGGGTGACGTAGAGCGTGGTGGTGTGGGTCATCTCGCCGAGCTGCTTGAGCTCGGCGCGCATCGCCGCGCGAAGCTTCGCGTCCAGATGAGACAGCGGCTCGTCCAGCAGATACACATCGGCCGGGCGAACCAGCACCCGGCCCAGCGCGGTGCGTTGCCGCTGGCCGTTGGACAGCTCCCGGGGGAACCGCCCGCGCAGGTGCTCGATGCCCAGCGTGGTGGTCACCTCGCGGATCCGTTCGGACTGCTCGGCGGGGCTCCAGCTGCCGGTCCGCCCGGAGCGCAGCGGCGAGGCGAGGTTCTGCTCGACGGTCTTTTGCGGGTAGAGCGCGTAGCTCTCGAACGCCATCGCCACGTTGCGTTCGTACGGCTCCACCCCGGTCATGTCCGCACCCGCGATGCGCACCTCGCCCTCGACGGCGTCCACCAGCCCGGCGACGCTCTTCAATGTGGTGGTCTTGCCCGCCCCGGACGGACCGAGGATGACGAAGAATTCACCGTCGGCCACGTCCAGGTCGAGGCCGTGCAGCGCGACCGTCTTGGCGTAGCGGGCACTCAGCCCACGCAGCGAGAGCGACCCCATCAGGCCTTCACCGCCCCGAAGGACAGCCCGCGCACCAGATAGCGCTGGATGGACAGCGCGACCAGCAGCGGCGGCAGCGCGGCGATGATGGCCGCGGCTGCCGTGAGGCTGTAGAACGCCTGCCCGCCGCCGCCCAGGAACCGGGTCACCGCCACGGTCACCGGGGTGTGCCCGCTACCGGTGAGGATGAGCGGGAAGACGTAGTTGTTCCAGGCGAAGATGAACGCCAGCAGCGCGGCCGCGGCGATCCCCGGGCGCACCAGCGGCAGCGCCACCATCAGGAACGCCCGCTTGCGGGTGTAGCCGTCCAGCAGCGCGGCCTGCTCCAGCTCCGGCGGCAGGTCCTGGAAGTAGGACCGCAGGATCCACACGATCAGCGGCATGGTGACCAGCTGCAGCACCCAGATCATCCCGACGTTGGTGTCGAACAGCCCGAGCTGGTTGTAGATCACGAACAGCGGCACGATCACCATCAGCTCCGGGGCGAACCGGAAGGACAGGATGGTGAACATGACGTCACCGGAGCCGCGGTACTGCCAGCGCCCGGCCGCGTAGGCCGCCGGCACCCCGATCACCAGCGAGACCAGCACCGCGCCCACGCAGTTCAGCACGCTGGTGAGCAGCGCCTCGGAGAAGTTCACGCTCGTCAGCCGGGCGCCTTCGGAGCTCAGCACGGTGCCGAAGTTGCGCAGCGTGGGGGTGAACTCGAAGTAGGTGCTGATCTGCTCCGACTCCGACTTCAGCGACAGCAGCACCAGCCACACCAGCGGGAACAGCGAGAATACGAACCACGCCAGCAACACCAGGTCCCCGCCGACCGAGGCCGGGGAGAACCGCCGCTGACCGGGCTGCGGCTCGCCTGCTGAGCTCTTCCCGCCCCGTCGGCTGTGTCCTTCCCGCCCCGCCGGCTTCGCCGGCTGCCGTCCCCCGGGCCGGCTGCCATCCCCCATAGCTCAGGCCTCCGATCCGGCGGCGCGGCGCTGGGCTTTGCCCAACACGCTGACCAGGTAGCGAGCGGTCAGGAAGACGATCGCCCAGAGCAGGAACATGTAGGTGCTGCCCACCGAGTAGTTGAAGTTGATGATCGAGTTCTGATAGGCGCTGATCTGCAGGGTGCGGGTGGCGTCGCCCGGCCCGCCGGCGGTGAGCACATAGACGTGGTCGAAAATCTTCAGGCAGTCCATGAACCGGAAGATCACCGCGACCAGGATGTAGGGCCACATCATCGGCAGCATCAGCCGGCGGAACATGTAGAACCAGCTCGCCCCGTCCACCGCCGAGGCCTCGAAGGGCTCCCTGGGCAGCGACCGGATACCGGCCAGCACCAGCACCGCGACGAACGGCGTGAAGATCCACACGTCCACCAGCACCACGGAGAAGAGCGCGTGCGTCTCGCTCAGCCAGTCGAATGTGGAGCCCAGCCCCAGCACGTGGTTGAGCACCCCGAACTGCGGGTTGAACATCAGCTTCCAGAGCACTCCGGCGATCACCGGGGCGATCATCAGCGGCAGGATCAGCACTCGCTCGAAGATCCGCCCCACCAGGCTGGACCGGTTGAGCAGCAGTGCGATACCGACGCCCAGCGCGGTCTCCAGCGCGGTGGCGGACACCGCGTAGGCCAGCGTGGTGCGCACGCTGGACCAGAACGCCGGGTCGGACAGCACGCTCGCGAAGTTGCGCAGCCCGACGAACACCGGGTTGGGCACCACGGCGGCGTAGTTCAAGAACGCGTAGTAGGCACCCAGCACGAACGGGTACAGGATCCCGGCGATGATCAGCACGGCCGGCAGCGACAGCACATAGGGCCGCAGACCCCGGCGCCAGGCCGGGACCGGCGACGGGCCGGCACCACCGGCCGACCGGCGCCCACCGGTGTCCGGGTCGGGGCGAACCCGCGCGGGAGCGGTCACGCTGCCCTCCTTCGTCGGGCCCGTGAGTGGCAAGTGGTCCCCGGGGACCACTTGCCACTCACGAGGTGGCGTTGACGGCGGTGGTGCTGGCGGTGGCCAGCGCGTCCAGCCGGGTCTTCGGGTCCTGCCCGGCGTAGATGTCCTGCAGCGCCACGGCCCAGTCCTCGGTGGTCTTGAAGAACTGCTTCTGCGGGGTGAACTTGATGTCGGTGGACTGGATCACCCGCTCGAAGGTGTCCTGGTAACCGGGGAAGTTGCCCAGCGTCTGCTTGAACGCGCCGTCGAACACCGACGCCCTGGTCGGGTCGGCGAAGCCGAGCTGCCCGGTCCGCACCGCCTTCGCCTGCGCGTCCTTGCCGGTGGCCCACTGGATGAACAGCCAGGCGGCCAGCTTCTTCTTGGACGCCGCGTTCATGGCCAGCGACCAGGTCCACAGGTTGGTCCCGTAGTTGCCGTCCGGGCCGGCGGGGCCGGGGTGCCAGGCCAGGTTGCCGGCCTGCGCGGAGTTGCCCTTCTTGTTCTGCGGGTACGTCGCCGAGTCGGCGTCGTAGACCATCATCGCGGTGCCGGCCCCCAAGTCCTGGGTGCAGTTCGGGTACTCGTAGGTGGTCCACGAGGTCGGTCCGGCGGCCTTGGCCAGCGCCACCCACTTGCGGGTGAAGTCCACCGCCTTGGCGGAGTTCATCGCGGCGGTCAGCTTGCCGCCCTCGCTGGTGTAGTCCTGGCAGCCGGCGCGGGTGAACTGGGTCATGAACCCCGGGTGGATGGTGGCCCAGGAGCGGGAGCCGCGGAACGCCACCCCGTACCGGTTGTTGGCCCGGTCGGTGAGGTCGGTTGCCAGCTGGATGAAGTTGTCGAAGGTGTCGAGAGACGACCCGACCTTGATCCCGCGCCGGTCGAACTCGGCCTTGTTGTAGCAGATCACGTTGGTCTCGAAGCCCCACGGGATCGCCCACTGGCCGCCCGTGCCCAGCGGGCTACCGGCCTGGAAGTCCCACGAGGTGGCCTTGCGCAAGCCCGGGTAGATGTCCTCGAAATCGTAGTCGGCGGCGGTGGCCGAACTGTTCGCCAGCCAGGGCTTCAGGTCCTCCATCCAGCCGGGCGGCCCGTAGGTCCAGATGAAGTAGGCCCCGGTCATGAACGCGTCGTAGTTCCCGGCGCCGCTGGCCAGCTCGGTGTTCAGCCGGGTGAAGTAGTCCGCCTCGGCGACCTGGTCGGCCTTCACGCTGATGCCGGTGAGCTGGGTGAACTCGGCCAGCAGTGGCTGCAGCGCGCGCTGGTACGGGTGTGGCGTCTGTAGTACGGAGATCTCCGTACCGGCGGCCTTGCGCCAGTCGAACCCGCCGCTCACCTCGCCGGCGCCGTTCTGGTGCGCGGGCCCACCCCCGGTCCCCACGCCGCAGGCGGCCAGCGCGGCGGCCGCGCCACCCACCCCGAGGAACCGCAGCAGGTCTCGGCGGGACAGCGCCATGGCGAGCGGGTCGCGGGACTCGGGACGCGTCATCGGGTCCTCCGGGTGGTTGACGGGTGGGGTACCGGGTCGGGGATGGAGCCGTTCGTCTGCTCGGCGGGCCCGTTCGGGGCGAGGGTCCGCGCGGCGGGCCCGTTCGGGGCGAGGGTGGGCTCGGCCGCCGTGGGTTCGTTCAGGGCGAGGGCGGGTTGGGCCGCCGTGGGCACGTTCAGGCAGAGCAGCGCCGGCGGGCGGGCCGGGTCAGCCGGTACCCGCAGCCGGGTGACCGCCGCGTTGTCCAGCCGGGGCAGCACGTCGCGGTACTGCGCCAGCGGGATGCCCAGCCAGCCGCACAGCGCCAGCCGCAGCGCGGTGTTGTGGCCGATGACCAGCACCGAACGTCCCGGGTGTCGCTGGGCCAGCGCACGCAGCCCGCCGAGCACCCGGTGGGCGACCGCGTCGGGCGGCTCGGCGCCGGGGAATGGGTGCCGCATCGGGTCGGCGAGGAAGGCGGCCACGGCCTCCGGGTCCCGCGCGCGCAACTCGTCCAGCGTGCGGCCCTCGGCCACCCCGAAGTCCATCTCGCGCAGCGCCGGGACGACCTCGGGGGCGAGCCCGAGCGCGGCGGACACCGGCGCGGCGGTCTGCCGGGCGCGGCGCAGCGGCGAGCAGGCCACGACGTCGTGCGGGTGCTCGGCGGCCCAGCGGGCCAGCGCGGCGGCCTGGGCGTGGCCGACCTCGTCCAGCGGCACGTCACTGGCCCCCGCGTAGCGGTTCTCCGAGTGCCACCCGGTACGCCCGTGCCGGACCAGGGTCAGCTCGGTGGCGGTGCCGGTCAGCTCGGCGGCCGTGCCGGCCGGTCCGGTCGGCGGCGTGTGGTGGGGACCGAGCACCGCTGTTCCTCCTGTCCGCGACCGAGGTTCCGCCGGTGACCGACACCGGGGTGTGACCCTGTTCACCGGTTCGGGTCACACTAGGACGACCAACATCTCAGGTCAATATGTGTAGGTCACGTTCTGAATCGTGACTTCTGCACCTCAATTGACCTCGATCTTCACCCCCGGCCAGCGATCTGGCCCCTTGTGGGCGGGCATAACAGAGGCGAGAAGTTAACAACAGCGGACGTTGATTTCACATCAGCGCTTGACGGGGAGCGGGGTGAGGCGATGTGATGCCAGTCGCAGGTGGTTCAGCGAGGAGGAGACACCGGTCATGAAGGCGGCCCGGGACCCAAGTGTCGACCCCGAGGATGTGCCGCGACTGCGCCGGCTGAGCCCGGAGGCCCGGCAGGCCCGGATCGCCGACGTGGTGTTGAACGCCGGCTCCGTGTCGGCGCAGGAGCTCTCCGAGGTGTTCGGCGTGTCCGTGATGACCATCCACCGCGACCTCGACGAACTGCAGCGCCAGGGCGTGCTGCGCAAGGCCCGGGGCGCCGCCACCGCCCAGCCCAGCGGCACCTTCGAGTCCAATGTGGAGTACCGGGCCAAGGCCAACATCGAGGCCAAGCGGATGATCGCGCAGTACGCCTGCCGGCACATCGAGCCAGGCATGTCCGTGTTGTTGGACGACTCCACCACGGCGCTGCAGATGCTCCCGCACCTGGCCGCGCTGACCCCGCTCACCGTGGCGACCAACTACCTGACCGCGCTCAACGAACTGGCCAGGATGCGGGACGTCCGGGTGCTCGCGCTGGGCGGCCAGTACGACGTGCACCACGACTCCTACCTGGGCACGGTGTGTGTGGACACCATCCGGTCGCTGCGTTTCGACGTGGCCTTCCTGAGCACCTCGGCGGTGCGTGAGGGCCATGCCTTCCACCAGGAGGACCGGATCGTCACGGTCAAGCGCGAGATGGTCGAGGTGGCCGCCCGCGCGCACCTGCTCATCGACCACTCCAAGCTGGCCAGGGGCGCAATGCACCGGCTGCTCCCGGTGAGCCGGTTCGAGTCGGTGATCGTGGACGCCGGCGTCCCAGCCAGCGCGCTGGCCACCCTGCGCGAACACGACGTGCGGGTGGACGTGGCCGGCCCCACCGACCACTGAGGGAAGGGACCGACATGCTGCTCTACGACGAACGCGCCCAACTGGTGGAGTTCTGCCACCGGATGCAGGCCGATGAGCTAACCGTCGGCACCTCGGGGAACCTGAGCGTCCGGTCCGGCGAGCACATCGCGATCACCCCGAGCGGCGTGGTCTACGACGAGCTCACCCCGGAAGCGATCTGCGTGATCGATCTGGACGGCAACAAGGTGGAGGACGGCCTGGACCCGTCCTCCGAGGTGCCCATGCACACCTCGGTCTACCGCGCCACCGACGCCGGCGCCGTGGTGCACACCCACCCGCTGTACTGCACCACGCTGTCCGTGCTGCTGGACGAGGTGCCGCCGGTGCACTACATGATCGCGCTGCTCGGCGGCCCGGTGCGGGTGGCGAAATACGCCCGGTTCGGCAGCGCCGAGCTGGCCGAGAACAGCGTGCGCGCGATGGCGGGCCGGTACGGCGCCCTGATGCAGAACCACGGCGCCACCACCTACGGCGACACCCTGGCCAAGGCGTACACCCGCAGCATCTACCTGGAATGGGTGTGCCGCCTCTACCACCAGGCCAGGCTGCTCGGTGAGCCCAACCTGCTCCCGCTGGAGGAGATCGACGGGGTGGCCGAGGTGCTCAACAGCTACGGGCAGTCCGTCCCCGCCCGGTCATGACACCAGCCGGGCCAGGCGTTCGGCTGGGGATCGACGTCGGCACCTCAGTGGTCAAGGCGGTGCTGTTCGACGCCGGCGGCGAGGCGCTGGCCGTGGGCGGCTGCCCGGTGGAGCTGACCCACGGCGGCGGTGGGGTGGCCGGCGCGGTGGAGCAGGACCTGGAGCAGGTGCTCGCGCGGCTCGGCGAGGTGGTGCACAGCGTGGTGGCCGAGGCCGGCACGACGCCCGAGCTGGTGGCGCTGACCGGCCAGGGCGACGGCTGCTGGCTGACCGACGTCGGGCACCGGATGGCCCGCCCGGCGATGTCCTGGCTGGACGGGCGGGCCGCCGGGCTGCTCGGTGAGTGGACCGACGCCGGGATAACCGATCGCGTGTACCGGGTGAACGGCAGCGCGCTGTTCCCCGGCGCGCCGGCCCCGCTGCTGGGTTGGCTGGACCGGTACGAGCCGGCCGTGCTGGACCGCGCGGCGACGGCCGGCTACTGCAAGGACGCCGTGTTCGGCCGGCTCACCGGGGTGCGCGCGACCGACCCGTCGGACAGCTCGATGCCGTTCGGCGACGGCACCGGCACCGGCTACAGCGACGAGGTGCTCTCGTTGACCGGTCTGGCGCACCGCCGCGAGCTGCTCGCCCCGATCGTCTCGCCGACACCTGTCGAGGCGCTGACCGCGGCCGGCGCCGGGCTGCTCGGGCTGCCGGCCGGGTTGCCGGTGAGCTCCGGCCCGTTCGACTTCCCGGCCTGCGGCTTCGGCGGCGGGCTGGCCGGCATCGGGGACGCACTGCTCATCGTGGGCACCACGCTGGGCTGCCTGGTGCACGTCGACCGGCTGGAGACCGGGGGCGAGCCGGCCGGGTTCCACGTGTCCACCGGGGTGCCCGGGCGCTGGTTGCGCGCCATGCCGGCGATGGTCGGCACCGCCTCGCTGGACTGGTTACTGCGCACCCTGGGGCTCGGCGTGGAGGCGGTGAACGAGGCGCTGGCCACCAGCCCGCCCGGGGCGCGCGGGGTGGCTGTCCTGCCGTACCTGGCCACGGCGGGCGAGCGCGCCCCGTTCGTCGACCCGAACGCCTCCGGTCAGCTCACCGGGGTGCGGATGACCACCGACCGGCACGACCTGGTGCGCGCGATGTGCGAGGGGCTGGCCTACGCGGCGCGGCACTGCTTCGAGGTCGCCGGGCGTTCCGGGCGGCTGGTGGTGTGCGGTGGCGGCACCCGCTCGCGGGCTTGGCTGCGGGTGTTCGCCGATGTGCTCGGGGTGCCTCTGGAGCTGGCTCGCACGCCCGAGGTGGGCGCCCGGGGCGCGGTACTGGTCGCCGCCGGCGCGCTGGGCGTCGAGCTGGACACGGCGGCGTGGATCGCGCCGGACGCCGTGGTCGAACCGGACCCGGCGCGGCGTGAGCTGTACGAGGACGGCTACCGGCGCTACCTGGCCCACCTGGCCGCCGCCCGCCCCCTGTGGACGAGCTGGGGAGCGGCGGGATGACCCACCCGGACCCGCTCGACCTGGACGGCGCCCGGCGTGGCCTGGTCGCGCTGTCCCACCAGCTGGGCGACCCGGCGGCCGACCTGGTGGTGCTCGGCGAGGGCAACACCTCGGCCGCGCTGGGCGACGGCACCTTCCTGGTCAAGGCCAGCGGCACCATGCTGGGCGGGGTCACGGAGGACGACCTGGTCCTCCTGGACCACGCCGCCGTGCTCGAGCTGATCGACGACACCACGCTGGATGATCACGACCAGCCGGGGCTGGCCGCTCGGCTGCGCGCCGCCGGACGGACCTCGGACCCGGCCGGCGGACGGACCTCGGACCCGGCCGGCGGGCGCACCTCGGACCCGGCCGGGAGTGCCGCGGCCCCGGATTCCGCGGGTGCTTTCAGACCGAAGCCGGCGTCCATCGAGACGATGCTGCACGCACTGGCTCTGGAGCTGCCCGGGGTGCGGGTGGCCGGGCACACCCACCCGACGGCGGTCAACGCGCTGCTCTGCTCCGACCGGGCGGCCGAGCTGGTGGCCGGCTGCCTGTTCCCCGACCAGGTGGTGGTGTGCGGGGCGCACGCGCTGCTGGTGCCCTACGCCGAGCCGGGGTTGCCGCTGGCCAGGGCGGTGCGCCGGGGCCTGGAGGGGTTCCTGGACGAGCACGGGTCCCCGCCCCGGCTGATCCACCTGGCCAACCACGGGATCGTGGCGCTCGGCGAGAACGCCGCCCAGGTGCTCGCGGTGACCACGATGGCGGTCAAGGCAGCCCGCGTGCTGTCCGGCGCGCTGGCGATCGGGGCGCCCCGGTACCTCTCGCCGGACACCGTGCGCCGCCTCGACAACCGGGCGGACGAGCAGCACCGCCGCCGCGTGCTGGCCGGCTCCCTCGGCGAGCGGCCCGACCAGGAGACCCGGTGACCACGTCCGACCAGGGAGACCCGCTGTCCGTGCCAGACCAGGGAGACCCGGTGCCCGTGCCCGACCAGGGAGACCCGGTGACCGGACCCGCGAGCCCGATGACCCCGCACGCCCGATGACCTCGTACGCCTGGGAGGCTCGATGACCGCGCTGGACCGCGCCCGGCTATCCCCCTCAGCCCGGCGTGCCGCGCTGGACGCCGCCGCCGGGGAGCGGCACGACGTGGTGGTGGTCGGCGGCGGGGTGACCGGCGCCGGGGTGGCGCTGGACGCGGCCAGCCGCGGGCTATCCGTGGTGCTGCTCGAGGCGGGGGACCTGGCCAGCGGCACATCGTCCCGGTCCGGCAAGACCGCGCACGGCGGCCTGCGTTACCTGGAGCAGCTGAACTTCAAGCTGGTCGCCGAGGCGCTGCGGGAGCGGGACCTGATGATCCGCACGCTGGCCCCGCACCTGGTCGCGCCGGAGCCGTTCCTGTTCCCGTTGACCCGGCACTGGGAGCGGCCCTACATCGGCGCCGGAGTGGCGCTCTACGACCTGATGGCCGCCGGCATAGGCCGGGGTGGTGGCGGCGTGCCGCACCACCGCCACCTCACTCGGCGCGGCGCGCTGCGTGAGGCACCGGGCCTGGACCCGGCGGTGATCACCGGCGCGCTGCGGTACTACGACGGTCGGATGGACGACGCCCGGCACACCCTGGCGGTGGCCCGCACGGCGGCCGGGTACGGCGCGCGCGTGGTCAACTACGCCCGGGTGACCGGGATGCTCCGCACCGGTGACCGGGTGGCCGGGGTGGACGCGGTGGACCTGGTCTCCGGTGACCGGTTCCAGGTGGCCGGCCGGGTGGTGATCAATGCGACCGGTGTGTGGGCGGCCGACGTGCAGGCGATGGCCGGGGCGGCCAGCTTCCGGGTGACCCCCGCCAAAGGTGTGCATCTGGTGGTGGCTCAGGACGCCTTCGAGTCCAGCACCGGCATCCTCGCCCGCGCCGAGGACTCGGTGATCATCCTGCGGAAATGGTTCGGGCACTGGCTGCTCGGCACCACCGACACCGCGTACCACGGCGACCGGGGCGCACCCACCGTGGAGACCGAGGACGTCGAGTACCTGCTGCGCAACGTGAACCGGTACCTGGCCCACCCATTGGACCGGTCCCGGCTGCTCGGTGCGTACGCCGGGTTGCGACCGCTGCTGGCCGCCGCGCCCGGCCGGCCGGGGTCGGCGTCGGTCACGTCCGCCCTCTCCCGGGACCACACCGTGCTCGAGGAACCCGCCGGCCTGGTCACCGTGGTCGGCGGCAAGTACACGACGTACCGGGTGATGGCCCGGGACGCGATGGACGCATCGGCGCGCGCGCTGGGGGGAACGTTGCCGGGCTCCCCCACCGCACGGCTGCCGCTGGTCGGTGCCGCCGGTTGGCAGGTGGTGGCGAACCGGTTGCCCAGGCTGGCGGCGGAGTACGGCGTCGGCCAGGGCCAGCTGGACCGCATGCTGCACCGTTACGGCGATGAGTTGCCGGACGTGCTCGCGCCCATCCTGGACCAGCCGGGACTGGCCAGACCGGTGCCGGGCGCCGCCGGCTACCTGGCCGCCGAGTTCCGTTACGCCGCCACCCACGAGGGCGCCGTGCACCTGGTGGACGTGCTGTCCCGGCGGACCCGGCTGGCCATCGAGCAGCCGGACGGCGG
>Ga0137415_10001459_pt1 | contig 23394 bp, 20 predicted proteins | sample CZODoug3_1_1_16f_FD_183082 | JGI IMG/M metagenome (GOLD analysis project Ga0137415, IMG submission 183082) | Vadose zone soil fungal communities from Angelo Coast Range Reserve, California, USA - CZODoug3_1_1_16fungal (Hybrid Assembly) | ecosystem: Environmental > Terrestrial > Soil > Vadose...
TCATCTGGGAACTGACCGAGAAACATCCCATCGTCGACTTAAGCCTGTTCAAGTCGCGCAGCTTCGCGCTCGGCACGCTCGCCATGTGTTTAGGCTATGCCGTGTTTTTCGGCAACATCGTGCTGATGCCGCTATGGCTGCAGAGCAATTTGGGCTACACCGCCACCTGGGCGGGTCTCGTGTCAGCTCCCAGCGGCATCACCGCGGTCCTCACCTCGATGCTGGCGGGAAAGTTGATGCGCCGCTTCGATCCCCGCGTGCTCGCGGCAAGCTCCTTCGGCTTGTTCGCGTTGTCCTACTTCATGCGCGCGCAGCTCACGGCCGACTCGAGCTATCTGGTGTTCGTGGCGCCGCAACTGGTGCAAGGTCTCGCCATGGGCGTGTTCTTCGTCGCGATGCTCGCCGTGTCATTCGACGGTCTGCCGCCGGAAAAGGTGCCCGCCGCGTCGGGCCTGTCGAATTTTCTGCGCATCACCGCGGCCGGTTTCGCCACTTCGCTCATCACCACCTTTTGGGATCGGCGCGAAGCGCTGCATCAGTCCCAGCTGGCCGATGCGGTGACGCAGTACGCACCGGCCTACCAAGAAGCGCTCACCCGAATGCATCAGTTCGGTTGGAACGATCAGCTGGCGGCGGGCGCCATGACGCAAAGCATGATCGGCCAAGGTTATCTCCTGTCATCGCTGGACCTCTTCTATGCTTCGGCTTGGCTCAGCGTGTTATTGATACCCCTGTGCTTTTTGGTGCGCCGTCCCGCCGCCGGGGGCAACGCGCCGGTAGCGGCAGAGTAGGGTGATGCAGTCCGAAAGGTTCTCTGTACTACTGCGCGTAACGGGTGAAGACATAGTCGCGATCTTTCGCAGGCGCGTGAGGTGATTGTTCGATGTGGAGTCGTTCCGCCGCACGTGCGAAGTGAAGTTCCTCATATATCCGCGAGCGCGATAAACGAACCATACTGGCGAGCGAAATAGAGCAACGGAGGCCCGTCGATTGTTTCCACACCTTCAATGAGACCTACAACGATTGCGTGGTCTCCGCTTATAAATATCTGATCGGTCCGGCACTCGATGTGTGCGACTGCTTGAGGTACTAACGGCACCTTGACAACGATGCCTTGATCAAAGCGAAAGTCCGCGGTCTTATCTCTGCCTTTTCGCGCGAATCGTCGCGCAACGTCGGCCTGCCCGACGCCAAGCAGGCTGACCCCGAACGCATTGCCCTCAACCATCGAAGTGTAACTGTCAGCATCGTGCTGAATGGCAAACATTGCGAGTGGCGGCTCGTATGACAGCGTGACAAATGACGACACTGTCAGCGCGACGATGCCGCCTCCAGACCGCTCGTAGGCAGAAACGACCGAGACAGCACCAGCCGCAGCACGGCCGAGTTGCCTGAAGACCTCACCACTGATTGGCATTTGAACTCCCTCTAAATTAGTTGCTTCAAGCTCGCAGTAGCCCGAGCTACTGAGGGCCCTCGCACCCAACGTGACGGAAGCAGCGGGGTGATATCCATTCGCGCTGTCCGATAACGAGTCGCACTCTTAAATGAGCCAACCCCCTGATACGCCAATTAGCTGGGCATTGACCCAGCGATGGCTGTCGGATAGGAGCGCAGCAATCACCGGCCCAACGTCATCCGGTACACCTGCGCGACCGAGCGCCGTCTGCGAGGCGATAAAGGCATTGACGTCGGGATTGTCGCGAAGCACCCCGCCACCGAAGTCAGTTTCGATACCACCGGGTGCCACCGTATTTACAGTGATCTGTCTCGGCCCCAACTCTTTGGCCAGATACCGCGTGAGCACTTCGACGGCACCCTTGGCGGCTCCGTACACCGAGTAGCCGGGCAAAGACACCCGAGCAAGGCCGCTCGAAATATTCACGATCCGGCCGCCGTCGGCAATCAAAGGAAGCAACTTCTGGGTGAGAAAGAACACTCCCTTGAAATGGAGGTTCACGAGTTCGTCAAAGATCGATTCCGTGGTTTCGCCGAATGGTGCCGCCAGGCCAATTCCGGCGTTGTTGACGAGCGCGCTTAATTGTTGACAATCCCATCTGTTCAGAGTCGTCTGCAAAGTGTCGACGAACCCGGTAAAGGACCGGATGTCGCTCATATCGAGGCGAAGGGCGGCAGCCTGGCGCGCCAATTTCTTGATTTCGGCTACCGCGCTGTCGGCCGCATCCTGACGCGAGTGATAGGTGATGATCACATCAAAGCCTGCTTTAGCCAAGTTTATGGCCGTATTGCGACCGAGTCCTCGGCTGGCGCCCGTTACGAGCGCGGTCTTTCGCTGCAGTTTAGTTTCGTTTTTCATGGCGTTTACATCCTACGTATGAGTTGCATGACGATGCGCTAGTGGCGAGATGGGAAGGCAATTGCCAGGCGTAGACGGACGCGAAAGTCTGTCCACTGCTGGCAACAATTTGGAGCACGCTTCTCAATCCAGCGCGTGCAGCATGGTAAGCGAATAGGGACGCAACGATTCGCCGGTGCGAATCTTTAGTGCCCAATCTGGATTGGCGATCATCGCCCGACCGATAGCGACCAGATCGTAGTCGCCGCGTTCGAAACCTCGATATAGAGGCGCTAAATTATCCTCAGGGTTGCCGCCTTCTCCCTCCATCATTTCCATCATGGAATTATTGAGGGTCAGAGACCCCACCGTGATGGTTGGTTTGCCCGTCAGCTTTTTCGTCCAGCCGGCGAGGTTTATGTCCGAGCCGAATTCGCCCTCCCAAAAGCGGCGCTGTGACACGTGAAAGGCGTCGACGCCAGCCTCGGCCAACGGCGTCACGATTTGCTCCCACTGCGCCGGTGAGGTCGCGAGCTTTGCGCTGTAATCCTGCTGCTTCCAAGTCGAGATCCGCAGTGTCACGCAGAAGTCTGTGCCGACGCGACGACGGATTTCGCGGATCACGTCCGCGCCGAAACGGCTGCGTCTCGAGATGTTGCCGCCGTAGCGATCGTCCCGCAAGTTGGTCTTATCCCAGAGAAATTGGTCGATCAGGTAGCCGTGTGCGCCATGCACTTCGACGCCATCAAAGCCTAGGCGGCGGGCTGATTCGGCAGCAATTCCATAAGCCTCGACGATCTCGTCAATCTCCTGCTGCGTGGCAGGCTCCGATACGTGCGCCAATGGCAAACCGTTTCCACCGGTGATTCCGGAAGGTCCTACCCTACGCCCGCCCTGTGAGTCATCATCAAAGACTCCTTCGGCGCCGCCGACCTTCGGCTTGCGGATCAGTCCCACATGCCATAGTTGAGGAAATATCTTGGCACCGGCAGAATGCACCTCATCAACGACCCGCTTCCAACCGGCGAGCGCGTCATCACCGTAGAAACGCGGCGCATTTTGATCGTGACCTGAACTCCGGTGGGGAATGAAGGTGCCCTCCGTGACGATCAGGCCGGCGCCGCCTGCCGCGCGACGGCGATAATACTGAGCGACGTTCTCGCCCGGCACTCCGCCAGGCGACATGGCTCGGGTCATAGGGGCCATCACAATCCGGTTCTTGAGTTCCAGCGGCCCGACTTTCACCGGTTGAAAGAGAAGATCCGACTGTTGTATGCCGTTCGGGCCGCGCGCTGACACGACAGTTGCTTGCTTAGTCAATTTTTCATCCTTAGTTTTCGCGATTGAGCGGAGATCCCAGGTATCCTAGCTATCGCGCCGATCATTCAGAACTTCGACCCGCAGGCGTGCCGGGCGCCAATATAGCCAAATACCAGCGCAGCTCCGATGCTGGCGCCCCCACCCGGATAGGAGCGGCTCATAACGGGTGCCGAAGTGTTACCGGTGGCATAGAGTCCCACGATTGGTTTGCCGTCGACGCGTAATACTCGCGCGTGCTCGTCAGTCACGAGCCCGCCGGAAGTTCCCGTATCGCCCGCATGAATCTGCACCGCATAGAATGGTCCTGTCTCGATGGTGCCAAGGGTGGCATTGGGGCGCGAGGCGGGATCCCCGTAGTATCTATCGTAGGCGCTATCGCCGCGACCGAAGTCCTCATCCTTCCCGTCTCGCGCAAATCGGTTAAAGCGGTCAACGCTGTCTATCAATGTGGCGGGCTCGATCCCACACTGCTGCGCCAAATCCGAGAGCGTAGCGGCGCGCCGCATGTATCCGCTCTTAATCCACTCCGTTGGGGGTTCGCCGGGAGACTGACCACCCCAGCGATAACGATTGCGATGTCGGCTCTCGATAATTGCCCAGCTTGGGTTAGCCGGCACGGTCTTGCTGCGTTCGTACATGGCTAGACCTACGGCGACGTACGAGGTCGCCTCGTTGACGAAACGTCGGCCTGAGCGATCAACCATGATTGTGTGCGGTTTGGACAGATCCAGGGGATTGTTGAACAGCAGGTCACCACCCGGCGGCCGCGATACCGGAATCCACCATGACTCTTCCATCAAGGCCACATCGGCACCGTGATTCATCGCGATCTGCTGGACTTCACCCGTGTCACCCGGGCTAGCCGCCGACCATTCCGTCGTCGTTCCGGGACGCTGATAGCGGCGACGCATTTCGGCATTGTGTGAGAAGCCGCCCGCATCTAACAGCACGCCGCGCGTCACGGCCACACGTTGCTCACGCCCTGCGCGTTCGATCACGACCCCCGTAACTTTGGCGTCCGCGACGCTAAGATCTTTGAGCGAAGCATCGAGCCAGATTTCGATTTTCTCATCGAGCGCAATCTTGAGCAGGCGCCCCTGCAGAGCAGCGCCCATTCCTCCGATGTCGCGGCCAAGTCTGTTCCTCAAGATTCGCCAGCCGACCCTCAGCAACGTCATTTTGCTGGCGGCGGTCCGCCCGTTGAGTCCTGCATACGTCAGTTCAGGGACGGTAATGGGAACGCGCCAAGCTCCCTCGTGGCGGCGAAATTTGTCCTGCCAAGGCCCCAGTGCGCGAAGATCGAATGGCTGCGCTTCCATGGAACGTCCGCGCGAGACGGTGCCTGGCAATTGGCCCTCGTGATAGTCGGACCAGCCTTCGCAGTGAGCAAACTTCATTCCATGTTCTTCGAGAAAACTGATGGCGTGCGGTCCCTCTCTCAAATACGCGGCGCGTCGGGCAGGGGTTGATTCGATTCCGGCACCGGCGGTGCATGCGTCCAAGTACAGGCGTCCCGCCTCTTCGCTATCCTGCACGCCCGCGCGCTTCATGACCGGATTGTTCGGCAGCCAAATCACGCCACCCGACAGCGCCGTCGAACCACCGAACTTAGGAGTTTTTTCGATAATGAGAGGCTTTGCCCCAAGTCGTTTGGCCGCTAGCGCAGCGCAGACCGAACCGGCGCCGCTACCAATTACAACTAGATCGTAGGTCTGGGCCGGGCTCACCGCGGCCCCGGATCGACGAAGGGAGTATGGTCGGCGTCATGCATTAGTTGCCGGATGGTATCGGCTAGCGCGATGCGGGTCAAGAGTTTCGTTAGTGGCACTAACGCATGTAAGTCTAACTAACGATACGGCACCTCCCGCAAGACTGGCCGGCCGACACAATGGCAGGACAGCGAAATACGGCAATGACGAACGCTCTGCAGTCGCTCAGCGCAAATGAGTCACGTCAGGGCGCGTTTCTTTAGAAACCGTCACGTATGCTGTTGAACTGCCTGAAAATCGGGGATCGTCGAGCCCGGGCGATCGAGTCGAGTTACGGCGATCGAATGGCCGTCGGCCGACGACTTATAACTTGCGTGGCGCGCTTCGAAGCGGTATCTGGGCGGATGGCCTTACGTTCGCTTCCGTGTCCTCCGAATTGAGGGTAATCCACAGCATTTCCGCGAACTGATCCAGGATGGCCTCCCCCTGCATCTCGTCGGACTCGTCGCGTGCTAGATGCACGACCCGGTCAAGGAACACGAGCATCATGGCTAAGCGCAGGCGCATCTTTTCGCGCGTGCGGGCATGGTACCGCCCAAGTAGTGCCGGCAGACTATCTACAATCTCCAACGTAATCGTCATGGTCTCGGCAGCATACTTGGCATCGGCCGCGACGGCTTCCCAGTGGGCGTCGCATAGACGATGCATTCGCCGCCACATATTGACATACACTCGAACCCATCGCCGGATGTGGTCCAGAGTCTGCGGCTGGTCGGAATCGAGGCGCCGAAAGACGGGGCCGACCTCCTCGGCTAGGCGCTCCCGCAAGGGCGCGAGCATGTCGCGCTTGGACGGAAAATGACGATAAAACGTGGGTGCAGTGGTGTCGGCGATTTCGACGATGCGTTCAATGCTGGTCCCCCGATAGCCATTCTCGGCGAAGGCCTGCATCGCCGCGGAAATTAGTCTAGCGCGAATGCTTTGTCGCGCTTGCTCACGCCGTGAGACTCGCGGTTTACCGAGACGCACGGGACTCGTATTGACTGGCTTTTTCCTGGCAGCGGCCGATTTCATGAACTTGATATCTCCGTTAGACCCCCTAATAGCTTGCCACAATCGGCGGAGAACTACGTATAAAAACCGCTCCCTGGCCCGTCTGCCTGCCGAAAAGCCCGTGCGGGCTCAAAAAACCTCGCGAAATACGGTTCGCTTGCCTTAATCTCTCGTTAGTGATATTAACGCAATTGGCAATTGCGTTATCGATTGTCACTAGTCACGGCCATGTTGTGAGGGGAGTCAGCGAATGGATGTAGGCCAGCCAAATTCAGGCGATCTGTTGGAAATTTATCGTCGTGTGGCGTTGTTACGCAGAAATGACGATCGCGCGATCAAGGTGTTGAGGTCCGGGCGTCTCGCCATGCCGTATTATTCGGCACGCGGACAGGAGATCATCCCTTCGGCGATTTCAGTCCAGCTTCGCGATGAAGACTATATTTGCACGATCTATCGTGGCATCCATGACATGCTCGCGAAAGGCATGCCGCTGAACGAGCTGTGGGCGGAGATGGCGGGTCGAGCGACCGGGACATGCAAGGGCAAGGGCGGCCCGATGCACATTACCTATCCGAGCAAGGGCATCATGGTGACCACCGGTATCGTCGGTTCATCCATGCCGATCGCCAATGGACTGGCTTGGGCGGCAAAGCTCGATGGCCTGGACCGGGTTACGGTGGCCTATTTTGGCGACGGTGCGTCGAATATTGGCGCCTTCCATGAGGCGCTCAATCTCGCCGCTGTGTGGAAGTTGCCGGTGGTTTTCGTCTGTCAAAACAATCGCTACGGCGAACACACCCGGTATGCCAAGACGACGGGGAGCCCCAGAGTGGCAGATCGCGCTGCCTCCTACGGCATGCCCGGTCTGCATGTCGACGGCAATGATCCGATCGCGATGTACCGTGCGGGCAGTGAGGCGATCGCTCGCGCCAAGAGCGGCGGCGGCCCCACGCTGATCGAGGCGATGACGTTCCGATTCATGGGGCATGTGTACGGGGATGACGACGCTTATATGGACCCGGCGGAAAAGACTGCGGCGATGGAAGCGGACCCAGTGCCCCGTTTTCGGGCCAAATTGCTCGCCGACAGCATCGCCAGCGAAGCGAGTCTGAAAATCATCGAGGATGCGATAGAAGCAGCCTTGGATGAAGCGGTGGAATTCGCCGTATCGAGTCCCTTTCCCCCGGTCGGAGAATTGACGCTCGACATTTATCAACATGAGGTGGCAGCGTAATGGGCACTAAGCAAACGACAATGCTTCAGGCATTGAATGTAGCGCTCGCCGATGCGCTCGCGGCGGATCCAAAAGTCCTCGTATTCGGCGAGGACGTGGCGGATGAGGAGGGGGGAGGAGTCCTCGGCGTGACGAAAGGCCTCTCCGCCAAAGCAGGCACCGAACGCGTCCGTTCGACCCCGATTTCAGAACAAGCGATCATTGGTGCGGCCATCGGCGCGGCGATGGGCGGCTACCGGCCGGTCGCCGAAATCATGCTGATGAATTTTACCGCGGTGGCGATGGATATGATCGCCAACCACGCCGCCAAACTGAGGTTCATGTCCGGTGGCCAGACGCGCGTTCCGATCACCATCCGGATGATGACGGGCGCGGGCCTCGCCACCGGCGGCCAACACGCCGATTATTGGGAAGCTATTTTTGCGCATATCGCCGGACTAAAAGTCGTCGCTCCATCGACACCCGCGGACGCGTATGGTCTGCTGCGCTCATGCATCGATGATCCTGATCCGTGCATTTTCATCGAGAACTTGGTGTCCTACAGCACGAAAGGAGAGGCCGCAGCTTCCGGCACCCGGGTACCTCTGGGCAAGGCGCGGGTCGCCCGCGAAGGACGAGATCTCACGATTGTCTCCTATTCGCGGGTCGCGCTCGAGGCTCTGCACGCGGCGGACCTGCTTGCGGCGGAAGGCATCTCGGCGGAGGTGATCGACCTGCGAACGATCTCGCCGTGGGATAAAGAGGCTGTCCTCAAGTCGGTGGCAAAGACGGGCCGGCTCCTCATTGCACACGAGGCGGTACGCCCGTTCGGGGCGGGAGCCGAGATAGCAGCGACGGTGAGCGAAGAGCTTTTTGGCAAGCTCAAAGCTCCCGTGCGACGGGTGGGCGCGCCTTTCTGCCCCGTGCCGTTCTCGAGTGCACTGGAAAGCGCCTTCGCCGTGGATCGCAATGACATCGTTCCGATCGCGCGATCCTTCATGCAATCAACGTCTGAGAAGGTGCTGGAGTTGTCATGAGCACCGACATTTTGCTCCCCAAGCTGGGTTTCTCGATGAGCGAAGGACAGGTGGCTGAGTGGCTGGTTGCGGATGGCAAACAGGTCATGGCCGGTCAACCGCTGTTTTCACTCGAGAGTGACAAGTCGGTTACGGAGATCGAGGCGCCTGCCACGGGAATTTTAAAGATTCTTGTGCAACCCGCGGAAACTTGTCCCGTGGGGACGATTTTGGGCACGATCGATTAAGACCGCCGCTCGAGCCGTGCGCTAAGTCTAAAAGTGAGCAACGAGCCAATCGCATCAGATCTTCCAGGGTGGCCGGAGATCGATTTTTCGGAGTTCGGACCGGTTGAACGGCGCCCGCTTGGCCGAATTCAGAAGCTGACGGCGCGATTCCTGGGTCGAAATTGGATCGCCATACCGCACGTTACCCACCATGATGAGATCGATATCACGCTATTTGAAGAGCGCCGCCTCGCTTGGAACGCGGCCCACCCGCATGACAAGGTGACCGTCATAGCGCCCTTGACGAAGGCCGTGGCGGAGGCCTTGAAGGCGCACCCGCGCTTTAACAGCTCCCTCGAGGCGGACAAGTCGACGTTGGTACAAAAAGGCTATTTCAATGTCGGTATTGCCGTCGACACCCCTCACGGACTGCTCGTGGCGGTTCTCCGGGCGGCAGACTCGAAGAGTATCGGCGTGCTTGGCAAGGAGCTTGTGGAAGTGGCCCAGAAGGCGCGCACGGAAGGTTTATCGATGCAGCAGATGGCGGGCGGGTCCATCACGATCTCCTCTCTGGGACATATCGGCGGGACGGGGTTCACGCCGATCATCAACGCACCGGAGGTGGCTGTGCTTGGCGTCTCGCGGCTGCAAGTGCGCGCCGCCCCGGCGCCCGATGGCGGGGTGATGTGGCGCAAGATGTTGCCCTTGTCACTGAGCTACGACCACCGGGTGATCAATGGCGCCGAAGCGGCGCGATTTGTCTGTACGATAGGTAGCTGCCTCGCAGACATCGATACCTTTTTATGACTGGAGCACCTAATTTGGGATATACGCCGCGCGCGGTAGCAATTGCGGCGAAAGTCGAGGCATTCGTCCGCGACATTGTGGTGCCCTATGAGAAAGACCGACGGCGAACCTCGCACGGCCCGACCGACGAGTTAATTGACGAGCTGAAGGCCAAGGCCCGCGCCGCGGGCGTGCTAACGCCGCACGTGCTTGCTGATGGCAGCCATCTCTCGCAGCGCGAGACGGCGTTGGTCCTCAAGAAGTCGGGCTTGTCCATCTTAGGGCCGCTCGCCGTCAATACGGCGGCTCCCGATGAAGGGAATATGTATTTGCTGGCCAAGACAGGCAGTGAAGCGCTCAAGGCGCGGTTTCTAACGCCGCTGCTCCAGGGACATTGTCGCTCTGCATTTTTCATGACCGAACCGGCCGACGATGACGGCGCCGGTTCAGATCCGTCGATGCTGAAAACGACCTGCCGACTCGAGGGAACTAGCTGGACCATCAATGGCCGTAAGAAGTTCATCACGGGCGCTGAAGGAGCACGCGTTGGCATTATTTTGGCCAAATCTGATGCCGGCGCGTGCATGTTCCTCGTCGATTTGCCGAATCCGGCAATTCAGATCGAGCGCGTCATCGAGACGATGGATGACGCTTTGCCGGGCGGTCACGGCGAGATCGTCATCCGCAATCTGCGCCTACCGGCGGAGCAGATGCTCGGCCAGAGCGGCGAGGGGTTTAAGTACGCCCAGGTGCGATTGAGTCCTGCGCGTCTCTCCCATTGCATGCGCTGGACTGGAGCAGCCATCCGGGCCAATGAGATCGCGACCGAGTATGCGTGTCGGCGACAAGGTTTCGGAAAGAAAATGATCGATCACGAAGGAGTCGGATTCATGCTGGCTGACAATCTGATTGACCTGAAGCAATCCGAGCTCATGATTGACTGGTGTGCGGACGTTCTTGATGGCGGTTCGCTCGGAGTGGCGGAGAGCTCGATGGCGAAGGTCGCTGTATCCGAGGCTTTGAGCCGCGTCGCCGATCGATGTGTGCAGGTGATGGGCGGGACCGGAGTCAGCCGGGACACCATGGTCGAGGCCTTTTTCCGCGAGGTGCGTGCGTTTCGAATCTATGATGGTCCGACCGAGGTCCATAAGTGGTCGCTCGCGAAAAAAATCAAGCGAGATTGGATCGCGACACATTCAGGATGAGCGGTGACCAGGACTCGTTTGCCGGTACTATGCCGGTGCGCGAAGGCTATGGCTTTGACACGGTCAGGCTGGAGCACTGGATGGCGGACCACGTTGAGAGCTTCGTGGGTCCTCTTACCATCGAGCAATTCAAAGGGGGCCAGTCGAATCCAACCTACAAGCTATTGACGCCACGTTGCGCTTACGTCATGCGGCGCAAACCGCCGGGAGCAATCCTGAAGGGCGCTCACGCGGTTGAGCGCGAGGCGAAGGCGATCGCCGCATTGGGGCAAGCGGGATTCCCGGTTGCGCATATGTACGGACTGTGCGTGGACGAGGAAGTCATTGGTACCAGTTTCTACGTAATGGAGATGGTCGAGGGCCGCATCTTTTGGGACGGGACATTCCCCGGCATCTCGCGGGAAGGGCGACCCGCGTATTTTGATGCGATGAATGCGACCCTCGCGCGTCTACATCAAATCGATTATCGGTCGATCGGTCTCGCTGAGTATGGTAAGTCCGGTGACTATATTTCGCGCCAGATTGGCTTGTGGACTAAACAATATCTCGGCGATGAGGATGCGGGCCGCGATCCGAATATGGACAGGCTGATCGACTGGCTCCCGGCTCACATCCCTCCCGGGAACGAAACCACGATCGTGCATGGAGATTTTCGGTGCGACAATATGATTTTTCATCCGACCGAGCCGCGCGTGATCGCGGTACTGGATTGGGAACTGTCCACGCTCGGCCATCCGCTCGCGGATTTCGCCTACCATGCGATGATGTATCGGATGCCGTACAACGTGTTGGCCGGCATCGGGGGCGTTGACATTGAATCGCTAAACATTCCGAGTGAGTTGGACTATGTCAGAGCGTACTGCCGACGCACAGGGCGCAATGAAATTGCACACTATGCGTATTACCTTGCCTTTAACTTCTTCCGGTTGGCGGCAATTTTACATGGAATCAAAGGACGCGTAGTACGCGGAACCGCCGTCTCGGCACATGCCTCGCGCCGGTCCGAGAGCTTTCCTGAGCTCGCCAAACTGGCATGGCAACAAGTACGGTAAGGAGAACACGTGGGCATGTCGCTTAGACGCTCCGCGCATTGGTCCAGGGATAAAAAGGAGGCATCTGGGAAGCACGAGCTGTGAAGCTAGCCGGCCGCTTTTCGCGAAACGCGGCGACGCCTTCTTTACCATCCCCCATGCTGGCGTAGAAGATGGCCAGGGATTCCACACAATGAGCTTCCAATGGAGAGGCATGCGCACTGTTTCGATACAACATTTGGCGAGTCAGGGCAACGGCGGTCGCAGATCGGCCTGCCACCAGCGACCGCGCAAAGGCGCATGCGTCGGACAACAACGTCTCGCGCGGATGCAACGATCGAACTAGACCTTTGGCGAGCGCCTCTTCGGCGCTGAAAATGTCCGCACGATAACTCCATTCCAACGCCTGCTCGAGTCCGACGATTCGGGGTAGAAACCAGGTGGAACAGGCTTCGGGAGTAATTCCGATCCGACCGAATATAAAACCGAAGCGAGCGTGTTCGGATGCGAGCCGGAAGTCCATCGGCAGGGTCATGGTAACGCCAATTCCCACCGCAACACCGTTGATCGCGCCGACGATCGGCTTGAGGCAGTCGAGCATCGCCAAGGCAACCTTGCCGCCGGTATCGCGAACACCGTCGCGGATGTCCGGATCATCAAACCGGTCATGAAGATCCTTCAGTGTGGGCTGCATACTCTCGTCAAGCCCAAAGACGTTGCCACGGGCAGACAGGTCCATCCCGGCGCAGAAGGCCTCACCGGCACCCGTCACAACGATGGCTCTCACGTGATCGTCTGCGCTGGCCCGTGCGTAGGCGTCGACCAATTCAGCACTCATTTCAACCGTGAATGCGTTCATCTTGTGGGGACGATTCAATCGAAGGATCAGAATCCCATCGTCGATGTCATAGCCAAGCGTGTTGTAGGTCATGTGCTCCTCGCATCAGCCACCCTCCGGTTGCATGGATTGTAAACTCAATCGTATAATGCCGTAAGTCATATTAACGACAGTTATTATGACTAATGACTTGAAGATGGACGCGGCGAGGCGTACCGTAGCCTATGCCGGATGGTTGGGAGTGTTGCGGCCAGTTGCTGGCGCTTGGACTCCGAGAGCAAGCCAATTGGCACGATGCCCCGGGGGGCGGCCGGATTACCGCCTTGCTCCACGCCCCGGCGCTGGTGGCGCTGGGTCCCCAATGCGCTATGGGCGGGGGCGCTGAAAGAGGAGAAAAATGATGGGCGTCAAAGATCTAGCTGAAAACTCCCGTACGTGGGAGGTGCGAGTACCGCCCGCGGAGCTCAAGCGACCGCATGAAGTGCAGGAGGTCTTACGGCGCGATCCGGTTCCCCCAGCGCCAACTTTGCTCGAGAAATCGGACTATGACCTGGGTACCGCGCCCTTGGATGTCGAGCGCTACATCAGCAAGGAGTTTCACGCGCGCGAAGTAGACAAGCTGTGGAGCAAGGCGTGGCAGTACGCGGTTTGGACCCACGATATTCCTAATCCCGGCGATGTGCACGTGTACCGTATCGTAGATCGTTCGGTGCTCATTGTTCGCCAACCCGATTTGTCATTGAAAGCATTTGTCAATTCATGCTTGCACCGCGGCACCGAATTGTGCAAATCCGACGCCCATCGCGCTCAATTGCGCTGTCCCTACCATGGTTTCACGTGGTCGCTGCAAGGAGAGCTCAAATGGGTGCCATCGCAATGGGATTTCCCACAAGTCACCCCCGAGAAATATAGCCTTCCCCAAGTTCGAGTGGACGAATGGAACGGATTTATTTTTATCAATTTCGATGAGAATGCCGTTCCATTGAAAGAATACATGGGTGGCATGTACGCGCAATGGGGCGGTGAACATCCGCAAGGAGCGTGGGATTTCAGGAGCAAGTATAAGGCGGTACATCTGAACCGCATCATCAACTGCAACTGGAAAGTATGCATGGAGGGCTTTCTTGAGTCACTGCACGTCCTTGCCACCCATCCGCAGGTGGCAACGATGGTCGCGGACAGCTCCGCGCAGTATGACGTGTACCCGAACGAGCCACATTTCAGTCGGTATCATGCGCTCACTGGAATAGCGTCGAGCATGACGCACAACGTCCCGACGGATCAGGAAATCCTCGACTCGTTCACAGCGTCCTATTTGCCGGAGCATCGCAACACGGATTTTGGAAAATTGCGCGAAGGGGAGACCGCTCGAATGGCATTTGGCCGTCTCGCGCGCGATGCCTACGGGACGCGGTTAGGGGTCGACGTGTCAAAGCTTCCGGATGCGGAGCTGATTGACGGAACGCAGTACTTGCTGTTTCCGAACTTTGCGCCTTGGCCGTCGCTACTTAATCCCATTGTGTACCGCTTTCGTCCCCTTAATAACGATCCGGATTGGAGCATTTGGGAGACGATGTTCTTTTTGCCGTTTGAGGGCGACCGACCGCCGTCGTGCAAGATCATCGACGTGGGTCCTAACGAGAGTTTTGAGGACTACAATGCGATGGGCGCGCTTGACAAAATTCTCCAGCAGGATGCAATTCAACTTCCGCTCGTGCAACGAGGACTGAAGGCGAGCAGCGTTAAGCGGGTGACTCTGTCTCAGTACCAAGAGGCGCGGATACGGCACTACAACCAGACTCTTGATGAGTATCTGAAACGCTGACAGTGATATACGGGAAAGGGCGTCTCACCATCGACAACGCCGGCGCACCAGGCGGACACGCTACTCTCGGCGCCCGGCCGCCAACCCGCGTCGTCTCGTAAATTCGCGCGCAACTACGCCAGGTTGCGAATGCGCCCTGGGCCCCTGGCATCAAGGGTCGTAGTCGAAGTGGAATGCCGGTAAGCGACCATCTGACTGCACAGCCAAACAATCATTAGGTGGAGCGCGATCGTCACGGGTTGCACGATCGCGGTGACCATCGGATTCGTTGAACTATGTAGCGCGAGGGTAATGGGAATCGCAGGTCCTTCAAGTCCTGCAAAAAGCAAGATGGGTGTGATTGCGATCAACAGGATTGAGCGCGCTTCAGTGAGTATGGTGTGGCGCAACAGGTGGATAACCATGGCCGTTAAGCAAATCGAGGACGATTGCCCGAACCACCACCACGCCGGGAATCCGAACAGTCCAGGAGGTTGCATCGGGCCGTAATAACGCCATAACCCCTGCTGGATTCCGGGAATATCGAAGACGGTCGTAAAGATCGAAAGGCCGAAGAAAAAGCGCCACCACTGCCGAGTGTTCATTCCGGCCGCCAAGCGCCGTACCAGCCAAAGGATGGGAATAGGAAAGTAATAGAAATAGCAAATGGCGAGATACATCGGGATTTTGCGGCCGAAAAGCACGTATGCCGTTATCTGATGGATCTCTGGCTGCGTCGATATACCGAGAACGTCCAATATGGGTTCCGTCAAACCCGAAAGGCCCGCGCCGAAAAACAAAAAGTAGGGATACAGCACCTTATCCTTTCGCGCGACATACACGGTATACGCGAACGCAATGGCGACGAGCACGGCCCCTATGATGATTTGGGTTATTTGAAAGCTTTGCGATAACTCCCAATTGGGACGTTCCAGTGGCATATTCATGGGCTCCGTCATCGCTCGGATTTTGCCGCTCGCGCCTGAGCCTTACTCATAACCCACCCGTGCGTGCCGCCTGGAGCGACTCTCTTTACGTCGGGTCGTTCGTGAGCGAGGCGATTTTCATTGACATTAGTCCCTGTAACGGGAATGCTGCGCCAGATTGATGGCGCGCGCAAGCGTTATGATATTGCCGCTCGCGCGGGGGAGATCGGCGCGTGCATCGATATGCTCACCCAAGAGGTTGAATGCCATGACCGAGACCGCAAATGATCCCAACGACTTCATTCGTAGTCACCTTCGAATGTATCTTGAAACCGACGGAGCGGCAGGTCATGTGGTGGATTTCCGGCACTGGGGCGGGCGCGTTGACCAAACGACACTTCTCTTAAGGACGCTGGGGCGCCGCTCGGGCAAGGTGCGCATCAATCCGCTGATCTACGGCGCGATGGGCGAGGGTTATTGTGTCGTCGCCTCTAACGGGGGAGCCACGGAGAATCCGAGCTGGTATTCAAATCTGCTCGCCCAATCGGACGTTCGCTTCCAAGTGGGCCGGAATCATTTCAAGGGAAACTGGCGTGTACTTGCTGGAGAGGAGCGACGGAAGATGTGGGACCTCATGGTGAACCTCTTTCCGCCCTACGGCGGGTACCAGGCGGCCACTGAGCGCGAAATACCTATTATCAAGCTCGAGCCCAAAGAGCTTATAGACTCAATTCAGCAGTAGGATTGGCTCCGCTCGAACATCGAGACCAGAGGGCATGTGCCCTCATGCGGGCATGCACCATAGCCGCGGCGACGTTGAATTCGCCCTTGAGTTCAACGGTCCACTTACGGGCGGTAGAGTTGTTTCTTTGAGTTACGCGCGCCTCACTTCCACCAGTACGTCACCCGGATTCACTCATGCTGACGTAGCGTACGACAATACCCGAAAAGCGTTAGTGTGACTAACGGACGTTATTGGTACTAACGAAATACTTGTACTTCGGTAAATTGGGAGATATGATCAAAAAGGGTTAGATAGGCCGGTCGGCGGATAGCCGAACTAGCTAGGAACGAAGAGCCATTGGGGGAGTCCGATTCGCACCGCAACCGAACGACCGCGTCTGCACTGAGCGTGAGTCCATGCAGGACATCCCGCTCTCCTACTCGAGGCCACAACCAGATCGGCGCCAGCTTCCTGGAGGGCGATATCACGAGCGGCAGGTCCTGGAGCGCAAGCGGTGTTTTTTCGCGTGATGTCGATTTCTCTTGTGGGGACCAGGCAATGAGTTTCGAATTGGGCTTTTAAGGGGATGGATATGCGCGGTTGGTACACATTATCGCTTTGGGGCTGTATCGGTGTAAATGCATTCGCGGCCCCGGCGTTCGCCGACCCTGCGCCGCCTCCATCAGCAGGCGCGCCTGAGGATTCGACGCACCTTGAGGAGATTATCGTTACCGCTAATAAGCGAAGCGAAAATAGTCAAAAGGTCCCCATCTCGATTTCCTCGATCACGCAAAGCAGCTTGAGCGATGCGGGAATTGAGTCGACGAACGAGCTGAGCTCAAAGGTCGCGGGGCTTACAGTACAAGAAAGCGGAAATGGCCTGCAGTCACATATTCGGGGTATCGGCACGTCAGATGTCGTTGCCGGTAATGAAAGCTCGGTGGCGACGTACGTTGACGGTGTCTATATTTCAGTACTGAGCGGTTCGATGCTGTCGCTCACGAATATTGCTCAGGTTGACGTTCTCAAGGGCCCGCAAGGAACCTTGTTCGGACGAAATGCAACGGGCGGCGTTGTTGACATTAGAACGAAGGACCCGACACAAGATCTGCATTACGACGCTTCACTCAGCTACGGGACCTATGACACGACTTCGGCCAGCGTGTATGTGACAGGAGGCCTGTCCGATCATGTGGCAGCGGATCTGGCTGCGTACGGGCTCTATCAGGGGACGGGTTTCGGACAGAATCTGGCGACGGGTAATGAAGTCGATAAGACCCGCGAATATTCGCTACGAACGAAATGGCTAGTCACCCCGACCGATTGGCTCAAAATACGACTGACGGCGGATAAGGAACAGACCAATGATGATGGTCTTCTCGCCTATAAGCTCGTGCCGGGGACGTCCGTCAACAGACCGGGACAGGCGCCCTTTGTCCCAACGCAGACAAATCCCTGGGACCTGGATAACGCAGCGGATCCTCACTGGTTATTTCGACAGCAGGGGGTGAGCTCGAGAATCGACGTGGATACCGCGGTTGCGACAGTCACCAGTATCAGCGCGTATCGAACGTCATTCAAGTATAACGCATGGAACGTTGTGCCTCTTCCCACGGCCGTGCCGGAAGAGCCGGCCTATTGGCGCGAGAAGGGGACGGAGGCAAGTCAGGAAATCCAGATCGCCTCGCTTCCTTCCAGCCCGTTCACGTGGGTGGTCGGCGGATACTTTCTTTACTCCAAGGTTGGCTACGATCCTTTTGTCATTACGGGTCCGGCCGTCGATCCACTGTCCGAACTTTCGTGGCGCGCTTACCAGCAGACCGATGCCAGCGCGCTCTATGGACAGACCATGTTTCCGGTCGCCATGGATACCCATCTCACGTTGGGCTTCCGGTATTCGGTTGAACGAAAAGCGGTGACGGGTGACGAGGCGTTTGATTTCTTTCCAAGTTCCGGAATTCCGAGTTTTGATACGCCTACCGATGCCCACACGACGTTCCGAAAACCGACTTGGCGATTGGCACTTGACCATCAATTTACACCGTCGGTGCTTGGGTACATTTCTTACAACCGGGGTTTCAAGAGCGGGGTTTACGCAACCATTCCTCCCGGCGGCCCGGGCGCGCAGCCGGTAAAGCCCGAGACAATCGATGCCTATGAGGTTGGCGTCAAGAGCGATGTATTAAATGACCGCGTGCGAGTCAATGCGGCTGCCTATTACTATAATTACAAGGAAATCCAGGTCGATGTCTATGAGTCGACATCGGCGGTTCTGGAGAATGGGGGCGCTGCGAAGCTCTATGGGCTGGATTTGGACGCCACCGCCAAGCTTGCCAACCATTTATCCCTCGATCTCGGCGCGGCCTACGTGCACGACCGATTTACGCAATTCGACGACGGCGCATTATCGGTACTGGTCCCCGTTGCCGACGGCGGCGGTCGGAAGGCAATTCCGAATATCAACCTTGCCGGAAACCGGATTCCGTATACTCCGGACTATACGGCGAATGTAGGCTTGACGTATACGCTTCCGCTATCCGACGGCGAGCTATCATTGAACGCAAACTACGCTTATAACTCGGGATTCTATGGGGGCGCTGACAACACTTATGGCCAAGGCGCCTATTCGGTGGTCAACGCTCAAGTGGGTTGGACCTTCAAGTCCGGTACAGAGATAAAATTCTGGGGCAGGAATCTCTCGAATGCGGCTTACGCGACGTTTTTACCCTTCCAAAACAATCCAGGCGGCTTCACGGATGAAATTTTGGCGCATCCTCGCACGGTCGGTGTTGCCGTAGCGTTCCGTAAATAACCCTGCTGGATGGACCACCGATGAAAGCCGACCGTGGCCATGCCGCCATATCTGAGCGTGCCGTAGCGGTCTGCGCGGGCATCGCTCACGAACAGTGGATATTAGGAAACCTTATATAGTCCGCCATCGACGACCACCGCTTGACCCGTCACGAACTGCGCATCGCACCGGTAACGATCGCGACCCGCCCTGCGTGGCTTCGCGGTTCTACCATAGATAATGCGAACTCACCCAACGGTCCTATTAGGAGTCCCTTTGTCGCTTTTGCGCCAGCTATCCATGATGGCGGGCGCACCGGCGACCAACGTGATGGGATCGACGACGACGTGTTGCGTGGCGACAGCCATGTCGCGTGAGAGTCTGCTGATGGGGGAATCCTTCTTGACGATTTCGGAGCCCGCCCAAAGGTGACAAAATCTCACGACCTCACCGGCGACTTGATGCAGCCAGGTGGTCGCCTGGCGAAGACGCTCTCGCTGTTCGGGAGTTAATGCGGTGCCCTCCAACGCATGAGTTTCTGCCTCGGTGAATACCCGATAGGCATAATTGCGCGCCGCTTGGTATGCCGCCTCATGTAGGGTGAATTGATGCTTGAACACGTCATGCTCACCGACCGGTCCTGGATATCCGGGCCGCTTTTTGCCTGAGGTAATCACGACGATCTCCGTTAACGCGCGCCGCATCAGGCCGATGACGACGCCGGCATGACCGGAGGCGCCGATGGCGGCGAGGCCGAGCGTGAAGAGTGGGCCGCCTCGCTTGGGTTCAATCGTGGTGCGCTCGAAGGTGAAGTCTTGCGACACAAACTGGTCGGCCACTGCATAGTCATAACTGCCCGTGCCGACGAGACCTGGAGGATTCCAGTTGCCGAGAAATTCGACGTTATTCCTAGGCACAAAGCAGACCCGGACTTCTGGAATTCCACCGGGGAGCATTCTCGGACGATTCTCATCCATCACGAACATTCCGGAGCCGATCCAGCCAGCATGCGCGCAGCCACTGCCGAACGCGAATTTGCCGGCCGCCTGATAACCCCCCTCGATTTGCCGGGACTTACCCGCAGGCCCGAACATACCCGCAACAATGGGCAGCTTCCCATCGCCGAACATTGCCTCGATGGCTTGGTCGCCTAGATAAGCCGCCGCCGTCACCGTGGCGCCCTGATTGGCCATCAGGGACCACCCGGTTGAGCCGTCTGCAAACGCCACCGCCTCGACCGCGGACATCGCCTCGACAATCCCCTTGCCGCCGCCGCCGAGTGCGCGCGGCACGCTGATCCAAAAGAGTCCATTCTCGCGCAGCGCTCCGACCACCGCAGCAGAAAGTGTGCCCCCTGATTCAGCACCTGCAGCTTCTCGTTCGATGACTTCGCGCAAATCCCACGCCCGAGCCACGTAGTCGGCGTCGTCCGCCGCACGCAACTCGGTGATCGTGGAGTTCTGATTGATCCCTGGAGTCAGTCCTCGTCCGGCTCCCGAATGGCCAGTGGCCTGGTTATCGGCTCCGGTGAGTTTTTCCTTAAGCATATGGTCAACTCCTCAGACGGCAGCGCTCGCCCGGCGTGCCGGCCATGTAATGCTTAGTTTCAACTAATGTCAGCACGATCCTAGCGCTCATTTCGCCCGCATGCAAGACATTAATGCCATTAACGCTATCGAACCAGCGAGAATGCGATTGCCAGGTGGGCGAGGGGTGATTTATTCAGCGGTGTGCGGGAATCAATAGCTCGAGCCCATCATGTTCCGGCGATAGACGTATCTGACAGCAAAGCCGGCTCGTATCCGTCGCCCCCCGGGTAAGATCGAGCAATTCGCTTTCCGCGTGAGAGGGAGGCTTCAGTTTTGACTGCCATTCCGGCGCCACGTGCACGTGACACGTCGCGCATACCAGGTTGCCTCCGCATTCGCCCTCGATACCGGGCACGCCATGGCGAACTGCGGTTTCCATCGCACTATGGCCCAACGGCGCTTGTACCGTGCGGCGGTGACCTCGTGGATCGACGAAGGTGACGTGGACCATCGGCTTCAGTCGATTCGATGATGGGTCCCACATCATTGCGCGGCGGCTGAAGCGGCCGCGTCGTTCGCACCGCCAGTTCTGCTCCAGAATGCCGCGACGGCCATCGCGCCGCCCCGGCCTTGTGTACGACCCGCAAGGGCCGCCGGCGCACGGGTGGTGGGGTCAAGTAGATTGGGCGTAATCGCGTTGCGCGAAGGCTGATCCGGTTCGATGAGCATGACGCGAGAGCCGCCGCGTTCCAGTGCGGCAATATCGGCGCCTAAATCGCGCGGCGGCGTGGCCAGGAAATGCCGACCCACTGGTGAGATGATCAAAATGCTCTCGAATCCCGCAGCCAAATCGGCGTTCTCCGGAGAACGCACGCCGCCGTCGGTGTAGCGACGGCCTGCAATGGTAGCGCTTGGCCAGACGCCGGGCACCGCTGAACTCGCCGCCACCGCGTCAATGAGCGATACCCCTGAATGCCGATCAAACACGCGCCCTTCACCCGTCTCTGCATCGACCGCGACGAGTTTGAGGGGATGGGAGGGCCATTCATGCGAGGGCAAGCGCGAGGCGATTACCGCGCGCCGTTCCGCTTCTGAAATGGTCTGTACCTGCGTGGCGTAGCGGCCGCGGCGGCGACGAATGGCACCTGGATCGCCCGCCGCTAGAAAATATGGCCGCATGGCGATTGCCTCGGCTAAAAGCGATGCGTCCGGGATTGGCTCGATCGTTTGGAAGCAGAGGTCCGTTTGACGTCTGTACAATGCTTCAAAACTCAATGCACTGGTAATCTGCGCGGCCACATTCGCACCCGCCGAGGTGCCAAGGACAAGATCAGCGTCCAGCAACTCCAACCCCGTGTCGGCAAATCCTGTCATCAAACCGATTAACCAGGCAGCGCCCGCGACCCCGCCGCCGCCCAGCACAAGCGCTCGCTTATTGCCCGTTATGGCATCTTCCGCCACGACTCAACGCTCCCCATGCGATTGTCATCTATTTTATGATATACCATGGTCGTTATAGGGACTAACGTCTCGTGCATCCCGCGTGGTGCTGCGCTCGGCGGCCTCGCTTCTCAGGAGACTCGACAAGTACTTGGCGCGTTTGCCGTCGTATCCTTGCGCCGAGACTCGAAGGTCCGCAATCACCGCCTCAGTTAACTCGCGGGCTACTTTGGCAGGGGCGCCGACGATCAGACTGCCGCGTGGGAATTGCTTGCCCTCCGTTACCAACGCGCCGGCACCGATCAGGCAGTCATCGCCGATGACGGCATTGTTGAGCACCGTCGCACCGATGCCCACCAGCACGTTGTTGCCGAGGGTGCAGCCATGAAGCACCGCATGGTGGCCAATCGTGCAGCCATCCCCGATTGTGAGGGGCGCACCAGGATCGGAGTGCAACACGGCGCCCTCCTGGACGTTGGTGCACGTCCCCACCACGATTGGCGTGTTGTCGGCGCGTATGACGGCGCCGAACCAGACACTCACTTGAGCGCCCAGTCGCGCATCGCCAATGATATCGGCGGATGGCGCAATCCAAACCGAGCCGTCCTCCGGCAATGTCGGGCGGTTGCCGTCAATCTCATAGAGCGGCATCTGAATTTCGCCTGGTTTTCGCACGAATTCTGAATCGGTGGAGGAGGGGTTCGGTATAACCGTTAGGCTGAACCGCCCCCTCAAATACCAACGCGCGGGCTGCCTGGAAGGCAAGGTTCGTGTCCCTATTAATTGCCATGGGCTGGTAGAGCCGATCCCCAGCGTTCTGTGCGTCAACCCTAACCGCCATTCGATAGAGCGCATCGTCGACTTGCGCCGGCGTCACCACGCCGTGGAATAACCAATTGGCGAGGTGTTGCGACGAAATGCGGAGCGTTGCACGGTCTTCCATCAATCCGATGTCAAGTATGTCAGGGACTTTCGAGCACCCGACGCCCTGGTCGATCCAACGCACCACATAGCCAAGGAGTCCTTGCGCATTGTTCTCAAGCTCCGAGGTGATTTCCTTGGATGACCACGGGCGGCTCAACGCCAGGGGAATCGTCAGGAGCTTGCGCAGCGGTGTCAACGGCTCCTTCTTCCGGATGGCCTGCCGCTCGAAGACGTCCACACGATGGTAATGCGTTGCGTGCAATGTCGCCGCAGTGGGCGAGGGGACCCATGCTGTATTCGCGCCACTTCTTGGATGGTCAATCTTTTGCTCCAGCATATCGGCCATGCGGTCAGGGGCAGCCCACATGCCTTTGCCGATTTGCGCCCGGCCCGATAGGCCGCAGGCGAGTCCGATCTGCATATTGCGATCTTCGTAGGCCGCAATCCAATCAGTCGTTTTCATATCGCCCTTGCGTACCATCGGACCGATGCGCATCGAGGTGTGTATTTCATCGCCAGTGCGATCGAGAAAGCCTGTATTGATGAAAACGATGCGGCCCTT
>Ga0137415_10001461_pt1 | contig 23385 bp, 22 predicted proteins | sample CZODoug3_1_1_16f_FD_183082 | JGI IMG/M metagenome (GOLD analysis project Ga0137415, IMG submission 183082) | Vadose zone soil fungal communities from Angelo Coast Range Reserve, California, USA - CZODoug3_1_1_16fungal (Hybrid Assembly) | ecosystem: Environmental > Terrestrial > Soil > Vadose...
GTCGGCGTCGTCGGCGCGATCACCCCGTGGAACTACCCGCAGATCCTCGCCATGTCCAAGCTCGCCCCGGCGCTCGCGGCCGGCTGCACGGTCGTACTCAAGCCCTCCCCCGAGACCGCGCTGGACTCCTACCTGCTCGGCGACGCCGCGGTCGAGGCCGGGCTGCCGGCGGGCGTGCTGAACATCGTGCTGGCCGGTCGGGAGGTCGGCGGGACGCTGGTCAGTCACCCGGGCGTAGACAAGATCGCGTTCACGGGGTCCACCGCGGCCGGGCGGATCATCGGCGCCGAGTGCGGCCGGCTGATCCGGCGCTGCACCCTCGAGCTGGGCGGCAAGTCGGCGGCGATCTTCCTCGACGACGGCGACATCGACACGTTCGTCCGGGGACTGGTCGCCGCGTCGTTCCCGAACAACAGCCAGACCTGCACCACCCAGTCCCGCATCCTGGCGCCCCGGTCGCGCTACGACGAGGTGGTCGACGCGATCGCCAGCGTGGCCGACGGCCTCGTCGTGGGCAACCCGCTCGACCCGGCGACCACCTGCGGCCCGATGGCCAGTGAGACCCACCTGAACCGGGTCCTCGGCTACATCGACATCGCCAGGCGCAGCGACGCCCGGCTGGTCACCGGCGGCGGCCGGCCCGCCGATCGGGACCGCGGCTGGTTCGTCCAGCCGACCGTGTTCGCCGACGTGCGCAACACCGACCAGCTGGCCCGCGAGGAGGTCTTCGGCCCGGTGCTCGCGGTGATCCCCTACGACGGCGACGACGAGGCCGTCGCGATCGCCAACGACAGCAACTACGGACTGGCCGGCTCCGTCTGGACCGCCGACGAGGCACGGGGTATTGCGCTGGCCAGCCGCGTGCGCACCGGCACGATCGGGGTGAACTACTACCGGATCGACCGGGGCGCCCCGTTCGGCGGCGTGAAGGACAGCGGCATCGGCCGGGAGTACGGCCCCGAGGGGCTGGCCAACTACCTCGAGTACCAGTCCGTCTACGCCAGCGCCGCGCAGCTGGGCGGCTGAGCGGGCCCGGGGCGGCGGGGCGCCGTATCCGCGGCTCTACACTCTGCCGGGTGCCGCGGTTCCGGATTGCCGAGATCGCTGCCCTGTTGTCGGTCAGCAACGACACGGTGCGCCGCTGGATCGACGTCGGTGCGCTCCCGGTCGTCGAGGGCGCCCAGCCGCGCGCTGTCGAAGGGGCCGAGGTCGCCCGGCTCGCGAAGGGCAGGGCGCGGCCGACCCCCGACCCGTCCGGCGTCGGCCGCTCGGCCCGCAACCGGTTCGTCGGCCTGGTCACCGACGTGGTCTGCGACCCCGTGATGGCCAGCGTGACGCTGCAGTGCGGGCGGCACCGGATCGAGGCGGTGATGAGTACCGAGGCGGTCCGCGAGCTCGACCTGCAGCCCGGTTCGCTGGCCGTCGCGGTGGTCAAGGCGACCCAGGTGCTGCTGGAGACTCCGGAGCCCGCCGCCCCACCGCCGGGGGCACGGTCCTAGTCTCGGGTCGTGTCGTGGGCGCTGGCGGAGTGGACCGTTCTGGCGGTGCTCCGGGAGCAGCCCCGGCACGGCTTCGCCATCGCCGCGCTCACCGCGCGGGGCGGTGAACTGGGCCGCGTCTGGCAGATACCGCGCCCGGTGGTGTACCGCGCGCTGGGCCGGCTGCACGACGCCGACCAGGTGACGCCGACGCTCGTGGAGTCCGGCCCGGGCCCCCAGCGGACCCTCTACGCGGTGACCGACGCCGGCCGCGCGGCGGTCGACGACTGGCTCCAGCAGCCGATCGAACACGTCCGCGACATCCGGTCCCAGCTGCTGATGAAGCTGGCCCTGCTGGACCGCCGCCAGCTCGACCCGGCCGAGCTGTTGGACCGCCAGCGCGCCGTGCTCGAACCGATCGTGGTGGCCGTCGCGGCGGAACGCGACCGGCGGGCCGGCTTCGACTCCGTGCTGCTCACCTGGCGACATGCCACGGCCAGCGCGGCGCTGCGGTTCCTGGACGACATCGAACGCGGCGCCACCCAGGACTGATCAGCGCCCGCGCTCAGTTGGGCAGGCCGGCGCGGCGCCGCAGCCAGGTCGCCGACTCCCCGCACTCGGCCGCGATGGCCCGCCAGCTGAGGCCGGCGGCGCGCCGCGCGTCGAGGTAGTCGCGGATGTCGGCGTGGCCGAACCGGGCGGCGACCGCCAAGGCCCGCTGCGCGCACCGGGACCGCGACGCCGCGTGCGGCATCCGGACCACCCCGTGCCGGTCCAGCGCCGACAGCACCGCGCCAGGGCTCAGCCCGATCTCCCTGGCGATCGCGTGCACCGTCCACCGGCCGACCACGTGCCGCTCGGCAAGGTAGCCGGGCACGTCGGCGAAGCCAAGCACCCGGACCGCCGGCAGCCACCGGACGTCCCGGCGCACCGGCTCGAGCCCCGCCGAGGCGACGGCCGCCGCGGTGGCCGGGTCGACGGTGGCCAGGTGGCGGCACAGCCAGTCCTTGTGCAGCCCGGCCTCGCGGCTCACCGAAGCGAGGCTCGCCCCGGCGGCCACCCGGTCGCGGACGAGCGAGCCGATATCCGGGTGGCCGAACCGGGCGGCCGCCTCTGCCGCCGTCCGATGCAGCCACTGCTTGGTGTAGCGGCGCCGGCCGGCGGCCCGGGCGGCCGGGGACACCGAGGCCAGGGTCCGCAGCGTCTTGCGGCGGTGCTGCTCCGGCTGCCGCCGCCCGCGCGCGGCCTCGGCCGCGTCCCTGGTCAGCGCTCCGGACCGGGCCCGCTGCTGACCCGCCTCGAAGCCGAGGCGGACCGCCGGCTCGACGGCCCGGCGCACGCGCAGCGCCACCGCCCGCCGCCGCCGGGTGTCGGGCCCCTCCAGCGGCTGCCCCCGCTCCAAACCGAACGCGGCGCGGTAGCCGGCCTGGTCCCAGCCGTGCACACGCAGGTGGGCCAGCACCGACCGGAACCACCCGCCGCACAGGTGGCACTGCACGCGCGCGCCCTCGCCGAGCACCGTGCCGATCGGCGAGTAGCACGGCGTGCCGTCCGGCAGGACCGCGACCACGGCATGCACCCCGCGGCCACGCGCGGGCCGCCCGGTCAGTCCAACCGGCACAACACCGGCTCCGGCGGTGCTCACGCGCGCACACCTCCACGACAGACTCAGCCAACTAGTAACACTGAGACTAGTACGTCACGCTGCCCCGGTACAGGGCCGCGCCGGCACTCTCAGCTAGCGCAGCTGGTCGCCCATCCAGTCCGCGATCATCGGGCGGGCCAGGTAGGACAGGTTGGAGACGCCGTGGTTGCCGTCAGCGTGGTTGATGAAGATGCCGTGCGGGGTCTGCGCCGCCTGCCGCTCGGTCTGCCGCCACGGGACCAACCGGTCGAGCCGGCCGGTGACGTAGAGCGCCGGCACGGTGATCCGGCGGCAGACCCCGGTCAGGTCGAGCGCGCTCGCGAGCCGTCGGCCATCGGCGTCGTCGCGGGCCCCGGACTTCACCACGAACGTCCGCCGGGTCATCGGCGGCAGCTCGTCCCACAGTTCACCGAAGCAGAACGGGCCGCTGATCCCGGCCACCGCGGCCACCCTCGGTTCGAACGCGGCGACCCGGGGCGCGTAGTAGCCGCCGAGGCTCACCCCGACCACCCCGATGCGGCGGTGGTCCAGGTCCGAGCGTTCGGCCAGCAGGTCCAGCAGCGGGCCGACCGCGACCTCGTAGTCGGGCCGGATCGGCATCGCCAGCCCGGTCTCGCCCTGGCCCGGCCCATCCAGTGACGCCGTGGCCATACCCCGGTCCAGGAACGACTGCTCGAGCTGGAAGAACTCCTCCTTCGTGGAGTCCAGGCCGGGGATCAGCACCACGTACGGCACGAGGTCCCGACCGGGCGGGCGGCGCAGGTTGGCGTACCCGGTGCCGCCGTCGATCGGCACCTCGAGCCGGGTTGCGGTGGGGTCCAGCCGCTCGTGCGCGAGGCACAGCTCGGCCACCGCGCGGTAGGTCGCCCGGGCGGCGAGGTCGAGGTCGAGCATCCAGACGAACTTGCCGAAGTGTCGGTTCACGGCGGCCCGGCGCCAGGCGTGACCGGCCGTCTGCCGATGTCCCTCGGCGTCGGCCCGGCGGGCCAGCTCGGCCTGCTCGTCCGCGCTGGCGGCCCACTCCGGCAGCCAGCGGTCCCACGACCGGATGCGCGCGGTGGTACGCACGAAGTCGTTGTAGTCGACCCCGTTCTGCAGGAACCGGGGCGCCCAGTGGGCCAGCGCCAGGCGGACCTCGGCATCCGGCTCGGTGGTTTCGGTAGTTGGCTCGGTGGTTTCGGCAGCTGGCTCGGTGGTTTCGGTATCTGGCTCGGTGGTTTCGGTATCCGGCTCGGTGGTTTCGGCATCTGGCTCGGTGGTTTCGGTATCTGGCGGGGCATGGTCAGGCACGACGGTGTCCCTTCGGGAGATCCGGCCCGGCTACATCAGGGCGGCCAGCTGGCCTTCCGGTTCGAGGACGAACAGGCCGCCGTGCACCCGGTCGGTCACCCAGATGAGGCCGTGCTCGTCGACAAACAGGTCGTTCGCCTGCGGGACGGCCTGCCCGGGCGGCGGCTCGGAGATCCAGTGCGCAACCTCGCGGGGGCAGTCGGGGTCGGCCAGGTCGTACACCCGGACCCCCGCGCTGAAGTAGGTCGCGAAGATCAGCCGCTCGCTCCGGAAGGACCCTGGGCGGTTCTCGTGCAGGCAGTGCGGTCCGTACCGCATCGGCAGCGCGGCGAACTCGCCCACCGGCTCGGGCAGCGCGGTGCGGTACCGGGGCCGGCTCGGGTCGGCGATGTCGAGCAGGTGGATCCGCCGCGCCGGCGCGCCCGGGCCGTCGTGCTGCTGCTCGTCAGTGACCACCAGCAGGTCGCGCCCGCGCAGCGGCAGGCAGGTGTGGGTGGCCCCACCGCCCCACCGGCAGTACCCGACCGGCCGGGGCGCGGACGGCTCGGCGATGTCCAGCACCACCAGGTTCACGTCGTCGTAGCCCAGGTAGGCGAGGTCGCCATCGAGCAGGGCGTGGTGCGCGGCGTGCCGCTGGCCGGCCGGCCAGTCCGGCCGCTCGCCGCCGGCCGTCCACTGGCCGGGCCACCACCAGCGGCCGGCCTCCACCGGGTGAGCCGGGTCGGCCAGGTCGAGCAGCAGCCAGATCCGGTCGGTGTAGCCCTCCGGCGTGACCGAGAGATGGGCGTAGCGGCCGCCCTCCCAGACGATCCGGTGCACACCCTTACCGGCGCAGCCCCAGAAGGCGAGCTGGCGCGGCGCGCGGGGGTCGGCGACGTCGTAGATCGCCAGGCCGGCCGAGTGGGGGCCCATCGGCGCGGTCGGCCGGTACGGGTAGCGCTCGTGGTTGACCAGCAGCAGGCCGTCCGCGACCTGCACCTTGTGCGTGTGGGTGTAGTCCGGCGCCGGCCATTGGTCGACCAGCCGCGGCCGTCGAGGGTCGGTGACGTCCAGGATCGAGGTGCCCGCCCTGGACGTGCCGGTGTGCCCGACGTAGATCACGTCGCCGTGCCGCATCACCTGCATGCCGTCGCCCCGGCCGCCGAGGTCGTGGTGCGCGAGCAGCCGCAGGCCCCGGGCGCTGGCGGTGGTCAGCCCCGCGGCGGCCGTCTCGTGCGGTGGCGGGGTCACAGGTCCCCCAGCGGCGGGTCGAGCGGCAGGCCGATGGCCTTCTGGGCGCGCCACAGCGGCACCAGGTACGTGTAGTCGCGCCAGTTCGTGCCCGGTGGCACGTTCTTGAACGCGATCTGGTCGGCGATGAACCGGTCCATGTCCGACGGTCTGAAGCCGCCGTCGCCGACGTGGTAGGTCGGCGCGTTCTCCTGCGCGTACACGGCCTCGTAGGCGGGCGGGATGTCGTACTTGAGCCGCCGCATGAGGGTGAGCACGGTGTTCTTGTTGGCCTGGTCGGTGATGAACTGGCGCGCCGTCAGCGTGGCGGCCAGGAACGCGGCGGCGGTCTCCGGGCTCTCGGTCAGCAGCCGGTCCGCCGACCAGCCGTTCTGCGGCACGTCCCGGGTCTGCTTGAACAGCACCTTGCCGCCCGCCTGCTCGAGCAACAGCTCGTGCCGCAGCTGGATGGCCGCGCCCGACACGGTGCCGGCGAGCAGCGCCTGGAACCGGGCCTCCGACTGGCCACCGGTGCTGACGATCTTGACGTCCCGGTCCGGGTCCACGCCGTTGGCCCGCAGCAGCTCGCGCAGGATCGCGTCGTTGCGACTGCCGAACTGGCCGCCGGTGATCGTCTTGCCCAACAGGTCGGCGGCCGTGTTGATGCCCTTGCCGACCCCCAGGATGTTCGCCTCGCCACCCAGGTACACCGACAGGAAGCGAACGCCTTCGTTGCTCTTGCGGGCCGCCGCGATCGCGGTGTCCGAGTCGTACAGCGCCAGGTCGAGCGAGCCGCCGATCAGCGGTGGCAGGGGGTCGTCGACGGTCTTGATCTGGACCGTGTCTATGCCGAACTGCTTGAAGTAGCCGTTGGCGAGCGCCACCTCGACGTCCTCGTGGAACAGGTAGTACGGGTTGTCCACGCCGACGACGAGGTTCTTCTTGACCTTGCTCGGGTCGATCGTGCCGTTGATCTCGGCGGCGGAGCGCGGCACGTTGGCCCGGCCGGCGTCCAGCGCCGGGCCGGCCGGGGCACTCGAGGCGCCGCAGCCGGTCAGCCCACCCGTGACGAGCAGCGAGACACCGAGCGCGGCGATGAGCTTGGTGATCCTGTTCATTCGTCTGACTCCCGCTTCGCGAGGACTAGATCTGGACCTGGGTGCCCGCCGGGGTCGCGCCGTCGGGGTGTGCGCGCTGCCCCGTCAGCCGGCGGCGCCGGCCCGCCACGGCGCCGCCCGTTGCTCGAGCCAGCGCATCGTCTGGATCAGGCTGACCGACATCACCGCGAGCAGCAGCAGGACCGCGTACAGCATCGGCGCGTCGAACTGCTGGCCGGCGCGGTTGAGCAGAAAGCCGAGGCCGTTGCCGCCGCCGCCGAGCAGCTCTCCGATCAGCATGCCGACCAGGCCCCGGGCGATGCCCTGGTTCACGCCGGCGATCACGAACGGCAGCGTGAACGGAAAGATGATCTTTGTGTAGCTCTGCACCCGGTCGGTGCCGAAGACCCGGCCGGCGCGCAGCAGTGAGGGATCCACCGTCTTCACCCCGGCCATGCAGTTGACCATGATCGGGAAGACGGCGGACAGCACGATGATCGTCAGTTGCATGGAGTTGTCGAACCCCATGATCAGGATCAGCAGCGGGATCAGCGCCACCCTCGGCAGCGACGTCATCGCCCAGACGTACGGGCTCAGGATGAGGTCGGCGATCCGGCTCGCGCCCATCAGCAGGCCGACCGGGATGCCGATCACCGCCGAGATCACCAAGCCGACCAGGAAGTTCGTCAGGCTGTGCGCCAGCTGCGGCCAGATCGTGCCGTCCGCGAAGCCGTGGTAGAGCGCCGCGAACATCTCCGACGCCCTCGGGAAGAACAACGGGTTGATCACGCCGGTGCGCGCGACGAGCTCCCAGACCACGAAGAACACCAGCAGGTTGACGGCGGTGACCGCGGCGCTCCGGAACGGTGCGAACCGACTGACCGTGATCGACTCGACCTGCCCGACCCGGCGCCCGCTCCTCGGCCCGGCCGGCGCGACCTGTGTCATCGGGTCTCCCCCTCGCTGCTCGTTGCCGCACCCGCCCCGGCGCCGAGTGCTTCGCCGGAGAGCAGGTCCCAGAGGTGGCCGCGAATCTCACCGAACCGGCCTGAGCGCTTGATGTCGTGGCGCGGGTCGAAACGAGGCCGGGGCAGGTCGACGTCGATGATCTCCCGGATCGTGCCCGGCCGGCTGGCCACCACCACGATTCGGTCGCCGAGCGTGATCGCCTCGTCGATGGAGTGGGTGATGAACACGACGGTCTGCCGGGTCTCGGCGATGATCTTCTCCAGCTCGGCCTGCATGGCCTCCCTGGTCATCGCGTCGACCGCGCCGAACGGTTCGTCCATCAACAGGATCTCCGGCTCGCCGACCAGCGCCCTGGCGATACCGACCCGCTGGCGCATGCCGCCGGAGAGCTCATGGGGATACGACTTCTCGAAACCGGCCAGCCCGACCAGCTCCAGAGCGCGGTCGATCCGACGCCGCCGCTCCGGGCCGGGCACCCGGCCGCGCCGGTTCTCGATCGCGAACTCCACGTTGCGCTCGACCGTGCGCCAGGGCAGCAGGGCGTAGTCCTGGAACACCATCGCGCGGTCCGCGCCGGGACCCTCGACCGGCTCGCCGCGCACCGTGACCGTGCCGGTGAGCGGCGTCACGAAGCCGGCGATCATGTTGATCAGCGTGGTCTTGCCGCACCCGGACGGGCCGACGATGGCCAGGAACTCGCCCCGACCGACGCGCAGGGAGATGTCCCGCAAGGCGACCAACCGGGTCCGCTCCCGGCGGTTGTCGTAGCCGGCGCTGACGTCGACCATCTCGATCAACGCCGACCCGGCCGACGTAGCCCCAGCCGAGGTAGCCCCGGCGCAGGCCAAACCCGGCACGGTGGGGTCGGGCGCGGTGGGATCGGGCACGGTGGGATCGGGCACGGTGGGGTCGGGCGCGGTGGGGTCCGGCGCGGTGGGGTCCGGCGGGGTCGAGTCTTGCCTGGCTGGAGGTTCGGCGCGCGGGATCCCGACGTACACCATCTCAGCTCCTCGCTCGATCCGTGCGCGGCGCCGCGTGCCGGCCAGCACCCAACACCCTGTGACCCACATCGCACTGCAATCGTTTGCGGTAAATTACCGAAGCTGCCCAATGGCGTCAACCAGCTCAGGCCTCAACTCCGAGCGTCGATCACTCCCCCTCGCCCGCTCGTGCTCAGGTGGCCAACGCGGCCGGTCAAGTACAAACGATTGCGTGTATCAACCAGTCAGCGGTACCGAACAACGCCCGCCCCACCTCCTCCACACGCCGCGCACCTACCGGGGTTCCCGCGCACCCCGCACCATGCGCGACAACCACGCAAGGTGCGCGACGCCCAGCCAGAGCGGCGGGTGTCAGACGCGGAAGTAGTCGGCGATCGGTGGCAGTGCGCCGGCCAGCTCGTAGGCGCCGACCAGTGCGTTCTTCGCGTCGATCGAGTCGTGCGAGCCGAACGTGCGCGCGTTGCGCCAGAACCGGTCGAAGCGGTAGCGGTTGGCGGTACTGCGCGCCCCGGTCAGGTCGTGGATCCGGGACGAGACGTCGAGGCCGGCCCGCGTGCTGGCGATCTTCGCGCGGAACCCCCGCACCCCCATCTCGTCGGCGCTCACCCCGCCCGCCGGCGACTCCAGCTCGGCCGAAACGGCCAGCAGCAACGCCCGCGCCGCGGCCAGCTCGCTGGACATCTCGCCGAGCTGGCGGTGCATCAGCGGGTCGGCGGCGGCGGTGCCGAACTTCGGCATGCTGGGCCGGTTCAGCTCCCGCAGATAGCCGACGGCCGAGGCCAGCGCACCCTCGCCGATGCCCTGCAGCAGCGCCCCGTGCAGCAGCATCGCGGCGCACAGGAAGTACGGGTCCACCGGCCGCGTGGCGAAGTGCCAGCCGTCCGGCACGAACACGTCCCGGTAGTCGATGGTCTGGCTGCAGGTGCCGCGCTGGCCCATGTTGTCCCAGTCGTGCGCCAGCCCGAGCGCCGGATCGTCCAGCCGGACCAGGGCGTGGTGCCGGGGCGCGTCCCCACCGGCGGCGTCCCCGTCGAGCAGGGCGAAGCTGACGCAGGCGAGGTCCCGGCCGCCCCCGCCGCTGTTCGTGTTGAACGTCTTCGTGCCGCTGACCACGAGGCCACCGGACACGCGCCGCCCCACCACCCGGCCGGTGCCGCCGGTCTCGGCGTTCGAGGCCACGAACCGGCGGTTCTCGTGCATGATCTCGTCGGCCAGCAGCCGCTTCGTCTCGCCGGGCAGCTCCGAGGCGTAGATCTCCCGCGCGACGAGCCCGGTCGTGGCCCAGCACTGGCCGGTGGACCCGTCGGCGGCGGAGACCTCGACGATCGCCTCCATCAGCTCCCGCCAGCCGCCGTACGGCCCGCCGTCCCAGAGCCCGCCGAACTCGGTCGGCACGTTCAGCCGGTGCAGCCCGGCCACCCCGAGCAGCGCCATGTTGCGGGTGGGGTCGGCGCCGTCGGCGTCGATACCGGGGCCATCGACGGCCAGCTCCGGGCGCAGCGCGCGGGCCCGCTCGACCACGTGGCGCCGGGTGGCCGGCAGCTCGGTCCGCGCCGCGGTGGTCATCGGCTCGCCGCCCGGATCTCGCCCCGGTCGTTGAACGTCCACGGCTGGGTGTCGGCGTGCGGCGACCGTTCGAGCAGCTCGACCACGTAGTGGGTGACCGTCGCCCCGCCGGTGTTGCGAATCCGGTGCGGGGTGAGCGGCGCGCGGTGCCCGACCGTGCGGTAGAGCACGAACCCCGGCCGAGCCTCCTGGACCAGGCCCCAGTCCGGGTCGCCCAGCTCCTGGGCCTGCGCAGTGCCCGCCTCCGGCCACAGCACGACGTGGTCGTGGTGGTGCTGGTGGAAGTCGAACAGCTGGCCCGGTTCGAGCGTCATCGACCAGACGCGGACCCGGTCGTTCTCGAAGATCAAGGTGTCGCCGGGGGCTTCGGGATACCTGGTCATCCGCGGTCCTTCCTAGGTTCAGCGCGCTCGTATCCGGTCGACACGGTCTCGCCGAATTGGCCGGAACCGTACCGTCCCGACCAAGTTAGACGGGACGGTACGGTCCTGTCCAGTGTTAGGGTGTGCGCCATGCGGGTGACCACGCGCCGGACGCCGAGCGGGGCCGCCGTGATGCGGCAGGACCTCACCGACGCGATCGTCGAGGCCGCGCTGGACGAGCTGGCCGAGCGCGGCTACCAAGGACTGTCGATGGACGCGGTGGCCCGCCGGGCCGGGGTCGGCAAGAGCGCGCTGTACCGGCGCTGGCCGGCCAAGCAGGCGATGGCCGTCGACGTCGTGTCGCGGCTCGGCGTGCCGCTCGCCGAGGTGCCCGACACGGGCTCCTTCGCCGGTGAGCTCCGGACACTGCTGGACGCCGTGCTCGACTGGTTCACCGACCCTCGGCTCGGCCCGATCTTCGCCGACCTGACCGTGGTGGCCCGGACCAACCCGGCACTCGGCCGGGCGCTGACGGAACACCTCGGCGACCCGCGCCGCGAGCGCGGCCGGGTGCTACTCGAGCGGGCCATCGCCAGGGGCGAGATCCCCGCCGACACCGACCTCGACCTCGCGCTGGATGCGATCGCCGCCCCGGTGTTCTGGCGGCTACACGTGCGCCGCGAACCCATCACCCCGGCGTACCTGGATCAGGTCGCCGCGCTGATGGTGCACGCACTCACGCCCCGCTAGCGTCAGCCGGCGGCGGACGCGACCGGGCCGACGGCGGCGCGCCACCACGAGATGATCTCCGAGCTCACCTCGGCCGGCCGCTCGATCTGCGGCCAGTGCCCGACGCCGGCCAGCACCACCGACCGCGACGTGGGGTGGCGGAACGTGGCCTCCTCGTAGGCGGCGCTGGCGGGGTCGCGGTGCAGCACGAGCACCGGGCAGCTCCGGCTCGCCAGGTAGTCGTGCGCGGCGGGCCGATAGGCGATCTCCAGCTCGTCGTTCCAGAGCGCGAGGAAGCCGTCCAGGATGGCGGCCGGCGAGCTCGCCTCCACCCGGCGCAGCACGAGGGTGCGCAGCCAGTCCGGCGTGTGCTCGGTGAACCCGAACTGGTTGAAGTACTCCTGCAGCGCGGCGTGGTTGGCGTCCGTGTCCAGCGCCGCCCTGAGCTGCTCGTGCGCGGGCCGCGCGGCCGGGTCGGCGGCGTGCGGCGCGTCGAGGGCGACCAGGCCGCGCACGAGGTCCGGCCGCTGCACGGCGAGCATGGACACGATCGCCGCGCCCACCGAGTGCCCGACGACCACCGACGGACCGCCGGCGACCTGCTCGATCACCGCCGCCAGGTCCGCGCAGTGCCGCTGCAGGTGCGGGCCGGTCTCCGCGGTCGAGCGCCCGTCGCCCCGGCGGTCGTAGGCAATGACCCGGAAGTGCTGGTGCAGCAGCGGGATCAACCACGTCCAGTCCACCGAGTCACCGGTCCAGCCGTGCACCAGGACAAGTGGCGGGCCGGTCCCGGTGCTGGTGTGGAAGAGCTCGGCACCCTCGACCCGCAGATACGGCATGCCTTTGCCTTCCGACCGACGCTCTTGATCCCGCGCCAGGCTACCGGCGCGCCGCGCGAGAAGGCGTTCGCCGAGCTCAACCACAGCAGCCCCGACTCGCGCGTCGGAGGCTGCTGTGGTTGAGCTCGGCTCACGTCAGGCGCGGGTCGGGCGCGGGTCGGGCGCGGGTCAGGCTCGGTCAGACGTTCCAGACACCGGTGGCGGCGGCGGTGTGCGCGTACTCGGCGAAGTCCCTGGGCGGGCGGCCCAGGGCGCGCTGGACTCCGTCGGTCAGGTGGGCGTTGCGGCCGTCCAGCACGGTGCCGAAGATCTCCGCGAACACCTCCGCCTCCTCCCGGGGAATCCCCAGCTCCACCAGGCTGGCGATGAACTCCTCCGCCGAGATCCGCTGGTAGTCCAGGTGCCGGCCGGTCGCCTTGGCGATCTCGGCGATCGACTCGGCGAACGTCAACAGCCGGGGGCCCGTCAGCTCGTACAGCTGCCCGGCGTGCCCGGCCTCGGTCAGCGCCGCCACCACCACGTCGGCGATGTCGTCGGCGTCCACGAACGGCTCGCCCACCTCCGGCGCCGGCAGGGCGACGGTGCCGCTGCGCACGAAGTCCTCGAAGCCCTTCTCGCTGAAGTTCTGCGCGAAGAATGCGCACCGCACGATCGTCCAGTCGGCGCCCGCGTCCATCACCGCTCGCTCCGCGTGCTGGGCCGCCTCCTCGCCCCGCCCGGACAGCAGCACCAGCCGCTGTACGCCGCTCGCCACGGCCGCCGCCGCGAACCGCTGCACGACCTGCACCGCACCCGGCGCCACCAGGTCCGGGTAGTAGACGAGATACGCGGCCCGCACGTTCTCCAGCACCGCCGGCCACGTCGACTCGTCCGCCCAGTCGAACGGCGGCTGCCCCGACCGCGAACCCAGCCGCGTCGGCACCCCACGATCCGCCAGCCGCTGCGCCACCCGGCGCCCGGTCGTCCCAGAAGAACCCAGCACCAAGGTCAGGTTGCGCTCACTCGCGTCTGCTGTCATGCACCTAGTCAAACCGAGCTGGCCAGGGCAAACCATCGCTCAGCTGCTCCGAAACATATCCATCCGTCTACCGCCGGCAGCGGCGCTGGGAGCGACGGAGATCAGGTCAGGAAGCGGAAGATCGGCTGGGCGATGCAGACCGGCTTGGCGCCACCGTCCCGCTCGATGACCGCGTCGACGGTGACCTGCGCGCCGCCGGGGATGCGGTCAACAGCGGCCAGCGTGGCGCGCAGCCGGACCTTCGAACCGGCCGGCACCGGGGCGGGAAAGCGGACCTTGCCGAGCCCGTAGTTGACCTTGGTGGTCACCTCGCGCACGTCCAGCAGGTCCGACCACAGCGGAATGAGTAGGGCCAAGGTGAGGTAGCCGTGCGCGATGGTGGTGCCGAACGGGCCGTCGGCGGCGCGCGCCGGGTCGACGTGGATCCACTGGTGGTCGTCGGTGGCGTCGGCGAAGGTGTCGATCCGGCCCTGGTCGACGTCGAGCCACGCGCTGGTGCCGAGGTCGCGCCCGACCAAGGCGGCCAGCTCGTCCAGCGTGTCGACGACGGTTGCGGTGTGCTGCGGGCTCATCGGGGTCTCCTCTGCTCAGCCGTGCGGGATGGGGGCCCGGCGCGCAGCACGTCCTTGCGGACCTTGCCGGTGGCCGTGCGGGGCAGCTCGTCGAGGAACGTGACGTACTTGGGGATCTTGAAAGGGGCCAGCCGGCCGGTCAGCGCGGCGCGCAGGGCCTGCTCGGTCCACCGGTCGGGGGCGGCGACCACGAAGGCGTGGCCGACCTCGCCCCAGCGCCTATCGGGCACCGCGATCACCGAGCAGTCTTCGACGCCCTCCAGCCCGGTGACCTCGGCCTCCACCTCGGCCGGGTAGACGTTCTCGCCGCCGGAGATGATCATGTCGCGGACCCGGTCGACGACGTAGGCCCAGCCGTCCGGGTCCACCCGCACGATGTCGCCGGAGCGGTACCAGCCTCGGTCGAAGGCGCGCTCGGTGTCGGCCGGCCGGTTCCAGTAGCCGCGGCTGACGTTGAGGCCGCGGACCAGCAGCTCGCCCCGCTCGCCCCGCTCCGGCTCGTCCCGGTCCGGGTCGAAGGTGACGTCGGTGTAGAAGTGCGGCACGCCGACCGAGAGCGGCCGCTGCGTCGAGCCGGCCAGCGGCGCCATGCAGACCCCGGGCGAGGCCTCGGTCATGCCGTAGCCCTGCAGCAGGGTGACACCCCGGTCCTGCCAGGCCACCGCGACCCGCTCGGCGATCATCGAGCCGCCGTAGATCACGTAGCGCAGCGAGCCCAGCTCGGTCCGCGCGAAGTCCGGGTGGTCCCACAGCAGCGCCAGCATGGTCGGCACGCAGGAGAAGGAGGCGACCCGGTGCTCGGCGATCGCGGCGAGCACCGCGGCTGCCTCGAACTTGGGCACCACAGCCACCGTGCCGCCCTTGAACAGCGTCGGCAGGCTGACCACGCCGAGCCCGGTCGCGTGGAACAGCGGCGCGATGCACAGCGCGGTGTCGCTGGACAACACGTCCGCGTGAGCGAGCTGGTTCATCGTGTTGAACGTGAGGTTGGCGTGGCTGAGCACGGCGCCCTTGGGCCGGCCGGTGGTGCCGCTGGTGTACAGGATCACCGCGTCGTCGGACAACGCCACCGGCCGGCCGCGCCGCCTTGCCGACGCGCCGGTGAAGAGCGCGCCGTAACTGCCGCCCACCTCGACCGTCGTGGGCACGCCGTGCGCCGCCGGGTCGACGGCGGCGACCAGCTCGGCCAGCTCGGCGGCGTGCACCAGTACGGTCGGGGTGCAGTCGTCGAGCAGGTAGCCGATCTCCGGCGGGGTGAGCCGGGTGTTGAACGGGGCGAAGATCGCGCCGAGGCGCCCGGCGGCGAAGAACACCTCGAACGTGGCGATGTCGTTCGCGCCGAGGTAGGCGACCCGGTCACCGGGCCCAACCCCGCGCGGGGCCAGCCAGTCGGCCAGCCGCTCGACCCGCTCGGCGAGCTCGGCGTAGCTCAGCGCCCGGTCGTACTGGCGCAGCGCCACCCCGTCCGGGCTGATCCGGGCGCGCCGCGCCGGCCAGCTGCCCAACCCGTAGTCGGCGTCCACGTCAGCCCCGCAGCCCGAGCAACCCGGCCGCGTTCTCCTTGAGGATCAGCGGCCGCACCTCCGGTTTGATCTCCAGCGCGTCGAAGTCGGCCAGCCAGCGGTCCGGGGTGATCAGCGGGAAGTCGGAGCCGAACAGCACCTTGCGCTTGAGCAGCCCGTTCGCCGCCCGCACCAGCTGCGGCGGGAAGTATTTCGGGGACCAGCCGGACAGGTCGATGAACACGTTGGCCTTGTGCGTCGCGATGGAGATCGCCGAGTCCTGCCAGGGCACCGAAGGGTGCGCCAGCACGATGGTCAGCGTGGGGTGGTCGGCCGCGACGTCGTCGATCAGCATCGGGTCGGAGTAGCGCAGCTTGATCCCGCGCCCCCCGGGCAGGCCGGCCCCGATCCCGGTCTGCCCGGTGTGGAAGATGATCGGGATGCCCAGCTCGGCGGCGGTCTCGTAGAGCGGGTGGTGCGCCGGGTCGTTTGGCGCGAACGCCTGCAGCGACGGGTGCAGCTTGAGCCCCCGGGCCCCCGCCGCGACGAGGTCGCGCAGCAGCGCCACGGCGGCCGGCCCGGCGTTGGGGTCGACGGACGCGAACGGCACGAGCACATCGGCGTGTGCCTTCGCGGCCACCACGATGTCGTGGCTGGACAGCGCCGGGTGGCCGAGCGCGGTGTGCGCGTCGACGGTGAACACCACCGCGGCCAGCTTGCGCTCGCGGTAGTACTCGGCGATGTCGTCCAGGGTCGGCGAGCGGTGCTGGTCGGCCTTGAAGTACTTCGCCGAGGCCTCCGTCAGCTCCGCGTCGAGCGAGCCGTGGCCGTGCCCGTCGGACTCCACGTGCACGTGCGTATCGATGGCCAGGACTTCGTCAGGATTGATCGACATGGGGTGGGATCCTCAGTAGGGCTCGGGGAAGTGTTGGCCGATGCTCTGCTCGTGCGGTTTCAGCTCGGTGGCCCAGGTCTCGGCGATCGCCCTGGGCGTCCAGCCGCCGTCCGAGAACGCCACCGCGGCCTCGGTCGGATGGCTCCACAGTGCCAGCCGGTCGCCGCCGAGGCCGAGGGCCTGGCCGCTGATCCCGGCCGCGTCCGCCGAAGCGAGGAACACGACCAGCCCCGCGACGTCCTCGGGCGGGCCGAAGCTCAGCTCGCGCCGGGCGTACGCCGGCAGCGGGCGCCCCTCGTGCAGCGCGTCCACGTACGGCTTCAGGAACGGGGCGGTCTCGGTCATCCCGGTCGCGGCCACCGGGATCACGGCGTTCACCGTGATGTTCGCCCTGGCCAGCTCGAGCGCCCAGGTGCGGACCATGCCGACGATGCCGGCCTTGGCCGCCGCGTAGTTGGTCTGGCCGAAGTTGCCGACCTGCCCGGTCGGCGAGCCGATGCAGATGATCCGGCCGCCCTCGCCCTGCTCGCGCATCCGGACCGCGGCCGCCCGCACGCAGGTGAACGTGCCGCGCAGGTGCACGTCGAGCACCGCGTCGAAGTCCGCGTCGGTCATCTTCCACAGCACGGTGTCACGCAGGATGCCGGCGTTGGTGACCAGGATGTCCAGCCGGCCGAACTCGGCGACCGCGCGGTCGACCAGGCCCTGTGCCGTCTCGGCCGGGCCGACCGCACCCACCGAGGCCACCGCGCGCCCACCCGCCGCGACCAGCGCCGCCACCGCCGCATCGGCCGCCGCCCGGTCCACGTCGTTGACCACGACGGCGGCCCCCTCGGCGGCCAGCGCGGCCGCGTAGGCCAGCCCCAACCCCTGGCCGGCGCCGGTCACCACCGCGACCTTGCCGCGCAGCAGTCCGTCTTCCTCGTTCACGGGCACTTCCTCTCCGGCCGGGGCCGTTCTCGTCTCGGGAGTCATCTCGGGTCGATCGGGGTCAGTGCCCACCCCGTGAGTGGCGAGTTGGGTCCTGACCCAACTCGCCACTCACGGGGGTCGAGGCACCGCTCAGCAGGAACGCCGCGACCAGCGCGGCCAGCGCGGCCGCCCCGGCGCAGATCAGGTAGCCGAGCGAGTAGGCGTGGTCCAGCGCCTGGAAGGCGACGTCCTTGAGCGGGTTGAGCGGCACGGTGTGCCCGCCCGCCGTGGTCACCGTGGCGGGCACCGCGTTCGCGCCGAGCGGGCCGGAGTTGACGGCCTCGACGGCGGCCTCCAGCGCCGGGCGCGCCTCGGGCGGTGCGCCGGCCGGGGCCGCGTGGAACGCCGCGACCGAGGTGGCCAGCGCGGGGTCGGCGGCGACCCGGCCGGAGATCTCCGACGCCGCCCGGCTCAGCGCCACCGCCCCGATCACGGCCGGGCCGAGGGTGAAGCCGAAGTCCCGCAGCAGGCTCGTGGTGCCGCTGGCCATACCGGCGAGCTGGCGGGGCACCGTGTTCACCGCCACCGCCGTGACCGCGTTCAGGGCCAGCGCGAACCCGATACCGACAATCAGCAGCGGCACGACCACCGGCGCCAGGGACAGCCGCTGCGCGGACACCGACGCCAGCCAGAGGTCCCCCACCGCCATCAGCCCGCAGCCGACGGTCAACGTCCAGCGGGGCTTGTAGCGCTCCAGCAGCCACGCCATCAGCGGCACCATGACCAGCCCCATCCCGTTGAGCAGCACAAACGCGACGGAGGTGCGGAGCGGGCTGAAGCCCTGGATGGCGGCGAGCCGGATACTGGTGGAGTACGCGGTGCCGAGCATGGCGAACATGCCCAGCACGGTGACGACCGAGGCGACCGTGAACGCGTGGTTGTGGAACAGGTCCAGGCGCAGCAGCGGCGCCGCCGACCGCCGCTCGGCCAGTACGAACAGGACGAGGAAGACGACCGCCAGCACCCACCCGGCGAGCACCTGCCAGCTCCCCCAGCCGCTCGTCGGGCCCTGGATCACCGCGAACAGCAGGGCGAACAGGGACACCGCGATGGTGATCTGACCGGGCCAGTCCAGTGAGCGGCCGTGCGGCGCCGCCGAGTCCTGCGCCCAGCCCCAGGTGAGCACCGCACTGAGCACCGCGAGCACGGCGACCGCGAGGAACGCCCAGCGCCAGCTCGCGTACTCGCCGGAACCCCAGCCGAACCCCGCCAGCCAGCCGCCGAGCACCGGTGAGACGAAGCCGCCGGAGGCGAGCGCGGCGGCCCAGACGGAGATCGCCCGGGACCGGGCCCGCGCGGTGTGGGTGCCCGCCGCGATCATGGCCAGGGTGGTCGGGAAGATCGCCGCCGCGCCCAGCCCGGCGATGATCTGGCCGGACCAGAGCACGAAGACCCGCAGCCCGGTCGACGTGCCGGCGCCCGGGGTCAGCACGCCGATCAGCTCGCCGACCGCGAGCAGCAGCGAGCCGATCACCAGCAGCCGCTTGCGGCCGAACAGGTCGCCGAGCACCCCGAAGCTCAGCTCCAGCAGCGTGACCGGGACCAGGAACGCGTCCGAGATCCAGGTCAGCTGCGACGAGGTCGGCCCGAGGTCGTGCTGGAACAGCCCGTTGAGCACGGCCGGGATGGCCAGCGCGACCTGGCCGACGCACACCGCGAGCGCGGCGGCGACCAAGGTTCCCCTGGTCAGGGCGGCGGTGTGAGTTGACGTGACAGGTTCGACTCGCGGCAGGTCGACGGTGGCCATCGCGATCCCTCTCGCCAGAGCCGGCAGCCGCCGGCCTAGGCCTCGGAGGCTGTCACAATCTCCGCGAGATGTACAGGAATCCTGATTAACAAGTTTCCGTACTCAGCCCGACGGCGCAGTCGCCTCCCTCACCCAGTCGCCGGTGACCCGATCGTAGGTCCGCACCTCGGGATCGGCCGCCAGCTCCGCGCGCAGGGCAGCCTTGGCGACCCGCTCGGAGGCGGTCAGCGGCAGTCGCGCCCGCATCGTCCAGAACCGGGGCACCTTGAACGGCGCGAGCCGGGCCGCGCAGAACTCGGCCAGCTCGTCCGGCCGGGGCAGCTCGGCGTGCGGCACCACCACCGCGTGCACCTCCTCCTGCCGCAGCTCGTCCGGGCGGGCCAGCACGGCGACCAGCTGGACGTCCGGATGCAGCAGCAGGACCTGCTCGACCTCGGCGGCGGCGACGTTCTCGCCACCACGGCGGATCATGTCCTTGGTCCGTCCCGCGTAGTAGACGAGGCCCCGCTCATCGATCCGGGCCAGGTCGCCGGTGTGGAACCAACCGCCCCGGAAGGCCCGCTCGGTGGCCGCCGGGTCGCCGAGGTAACCGTGCATCAGGCCGACGCCCCGGACAGCCAGTTCGCCCACTGTCTCGCGCTGCAGCGGATTACCCGCTTCGTCAAGGATTGCCAGCTCGCGGCCCGGCACCGCCCGTCCCAGGCAGCCGGTGCCGACGTGGGCATCGTGGTCCCGCTCCGTCATCCGGATGTCACTGCCGGTCTCGGTCATGCCGAACGCCTCGAACCACGGCACCCCCCAGCGCCGCTCCAGCGCGGCGTGCAGGTTCGGTGGGATCGCCGACGCGCTGATCGCCCTCACCTGGTGGGCGTGGTCGTCCGGGTGCGGCTCCTGGTCCAGCAGCAGCTTCGGCATCAGCCCCAGGCAGTAGAACCACGTCACCCGGTGCTCACGGACCTTGGCCCAGAACGTCGTCGGGTGGAACCGGTCCAGCACCACCAGGCGGGCACCACTGGCCAGGCCGAGCGCCACGTTCCACTGCGGGTCGACGTAGTGGAAGGCCTGCGCGGTCAGGATCGTGTCCCGCTCGCCGATCCGGGGAAAGCCCTGGACCAGCCCGTACGCCAGCGTGCTCCAGTACCGGTGCGGCAGGATCGCGCCCTTCGGCTGCCCCGTAGTGCCGGACGTGTACTGAACGTTCGCCGCCGTCTCCGGTGCCGGGGCGGGCCTGCCTGGTGTGGAGTTCGGTAACGACAAGCCGCCCGGCGGGCCCGAAAACCGGCCTGGTGTGGAGTTCGGTAACGACAACCCGCCCGGCGGGCTCGAAAACCGGCCTGGTGTGGAGTTCGGTAACGGCAGGCCGGCCGGCGGGCCGGAAAACCTGCCTGGTGTGGAGTTCGGTAACGGCAGGCTTTCGACGTCCAGGATGTTGTGGACCGACGTCGCGCCGGCGACCTCGGCGAGCAGCGCGGCGTGCCGGCGCGCGGTGAACACCACCCGCGCGCCGGAGTGCGCGAGCACATGGGTCGCGTCGTGCCGCCGGTAGCGCGGGTTGACCGCGACCATCGCCGCACCCAGCTTCGCCGCCGCCAACCAGCCGAGCGGGAACTCCGGCCGGTTGTCCAGCAGCACCGCGACCCGGTCACCCGCCACCACGCCGGCCTCGGCCAGCACCTCGGCAAGTGCGTCACTGCGCCGGTCGACCTCGGCGAACGTCAGCTCCCGTCCGTCCTCGTCGAACGTCCAGGCCACCCGGTCCGGCCAACGCGCGGCGGCGCGGCGAACCAGGTCGACCAGTGTGTGCTCCTCGGCCGCGTCGGCGGCACCGCCCACCTCCGGCTCCGTCACCCGATGGCCCGGGCCCGGGTTGCCAGCACCTCCGCCATGGCTCCGGCGCCGGACACCTCGATCGCGATCGCCTGCTCGACCTCCCGAACCAGGGCGGTAGCGACCGCCCGAGCGGCACCAGCGTCCAGCGCGCGCTTGGCCATCGCCGCCGGCAGCCTCGGCAGCGCGGCCAGCCTGGCGGCCCAGCGGCGCGCGGTCGGCAGCAGCTCTTCGGCCGGCAGCACGGCGTTGACCAGCCCCAGCCGCGCCGCCTCCGCCGCCTCCACCGGCTCGCCGAACAGCACCAGCTCCTTCGCCTTGAGCGGCCCCACGAGCAGTGGCAGCAGCACGGACAGCCCGCCGGTGGCGCTCAGCCCGAGGCCGACCTCGGGGAACCGGAACCGGGTGCCCTCGGCCGCGAGCACCAGGTCACAGCCGAGGGCGAACTCCGCGCCGGCGCCCACCGCGTGCCCGTGCACCGCCGCGATCACGGGCGCCGGGCAGGCGCGAATCCGCCGGGTGACGTCCTGGATCCGCTGCAGCCGCGCTGGCAGGGTGGCCAGGTCGGGCGGCGGCGCCTTCAGGTCGTGGCCGGCACAGAACACCGGGCCGTTGCCGTGCAGCACGACCGCACCGACGCCCGCTTCGGTCACCGCTTCGAGGGCCGCGACCAGCTGCTCGACCAGCTCGGGGTCGACCGCGTTGCGCCGCTCCGGGCGGTTCAGCGCCACCAGGCCGATACCGTCGGCGAGCTCCACCTCGACGCTGGACACTCGTGCCTCCCGGGGAGCCGCGTGAGTCAGTCGATCGATCGATCGACCGTGTACGGTCACGCTAGCCAGGGCGCCGCACCCGGGTCAACCGCGCCGGCGGGCGCCCCGGCCGGGCCATCGCTGTGCCATCGGGAGGGGCCATGCCAGTCCGGGAAGCCAGGCCCGACGACCTGCCGGTGATCCGGGAGCTGCTGCACCGGCACGCGGCGAGCGAGGCGGACATCGACCTCGACGCGCAGCCCGGCGACGAGCTGGCCGGCGCGCTGTTCGGTCCCGAGCCCACCGCCCGCGCCACCCTCGCCCAGACCGAGGACCCCGCCCCGCTGGTCGTCGGCCTGGCGCTGTGGTTCCCGACCTTCTCGTCGTGGAGCCTGCGCGGCGGCATCTGGCTGGAGGACCTGTACGTGGACGAGTCGTACCGGGGCAGCGGGGTGGGCCGTGAGCTGATGGCCGACCTGCGCGCCAGGACCGGCGGCCGGATCGAGTGGGACGTGTCCCGGGGCAACGAGCGGGCCGAGCGGTTCTACCACCGGCTCGGCGCCAGGCCGGTGGCCGGCTGGACGCGCTACCGCTGGCTACGCGAACCCGCGACCGAGGCCGAACCCGCGAACGCCGCGCCCTGGTCGGAGCCCGCCGAGCGCCGCTGACGACCCGAACGGCACGGCCCGCCCGGCGCCGCTGACGACTCCCGGCGGCCCTCGCTCAACCGGCCGGGCGGGGCTCGCGGGCCCGCACGGACGGCAGCCGGACCTGCCAGATCTCCTCGACGAGCCGGTGGATGTCGGTGGCGTCCGGCAGCGGGGCCGATGCCGCGCGGTGGGGCGGCATGCCGAGCAGCTGCAGCGCCAGCCTGGCGTGCGCGGCGTCGATCGTGTCGAGGTCGGCGGGGCCGTGCGGGGAGTACCACTTGGCCACGCCGGAACACATCTCCAGCAGGCCCATCCGCGCGAACCGCTGGTCCGGCACCGAGAAAACGCCCTGCTCACAGCCCTCGGCGATGGCCCGGCGCCAGAAGTCCTCGTACCGGTCCCTCGTCTGCACCATGCTGGCCCGCCGGTCCGGGGCGAGCGCGCCGATCTCGTTGTCGACCACGGTCGTCTCGTCGCGGTGCAGCGCATGGCTGAGCACGTGCACGTGCACCAGCCGCGAGATCACGAGCTCCGCCGGGGCGCCGTCCGCGACTACGCGCTCCGCTGCCGTGAGCAACCTGTCCAGACACGTCTGCATGATCGAGAAGAGCAGGTCCTCCTTGGTGCCCATGTAGTGGTAGAGGGTCGCCGAGGAGAGCCCTGCCGCGTCGGCAAGCTCGCGGATGCCGGTGCCCCGGAAGCCCCGCGCGGCGAACAGCCGGACGGCCGCGCGCCACAGTTGCCGCTGGGTGTCGTCACCCACTCTGCTCGGTACACCCATGCCCGTGCTCCGCATCTCCACTCGACTGATCGATCAGGTTACGCGCTTTGGACCGATCGATCGATCGAGCGGACTCTCGACCCGCGTCACCCCGACCGGGTGGATGTCCGAATCCGTGGCGGTTCTGACCGAAAGGACATGGCTACGGTGCCGCCGAGGCGGCGAGAGTGGTAGCAGCACCCCGGAAGCGGGACCACAGCGCACCCAGAGGAGAACCCGGTGAACGACTGCATCGCAGGTGTCGAGATCGCGGACAGCCGCCTGGTCCGCGAGGCGACCGAGCTCGTCCGCGACTCCGCCCCGGACCTGCTGTACCACCACTCGCGGCGCGTCTACCTGTTCGGCATGCTGCAGGGCCGCCGCCGGGGCCTGTCCCCGGACCCCGAGCTGCTCTACGTCGGCGCGATGTTCCACGACCTCGGCCTGACCGACAAGTACCGCACCAAGGACCAGCGCTTCGAGGTGGACGGCGCCGACGAGGCCC
>Ga0137415_10001462_pt1 | contig 23373 bp, 17 predicted proteins | sample CZODoug3_1_1_16f_FD_183082 | JGI IMG/M metagenome (GOLD analysis project Ga0137415, IMG submission 183082) | Vadose zone soil fungal communities from Angelo Coast Range Reserve, California, USA - CZODoug3_1_1_16fungal (Hybrid Assembly) | ecosystem: Environmental > Terrestrial > Soil > Vadose...
GCCGGGGAAGACGTAGTAGAACAGCAGGGCGATCAGGATCAGGTAGGCCAGGATGACCAGCGTCCAGGCCATGTTGTAGCGGATCACGTCGCCCTCCTTGCGGACCATCGACGTGGTCGCCACGCCCACGCTGGCGGTCTGCGGGGCCACCGGCTTGCCGACCTCGGCGCCCACCGAGTTCAGCGCCGGGAACAGCAGCACCGGGGCGCCGAGCAGCTTCCCCACACTGAGCTGGAACGCACCGAACACCGCGTTCGACGAGGTGTTGCTGCCGGACAGCGCCACCGCGATCCAACCGAGTACCGGGGCCAGCACCACGAACACCGGGCCGATCTTGGCGAACCCGTGGGCCATCGAGTTGGCCATGCCGGAGTAGTTGAAGACGTTGGCCAATCCGAAGATGAACGGCGCGACCAGCAGCGCGCCCCACATCTGCCGGAACGTGTCCTGGAAGGTCTGCTTCAGCTGCGCGACGCCTGGCCGCAGGAACGCCACCACCAGCAGCCAGGCCACCAGGATCGCGGTCCCGGCCACGAACGGGGCCCATTTGAAGCTCACGCTGGTGACCTTGTAGTCCAGCGAGCTAATCGCCTGCACCGCCGGCGCGAACGGCGTGTAGCCGGGCAGCGGCGACCACGGCCCGGTCCAGACGACCACCACCGCGACCAGGATCCCGAACGGCACCAGTCCGCGCACCGCGGCCCGGGTGCTGATCCGGTCGCCGGAGCTGGCGGCGCCGGGGCCGGATTGGCTGGTCGCTGGGTCGAGCGGGCTGCCGCCGAAGCCGAGGGGGACCTTCGGCTGCCAGAACTTCAGGAATACCAGCAGCGCGGCGAAGCACACCAGCGAACCGACCACGTCGGGCAGGTACGGGCCGAGGAACTGCGACGTCGGGAACTGCCCCGCGATGAACCCCAATGAGCCCACCACTCCGAGCGGCCAGCCGTCGCGCAGCCCCCGGCGGCCGCTGACCAGGTAGATCAGCACGAACGGCGGTAGCAGTGCGAGGACGGCGACGATCTTGCCGATGGACGCGGAGAGTTCCATCAGGGGCAGCCCGGTGACCGCGGCCAGGCCGATGATCGGGGCGCCCAGCGCGCCATAGGAGACCGGGGCGTTGTTGGCGATCGCGGCCACCCGGATCGCCGCCAGGTCCGCCACTCCGAGCGCGATCAGGATCGGCGCGACCACCGCCCACGGGTAGCCGAAGCCGACCAGCCCCTCCATCAGTGCCCCGAACGCCCAGGCCATCAGGATCGTCTGCACCCGGATGTCCGCCGTGGCCTGCTGGATCAGCCACTGCTTGAATGCCTCGAACGCGCCGGTGACAACCATCGTGTTATAGATGATCACGCCCCAGAGCACGATCCAGTCCACCGACCACAGACCGGTCAACATGCCGAGCCCGTAGGCCTCCAGGCTCGCCGCGGGTGGGGCCTCCCAGACGATGACGGCGAGCGCCAGGGTCACCACCGCGCCGACGATCACCGCCGGCAAGGCGGAGAACCGGAGACCGGCCAGCAGCACCAGCAGGACGACGACCGGGATCATTGCGACCAGGGTGCCGGCGAGCACTGACCCGAGCGGTTCGACCATCTGAACGAAGGGCGGCACGTCCCTACCTCCTGGACTCAGCGATCAGGTGTCCACGATGGGGTGAAGTCGATCACTCCGCAAGTGGGGCACCGGCGTGTCACCGGGCTCGGTGCGTCGCACACCGGCTGTGGCCGGGAGGACCGAATCCCAGGCTGACCTGGACGAACTCGCGGTCCCGCGCTGTTGAAATCCCGACTCGCCTGTTGAAATCCCGCGACTCGCGGGCGGGTCAGCGCAGTTGCATGGCGCCGGGGAAGACGTAGTAGAACAGCAGGGCGATCAGGATCAGGTAGGCCAGGATGACCAGCGTCCAGGCCATGTTGTAGCGGATCACGTCGCCCTCCTTGCGGACCATCGACGTGGTCGCCACGCCCACGCTGGCGGTCTGCGGGGCCACCGGCTTGCCGACCTCGGCGCCCACGGAGTTCAGCGAGGGGAACAGCAGTGGCGGGGCGCCGAGCAGCTTCGCCACCGACAGCTGGAACGCCCCGAACACCGCGTTGGACGAGGTGTTGCTGCCGGATAGCGCCACCGCGATCCAGCCGAGCACCGGGGCCAGCACGATGAAGACCGGGCCGATCTTGGAGAACCCGTTGGCCATCGAGTTGGCCATGCCGGAGTAGTTGAAGACGTTCGCCAGCCCGAAGATGAACGGCGCCACCAGCAGCGCGCCCCACATCTGCCGGAACGTCTCCCGGAAGGTCTGCTTCAGCTGCGCGACGCCTGGCCGCAGGAAGGCCAAGACGAACAGCCAGGACACCAGGATCGCGGTGCCGGCGACGAACGGCGCCCACTTGAAGCTCACGCTGGCCGCCTTGTGGTCCAGCGAGCTGATCGCCTTGACCGCCGGCGCGAACGGGGCGTAGCCGGGCAGCGGCGACCACGGCCCGGTCCAGATGACGACCACCACGACGAGGATGCCGAACGGGACCAGGCCCCGGACCGCCGCGCGCGTGTCGACCCGATCGCCGGGCAGCGCGGCACCGAGGCGGGCCTGGCTGGTCGCCGGGTCGAGTGGCACCCCGCCGAACCCGAGCGGCTCCTTCGGCTGCCAGAACTTCAGGAACACCAGCAGCGCCGCGAAGCACACCAGCGAACCGATCACGTCCGGCAGGTACGGGCCGAGGTACTGCGAGGTCGGGAACTGGCCGGCGATGTAGCCCAGCGCGCCGACCAGGCCGAGCGGCCAGCCGTCCCGCAGCCCCCGCCGCCCGCTGACCAGGTAGATCAGCACGAACGGGGGCAGCAGCGCCAGGATGGCGACGATCTTGCCGATGGACGCGGAGAGCTCCATCAGGGGCAGCCCGGTGACCGCGGCCAGACCGATGATCGGGGCGCCCAGCGCGCCGTAGGACACCGGTGCGTTGTTCGCGATCGCGGCCACCCGGATCGCCGCCAGGTCGGCGACGCCCAGCGCGATCAGGATCGGCGCGACCACCGCCCACGGGTAGCCGAAGCCGACCAGCCCCTCCATCAGCGCGCCGAACGCCCAGGCCATCAGGATCGTCTGCACCCGGATGTCCGCCGTGGCCTGCTGGATCAACCAGTTCTTGAACGACTCGAAGGCGCCGGTGGTGACCATCGTGTTGTAGATGATCACGCCCCAGAACACGATCCAGTCGACCGACCAGAGTCCGGTGAGCATGCCGAGCCCGTACGCGTCCAGGCTGCCGCCGACCGGGGCGTGCCACAACAGGACGCCGAGCAGCACGGTCACCACCGCGCCGATGATCACCGCCTGCCAGGCGGACATCCGGAACCCGGCCAACAGCACCAGCAGCACGACAACGGGCACCAGGGCGACCACCGTGCTGCCCAGTACCGTGCCGAGCGGGTCGAGGATCTGCGCGAAGGGCGGCATGACCCACCTCCGGGTGGCTCGGGCGTCGCTGCAGCCCTCACGATGATCCGCGTTCGCCCTACCCGCAACCCGAGCCCCGGCGTGTCCGGGCCGGTGCGGGGTGTCGGTCGGTCATGCGGGGCCGGTCGGCCGGCGGGGTCGGTCAGGCGGGGTCGGTCAGGCGGGGTCGCGGGCGGTGACCGACATGGCGAGGTGCACGCGGTCCCGGTCGGCGCCGCGCAGCGTCAGTGCCCAGCCGGTGTCGGTGCGGGCGGTGTACAGGTCGACCTCGGTGGGCAGCACCACCGGTTTGCGGAACACGACGTCTACGTCGTACGCGTCCGGCAGCCGGCCGGCCAGGGTGGCCAGGCAGCGGGCGGCGGTCCACATGCCGTGCGCGATGGCGCCGGGGAAGCCGAACAGCCGGGCGGCCACCGGATGCAGGTGGATCGGGTTCACGTCCCCGCTGACCGAGGCATAGCGCCGCCCGGTGTCGCCGGCCAGCCGCCAGTGGGCGGCCAGCGGTGCCTCGACCACCGCCGGCTCGGCCTCGTCACCCCCGGCCGGCTCGGCTTCGTCAAGCCCGGCCGTCGCGGCCTCGGACGGGGCGGTGGCACCCCGGGACAGGTAGCCGGCACGGGCCAGCCAGGCCGGTCCGGCGGGCGTCGAGACCTCGGCGACCAGGTCGACCAGCGCGCCGCGCGGGTGGGGCCGCAGGCGCTCGGCGTGCACCCGCAGCTCCAGCGGCTCGTCGGCGCCGATCGGGCGGTGCTGGCGGATCCGCTGCCGCAGGTGCACCAGCCCGGGCAGGCGCAGCGGGAAGCCGGGCTCGGTCATCAGCCGGATCTGCGGTCCGAAGGCCAGTACCTGCGGATATGTCACCGGCAGGGTGCCGTCGATGGTGAAGCCGCAGACCCGCGCGTAGGCCGCCAGGTCCGCCGGGTCGACCCGGAGCCCGGACAGCGCCAGCTCGCGGTCCGGCAGCGCCCCACGATCGGCACCGCCGCCGGCCCGCCCGGGCAGCAGCGCCAGCGCGTAGCGCGGCCCCAGCCGGGGCAGCCCGTCCAGCTGCTCGACGGTCCGCCCCGCCCCGGGCCGGTTGGACCCGGTCGCGGGCTGGTCGGTGGCCACCTTCAGGCCCCGAGCAGGCTCTGGCCGCACACCCGGACGACCTGGCCGGTGAGCCCGCCGCTGCCCGGCTCGGCCAGCCACGCCACCGTCTCGGCGACGTCCACCGGCAGGCCGCCCTGGTGCAGGCTGTTGATCCGCCGGCCGGCCTCGCGGGTGCCGAACGGCATCGCACCGGTCATCTCGGTCTCGATGAAGCCGGGGGCCACCGCGTTGACCGTGCTGCCGTGCCCGGCGGCCGCCGGGACCAGTGCGCGGACCATGCCGATCACGCCGGCCTTGCTGGCCGCGTAGTTGGTCTGGCCCCGGTTGCCGGCGATGCCGCTGGTGGAGGCGACCGAGATGAGCCGGCCGCCGGTGCGCAGCGGGGCGTCCTGCCCGCCGACGCCGCCGAGCAGCGCGGCGTTCAGCTCCAGCTGGGCGCGCAGGTTCACCGCGAGCACCGCGTCCCACCGGGCGTCGTCCATGTTGACCAGCAGCTTGTCCCGGGTGATGCCGGCGTTGTGCACCACGACATCGACGCCGCCGTGCCGGCCGAGCAGGTACTCGGTGAGCCGGTCCGGCGCATCCGCGGCCGTGATGTCCAGCTGCAGCGCGAGGCCGCCGATCCGGTTGCTGGTGGCCGCGAGCGCGTCGCCCTGGGCGGGCACGTCCAGGCTGACCACGGTGGCGCCGTCGCGGGCGAACACCTCGGCGATGGCCGCGCCGATGCCCCGGGCGGCCCCGGTGACCAGCACGACCCGGCCGGTGTGCAGCGGGCCGCCCGGGATCTCGACGGCCGCCGGGCCCGCCGCGCCGACCCGGACCACCTGGCCGTCCACGTAGGCCGACCGCCCGGAGAGCAGGAAGCGCACGGTGGACTCGAGGTCGGCCGGTGCGGCGGCCGCGTCAAGCAGGACGAGGTTCGCGGTGGCGCCGTCGCGCAGCTCCTTGGCCACTGAGCGGACCAGCCCGTCCAGCGCGTGCCGGGCGGCCGCCGCCGTGACGTCACCGGCCTGCTCCGGCAGCCCGGCCAGCACCACGACCCGCCCGGACGGCCGTAGCCGGCGCAGCGCGCCGGACAGGAAGGTGCGCGCGGCGGCCAGCTCGGCCAGGGTGTCCAGCCCGGTGGCGTCCAGCACCAGCCCGCCGAGCCCGGCTTCCGGCTCAGTGCCCGGCTCGGTGGCCGGGTCCGGCCCGGGCAGGGCCAGCCCGGGCAGGGCCAGCAGGTGCTCGGCGAGCCGGCCGGTCCCGGCGGTGCCGACCAGCACCGGGCCGTCGGTGAGCGGCTGGCCGGGGCGGTAGCGGCGCAGCGCGGCCGGCCGGGGTAGGCCGAGCTGGCCGAGCGGGCCGCCGATCGGGCTGTTGGCCAGCGTCCGGTACCAGTCGGCGCCGACCCGCCCGGCCGCCGGGCCGTTGCTCACGGTGTGGTTCCCCGTGCTGTTCATGCTGCCTCCAGGATCGCCACGACGCCCTGCCCGCCGGCCGCGCAGATCGAGACCAGGCCGCGCCCGGACCCCTTCTCGGCGAGCAGCTTGGCCAGCGTGGCGACGATCCGCCCACCGGTCGCGGCGAACGGGTGGCCGGCGGCCAGCGAGGAGCCGGCCACGTTCAGCCGGGCCCGGTCGATCGAGCCGAGCGGCGCGTCCAGGCCCAGTCGTTCGGTGCAGAACACCTTGTCCTCCCAGGCCGCCAGGGTGGCCAGCACGGTCGACGCGAACGCCTCGTGGATCTCGTAGAAGTCGAAGTCGGCCAGGGTAAGCCCCTGGCGGGCGAGCATCCGGGGCACCGCGTAGGCCGGCGCCATCAGCAGCCCCTCGCCGCCGTGCACGTAGTCCACCGCCGCCGTCTCGGCGTCCACCAGGTGGGCCAGCACGGGCAGGCCGCGCTCGGCGGCCCACTCGTCGCTGCCCAGCAGGACAGTGGAGGCACCGTCGGAGAGCGGCGTGGAGTTGCCGGCGGTCATCGTGCCGCCCGCGCCGCCGAACACCGGCTTCAGCCTGGCCAGGGCGGCGGTGTTGGCGTCCGGGCGGAGCGTGGCGTCCCGGTTCAGCCCGAGGTACGGGGTGACCAGGTCGTCGAAGAAGCCGCGGTCGTAGGCGGCGGCCAGGTTGCGGTGGCTGGCCACGGTCAGCTCGTCCTGCTCGGCGCGACCGATCTCCCACTCCGCGGCGGTGATCGCGGCGTGCTCACCCATGGACAGCCCGGTGCGCGGCTCGGCGTTGCGCGGCAGGTCCGGCACGATCTGGCCGGGGCGCAGCTTGGCCAGCGCGGCGAGCCGGGCCCCCAGGGTGCGGGCGTGGTTGAGCTCCATCAGCACCCGGCGCAGGTCGTCGTTGACCGAGACCGGCGCGTCGCTGACCGAGTCGACCCCGCCGGCGATGCCGCTCTCGACCTGGCCGAGCGCGATCTTGTTGGCCACCAGCACGACGGTCTCCAGACCGGTGCCGCAGGCCTGTTGCACGTCGTAGGCCGGGGTGGCCGGGGACAGCCGGCTACCTAGCACGGACTCCCTGGTCAGGTCCCGGTCGCGGCTGTGCTTGAGCACCGCGCCGGCGGCGACCTCGCCGAGCCGCTCGTCGCGCAGCCCGAAGCGGGCCACCAGCCCGTCCAGGGCGACGGTGAGCATGTCCTGGTTGGAGGCCTTCGCGTAGTGCCCGCCGGCACGGCCGAAGGGGATCCGGTTGCCGCCGATGATCGCGGCCCGGCGTGGCGCGTTCCGAGTCATCAAAAAGCTCCTTCCCAACCTCTGGCATACCCAAGTTACTCGCGGGTAAGGCGTGCCGTCGGGCCCGCTCGACGTGACGCCGGGCACCCGCCCGACGTGACGCCGGGCACCCGCCGTTCGGTCGCCCCGAGCACCGGGTACCCCGTCCGGACGATGATCCTCGGGCCGCGGGCCGCGCCGGGGTCCTGCTCGACCCGGTCGGTGGCAGAGTTTCAGCTGATCGGGGCCGGTGGACTAGGCCGGCCGGGTCTCTTCTCACATCGGAGGCGACATGAGTGGCACCGCGATGGTCGAGCTGCCCACCAAGGTGGACCTCGAGGCGCTGCGCGCCGTGCTGGACGGGCGCTGGGCGTCGGTGCGGGCGGAGGTGCGGGACCGGCTGGGGCAGCGGCGGCTGCACCCGGACCCGGAGTGGAGCACCGAGCGGCACCGGGCCTACATCACCGACCTGATGCACGAGCTGGCCCGGGGTGGCCACTCGGCGCTGGGCTTCACCGCCGAGCACGGCGGCGCCGACGACATCGGCGGCTCGGTGCACTCGATCCAGATGCTGGCCTACGCGGACCTGTCGCTGATGGTCAAGGCCGGGGTGCAGTGGGGGCTGTTCGGCGGCGCGGTGCAGGCGCTGGGTACCGAGGCGCACCACCGCGACTACCTACCGCCGATCATGAGCTTCGAGCTGCCCGGTTGCTTCGCGATGACGGAGACCGGGCACGGCAGCAACGTCGCCGCGCTGGAGACCACCGCGACCTACGACGAGGGCAGCGGCGAGTTCGTGGTGCACAGCCCGACGCCGTCGGCGCGCAAGGACTACATCGGCAACGCCGCCAGGGACGGCCGGCTGGCGGTGGTGTTCGCGCAGCTGATCACGCAGGCCGGCCGGCACGGGGTGCACGCGCTGCTGGTGCCGATCCGCGACGCTGAGGGCCGGCCGTGCCCGGGGGTGACCATCTCCGACTGCGGGCGCAAGGCCGGGCTGAACGGCGTGGACAACGGGCGGCTGATGTTCGACTCGGTCCGGGTGCCCAGGGCGGCGCTGCTGGACCGGTACGGCCAGGTGGCCGCCGACGGCAGCTACACCAGCCCGATCGAGAACGAGCACCGCCGGTTCTTCACCATGCTCGGCACGCTGGTCCGGGGGCGGGTCAGCGTGGCCGGGTCGGCGGCCAGCGCCACCCAGTCCGCGCTGGCCATCGCGGTCCGCTACGGCCAGCGGCGGCGCCAGTTCGAGGCGCCGGGGCGGGACGGCGAGGTCGTGCTGCTGGACTACCTGGCCCACCAGCGCAAGCTGCTGCCGGCGCTGGCCAAGACCTACGCGCTGCACTTCGCCCAGGAGCAGCTGGTGCGGCTGCTGCACGACACGCAGACCGGCGGCAGCTCCGACGAGACCGCGCAGCGCGAGCTGGAGGCACTGGCCGCCGGCATGAAGGCGGTCACTACCTGGCACGCCACGCACACCATCCAGGTCTGCCGGGAGTCCTGCGGCGGCGCCGGCTACCTCACCGAGAACCTGTTGCCCCAACTCAAGGCGGACACCGACGTGTTCACCACCTTCGAGGGCGACAACACCGTGCTGCTGCAGCTGGTCGCGAAGGGGCTGCTCACCGAGTACCGCGACCACGTCGGCGGCTTCGACACCCTGGAAATGATCAAGTTCATCACCGAGCAGGTGGTGGACACCATCGCCGAGCGGACCGCCGCGCGCAGCCTGGCGCAGCGGTTCCGGGACCCCGAGCCGGACGACGCCGAGTGGCACCGCGAGCTGCTCGCCGACCGCGCCGAGCACCAGCTGGCCGGCCTGGCCCGCCGGCTGCGCCGCGCCGGCGCGCCGGGCGCTGACGCGTTCGCGGTGTTCAACGACGCCCAGGACCACCTGCTGGCCGCCGCCAGGGCGCACGTGGACCACTGGGTGCTGGACGGCTTCGACGCCGCGCTGGCGCGCTGCCCGGACGAGGGTGTGGTCGCGCTGCTGGGCCGGCTGCGGGCGCTGTACGCGCTGAGCGCGATCGAGGCCGACCGGGGCTGGTTCCTGGAGCACGGCCGGCTCACCACCGCCCAGGCCAAGGCGGTCACGGCGACGGTGAACGAGCTGTGCCAGCAGCTGCGCCCGCACGCCGACACCCTGGTCGACGGCTTCGGTATCCCGGACGCCTGGCTGGACGCGGAGATCCTGCGGGCGCCGTAGGCCGCGCCCTGCTTGGCGTTACCGAGCTCCACAGGAGGCACGTTTTCGCCGCCCAGAAGCTGCCTCCTGTGGAGCTCGGTAACACGGGGCCTGCGGCGCCGGTCAGCTGAGCGGAGTCGAGCGGCGGGTCAGGCCGGTGCGCTTGACGGTGCTCAGTATCGGCGTGGTCTCGATCGCTGTGAGCCGGTCGATCGGGCCGACGGTGCTGGTCAGGAACGTGTAGAGGGCGTTCAGGTCGGCGGCGGCCACCGCGACGAGCAGGTTGGCGGGGCCGGTGGTGGCGGCGGTGAACCGGACCTGCGGGTGTCGGCTGAGCGCCTGCCCGGTGGCGTGCAGGGCGGCGGGCCCGACGGTCATCCAGAGCAGCGCCTCGGCGTGCACCCCGAGCAGCGCCAGGTCGACCTCGGTGGCCAGCCGGACCACTCCGCCCCGGACCAGCGCGGCCAACCGGTGCCGGGCGGTCAGCGCGGAGGCGCCGGTCCGCTCGGCGAGCTCGGTGTAGCTGGCCCGGCAGTCCGCGACGAGCGCGTCGAGCAGGGCCCCGTCGAGGTCCCGGGGCGCCGGCGGGGTCTCGGGCTCGGGCAGCGAGGCGGGGCGCAGCGCGGCGATGGCGTCGGGGGAGAGCAGGCCGGCCGTCCAGTCGAACGCGGTGGGGAAGACCCGCAGCAGCGTGTGCGCGGTCCAGGAGTCCACGGCCGGCGTGGCGGGCAGGTCCCGCAGCAGCAGGTCGTTGCGTGCCTCCGGGCCGTCCAGGAAGACCACCGTGCTGATCTCGTCGCCGCCGCCGAGCACGTCCACCCAGATGGTGTCCGGGCGGCGGGCCAGCGTGGCGGCGACCGCGCGGATCCGGTTCGGCCGGCACCGCACTCGCAGCGCCACCGGGAGCACCGTCGGGAAGCAGGCCGGGTTGCGCACGGCGGTGGCGCGCAGCGTGCCATCGCCGTAGAGCGGCCCGGCGCGGCGGACCACGGTGCGCTCGGAAAGCTCCAGACAGCGGGCCAGCGTGCGCCAGGACGCCCTCGGCGAGACCAGCAGCGCGGCCGTGATCCGCCGTTCGGTCTCGTCCAGCGTCTGGCGCACTTCTCAAATTTTAGACACGTCGCTGTCGTTGTTCCCGCGGCTATTGCCACTTCGGTGGCCGCTTCTGCACCCTCCGGGTAGACCGGTGGCATCGGACGCAGGAACGGAGCGGGGCGATGACGGACGAACAACGGCCGGTGGTCGGCACGGAGCGGGGTCGGGTGCGCGGGGTGGTCGAGGGACCGGTGGCGGCGTTCCGGGGGATCCCGTACGCGGCGTCGCCGGTCGGGGCGCTGCGCCTCGCCCCGCCGGCGCCGCACCCCGGGTGGACCGACGTGCGGGAGGCGGCGCGCTCCGGCCCGGCCGCGCCGCAGGGCCCGTCCCGGCTGGAGGCGGTGATGGGCCGCCGCGTGCCGGACTGGGACGAGGACGGCTGCCTCAACCTGAACGTGTGGGCGCCGGCCGGCGCGCTCGCCGAGGGCGCGCCGCCCCGGCCGGTGCTGCTGTGGTGGCACGGCGGCGGCTTCTCCAGCGGGTCCGGCGGCTGGGCGTGGTACGACGGCGCCCGGCTCGCCGCGCGCGGCGACATCGTGGTGGTCACCGCGAACTACCGGCTCGGCCCGCTCGGCTACCTGTACGCGCCGGAGGTCGGTGCGGCCAACCTCGGCAGCCAGGACCAGGCGGCCGCACTGCGTTGGGTGCGGGACAACATCGCGGCGTTCGGCGGCGACCCCGGTCAGGTCACCGTCGGCGGCCAGTCGGCGGGCGCGTACTCGGCGCTGGCCCTCGCGGTCGACCCGGCCACCCGCGACCTGGTGCACGGGGTGATCGCGCAGAGCGGGCCGTGGGGACTCGAGCCGGCCGACCCCGAGGTGGCCGCCGAGATCGCCGCCGAGTACCTGCGGATCCTCGAGGTGGACGCGGCCGGGGACGTCGCTGGCCAGCTGCGGGCCCTGCCCGTCCAGCGACTGCTCACGGGCTACGCCGAGCTGGCCGCCGCGCGCGCCCGGCTGGGCGACATCGCGCCGCCGATGTACCCGGTGCTCGGCGCCGGCCTGCCGGTGGCCCTGTCGACCGCGGTCCGCGACCGTGCCCTGGCCGGCCGGAACCTGCTGGTGGGCACCGTCGAACACGAGATGGCCGCGTTCCACGCCGGCAACCCGGCGGTCCAGGCGTTGGGCCGGGACGAGGTGCTCGCCCTGCTCGCCGTCGAGCTTGGCGACCCGGCGGCCGCCGAGCGGGCCTACGCCGACCGCGCGTCGGGGCGCCCCGACGTCAAGCCCGCGCGGATCCTCACCGAGCTGGCTACCGACCGGATGTTCGCCGACGGGGTCACCGAGCTCGCCGAGCACTGCACCGCCGGGGGCGGGTCCGCCTACGCCTACCGGTTCAGCCGCCGCCCACCGGGCGACGACGGCACGCTCGGTGCCGTGCACTGCGCCGAGCTGCCCTTCGTGTTCGACACCCTGGACGCCTATCCGGACGCCCCCATGCTCGGGGCCGTCGCCCACGGTGACCGGGCCCTGGCCCGTGGGGTCAGCGGGGCGTTCGCCGGCTTCGTCGGCACCGGTTCGCCCAACGCGGCCGGGCTCGCCGACTGGGCGCCCTACCGTCCCGGCTCGACCGCCGAGGTGATGCGTTTCGGCCCCGGCTGAGGTGACGGCGGGCGGTTGATCTATAGGCAACCTCGATACCTCTATCGACGGGCGGTGGTTGCCGGATTAATCCGCGAGACATAACGTCCCAGCGAAATGGTGTCGCCCGGATCTACCGGACACGTGTGACTGCCATTGGTTCTCGAACTTCGACGAGGGAGTCAAAGTGAGCGTGCCAGCGGGAACACCATTATCCAGCCCCGACGATCCACATAAGAACGAGTTCGATATCAAGGCCGAAATCGATTCCGCCGGATGGAGCGGGCTGGCCAAGGTGGCTGTCGGACTCGCCGCACTGACTGTGGTCCTGGATGGCTTCGACATCCAGGTGCTCGGTGTTGCCATTGGGCCTATGGCGAAGGAATTCGGGGTCGGCAAGGGGGCTTTCTCCTGGGTCCTGGCGCTGAGCTACATCGGTCTCGGTGTCGGTGCCGCGATCGGCGGGGTGATCGGCGACCGGATCGGGCGTAAGCGCGCGCTGCTCATTGCGGTCGGCCTCTTCGGCGCGTTCACGGTGCTGACCACGCTCGCCCAGAGCCTGGCTGTGGTGACCGTGCTCCGCGTGGCCGCCGGTGTCGGGCTCGGGATGGTCATCCCCTCCGTGGCGGCGCTCGTCGCCGAGCTGACCCCGCTGCGTAGGCGGGGCTTCGCCGTGGCGCTGGCCACGAGTTGCCTGCCGATCGGCGCGATGCTGGGCGGAGTCGCCGCGGCGGCATTGCTGCCGTCGATGGGCTGGCGTTCCCTGTTCCTGCTGGGCGGGGCCGCCCCGATCGCGCTCGGGGTGGTGCTGTGGTTCGGATTGCCGGAGTCGCCGCGGTTCCAGGCGGCGCGCGGGACGGAGCGCGACCGCGCCCGGGCAATTGCCACGCTGCACAGGATGGGTCACCGGGTCGGCCCGACCACGGTGTTCGCGCGTCAGGCCGGCGAGGTCGGTCGGGCGTCGGTGAAGGTCCTGGGGGGCGCGGAATACCGGCGGGATTCGGTCGGGCTCTGGATCGCCTTTTTCTTCAGCATGCTGGGCACATACCTTTTTCTCAGCTGGGGGCCCACCCTTCTCGTCACGGCCGGATTCGGTGTTGCGGCCGCCAGTCTCGGGGTGTCCGTATTCCATTTCGGCGGAATTATCTGCGCCGTTCTAGGCGGTTGGCTGATGGTTCGCCGCGGCTCCCGGGCGGTGCTGATCGGGTATGCGATCGGGGTCGCGGTCGCCGGTATGTGGTTATTCCTCGCGGCGCCCGGCGCGGACCACTCGCTGAGCTTGATGTACGCCCAGCTGTTCCTCTACGGGGGCTGCGTGTCCGGGCTCCAGGTGTTGCTGTACGCCCTTGCGGCCCAGGTCTATCCGGTCACCGTCAAGGCCACCGGAGTGGGCGTCGCCGCGATGGCGGGGCGGGTGGGCGCGATCGTGGCGGCCTTCGCCGGCGCATCGCTGCTGGTCGAGGGCGAGGGCGCGTTCTACCTGATGGTGTTCGGGGTCGGGGTGTTCGTGGTGGTGGCCTTGACCGTGGTGAAGCGGCACTCCCCGGGGACGGCCGCCCGGAGTCGGCCCAGGGAGCGCAGTGGAGCGGGCCGGGTGTGACGACGGGGGCCGCTCGCGCCTGCCCGGCGGCCCCGACGTCAAGCCGGCAGCGGAGGCGCCCACACCGGGACGGACGATGACGACGGGGTCAGTGAGCCACCGGCGCGAGGACACCCGGCGCAACCACGAGCGCATCCTCGCCGTGGCGGCGGAGTCCCTGGCCCGGTGCGGCGAGGTGTCGTACAACGCCATCGCCAAGCGGGCCGAGGTGGGAGTCGGCACCGTGTACCGGCATTTCCCCACGCCCGGGGCGCTCATCCTGGCGGTCTACCAGCGCGAGGCGCGGCACCTGGTCGACGTCGTACCGAGCCTGCTCGAGGCGCACGCCCCGGACCAGGCCTCTGGTCGGCGCGGTCGCCACGCTGTTGGAGGTGAATGTGCGGGCCGGCGCCGTGCGGGCCGGGCTGGATCCGGAGACGGTCCTGCGCGGGCTCGGCGGCCTGATGTATCTCGACCTCGACGGCGACTGGCGCAGCCAGACCGAGAGCCTCACCGACCTGATCTGGCGAGGCATGCACGCCTAGCCACCCGGGTTCGGGGTGACCGGCGTGGGGCATCTCGAACGCACCGCGTCGGCCTCGGCGTTGCCGCTATCTCCGCTGAGTGTGGGCGAGGTTGACGGCTGCGATCGCCACCCACGTGATGATCAACAGAATGATCCCTCCCACAGAGCCGTGGGTGATGCCCAGCACGATCCACGTGGTCGGGATCCCCGACAGGATGGAGACGACGCCCAGCGCGGTCGACGGTGGCCGATCGCGGTCAGCCCGTGACATCGCCGGTGTCCGTGCTTCGACGCGGGCGTCGACCCGATCGTCGATGGCCGAACCCAAGCGGTCGAGGAACTCTCCGATCACGGCTTGATCATTGCCCGCGCCCAGGTCACGTCGCACTGCGAGCGTGACCTCCAAGTCCTCGGGCCGCACCGGTCCCTTCTCGGATCCGGTGGCCTGTGCGCTCATCAGCAACCTCCGTTGGATCTGGGCTGTTGGCCGCGTGCTCTGGTCGATTACGAGGGGCCTTTGGGCTGCGTCATCGACGCGGTGTAGGAGTGCGCGAACGGATTACAGATTGTGTCATTGACCCCGTGGACCTTTCTATCCCACGGGAACGTCGGGTCCGGAGTTGGCGCCGCCGCCGATGACACCGATGCCGTGCTGGATGTTGTTGCCGGCTGCGGGCTGGACCGGCTTCGGTGCCCCGGTGGCCGGGGTGGTGTCCAATTCCGGGGTGGCGGTTGGCGCGGGCGGAGGGAGTTTGACCCCCGCCTGGCCGGTTTCTGGCCTGTCGGGAAGATTGGGGCGGGATCCATCGATAGCCGCATGTGATGATTTACTTCGTCGCATGTTGCGTCGCTCAGTCCCGTTGGTGGCCGGCGCGTTGATGACGTACATCGGCGGCGCCTTGCTGTTCGTGGCGGGGCTGACGTTTCTGCTGGGTGCGCACGACGGTGCTTACCTGGGCGGACAAACTGACTTTGTCAAGATTGCGGGGGCGCCGATCCCCATTGGTGTGGCGCCTGTCGCGGGCGCGGTCTTCGCCGTGGTTGGGTTGGCGCTCGTGGCGTTGGCTGTGATGGCGCAGCGTGGGCGTTCCGCTGGGCAGCTCGGGCTCACTCTCATCGGTGTGTTGGCAATGGCCGGCCTGGTCTACACATTTCTGTTCGCCGACGACATTTCGCCGCTGCCGCCCGCGGCATGGATCGTGGTCGCGCTGACGCTGCTCTGGGTCGGCAAAGCTAGACAGTCGGGGTAACCACCGGGGGCACCTGGATCGGACCGCTCCAGTCGAGCGGCTCGTCGACGACCGACTCGGCCATGGCGAACCCAACGGTTACGCTGACGCTATGAGCGGGTCGCCACCGGCAGGGTCGCCATCAAGTCCGCCACCAGCGAGATTGCCCCCCGTACCCGACGCTGTGACTGGCTACCCGTCGCCGCCTCGTGCCCCGCGCGTAGTCGGCCCGTGGGCGGGACATCCGAAGGACGGTCGACGCGTGAGGAGTTGGCGGCCCGCCCGCAAGTCGCGTTTCGTTGTCCTCGGAGGGCCCCTTGAGGGTGTGTCGGCAAGACGGCAGCATCTAGGACGCCATTTTATCCTGCCGGCATTGGTCACGCTTGCCTTTTTGAGCCCGGTTGTCTATTTTGCCATGCTGGGCAACGGTTCCAGGGATAGCGTGGCAAGCGTCTCAGATTTTCTGAGAACCTGGCCCCTCACCGTTCTCCTGTGGCTGCCATGCGTTGCCTTGTTGTACTTGACATCCAGAAATCAGGGACTCTATGCGGGTGCCACCTGGATCACCGAGCGGTATCAGATTCCTGACGACAGTGAGTCAAGAAAAATCCTGAAAACCTATGAACTCGCAAAGATTGAGATACGCCGCGCCTCAAGGGTCGACGCCGCCTTGCTCATGGTCGACCACAAGAAGAACGAGCTAGAGGCACCACTTGGGTTGCTGGAGGGGAACCCCAGCTTGTGGGACTACGTCTACAACGGGCTCGTGCACTCCGCCGCGAACGGAGCCGAGATCGATACCAGCACCCGCGAGTTGCTTCATCTTCCCGGCCCAGGGGGCGCCGAGGTTTGAGTGGAAAGTTCCATGTCCAAGTCGTAGTGGACGTGGGAGTCATCATCGAGGGTAACGGTAGCGGTACCCGCGTGATGGCCGTCTTTAATGATCTCGCATGTGACTCTAGCCCCGACAACGCGGGGCAGGTCACTTGGGCAGGTAACGCGATCGGGCCGCTGGCCAAGCCTCCGGGAGATCACTTCCGCCAGCCCACTGTCCATCTTGTCTTTCAGCACAGCGGGACCAGCCGTGGAAGCGGGAGCCGGATTGGGGTTCACTTGCAGATCAACCGAGCATCCACCGGTGGCTAGCGACAACCCCAACGCCAACACGGCAAGAATCGACCTAGGCGAAAACCGCACTCTCCGCGATCGCGGCAAGCCGCTCATGCGGTCATCCTAACAAGGCGGGCGACCGGGAGTCGGAGGCTTGCGGCTGTGTGGCTCAGGCAGAGCAGCGAAGCCAGGGACCCAGTCGGGTGCATCATTTTCCTCCTAGGTCGAAATCGCCATTAGCGGTGATGCCCACTTTCCCTTCGATTCCTTGCGTGCCTCCGATTTTGCTGCCCGAATCGAGTGGATTCTTGAAGTCGGTCACCTTCGCGACGTCTCCCTTGAGGACGAGCGACTTTGCGTTGTTTGCGGTGTCTTTAAGGGAGACTCTAGTCCCGGCGTTGACCTGCCATCCCGCAGTTTCATTGTAGTTGACATCGAGGAAGTTCACGCCCAACACCTTGGCAGTGAACCTGAGGCTTGTTTTCCCGGAACCAAGCAGTGGGATGCTCAGGGTTGCATCTGCGCCAACGGGGCCGCCGGAGACCTTCCCCTGCCCTTGTATCGCCAAGCCAGGCTTGGGTGGCGCCGCCATCCCCAAGTTCGCGTCCAGACTGGCACCCTTGCCGATGCCGGCCTCGGCGGACACGACGCCATGGGGACGCCCGTTATTGTCAAGATAGACCCCAACTCCACCTCCGCCGCCAAGCAACTCAGGGTAGGCACTTCCGTTCACTCCGACGTACTTGTTCGGACCGAGGCCGTTTGTCGTGATGCGGTCGCCGATGTTGGCGCTGCCGGTGTTGTCGTCGCCCACATTGAGGCTGCCTTGGTTGCGGTTGCCGATGTTGGCGTTGCCGGTGTTGCGGTTGCCAAGGTTGAGGCTGCCGGTGTTGTCGGTGCCGATGTTGCCGGAGCCGCCGTTACCGGAGCCGATGTTGGCGTCGCCGGTGTTGTGGTCGCCGAGGTTGCCCCGACCGGTGTTGCCGACCCCGATGTTGGCCGAGCCGCCGTTGCCCGAGCCGATGTCGCCGGTGCCGTGGTTGCTGGCTCCGATGTTGGCGGTGCCGGTGTTGTCGTGGCCGGCCTGCAGCAGACCGTGGTTGTTGTTGCCGAAGTTGAACGAGCCGCTGTTGCCATCACCGAAGTTGAGCCAGCCGCTGTTGTGGTGGCCGATGTTGAAGTGGGAGATGCCGCTGAAGATCGAGCTATCGTCCGTCGGTCGAACACTCCCGTTGGGCACACCCGCGACCGGCGGCTCCTGCGTCCCGGGCGAGGCCTGGTTGGGATGCACACCGCTCCCCGGCACGAGCACTGCGTTCGGGTCGACCTCGCCGGACGGTGGGCCGCGAGCGCCACCGGGGGACTGGGTCGGGTCGAGCAGATCCCGCTTCGGGCCGATGCTCGCGGCCGGGCCGCCGTTGGGGTTGGTCAACTCCTTGGTGCCGGCCAGCCTCGCCGGCCCTGGACCGCCCGTGGTGCCAGGGCCGCCTGTGCCGCCGCCGGCGTTGGTCGGACCGCCCGGGCTGGCCGGGGCAGCAGGGCCGGGCGCGACCGGCGGTGGGGTCGGGCAGCCGCCCGCGCCACACGAGCCCGACCCACCTGGGTTCCCCGGCGTGCGGTACTTCGCCACCAGCGGCGCCATCGGGTCCGTCGAGCTGAGCTGCGTCGGCAGACCGTCCCGCTTGATCACGGGGGACAGACTCGGACCACTCTGGTCCGGCTGTCCTGGCTTTCGCACCACTCCAGCGGCGTCCGTTGTCGGATCCAACTGCCCCAGAGGCTTGGGCGCACCCGTCGGCGGCGGGGTGGTGCTCAGCGCCGCCTGGTTGGCTTCACCCGGTGGCTTCGGAGCGCCACTGACCGGAGGCGCGGCCGGGGGTGTTGCCGCTGCCGGCGCGGCGGTCGGCGTGGGCGGTTGGCCGGGTCCCGCTGGCGGGGTGGTGCTGTTCGTGGCCGGTTGTGCGGTGGGGCCGGGTGCCGGCGGTTTGGGCGCGGTTGCCGGCTGGGTGCTGGCCGAGGACGGCGAGCTCGCGTCCGCGGCGGGCTTTGCCGGTCCGGACGCCGGCGCGGTCGAGCCACCACTCGATGGCGAACTTGCCTCGGCGGGTTTCGGCGCGGGTGCCGAGGAACCTGAGCCACCGCTCGCGCTCGAACCGCCGTCCGAGGACGACGAGGCGGCGGCAGGTTTCGGGGCTGGCCCGCTGCCACCCGAGCCACCACCGGGGCCCGGTGCCGGCCCGGCGGCCAACCATGGGTGGGTCGTCGAGTTCGCTTGTGTCGACGCCGGTAGTGTCGAGACCTGAGCTACCAGCTTCGGCGCCGCGGCAGTCGAGGCAGCGGTGGGCGTCGCTGTGGGCTCGGTGGGCGAGGTTGTCGGGGACAGCCATACCCCGATCAGCCACACCAGCGCGGCGCCGCCCAGTAGCAGCGACACCGATCCGGCCCGCCACGCCTGGGCGAGGCCGGCGATGAGAATCCGTGCCAGCGGGGCTCGCGACGCGGTCGGCACCGGGACCGGGGGCACGGCGCGCACGCGCCGTCCACCAGTCGAGGCCACCGACACCATCACGACGTTTCTCCGCGGTTGTACGACACGGCGGCGGGCGCTTCCCGGGCTGTCCGGCGCCGCATCTCGGCGGGCGAAACAGCAGTCGGGAGAAGCGTCCACACGAGGGCGTTCACATCGGGTTTCCCGGGGTAGCCGTCACCCAGATCTGACCCAGTGACCAGCCGCGGTACAACTCACGCGGAGGCCCTCCCCAAGCGCGGAGCACTCAGGTAGAACGGTTGCGCACCACCGATGACCGGTGAACGCGCCCCTTAGGCTAGCAGGCATGTGATCGTCCGTGGGCCCGAATCTCAGAATCCGCCCGGCCTGCCGAGCCACTGGCTCACGAGCGAGACGTCAGGGTGACCTTCTAGGTCCGCTCGTGCTCGCCGTTGTACTCACGACAGTTCATTTCGCGGGGCGTGGCCATGGCGGTGGGTGGGCATGGCCATGGCCGGCCACGGAGCCGCCGACCAGCCTGGCCACCCGAGACTCGGTCGCCCGGCCACCGGGGTTTGGCAGCCCTGGCCGTGGCCAAGTATGGGCGGCCAAGCCCGGCCGGTGGCCGCGGTTTCCGGTGGCCTCAGGCGATTAGTGCGGGGTGGACGGCGGCCGGCCCCGAGGTCGGCCGGGGGACCAACGTGAGGACGACGGGGCGTGGGGCTGCCGGGTCGACCGGGTCGATGGGGTCGTCGGGGGCGAGGAGGGCGAGGTTGGCGCGGAGAGTGGCGAGTGCGGCGGCCAGTTGGTGGTGTTCGGCGGGGGTGAGTTCGTCCCGGGTGCTGGCGCGTAGCTGGGTGTCGAGGTTGGCGATGGTGCGGTGGGCGGCGTGCAGGGTGGTGAGGGTTCGCCGGTGGGGTAGTCCGGTCAGTTCGGTGAGGGTGGCCAGGCGGGACTCGAGTTCCCAGGCGAAGCGGTGCAGCGGCAGGGTGCCGGCGGTGTAGGAGCTGATGGTGTCACGCAGGCCGCTGGTGACGAAGCGGCGCAACGGTGACTGGGCAAGGGCAGTCATCGGGGTGATTCCGTCCAGGAAGGGACGTTCCGCGAGCATGCGGGCACGACCAGGGACATGAGTGCTGAACCTGGTCTCCGCGGCACGTTCACACCGAGACCTACCGTGCTCGGGCCTGGGGCGACGGCGGACTACGACACACCGACGCCCGTGGCCGAGCAGTCGTTACTGTAAGCGCGGACCTGATCGGCGGTCAACGCACCCGACCGGGCGATTCCCGGGCCGGCCGCGCGGTCTGTGCGCCCCGGACAGGCTTCTGGCACGTGGCCATACCGCCGTGGCCGGCACCGCTGCGTGGCCACCGTGGCCGGTCGCGGTGGCCGGCCGACGGTGGCCGTCGGCCGGCCGGACCGTGGCCATGGCCATGCTCCGGGCAGCCGACGATGGCCGCGGCCACGCTCGGGTGGCCGACCTCGACCGCAACACGGGTGGCCGCGGCCACTTGCCTGGCGGGTGCACGTCGACTCTCGGGGCGGTCGCCGTGGCCGCCGCCGGCCGCCGCCTCGGCCCGCACTTCGCACGGCCGGCACTCACTTCGCACGGTGTGCGGAGTATGCGAATTGCCAGCGCGCCGTGCGAAGTGCCGGCTGGGCGTACGTAGGCAGGTCGGCACAAGCTGGGGCCTGTGGCGCACCGGCTGTGCCCGCGTACGTTCAAGTGAACGTCGCGCACCTTCCGTGGTTCCCGCACACCATGCGCATCGTCGTCGCGCACCTTGCGGGGTTCCCGCGCATGGTGCGCGGTGGGCGGGAACCACGGTGGCTGCGCGGCGCCGGGCCCGAGCGATCCGGCTGAGTCGAAGCCATGCCGGTCGAACGCCCCGCCATGGCCGCGCTCGTCCCGGTGCACCAGGCCAGCCCGCCACCCGTACATCGCGTACCCCAGGTCGACTTCGCACACCGGTCCAGCACTTCGCACATTCCGCGGACTCCGCGGACTCCGCGGACTGTGCGGAATGTGCGGACTGTGCGAGGTGTGGGCGGGGTATGCGAAGTCGCGGACGGCACCACCCGCGGCGGCCACGCACGTCCGACGGCGACCACAGGACGCCGCCGCCTCGGCCGCCACGCTCAGCTGGGTACCAGCTCCGGCAGGGCCGGGCGCAGCGGGTGGTGGCAGGCCGCCCGCTGGCCCTGCTCGCTGAACCGGCGCAGCTCCGGCTCCCGCTCCGCGCAGAGCTCGGTGGCCAGCGGGCAGCGGGTGCGGAACCGGCAGCCCGACGGCGGGTTCAGCGCCGAGGGCAGCTCACCGACCACGCCGGCGTCCTCCTTGCGCTGTTCCCGGTCCGGGTCGGCCAGCGGGATCGCGTCGATCAGCCCCTTCGTGTACGGGTGCGCCGGCGACGAGTACACCTGCTCGGCCGGCCCGACCTCGACCAGCTTGCCCAGGTACATCACGCCGATCGTGCTGGCGATGTAGCGCACCACGGACAGGTCGTGCGAGATGAACACGTAGGTCAGGTCGTGCTCGCGTTGCAGCGCGCGCATCAGGTTCAGGATCTGCGCCTGCACCGAGACGTCCAGCGCGGACACCGGCTCGTCGGCCACGATCAGCCTCGGGCGCAGGGCCAGCGCCCTGGCCAGGCCGATCCGCTGGCGCTGCCCGCCGGAGAACTCGTGCGGGTACTTTTCCAGCGCGGCGCGGGGCAGGCCGACCTCGTCGAGCAGCGCGGCGACCGCGCGGTCCTGCTCGCCGGCCGACCCCCGGCGCTGGATGGCCAGTGGCTCGCGCAGGATGGACCGGACCCGCATCCGGGGGTCGAGCGAGCCGTACGGGTCCTGGAACATCAGCTGGAAGTCGCGGCGCAGCTCACGCAGCGCGCGGGGGGACCGGCCGCTGATCTCGGTGCCGTCGAACGACACGGTGCCGGCCGTCGGGGTGTCCTCGGCGACGAGCAGCCGCCCGACGGTGCTCTTGCCGCAGCCGGACTCGCCGACCAGCCCGAAGGTCTCGCCGGCCCGCACGGCGAAGGACAGGTCGGCCACCGCGCTGACGCTGCCGATCCGGCGCCGCAGCACGCCGTTCGAGGACACCGGAAAGTCGCGCACGAGGTTCCGTACGTCCAGCAGCGCCGTGCCGCCTCCGGCGGCCGCCGGCTCGGTGCGCGGGTTGGTCGCCGCCCGCTCGGTCGAGCCCAGCGGGTGGAAGCACGCGAACGGGTGGGAGCCCACGGTGAGTTCGGGCTCCTCGGTGCGGCAGCGCTCGCTCGCGTAGGCGCAGCGCGCCGCGAACCGGCACCCGGGCGGCGGATCGGACAGGTCGGGCGGCAGGCCCGGGATCGCGAACAGCTCGCGGTCCGGGTCGACGTTCTCCGGCAGCGACCGGAACAGGGCCTCGGTGTAGGGGTGGCGCGGGTTGGCGAACAGCTCGCGGGTCGGGCTGGTCTCCACGATCTTGCCGGCGTACATGACCGCGACCCGGTCGGCGTGTCCGGCGATGACTCCGAGGTCGTGGGTGACCAGGATGACCGCCATGCCGAGGCGGGCCCGCAGCTCGTCGATCAGCCGCAGGATCTGCTTCTGGATCGTCACGTCGAGCGCGGTCGTCGGCTCGTCGGCGATCAGCAGCTCCGGCTCACAGGCCAGCGCCATCGCGATCACGACACGTTGCCGCATGCCGCCGGAGAGCTGGTGCGGGTAGCTGTCGAAGCGCCGGGACACGTCCGGCAGCCCGACCAGTTCGAGGACCTCCTCGGCGCGCGCCCTGGCCTGCGCCCGGCTCGCGTCGCGGTGCAGCAGCACGGTCTCGGCGACCTGGTCGCCGATGGTCAGGCACGGGTTCAGCGACGTCATCGGGTCCTGGAAGATCATGCCCACCCGGTTGCCGCGGACCGCGCGCATGCCGGCCTCGTCGAGCGTGGCCAGGTCGGTGTCGCCGAACCGGATGGCGCCCCCGCTGACCCGGCCCCCTGGCGGCAGCAGCCGCATGATCGACAGTGCGGTCATGGTCTTGCCGCAGCCCGACTCCCCGACGATGCCCAGGGTCTCGCCCTTCGCGACGCTCAGCGACACACCCCCGACCGGCCGGGCCACGCCGTGGCGCAGCGCGATCTCGGTGTGCAGGTCGACCAGCTCTACGACCGGTTGCACGGTCACCTCCTCCGCAGCCGGACGTCGAACGAGTCCCGCAGCGCATCGCCGACCAGGTTGAACGCGACCACGACCAGCACGATGGCCAGGCCGGGCGGGTAGATCAGCCACCAGTAGCCGTCGTAGGTGTAGTTGATGCCGTTGGAGAGCATGTCCCCCCAGTTCGCGGC
>Ga0137415_10001463_pt1 | contig 23373 bp, 17 predicted proteins | sample CZODoug3_1_1_16f_FD_183082 | JGI IMG/M metagenome (GOLD analysis project Ga0137415, IMG submission 183082) | Vadose zone soil fungal communities from Angelo Coast Range Reserve, California, USA - CZODoug3_1_1_16fungal (Hybrid Assembly) | ecosystem: Environmental > Terrestrial > Soil > Vadose...
ATGAAATCGATGCCGACGTTGTTGACCTGGCTGGCGTTCGAGCCGGAATCCATGTTAAACCCGCCGTCAACGGACAGCGCGTTCGAATCGGGGCGGTTGCCGTTGACCGACTGATTGTTGATGGCCAAGCTGGTGGTCAAGCTAAGTTGGTCATCGACAGTGAGGGCTGTACCAGGCGTAAGAGAAAGCAGCTGCATGTAGTTCCGCGCGTTCAAAGCGACCGTTTTCACTTGGCTCGAATCGATGACTCGCGCCAATTCGCCGGAGGTGGTATTAATGGTCTCAGCCACCGCCGCCACTTCGACCCTTTGCGAGACCTCACCAACCACTAAGCTCAGATCCACGGTCATGCGGGCGCCGGCCACCAAATCGTTTCCGGTTTTCTTGACGGTCTTGAAACCAGATTGCTCGGCGATCACGCTGTATACGCCCACCGGCAGATCGCTCGCCACATAGTACCCGTTAGAATCGGTTATCGTCTGCCTTTCAAGTTTCGTCTCTTCGTTGACGATAGTGATCTTCACGCCAGCTACCGATCCGCCCTGCGCATCTGTGACCGTTCCAGAGATGCGCCCGAAGATGCCCTGGGCTGCTGTGCCGGTGGCGCAAATCGTCAACACTGACGCAAGCGCAAACACCGCCACCTTCAAAACCGACCTAGGAAATTCACCGCGCCTAACAGCTTGATTTGATTTAGACAGTTTCGTTTTCACGAAATCACCCCCTTCGAAAATAAGCATCTCTGCTTTCTACCCCGGTTATCGCCCGTCAGAGGGAAAGGCTCTCTGACTCAGCGCCTTGCGTACTGCATTGCGGGACAGCATCTCACTTGCGCTTAGCCCTCAAAAAAAAGCCCGGTTTTCACCAGGCGTAGTTCACAAGGCAGACTACCCCGCTGCCCTTCGCACAACTTCGAGCGGCCCACCTTGGTACCCCAGCTCCGCCGACAGCTCGTTCGCGGCCTGCATAACAGCCCTGCCTATTTCTGGAATTCGTTCTTTGGTCATACGGAACGCCGGCCCCGAAACGCTCATAGCCGCAAACAGTTTTCCCGAGTGGCCACGGACCGCCGCGCTGACGCAACGAAGCCCTTCTTCCTTTTCTTCATCGTCAATCGCATAACCGCGCGATCTCACGGCGCTTAACTCCGCCTTCAGCGCTGTTGCTGTCTTAATGGTATTCGCGGTGACCGGTTTCAACCCCCAGCGCCGGACGATCTTGCTCACTTCCCCTTCCGGAAGCTCCGCCAGCATCGCCTTGCCAACCGCCGTGCAATACGCTGGTGCGCGGCTCCCCACGGTGCAGGCGGTCCGCACACTCTGCTGAGACTCGACCTTTTCGACGTAAAACACCTGTCCCTCGTCGAGAATGCAAAGAAACACGGTCTCGCCAAATTCGGCTTGCAGTCGATCGAGGTAGGGCCGCGCGCGACCGCGAAGGTCCAGCCCGTCGATGGCCCGGGAGCCCAGTTCGTATAGCCGTAGCCCTAAGCGATAGCGTCCCGTTTCCGGGTTCTTGACGACCAGCCGATGCTGCTCCAGCACCATCATCAGCCGGTGGACCGTGCTCTTGTGGAGCTTCAAGGCCGGGCAAAGTTCCGCAAGGCTGCAATCGCTCGAGCTGTTTGCCAAGATCGCCAAGGCCGCCAAAGCGCGGTCGAGAACCTGGACCTTGTAGGGAGACGTCGTCTTAGATTGCGGCACGCGTGCCATATTATGGAATTGGTTTTAGTTGTCAAGAAGAAAAATCGATTATTTGCATCGAAGCCTCAGTTCCACGTCAGTTGCATGAGCTCTGGGCACGGGTGGTTGTTGATCTTGCGCCAAGATGAGCTAGAAAAGCATCTTGCGCGCGGCTCAGCGATCGTCCGTTTAAGGTAACCGTCCCGATAGTTCGTACGGCACGCTCGTCCCCGAGCGGAACGAAGCAGCAGCCACGCCGTTTCTCAAGGGCCATCGCAGGAATAATCGACACTCCCAGACCCGCACTCACCATACTCAGGATGCTGCTGAATTGGCCGCTTTCAAAAACGATCTTTGGCTGCAGCCGAGCGCGTTTGCACGCCGCCACAGCCGTTTCCCGGAAGCAATGACCGTCACGCAGCAGGAGAAAAGGATCGTCGTGTAACTCTCCGAGAGAAACGGCATGGCGCTTTGCCAGCGGATGCTGTCTCGGAAGCACCGCATAGAGTTTTTCCTCGGCCAAAGGGAATGATCGGAATTCATGGCTGCGGAGCGGGAGAGGTAGCGCCACAATGGCCACATCCATGGCTCCCGTTCGAATCCTTTCCAGCAGCAACGGAGTGATTTCTTCTACGACGGTGATGCACGCCTGCGGAAATTTCCTGGCAAAGGAGGCGAGCACGGATGGCAGAAAGTACGGGCCAATCGTGGGAATCACTCCGACACACACCGTCCCGGCGATAGACGTTTTTCGCTCGACTACGTCGCTGCGCGCCGCTTCGAGGTCAAGCAGAACAGCCCGGGCGCGTGGAAGAAACGCGCGTCCAAGCTCCGTGAGACGAACGGTGCGGCCGAGGCGATCGAAGAGCCGCGCCCCCAGTTCGTCTTCAAGTTTGCCAATTTGCTGTGAAAGCGACGGCTGCGAGACGTGAGATTGCTGCGCCGCGCGGCTGAAGCTACTGGTGTCGGCGATAGCGCAAAAATAGCGAAGCTGGTGAAGTTCCATTCCTGGTTCCTATAGGCAGCGCCTATCCATTCTATGCGAACGATATATTGGATGTATAGGTCCAGGCGGACTACTCTGGCGCTGGAGGGACCTTATGTCAGAAGAACGCAAGAGAATGACGACCGACGCTGGGCGCCCGGTGGGCGACAATCAGAATTCGCTTACGGTAGGGCCGCGCGGCCCGGTCGTGTTTGAAGACTTCCTGCTCTTTGAGAAGATGGCGCATTTCAACCGCGAGCGCATTCCTGAGCGGGTGGTCCACGCCAAGGGCTCTGGTGCATACGGCTATTTTGTCTGCACGAACCCCGGTATGACGAAATACACGACCGCAAACCTGTTTTCGGCTGTGGGCAAGAGGACGCCAACGTTTTTGCGATTCTCCACAGTTGGCGGCGAGAAGGGTTCTGCGGACACGGAACGCGACCCGCGGGGATTCGCACTCAAGTTCTACACCGAAGAAGGCAACTGGGACATGGTGGGCAACAATACGCCGGTCTTCTTCATCCGCGATCCGCTGAAGTTCGGCGACTTCATCCACACGCAGAAGCGCGACCCAGAAACGAACCTGAAGTCGCCCACGATGATGTGGGACTTCTGGTCGCTTTCACCTGAGTCGCTTCACCAGGTCACGATTCTTTTCTCCGACCGCGGCACTCCTGACGGCTACCGCCACATGAACGGCTATAGCAGCCATGCCTTCAGTCTGATCAACGGCAAAAACGAGCTCTCTTACGTGAAGTGGCACTTCAAAACAAAACAGGGTATCCAAAACTTCACGCGCGAACAGGCCGACGAGATGCGCGGTAAAGAGCCTGATTACGCACAACGCGACTTGTTCGAGGCCATCCAGACCGGCAAATTTCCGAAGTGGCGCGTTTGTGTGCAGATCATGCCGGAGAAAGACGCGGACACGTACCACATCAATCCGTTCGATCTTACAAAAGTCTGGCCGCATGGAGATTATCCACTGGTGGAAGTCGGTGAACTCGTTCTGGACCGTAACCCGGTGAACTACTTTGCCGAAGTCGAGCAGGCAGCTTTCGAGCCGAAGAACGTCGTCCCGGGTATGGGCTACTCACCCGACAAGATGCTCCAGGCACGCCTGATTTCTTACCCGGACGCGCACCGCTACCGCCTTGGCGTGAACTACGACTCGCTGCCGGTCAACAAGCCACAATGCCCATTTCATACTTACAACCGTGACGGTGCGATGCGTTTTGATGGAAATTCCGGTTCAGCGGTCAACTATGAGCCGAATAGTTTCGACGGTCCTACGCAAGATCCCGCCTTTCGCGAGCGTCCCCGGACGATCAGCGGCTCGGTCGACCGACACAATCACCGTCTCGACAGCGACTATTACACGCAGCCCGGCAACCTGTTTCGCTTGATGAAGCCGGATGCGCGTGAGCGCTTAATCGGCAACATTGTGGCCAGCATGAAGTCGGTTCCCCTGCGTATTCAGGAGCTGCAGATCCACCATTTCCATAAGGCTGATCCCGCTTACGGATCAGGCGTCGCCAAAGGACTGGGACTTGACATAAAGAAGGTTCTCACCTCCAAGGGCCAAGTGGCGGCAGCCGACTGAACAATCGGGACCAGAACGAAGGGGCGGATAAAACCATCTGCCCCCGGTTTCGATGAAAGGCTGACTCTTGCTTTGATTTTCCACATGGATGGCAGGCGTTAAAGCCCACTAGGTATCCATCCTGGAATGCGCCATCTTACGGCTCGACGATAATTTGGCCCTTCATGCCTTTGTGTCCGAGACCGCAGGAATGGCAACACTTAAACGTATACGTGCCCGGCGTCTGCGCCAAGAACTCAATCATGGTAGTTTCTCCCTTCTTGAGCTGCCAACACTCTTGCGCCGAAGCGAAAATTAGCCCGGGTGCACTATTGGCTGCCCCATCGGGAACAGCACCAAGTCTGAAACCATGATCATGGTCGGTAGCTGTGATCTTGAGTTGAACTTTGGTCCCGACCTTCACATGAACCGGTGAGATCGAGTACTCGTACTTCTTCGCTGTAACATCAATAACCCTGAGGCCTTGACCTTGGGAGCGAACTGATCCGGACAGCGAAAGAAATATTGCGAGGCCCACCAGAAACTTGGGAACGATGGTTCGCGGAAAACACCTCGCAATCTTCTTTATGGATCCTCTCAGTCGCGCGAATAATTAACTTCTAATGTCAAGACCTGCGGCGCGCTTCATCTGCTGCCTCTGCCAGATGCATCAGGCGCGCCACGATGCCGGTATTCTTTCCGGTGGCAGGATTCAGAAAGAGTCCATCGTCCGCGAACGCTTGAACCGAAGCCACGGCCCCACCATTGAGCGTAGAAGTCGGCCGGATGATGGCCACTGGACCGAAATTCTTATCAAGAAAGTGAGTCGGTTCCGGCATGATCAGATTGGCCTGCAACGTGTCTCCATTGCTCGATTCGGGGTTTGTTTCTCCCTGTGCGACGTGAAGATCAAAAAAGGTCACCGTGGATTTGTTCACGGGATCGGTCACTGTCAGCGGCGCGTTACCCTGATTGGCGTTCCCGGCTTTGTCCTGCCAGGTCTGAAAGTGCATCGTCTCACTCGGGCCGATGCTGAGCAAAACTCGCAATACCTCCAAGTTGGTCACCTTTTGAGCCAGCGTCGGGTACAGGCTAGTGCCCCCCTGCTCGATGAAAGCAAAGTGGAATCCAGCGGTGAATGCAATGGCTTGAAGACGCGCGGATATGCTTGCCGGTGGATTGCTAGGATCGCTTCCCGCCGTGTCGTCGTCGCTCCTGGGAATCGCCGTAAACCGCCCACCGTTCAGACTGTTTGTTCCGTCCGGATTTCCGGTGGCTTGAATAAATTTGGCGGCGACATCGAAGTCCGGGTTCGTTATGCTGCGGTAACGCGTCCAAAAACTCGTATCGATGGTTAGTTGCGTGAGGTTTGTGAGCCGCCCGCCGTCCCCTTTGAAGTTCTGATTTGCCCCCGCGGCTTTGCTCGTCGGCAAGTGGCGAAATGACTCCAGGCTGACGGCCGAAGCCCCCTTGGATTCCAAGTATTTCTGAAGGAAGGCCGCGTGGCTGATCTCATCGTCGGTGTTGTCGTGAATATACTGCGGCATGTCCCCATCCAGGATCGTGAGCGCCGCAGTGTACGCGGGATTTCCTCCATTCACGCCAGAGACCTCGTTGTCCTGGGTTCCACCCAACTCAGAGTATTGAATCCACAAATCGGCTTCGACCTGTTCCAAAGCCTGCAGGAAGGTCAGGATGGCGATGTCGCCCTTGGTGATTGGTGAACGATCGTCCTCTTCTGCAGCGAAGGCCGCAGGAGTACCCGGCAACATCGCTGTGCCAATTGTTGCGGCTCCGGCTGCCACTATTCCGTTCTTCAAGAACGACCGACGATTCTTAGCTCTGCTAAAGACACTTCCCTTTTCTTTCATTGCTATCTCCTTTTCAAAAATCGAATTCGAATCGTTTACATCAGGCGTTTCGCTGAACTGCCTTCAGCTTATGTCCGGGTTTCAAGTCGCGTGTGTCAGCAAGGTCAAATTTCTGAAAGCAAGCGGCAATGTCTGATGCCGATGAATGCAATCACAGCAGCTGCGCGTGCAAGTCATAGACGTTGTCTCCACACAAAACTATTGGCAACCTCCTTCCCATCGCTTCCTAAGAAGAGGTGTAGGGGACTAGAGAACTGGGTTGACTGCTCGAGAGAAGGCGTCCTGTGGACACTAATGCCTAGCGTTCACCGAAGCGCTCTACAAGCCGCTTAGGCGCCAGCCAAACATGTCGGTCTGCCATCGAGGATGTTCCCCTTGATGTTCTATACAAAAGAGTGTTTCGAGGTTGTGACAAAAGCCAGGTCACGCCCTCTCATAGATGTCTAACCGACGGTTTGAAGAAAAAATTCCATCAAAACTCAAAATTAATGAATAAATCTGACCAGTCTTTGCAATCCCTTATTGGGCAGCAGTGCGGTTACCCAGCGAACAGCCGGTGGAGTTGCTCAAGCTCGGCAGGAGCTGCGTCGGAAACGGCGCAAAACTCCATGTTGCCTTTTTGCCAAGCCACCCATTGATAGCCCAGCCGTGCTCCCGCGCGCGCAGACTCCTCCGGTTCGCGCGTAGACCAGATAAAGACATTGACCACATGCCCTGAGCGAGCATACGCGAGCACAGCAACGGTGCGGCCTTGAACGATATCCAGCCGTCCACCTAGAAGGGAGAAGCCGTCGTTCGTAAAATCGCGTACGGGAAAAACAAAATCGACCTTGCCATCGAACCATGCTTTTACAGTGTGCTGATCAGCGGAATCGACGTTAGTCAAATGGCCTGGTTGCAGCGAGCGCACATGGGCATCGACGATTCCGGCAGCGAGCCCGGCTTGATAATCGTCGTCATCGTGGACGTTGGGGACCACGCGCCACACAAGCAATGCAACGACGAGGAGGGCCGCAGCGGCGGCGAGCCACTGCCAGATTAGGCGTTGCGGTGAAGCATCCGTACGAACGCCGGAGCGCAGGTGCGCGCGAACCCGCTGCTTGAGCGAGTCGGGCGCAAACGCATAGACCGGTGCGCGTTGCAACGAGTCGCGCACAAACTCCTGAGTGGCGAGCTCTAGAACACAGTCGGAGCAATGCTGGAGGTGGCGTTTGAAATCGGCATTACTGGCGGCGCTTAGCTCACCGTCGAAATAGCCATGAAGAGCCGATCGGGTAAGGTCACAGCTCACGCAATAGCCTCCTTGCAGCCAGGATTTACGAGTGCACAGTGCAGCTGACGACGGGCGCGAGAGAGTGAGGACATTACCGTGCCCAAAGGAATCGACGTAATCGCGGCGATCTCCTTGTAAGAACAGCCTTCGAGCTCTCGAAGCACGAGAAGCTCGCGGTAACGGGATGGCAGGGTTTCGAGCGCACGGGTTAGGCGCTCTCGACCCTCAACAGCCATGGCGATGGATTCGGGAGTGGCGAGGGGCTGCTGGTGCAGTTCCTCGTCGAACTCCACCATCGACTCCCTGGGACGATTTTTCTCCAACCAGGAGTAGCACGTATTGCGCACGATCTGCAGCAGCCAGGCGCGCGCATCTCCGCCCTGAAAACCACGAAAGAAGCGGCACGCGCGAAGTAAGGCTTCCTGAGCGACATCCTCCGCATCCGCGCGGCTGCGCAACAGCCAGCGCGCGAAGTTGAAAGCCGCGTCGACATGGGGCAGCACAAGCCGTTCGAATCGTAGCCCGTCTTCGGGATCCAAATCGCTCAAAGACTTCCCCTGATCACTGATGCTTCATACGGTGTGAACCGGATGAGGGGCGATTTTATTCTCGACCGTCACTCTCTTGTGACTAACAAGCAAACAAACGAAAAGAACGCACATGAACTTGGAATAAGACTGCCAGCGCCCCGGTTTAGATGGACGCAAGCACGTTCAGTGGCGACGCGAGTAACCCCCATCCATTCCGCGCCGCCCTGCCTGACGGCACGCGGAGATGGTAGAAGCGAGATAGACGTCGGTAGATAAGGAGAGCAAGGATGTCTGAGAAGAAAAACGATGAACTTCTGCACGATCACAACCACGACGGAATTGACCGGCGTGGCTTCCTGAAATGCATGGCGTGGGCGGGCACAGGTGCTTTTTGCGTGATGAAAGGCGGGGTGCTCAACTCCTATAGCTTGGGCCGAATGTCGGAGATCAACACGGCGGACATGATGGGCGAGCTGAGCTTCGTGCAGATTAGCGACAGCCACATGGGGTTCAACAAGCCGGCGAATCCGGACGTCGCGGGAACGCTAAAAGCAGCCGTGGACAAGATCAACGGACTGGCGGCTGCGCCTGAATTCATGCTGCACACGGGCGATATTAGCCATCTCTCGAAACCGGAAGAGTTCGATACCGTCGAGCAAATTCTGAAGGGCGCGAAGCCGAAGGACGTTTTTTACGTGCCGGGCGAACACGACGTGCTGAATGATGACGGCAAACAGTTTCTTGAGCGCTACGGCAAAGGAAGCAAGGGCGCGGGGTGGTACAGCTTCGAGAAGAAAGGCGTGCACTTCATCGGCTTGGTGAACGTTATGAATTTGAAGGCCGGTGGGCTGGGAACACTTGGCCACGACCAATTAGAGTGGTTGGAAGACGACGTGAAGCATTTGAAGAAGAGCACGCCGATCGTGGTGTTCGCACACATTCCACTGTGGTCTGTATATCCGGAGTGGGGCTGGGGCACAGAAGACAGCGCGCAAGCGCTGGCCTACCTGAAGAAGTTCGGCTCTGTCACGGTCCTGAACGGTCACATCCACCAGACAATGCAAAAGGTTGAAGGCAACGTGACTTTCCACACAGCAGCTTCTACAGCGTTCCCTCAACCGCAACCGGGAAAGGCAGATTCGCCCGGACCCATGAAGGTCCCAGCAGAGCAACTGCGAAGCGTTCTGGGCGTCACTGAGGTGAACTACGTCCAAGGGCAACATGCGCTGGCGGTCGTGGACTCGACGCTCGCATAACCTGGTAGGACCATCTTAAGAAACCATCAGTTCACAAATTAAGAGAGGAAGAAAAACGATGAGGAGAGGTGTGTCTGTTGCGATTCTCGCGGCAGTGCTGGCGATCGGATTTGTCGCGACCGTAGAAGGCCGCAGAGGCTTCGGCTTAAACGCGCAGGAGAAGGCCGCGATGGAAGCGAAGATCGATAACTTCAGCTTCACGCCTCCGACTCTAACGGTGGCGACGGGGACCATGGTGACGTGGACCAACCGTGACGATATCCCCCACACGGTGGTCAGCACGGATGATGCAAAGACGTTCAAGTCCAAAGTACTCGATACGGATGAAAAGTTCTCTTTCACGTTCAGCAAGCCGGGAGCATTTCCGTACTTTTGCTCGATTCATCCGAAGATGACCGGCAAAGTCATCGTGCAGTGAGTGAGGAGAATCCTTGCACCCGTTCGACATTAAGACCGTACTCTTCGCGAAACATGCGCAACACGTTGTGCTGATTCACTTCCCCATCGCCCTGTTTACTGTCGGCGTTCTCTTTGATTTTCTTGCGCAATGGAAGAAGCAGCGACTGTTGGCTGCAGCCGCCTACTACAACTTGTTCGTCGCGGCGCTCGCAACCATACCGGTCGTGATCACTGGAATTGTCGCGTGGCAGTGGGAACTCGAGGGGCAGAAACTGAAAGGCATCCTTTTGATGCACCTGGTGATGGGTTCCGTGTCGAGCGTGCTGATCTGGGTGGTTTGGATTATCCACAAAAGAACGCAGGGACAGGATGGAGGAATCCTGCCCGCATACTGCTTGCCGATCGAGGCCGTCGCAGTAGCGATTGTCACAGTGACGGGTCACCTGGGCGGATTCCTCAGCGGTGTGAACGGGCCAGGATAGGCGTTTTCCCAAACCATTAGGGCAGACGATTCTCTTACGGGGTAAGTTGACGCGACTCAATCGGGAAAGCAGCAACTCTGGAAGCGTTTGCAATGGAACGCGGCGAGAAAGTCCACGGGTAAAAAAGGAGAAAGAAAATGAACATCAAAATTGCGTTGGGCTTTGCGGCGCTGTCCTGCGCGCCGCTGGCAATGGCGGGGGATAAGGCCGCATATCCCAGGGAAAAAGTAGCGGAGTTCATTGTCGAGAAACTGGACATCAATTCCCTGCCGGCCGCGATCCGGCCCAAGAAGGAAAAAGGAAAGAAAACTTTTGCGGATTATGGATTTACGGCGCAGAGAGTCGACGAGAATGAAGCCACCATCCACGCGGTGGGCGGAGCGAGGAAGTTGTCGATCAAAGTTCTCGACCAGAGGCGCTCGGGAATTTACGCGTGCGTTACGGAGCCGGGGCAAAATGCCAGCGAGGTAAAGACGCAAAGTGTAATCCTGCTGAAAAGGAACGATCCTCATGCACCGTTGAAGGGACATGAGTCCTGGCGAGAATTTCCTTCATGCCCGGTGATTGGCGGGAGCGTTACCGATTCAGAGGCCAGCGCATACGGAGGAAACTGAGAGGTTGCGTCAAAACGCACAGTTGAATCAGTCTATTTGGTCTTGCCTGGACGACAGGGCGCGGCCGGTTTGCCGCCTGTGTGCTCGCCATCTTTGAGAACCTGAATGCCCAACCTTGGATACCGGGACGAAACAGGCAGTGGATGAAGGGCTTTAGCTACTTAGGCGGGTGAAAGCTCTGTAATTCCAGATAAAACTTCTGCAATACAAAGAAGGCTTTCTTCTTCTCACCATGATCGGAGACAAGTCCTTTGCGATTGAAATAATCCTGAAAACGAGGGAGAACTCGTCGCGGGCTGCGAAAGTCTTTGAGAATCCATGGTGTCATCCCGCGGAGGAAGGAAATGCGCTTCAGCATAACAATCTGATGCTCGTAGAGATTCTCCTGATATTCCTCGGTCCAACGTGTGAGCGGATCGCCATGGTAGCCAAAGAGTGCATCGCCCCCGAATTCACTCATGATCAGGGGCTTGTCGAACTCTGAGATCCAATCAATCGAATCTGCATCCTCCGGGCGGCGGACATACCAGCCGATGTATTCATTATTCCCGATGACGTCCAGATCGCTCCCGATCGGATCATTGATGTGAATGGTGATATGTTTTCCGTCCGCAACTTCGCGAGCTTGAAGAGCGGCAGACAACAGCCGGGTGCGGTCGACTGAACGCGCTTCCTGAATGAGTTGCCGGAGGAAATGATTCCGGGCATCGCTGATGGGGGTTTCGTTCGCCACCGAGTAGATGATAAGAGCGGCGCGATTATGATCTCGCGCGATCATCTCATGCAACTGATTTTCCGCATTGTGCAGTGTTTGCGGATTTTCCCATTGAATGGTCCAGTAGACGGGCACCTCGCCCCAAACCATCAATCCCATTTGATCGGCGACGCGCAACATGGATTCATTGTGCGGATAGTGCGCGAGGCGAACGAAATTGCACCCCAATTCTTTTGCCCAACTTAAAAGCGTCCGCGCATCATCCTCGCTCCATGCTCGGCCAGCGCGCGTGGGAGCCTCTTCATGGATAGTGATCCCGCGTAAGAAGACCGGTCTCCCGTTCAAGAGGATATCCGTCCCACGGACCTCGATCGACCGGAATCCGATGCGGTCCGTGATTTCGTCGCGCTCGCTTGCGATCTGGACACTGTACAGCCTGGGATTTTCAGGAGACCAAAGCGTCAGGTCGGCGCTAAATGAAAACTCGCTGCGTCCTTTGGAATCAGTCTGGATTGTCTTACTTAGCCCCGCCTCCGGAATCCGGACGGTAACATTCTGCTGAAGTTTTGGTCCGTTGAGCTGCACCCAACCCTTGATCTGGTGCGTTGAACCTTTATCAAGCTGAATAAAATAATCCTGAACAAAAGTCTCCGGCACCTCCACCAACGTCACGGGACGCGTAATCCCACCATAATTCCACCAATCTGTATTGACGGTGGGGACCTGCTCCCTCCCGCGAGTGTTGTTGATTCTGAGAATAAGAAAGTTGCTGCTTGACCTTACGCGCCCCGTAATTTCGAAGTCAAAGGGGGTAAAACCGCCCTCATGCTCGCCAAGCTCTTCGCCATTCAGATAAACGGCGGAGAAGTAATTGCACGCTCCAAAATGTAGAAACAGCCTGTTCTTTGGGGATTTTGTGTAATCGAAGGACCGTTTGTACCAGACGCTTCCTTCATAAAACAGCAGCGACTCGCGCTGTGTGTTCCAGTCACCGGGCACATTGAGCTGGCCGGAAGTGTCGAAATCATATTCGACCAGTTCAGATTCGGACTGCGGCTTGTAGTTCTTATAAAACGCATGGTTATTTTTCAGCGGCTGAGCGCGGTAGTCCAACGCTCCAACATCATACGGATCTACAATCGCTTGCCACTGGCCATCCAAGCTGGTTGTCTGACGCGCATTGATATTTGCAATCAAAGGCGCAATTTGCGCCGCGCCTCGACCAGAGAAGAAAACCGCACAAAAAGCAATTGTCAAACAACGGATTGAATTAGTCATTGGAGGAAATCAGCCGGCAAAGTACAAGGCTCCTGGAACCGAAATTCGGAGTTCACAATCGAATCAGGAAGACAAAGTATCAGAAAACTGCATTTGCCGCCGACCGAAATCTGGCGGCGGGCACGCAATGGCTCGGCGGCTGCGCTAGAATCCCTCGCCAGGACCACAAGTCAAAAGATGAATTTGCCGCCGAGCTGAAGAACACGCGACGGCAGGGAACCAGTGATCTGTCCAAACGTGGAAGTGCCAGCATTATTCGCGGCCGGAGCATTATTCACGGTCGGGTTGTTCCAGTTTGCCCGGTTAAAGGTGTTAAATGCATCCACCTGGAACTGTAATCTCATGCCTTCCTTGTGAGGCAAATTGAATGTCTTCCGCACCGATAGGTCCCACTGATAGTAGTTGGGCCCGATGATATCGGCGATGGGGGCGTCGCCCGCGCCAAGCTGGCTCGCCGGCACAAAAGCGTTTGGATTGACGAGCCATTAAAGCCGATCTATCGAAAGCGCCTTCAGTATTTCAGGTTGAAATTGATGAGGTTCCAGTGCCAAAGGAACCACGCAAAACCAACACAGGCAAACGCCAACGAAGTATCAAAGATTTTTGACCAAATCCAACGCCCGGATTTCGACCAAGATTGCAAAGCGCTCATCAAGACGACCAACGTACCGATCGCTCCGAGAACACCCAGAGTTTCGATGAGATAGAGGATTGGATCGCGGCTGCGGCTAAAATTTGCCACGTTGTCCGCGCCAGAGATGAAAATGAGCCAGCCAACCAAGCAGCACAAGTCCAGAATGCACACGAGACGAACGGTTAGGCGCAAGCGCTTCTCAGGTGAAGTGAGTTCGAGTTTCCGTCCGTAATGCCACCGAATCGCCGCATTCACAGGCCAGAAAAGAACAGCCAAAAGGATGATTGCCAAGCTTGGAATAAGAATTGCCAGGTTGAAAACCTTGTTGTCTGCAAGGCCGGCGCGTTCGAAAACGAAGAACGGGAAGTCGATCGAGAATTCCATCCGGCCATTTGAGTTCCGATGGAACGCAACGTGCTCCTCTCCGTCGACCTCCCGGTACAAGAGTGGGGAGATTTCGGCATAGCGCTTCAGTTCTCCGTTGGGACCCTTGAGCGGATCGATGCTGAGAGTGCCGTCCGCGTTGAAGACGATTTTCGGTTCGCCAAATAGCTCGGTAAGTTTGACGAACGTGTTTTCGCCCCGCCGGCTGGCAACATAAAGGCCCGCTGCCTGCTGCGCGTCTTCCTTGGCGCTGGCCACGGGCGTTGTCACAGGATGAGTAAACGGAAAGTAACGATCCAGGAACTTATCAAAGAGAATCGTCCGCGTGCTCACTTCACCCTTTCCCCCGCTGTTGTACGAAACAAAGAAACCGGTGTTCGCGTCGAGAATGAGATGGAGATCGCTGTGGAAATAGACGGTGTCTCCGCCGTGTCCAATAATTCGGTGAGCGTTTCTCGATTCTTCATAGAAACCCAGAGCCATGCCGTTCAGACGGGGATCGGCTCCAAACTGACGCGTGTGCATCAGTTTTGCAGTTTCCGGCCTAAGAATTTGCGCGCCGCCGAGCCGGCCGTCCTGCAAGTGCGCGATTATGAACTTGCACATGTCCGCCGCGCTCGTGGAAACGCTCCCAGCCGGAAACGCTTGCACAAACTCAAATGGTTTCGCTTTTTGCGAGGCGCGAGTGTACCCGCCCGACATAAGCGGTTGCAGGTCCGCGGGGAGAGGCTGAACGAAGGTCGTGTGGCTCATGCCTAGGGGACTGAAGATGTTGTCGGCCACGTATTGCTCGAATGGCTTTCCAGACGTTCGCTGAACGATGTAGCCCGCCACGCTGGTCGCGTAATTCGAGTACGCGGGAGTTACGCCTGGCGGAAAAACTCGTCCGGGGATGTGCTCGCGCAAATACTCGCTGAGCGGCCGCATTTTAGAAGCGTCCGCGACGAACAACTCCTTGGCGGTATCCTCGAAACCAGGCGTGTGGGTCATAATATTTCGTAGCGTGATGGGTTTGCCGAAAGCCGGCGGAATCTTGTAGTCCAGGTATTCATTTACGTCGCGGTCGAGGTCGAGCTTGCCCTGCTCGACAAGCTGCATCACCGAAGTCCACGTGAATAGTTTCGAGATGGAACCCGGCCGGAAGAGCGTTTCTTCAGGTGAAATGGCCTTGTGTTTCTCGACGTCTGAGAAACCGTAGCCTTTGGCAAACAAAACCTTGCCATCCTTCACGACGGCAACGACCGCGCCTGCAATGTCTTCGCGCTCGAGTTGTGACGGCATGAGGCCGTCGAGAAAGGCCTCGAGGTCGGTGGCCGTGAGCTCAGGAGCACTGGAGGCGAGCTTTTGTACGGGAGTCTTAGTTTCGAGCTGCGATTTTGTTGCGGGAACTTTCGGAGCGGGACCTTGGCCGGGCATTAGCGAAGCGCACAGACACGAAGCAAGCAGTAGCGCGATTCCGGTTCGAAGTGCTGTTGAACTCATCGATGTGAACAAAAGCATTCTCCTTAATAGGTGAATTGGGCCCACAACACATCCTGTCCTGCTATCAAATCGTCCAAATGGCCGTGAGCACACGCTTGAAATTGCCGCCGAGAATCAGTTCGATGTCGGAATCGCTGTATTTGCGCCGGATCAGACCTTCGGCGAGGTCAAACATGCGCTTTGGATGGTTCAGACCTTCGATATCAATTTTTTCGCGGAACGCATAGCTGCCCTTATAGCCGGCGCGCAATTGCTCGTTTTCTTTCGGCGGCATGCGATCGTAACCCTGCAGATCGGAATCGCTACCCACGCCGACGTGTTCTACTCCGACAAGTTTTGCCACGTGGTCAAAATGATTGAGGGCGTCTTCGATGGTGGTGGGCTCGTCGACCTTAACAAACATGCGCACGCCGGTGATGCCCATGACGCCGCCGGTTTCCGCCATTTTCTTGATCGCTTCATCCGTCTTGCATCGCGGGTGGGGAACGAGGGCGCGGCAGTTGGCGTGCGTAATCAGCACGGGCTTTTTGGATATTTCAAAGGCATCCAGCGTGGTGCGATCGCCGCAGTGGGAAACATCAACAACCATGCCTAGCTTGTTCATCCGCCCTACAATGGCAATTCCAAAATCGCTGATGCCATCGTCGCGACGCTCCGTGGAGCCATTTCCAATCAGGTTGCGCGCATTGTAGGTGAGCTGTGAAACCCGCTGGCCCAGACTGAAAAACAAATCAACATCATCCGGCCTGCGAAAATGTTCGGAGTTCTGCAGACCCAAGAGCACGCCAATCTGCCCGGATTTTTTCAGTTCCTCAAACGACGCGGGGCTATCGACACGCATCAAGTTTTGTCCGTGATGAGCGATGAAGCCATTCCATAGTCCGAAAAACTGCAAGCTTTCGGTATAGGCATCGGTCCCGCCGTTGCCAATCGCGATGTGAAATAGGCGGATGCCGGAGCTGCGAAATTGCTCGAGGTCAGACGGAGTAAAGGTTTCCGGGTGCCCAAACAGTTGCATGGTTCGCGACGGGCTGATCGCAAACGGACTCAGCATGTCGATTACGGTAGTGCGGCCGACCAATTCGATGGCCCGCGAAGAGTACTCGGCGGGTGAGCCGGCAAATAGGAGGTACCTTCCTTTGTTGAGGAAGGGCGCGGCAAGGATGCCGGCACCCGCGGCCGCGATGGACTTGACGGCTTCACGCCGCGACGTTCGACGCATGATGATTTCGCCTTTGCTCATCCTCTGACAGCCCCCTCAACGGAAACCTGCGCGCCCGTGCCATGAAAAACCTGCTGCCTCACGGTTAACTGCTCGATGCGCTTTCGGCGCACGGAATAGCCAAGACCCGGCGTGGTGGGCACCATGATCGTTCCTTTTGAAGTGACCTCAACTTCGGGTTCGATGATGTCTTCGTCCCAATACCTCTGGCTGGCGGAAACATCGCCAGGCAGGACGAAGCCCGGCAAGGAGGACATCGCAATGTTGTGGGCGCGTCCGATTCCGGTCTCGAGCATTCCGCCGCACCACACGGGTACCGAACGCTGCCGGCAAATCTCTTGGATCCGGCGCGCCTCGCTGTGACCGCCGACGCGGCCAAGCTTGATATTGATGATCTTGCACGCGCGCAACTCGATCGCGGCGCTTGCGTGATGGGCGTTGTGTATGGACTCGTCGAGGCAAATCGGAGTGCGCATCTGCGCTTGCAATTTGGCATGATCGAAAATGTCGTCCCATGCGAGCGGCTGCTCGATCATCATGAGGTCGTAAGCGTCGAATGCCTTCAAGTGGGCGGCCTGCTCAAGATGATAAGCCGAATTCGCGTCAACCATGAGCCTCAGAGCCGGAAAGCTCTTGCGAACTGCGGCGATAAATTCCAGATCCTTGCCAGGCTTGATCTTGATTTTGATGCGCTGATAACCCGCGGCCAATTCTTTTTCAATGGCGGAAACCAGGGTCTCTGGATCGCTTTGAATGCCCAGGGAAACGCCGCAAGCAATCTCTCGCGCTGTGCCGCCAAGCAGCGTGGCCAGTGGAACGCCGCGACGCTGCGATTCGATGTCCCATAAAGCGTTTTCGAGTGCGGCTTTGGTCATTTCATGACCGCGAATTGGCTGCAATAGGGCTGGCAGATCGTCAGGCCCCTCGATATTTTTCCCAATAGCCAGCGGAGCGACAAAATCGTTGAAGATGGACCAGGAAGTATCGGTGGTTTCTGGATTGTAGAACGGACCTTCGCCAGCCGTTACTTCCCCCCAACCGGAAAGGCCCTCGGAACACACTTCCACCAGCAAAATACGGCGTTCCCAGATTTTGCCAAAGCTGGTCTCAAAGGAAGATTTGAGGCGAACGTGAATTTCGCGAAGAGTAAGGGCGTCTATTCTCAAAAGTTGTCACCAATCGTGCGAGTCTGTATGGACCCTCCCCGCACACCTAACCCCTTCAAATCCGCCTCCCCTTGAGCCGATCCTAGCATTCGATCCGCCCTCTTTCTCGAAAGCCTCGACAGAGGGCAACATCAGAACGAGAGCTTCAGCGCGAACTGCAAGACGCGCGGCGACACGATGGTGGTGGTGATGGTTCCAAAGGTGCCCTTCGTCGCGGGTGTGGATCCCGTGAACGCTGTGTCGGGATCGCCAAATTGCGGATGGTTGAAGGCGTTGAAGAACTCGGTACGAAACTCCAATGCTGTTCCTTCGCGCGGCCAGCCCAGCTTGAATTTCTTGAGAAGAGCAACATCCCAGTTATGCTGGCCAGGCCCGTCGAGTATACCGACGCCAGAATTGCCGAAACCCAGCGCGGTCGGATCGTCGGCGCTGAATACGGCGGGGGCTGCGAAGCACAGCGGATTAATGTAGTTGCCCAAGTGGCTGCTGACGCTGCCGCCCGTGGTATATCGGCCTGGTTGGCAGGCACCCGATAGGCTGGCGCGGTCGTTGGTGGTCCCAAAAACGCTGGTGCCATTGGTAAATGTGACGGTGAGATGCCGGCCGGACTGCGCGGTTGTGACCCCGGCGATCGACCATCCTCCCAAAGCTGTCCGTGCGAACGCATGCTCCTTGAAGGGGGTCCGGAATTCGTACGAATAGTTGACGATAAAACGGTGCTTACGGATGAACAAATCCGGGCCATACCGTTGTGCCGCGTTGTTCTGGTCGCCGACGGCCACTCCGCCGTTTGGTCCCGTGCTGGAGGTTGCGTCCGTAGTGAGGTCCTTGGCGAACGTGTAGGATGCCTGGAACTGCAAGCCGTTGGAGAAGCGCTTTGACAGGCTGACGAGGAGCGCGTTGTACCACGAAGCCCCCGACGATTCAATTTGCAGCATGTTGGCCGAATTCCAGCCCTCGAAAGGAACCCGCAACGGAATATTCGAGCCTGTGCTGGTCGTCTCGCCGCGGATCGGGTTCGACGGGCTGGCCAGACCGGCCTGATTGATCGATCGCTCTCGAATTAAATGCAGGCCGCGCGCGCCCGAAAAGCTGGTCTCTAGAATCAGCCCATTGGCAATCTCCGTTTGCAGGCCGAGACTATATTCCTGAGTCAAAGGCGGGCGGAAGTGCGGATCGAAGACCGTGATGGTGTTTTGAGTCGCTGGAGAATAAGGCACGAACGCTGGAAAGCTCGGCACGGCCAAGTTAAAGGGAACCTGGTTCGTTGCGGCCGCGTTCGCCCCTGCAACGAGTTGCCTGATCTGTGCAAACGGCGGAGCGGTCAGCAGCTGAATAAACGGCTGGCCGGTGTATCGTGAGTGATAGACGCCGTAGCCTCCACGCAGAACGTAGCGCTCACTATGCGGAATGCGCCAGGCGAAGCCGACGCGTGGGTTCCAGGTGTTCTGCCCGTCGCCATTCATCCCAAATGCATTCTTAAGTTGCGTGACGCCTGCAGGAATCGCCCCGCCGGAATAGTTGGAAGGCAGAGTCGTTCCCGCGAGTGTGCCGCCGATGGGCGGGTTTTTATCGGCGAGGGAGGCGTCGAATGAGGCATTCCGGCCCTTGGTGTCGGACAAGTCTCCAAGCCGGTCGTATCGGAGGCCGACATTTATCGTCAGACGACGCGTGAGCTTGATGTCGTCCTGGGCGTAGCCATTAGCTTCCCAAACGCGGTAGGCGCGGTCAAATACGCCGGGCAAATCAATGGAGCCGAAGAGGTTGCTAATTCCGGGGTTGGGCTGACCTGTGACCAGAGTGAGAAATGGGCCTGTGCCGTTATCGGTGCCATTGAGGCCTAGAAGGAAATCCGGCCAGCTCAGGAAAATCTCGCCGCCAACGTAGTGAAAACCGATGTTGTTTAACTGTTCGCGCGCGATTCCACCCCCGAAGCGGAACGAGTGGCGTCCGTACGTCCAGGACAGAGAATCCTGGAAATTGTAGTTATTCTGCGCGATTTGAATCGTTTGCCCGTTGCCGCCGAGGGTCAAACCACTCAGAGAAGGAAAGTCGATGGCGATCTCAGGAATAGTGTTATCGAATCCCGGTACCGTTGCGCCTATTTGCGAATAGTTGAACACCTTCGATTGGTCGAAGACCGCAAAGGTGCGGTGGAAGCCTACCACCGCTTGATTGACCAACGATGGGTTGAAAATGTAACTGTGGGTCAGAGTGAAATTGCGAAAATTGTTCTTCACGCTGACCGGGAAACCCGGTGCTGTGCCGCCGCCGAAATTAGCTTGGGGCAGGGAATAAATGGTGTCGCTGTTGGCAAAGAAGAAGCGCGCCGCTAGTTTACTCCTTTCGCTCATCTGCCAATCGCTGTTGGTCATGAATTGATCTTCCGTGTAGGGGCATGGAGTGCTAAAGGCGGAAAATCCCCGGCTCTCGAACGCCTGTGTAGGGTCGGTTGATACCGTCTGAGGAGTGGGGATTACAAATTTGCCGTCCGGTAGCTTGAGCTGCAAAAGCGCGAGCGCTACGGCGCTAATGTTGGAGCCGTCAGCAGCGATTGCGGGGCCTACGCCACCGAAGGCATTTTGAAAAACGCCACGCTTTCCTGCGAACAGCGTACCCAAAGCGGCTGCTGATCGATCGTCGGTCAACGCGGGTGTGTTGATCGAGCTGGAGCAGTTGACGTCGATGCCGTTCCGTTGGCGGGTTCCCTGATAGGACGTGAAGAAGAACAGTTTGTCCTTGCGGATCGGGCCGCCAAAATCAAACCCGAATTGATTTTGCTTCAGCACGGGCTTGGGCTGCGCTGTAGCATTGCGGAAAAAAGTGTTGGCATTGAGGGCGTCGTTGCGCAGGAATTCCCAGGCCGCGCCATGAAGCTCGTTTCCGCCGCCCTTGGTCACCAAGTCAACGTTCGCGCCTGCATTACGCCCGTAAGACGCGTCGTACTGCCCAGTTTGCACCTTGAATTCTTGAATCGTGTCGGGGTTAGGGATCGCTACACCGCCGCTGAACGTGCCGCTACTCTGGAGGTCGTTGATCGCGGCGCCGTTCATCTGCACGTTGTTATCGTTAATCGTCCCACCGTTCGATACGATGGGAGCGCCGCCGTTGCCCATGGCGCCGCGTCCCAGGGCGCCGGCGTCGTTGACGTCGGCTGCGACACCGGGATTGAGAGAAATGATCTGCGTGTAGTTTCGCGTTACGAGCGGAAGACTAAGGACTTGCTCACCACTGGTCACACGACCGAGCGTGCTGGATTCCGTTTGCAACTGCTCCGCGCTTGTTTCCACGGTGACGCGTTCCGCTACGGCGCCGACCTCCAGACGAGGGTTGAGGGTTGCAGTTTCCGTGACGATGATTTGCAGATTCGCGACGGTCAAGCTCTTGAAGCCGTCCTTAGAGACGTTGAGCGTATAAGGGCCTGGCGGCAGGGCCGCGACGAAGTAGATACCGTTAGCGCCGGTGACTATGGTGCGCACTTCGCCTGTGGCTTGGCTGGTCACGCGGAGACTTGCACCGGTGATTGTGCCGCCGGTGGCGTCCGTGACAACACCAGTAAGCGCCCCCGTCGATGCTGTCTGCGCGCGCCCCGCCGGCGTGAACGCGCCAACGCCAACGACGAGCCAAACAAGAACAGCAAAGAAGCACTTTCGTTGGCTTGAAGAAAACAAGGAACCTGCGAGAACCCACCACCCTGAACGCCGCATATCCAACCTCCTGATACGGAGTTGTCCGCTCCCTTGTCGACGATCTGCACCAGTTGTTGCGTCTTACTGTACGGGCCAACACTTATCTGCAACAAGCGATGCGCGGTAACAAACCCCTATTATGTGGCAGCACTTTAAGGACTTTCGTGCCGGGTGTCAAGTCTATTTCGCAGGTACCACGATTTGTGGTACCAAGTGCAACAAATGTTTCACTCCACATGAGACACTCTGGTATTGTATGCATCTGGTGTTGCGAGTGTTTGACACCTCACGGTTAATGCGATAAAAGTGCAGCCACATGCCAAGAAAGCGCAACTCGCTAGGCTCGCAGAACCACCGGCCTGATCTCGCCAAGACCTTCGGCTTGCTCAGTCCCAAGCGCCAGGAACTGTTTCGGCCCGTGCTTGAAAACCCCCGCCACTTTGTACTTCTTAACGTCCGCGAGTTGGCCCATGAGCTGAAGGTCGATCCCGCGACGGCGCTGCGTGTAGCCATGAAAATGGGTTTTGGCAGCTACCGGGAGTTTCAGCATTACTTGCATGAGCTTTCCGTTTCGCAGGCCACGTCCCTCGACACCATGGAAACCAGCAAGGCGAAAAGCTCGGACCTTTCCGCACACGTCCGCGAGGCTGTGGACATGGACGTCCGGAATCTGCAGAAGTTCCGCAACGCACTGGACACTGATCGACTCGCCGCAGTGGCAAAAAGGATTCATCGCGCCAGACGCATCATTATCTTGGGCGGCGATCTCGCCACCAACCTGGTCGGCTTCCTTCACTATCATTTGATTTTGTTGGGATTCCTGGCGCTGCCCGCGACGTCATCCGGTGAAGCGGCTCACCTCTGCAGTTCTTCCGGCAAAGGTGACTTGCTGATAGCCATGAGTTTTCGCCGCGGCTTGCGCATGACCGTCGAGGGCCTGCGCCAAGCACGCGTCAACGGCGCCTACTGTATTGGCATAGCAGACACGCTAGTCTCCCCTATCGCTCGCTTTGCCAACGAGTGCTTCATTGCCTCTGTGGAGACGCCGTCGTTTGGCGCCTCCTACGCTGCGCCTATGTGTCTTCTAAATGGCGTCCTGACTGCTGTCGGGCATTACGACCGGCGGCGCAGCATGGAATTGCTGAAAAAAGCCGCCGACGAACAGCGCACCGGTTACCGCTGGTTTCATGAGTAGCTCTTGGAATAAAAAGACAGCCTTGCAGCGACATTTCGCTTCTTTCCCCGCACCCCGCATGAAAATTAATAATCGTTGACAACCGAATTTTCGCTGGCTAAACTCCCCGCCAAATGTTAGTGAACCGATTTAGCTGAGAGTTTCGAGGCCTCTCGCAAATTCTCTTTGGGGTGAAGGAGCGACTCATGAGCCTATCCAAACTTTTTACCCGCGTGACGTTGTTACTCGTCTGCGGCGTGTTTTTTGCCGCCGCGGCCCAGGCGCAGTTCAAGGCCAGCGTTCAGGGCACAGTGCTGGACTCCAAAGGTGGAGTTGTCGGGGGCGCCAAAGTGACTGTCACTAACCAGGATACTGGTGTCGTCCGCGATACAGTCGCCTCCGCCGAGGGATTCTACCGAGTAAGCGAACTGCCGCCTGGCAAGTACACTGTCTCCGTCGAAGCTGCCGGTTTCAAGGTATCTCTTTCCAAGGATGTTGTGGTCGAAGCGGAGCAGCCACGCGGGCTCGACATCACTTTGGCGGTCGGTAACGTTCAGGAGTCCGTCACGGTAACCGCCTCTACCGGCGGACTGCAAACAGAGAACGCCAGCGTGAACACCACGATTGGATCTCAGGAAGTCCTCACACTGCCTCAATTCGGCAGAGATCCGTATGAGTTGTTGCATTTGTCCCCTGGCGTGTTTGGCGATAACGCGAGACAAGGCAACGGCAACGCCTTTGCCCTCCCGCAACAGGTGGGACCAGGAGCCTCCAACAATTCAATCTTCCAGACCGAAAACCAGGTGCAAATCGTCTCCAACGGCCAGCGCGTTAGCGCTAACAATTACACACTCGATGGCGTGAGTATCAACAGCTTGAGCAACGGCGGTGCCGCGGTCATCACCCCGAACCAGGAATCGGTCCAACAAATCGTAGTGACCTCGGCTTCTTA
>Ga0137415_10001464_pt1 | contig 23373 bp, 19 predicted proteins | sample CZODoug3_1_1_16f_FD_183082 | JGI IMG/M metagenome (GOLD analysis project Ga0137415, IMG submission 183082) | Vadose zone soil fungal communities from Angelo Coast Range Reserve, California, USA - CZODoug3_1_1_16fungal (Hybrid Assembly) | ecosystem: Environmental > Terrestrial > Soil > Vadose...
TCGTCGTCCGACTCGGCGAAGGAGCAGATGGCCAAGGAGATCATGTCGCAGTACGGGGTCGACTCGAGCGACTACTCCGACTCCGAGAGCAGCTCCAGCAAGAAGTCGAGCGACCGGTCCGACCAGGATTCGGAGAGCTCGAGCAACGGCTATCGGGAGAGCTCGAGTTCCGGCGCGTCGTCGAGCGGCAGCTCCAAGAGTGACAGCTCCGACCGGAGCGACTCGCAGAAGTCCGACAGGAGTGACTCGGACAAGCACTCCGACAGCGACTCCGGCAGCCGCCACTCGGACTCCTCCGACTCGAGCTCCTCCGACATCGACAAGATCATCTCGCACTACAGCGAGAAGAGCTCGAGCAAGAGCTCCGACAACGACTCCGACAGCCACTCCAGCAAGAGCTCGCACTCGAGCAGGGACTCGAACGACGACTCCGACAGCCACTCGAGCAAGAGCTCGCACTCGAGCAAGCACTCGGACTCGCACGACGATGGCGACTCCGACAGCCACTCGTCGAAGCACAGCTCGAGCCACGACAGCTCCGACAGCGACTCGGACAGCCACTCCAGCAGCAAGAGCGACAGCCACGACAGCTCCGACAGCGACTCGGGCAGTGACTCCGGCGGCGACAGCCACGACGACGGCGGCGACGGCGGAGGCGACGGCGGAGGCGACGACTGATCCCCACCCCCACGCTCGAGCCCGGCCCCGGCCAATCGCGGCAGCCGACCCCATCCCGCCGACCCGCCGCCGCACCCAGCACAGCCGACCCCGTCGAAGAGACGGTCGAGCCGCTTCGCCGTGCCACTTGTCACCGGAACTAGGCACGACAAGTCCCACCTGTCGTGCCAAATAGCCACGACAACTCCCACTTGTCGTGCCAATTTGGCACGACAAGTGGCACTTGTCGTGCCAAATTGCAACGACAAGTCAGCACGGGATGCGCCACGCCGGCCACCGAAACGATCCGGCCACCGGTGGCTGGCACGATGCGCCCCACCGACGACCGACACCGTCCGCCCCACCGACGACCCGCACGATCCGCCCCACCGACGACCGACACCGTCCGCCCCACCGACGACCCGCCACCACCCGCACACCCAGCCGGCGCTAGCCGATCACCGAACCCCCCGCCCCGATCCCACTTGTCGTTGGAAATAGGCACGACAAGTGGGACTTGTCGTGCCTATTTCCAACGACAAGTCGGGACGGGGAGCGCCGCCCGACGGCGGCCGGCATCCCTGCGCCGGGTTCGAGCCGGACGAACCGTGAGCCCCACAGACCGCGTGAGGTGGGACCCTCCCGGGATCGTCAGGGGGATCGCCTAGGCTTCGCCGCGTGACGGACACCGTGCCGGCCGCCGACATTCGGGGGCAAGCCCCGCCGGGGCGACCCCCACACGATCATGCTCCCTTAGACCCACTCCCCCTGACCCCAACCGCCCCGGCCCAGAACACCCCGGCCCCGAACGACTCGGCCCCCGACGACGGGACGGGCGCACAGCGGCCGAGGCGGCGGCCGGCGTTGTCGCCGTCCCGCGCGGGCGACTTCAAGCAGTGCCCGCTGCTGTACCGGTTCCGGGCGGTCGACCGGTTGCCCGAGGTGCCGACGCGGGCGCAGGTCCGGGGCACGGTGGTGCATGCGGTGCTGGAGCGGTTGTACCGGTTGCCGGCGGTGGAGCGGCTGCCGGCGCGGGCCCGTGAGCTGCTCGACCCGGTCTGGACGGAGCTCACGGCCGGTGAGCCCAGGCTGGCCGTGCTGTTCGAGGGCGCCGAGGAGGCGGAGCTGGCGGGTTGGCTGGAGTCGGCCGGCGCGCTGCTCGACACGTACTTCACGCTGGAGGATCCGCGCCGGCTCGAGCCGGAGGCCTGCGAGCAGCTGGTGGAGGCCGAGCTGGAGTCCGGCCTGCTGCTGCGCGGCTATGTGGACCGGTTGGACGTGGCGCCGACCGGGCAGGTCCGGGTGGTGGACTACAAGACCGGCGCGGCGCCGAGGGAGATCGCCGAGGCCAGGGCGCTGTTCCAGATGAAGTTCTATGCGCTGGTGGTGCTGCTCACCCGGGGTGTGGTGCCCAGCCAGCTGCGGCTGATGTACCTGTCGGACGGCGAGGAGCTGACCTACCGGCCGGACGAGCCGGAGCTGCGCCGGTTCGCCCGCACCCTGGACGCGATCTGGACGGCCATCCTGCGGGCCGGGCGCTCCGGAGACTTCCGACCGAACCCCAGCCGGCTGTGCGACTGGTGCAGCCACCAGGCGCTCTGCCCGGCCTTCGGCGGCACGCCGCCGGAGTACCCCGGGTGGCCGGAGCCCGACCCGGCGGTCACCGGCGGAGAGAGCCTGCTCGACCGAGCCGAGTGAACGGTCGGTCCCGGGGGCGGCGGACCCTAGCCGACGCCCCCGGTCACCTCAGAGGTCGTCAGAGGTCGTCGCCGTTGCGGCCGTCGACGGCCCGGCAGGACCGGATCAACGAGGTCAGGATGGCCGTGCAACCGATCGCGGCCAGCCGGTCCATCGCCAGGTTGGCCTCGTTGGTGCGCACCATCGCCCGCACCGCGACCCAACCCTTGCGGGCCAGCGGGGCAACCGTCGGGGACATCAGACCTGGGGTGAGCTTCTCGGCGGCCGGCAGCTGCGACTCCGGGCAGTCGTAGTCCAGCATCAGGTACTGGCGGGCGTACACGACTCCGCGCAGCCGCTCCAGGAAGATGGACTTCTCGCCCTTGGTGTCCAGGCTGTCCCGCCGGTCGTTGCGCGGCTCGCGCTCGATCAAGGTGGCCTCGGACTCGGCGATCGGGTCACCGATGACCTTCAGGTGGTGCTGGCGCAGGGTGCGCCCGGAGCTCACCACGTCCGCGATCGCGTCGGCCAGCCCGAGCTGGATGGAGATCTCCACCGCGCCGTCCAGCTTGACGATCTGTGCCGAGATCCGCTTGCCGGCCAGGTGCGCCCGAACCAGCCGAGGGTACGAGGTGGCGATCTTCTTGCCGTCCAGGTCCTCCAGCTTCCAGTCACTGCTCTCCGAGACCGCGAAGCGGAACTTCGAGTAGCCGAACCCGAGCCGGAGCATCTCCCGCACCGGGCTGCCGGACTCGTCCATCAGGTCGTGACCGGTCACCCCCATGTTGAGATCGCCGTTGCCGACGTAGGTGGCGATGTCCTTGGGGCGCAGGTAGAAGAACTCGACCTGGTTCTCCTCGTCCAGCGCGCTGAGGTCCCGCAAGTCGGTGCGTTGGCGGTAGCCGGCCTCACGCATCATCGTGCTCGCGGGCTCGGCGAGGGTTCCCTTGTTCGGCAGGGCTACGCGGAGCATTACTTTCTCTCCTGACAACGAAACGATCTTGTGGCTAAAGGAACTTGTAGACGTCCTCCAGGCCGAGCCCACGACCGAGCATCACGACCTGGATCCGGTACAGCAGCTGGGAGATCTCTTCGGCCAGCTGGTCGTCCGCCTCGTGCTCGGCCGCCAACCACACCTCGCCCGCCTCTTCGAGAAGCTTCTTGCCCTGGGCATGCACACCGGCATCCAGGGCAGCGACCGTCCCTGAACCGGCCGGGCGCGTCTGCGCCTTCTCGGCCAGCTCGGCGAACAGGACATCAAAAGTCTTCACGGGACGTGCTCCCTTCCCTTGTAAGTGTCAGCTGTGGTGTGCCCCTCGGGTGGTCAAGACACCACATAGCGTCTGCTGGCGGCAGTCGGCCTGCGACCGATGGCACAACGTCAGTATCACTGGTCACGCGGTGGCACCGCCGAGCGGACGCTCTGCGGAGACCAGTGGTTACCGGCGGTGGCGCTGGCCCACAGCTCGTGCAGGTCCGACTCGGTGAGCCCGGCCAGGGACTCGCGCTGGATGCGGCCGGCCGCCTGGGGCACCGCGACGTCGTTTGGCACCACCAGTACCACGCAGCCGGCGGCCGAGGCTGCCGTCGCGCCGGTCGGCGAGTCCTCGATCGCGAGGCAGTGCTCGGGGCGCACGCCGAGCTTCTCGGCGGCGATCAGGTACGGGTCCGGGGCCGGCTTGGTGGCCGGTACCTCGTCGCCGCAGACGGTGAGGTCGAAGAACTCCCGGCCGATCGAGTCCAGCGCCTGCTCGACCAGGGACCGCTCGGTGGAGGTGACCAGCGCGGTGGCCAGCCCGGTGGACCGCACCAGGCGCAGCGTCTCCAGCGCACCGGGCCGCCACGGCAGCCCCGCGTGGAACAGCTGCGCGGTGCGCCGGGACAGCCAGCCGGCCGCCTCGCGCATCGCCTCCGGCCGGTGCTCGAGGCCGACCTCGTCGAACATCAGGTCCAGGGTGCGCCACATCGAGCTGCCCACCATGGCGATCCGGGTGGGGGCACTCAGCTCGCCGCCGAGGTGGCGGGCCAGCTCGGCCAGCGAGACGTCCCAGATCTTTTCCGAGTCGACCAGGGTGCCGTCCATGTCCCACAGCACGGCACTCAGCCCAGTGGTACTCACGGCGCGACCCTGGCCAGCGGGTTCGGCCTCTGCAGGCAGGTTGGGCATCAGGCGTTGAAGTACTTCGCCTCGGGGTGGTGCGCCACCAGTGCGTCGGTGCTCTGCTCGGGGTGCAGCTGCAGCTCCTCGGACAGCTCGACGCCGATCCGGGCCGGCTCCAACAGCTCGACGATCTTGCGGCGGTCCTCCATGTCGGGGCAGGCGCCGTAGCCGATCGAGTACCGGGCACCCCGGTAGCCGAGCTTGAAGAACGCCTCCACGTCGGCCGGGTCCTCGGCGGCCAGATTGCCGCCGTCGGACCAACGCATCTCCTCGCGGATCCGCCGGTGCCAGTACTCGGCGAGCGCCTCGGTGAGCTGTACGCCCAACCCGTGCACCTCCAGATAGTCACGGTAGGCGTCTTTCACGAACAGCTCGTGAGCATAGTCCGCGATCTGCTGACCCATAGTCACCAGGTGCAGCGGCACCACGTCGACCTCGCCGCGGGAGATCGCCAGCTCGCGCGGGCGCCAGAAGTCGGCCAGGCACAGGTGCCGGTCCCGGCGCTGGCGCGGGAAGGTGAACCGGTAGCGCTCCGGGGCATCCGCGCGCGGCTCGGTGAGCACCACCAGCGAGTCACCCTCGGAGACCGCCGGGAAGTAGCCGTACACCAGCGCCGCGTGGGCCAGCACGCCCTCGGTGGACAGCCGGTCCAGCCAGTAGCGCAGCCGGGGCCGACCCTCGGTCTCCACCAGCTCCTCGTAGCTCGGACCGCTGCCACCCCTGGCCCCGCGCAGCCCCCACTGGCCGAGGAAGGTGGCCCGCTCGTCCAGCATCGAGGAGTACTCGGCCAGCGGCACGCCACGCACCACACGGGTGCCCCAGAACGGCGGTGTGGGCAGCGGCACGTCGGTGGCCACGTCGGACCGGGTCGGCACCTCCACCGGTGCCGCCGCCGCCTCGGCCGCCTTGCGCTTGGCCGCGATCCGCCGGGACCGGTCGTGCCGGGCCTTGCGCTCGGCCGCGCTGGCCTGCTCCTGCTCCGACTCGGGCGTCGACTCGCCGCGCGAGGCCGCCATCAGCGAGTCCATCAGCCGGAGCCCCTCGAAGGCGTCCCGCGCGTAGCTGACCTGGCCCTGGTACACCTCGGCCAGGTCGTGCTCCACGTAGGAGCGGGTCAGCGCGGCGCCCCCGAGCAGCACCGGGAACTTGTCGGCGACACCTCGGGAGTTCATCTCCTCGAGGTTCTCCTTCATGATCACGGTGGACTTCACCAGCAGCCCGGACATGCCGACCGCGTTCGCCCGGTGCTCCTCGGCGGCGGTCAGGATGGTCGAGATCGGCTGCTTGATGCCCAGGTTGACCACGGTGTAGCCGTTGTTGGTCAGGATGATGTCGACCAGGTTCTTGCCGATGTCGTGCACGTCGCCCTTGACCGTGGCCAGCACGATGGTGCCCTTGCCCTGGTCGTCCTCGGCGCGCTCCATGTGCGGCTCCAGGTGCGCCACGGCGGCCTTCATCACCTCGGCGCTCTGCAACACGAACGGCAGCTGCATCTGGCCGGAGCCGAACAGCTCGCCGACCGTCTTCATGCCGGACAGCAGCGTGTCGTTGATGATGTCCAGCGCGGGCCGCTCCTCGAGGGCGGCGTCCAGGTCCAGGTCCAGCCCGGGGCGCTCGCCGTCCACGATCCGCCGCTCCAGCCGGTCGAACAGCGGCAGCGCGGCCAGCTCCTCGGCGCGCCCCGCCCTGGCCGAGGACGCCGTGACGCCCTCGAACAGCTCCATGAACCGGCTCAGCGGGTCGTACCCCTCCCGGCGCCGGTCGTAGACCAGGTCCAGCGCTACGGAGCGGTGCTCGTCCGGGATCTTGGACATCGGCAGGATCTTCGCCGCGCTGACGATCGCGGTGTCCAGCCCGGCCTCGACCGCCTCGTGCAGGAACACCGAGTTCAGCACCTGCCGGGCGGCCGGGTTCAGCCCGAAGGACACGTTGGAGACACCCAGCGTGGTCTGCACCTCGGGGTACTGGACCTTCAGCTCGCGGATCGCCGCGATGGTCTCGATCGCGTCGCGGCGGACCTCCTCCTGCCCGGTGGTGATCGGGAAGGTCAGCGTGTCCACCACGATGTCGTTGACCCGCATGCCGTGGTTGGCGATCAGGTCCTCGATGGTGCGGGCCGCCACCCGGACCTTCCACTCCCTGGTCCGGGCCTGGCCCTCCTCGTCGATGCACATCACCACGACGGCCGCGCCGTGCTCGCGGACCAGCTCCATGGTGCGCTGGAACCGGGAGTCCGGGCCGTCGCCGTCCTCGTAGTTGACCGAGTTGACGATGCACCGGCCGCCGAGGCGCTCCAGCCCGGCGCGCAGCACCGGCGGCTCGGTGGAGTCCAGCATGATCGGCAGGGTGGACGCGGTGGCCAGCCGGCCGGCCAGCTCGGCCATGTCGGCGGTGCCGTCGCGCCCGACGTAGTCGATGCACAGGTCGAGCAGGTGCGCGCCGTCCGCGATCTGGTCCCTCGCGATCGCGACGCAGTCCTCCCAGTTCTGCTCGAGCATCGCGTCGCGGAACTTCTTGGACCCGTTCGCGTTGGTCCGCTCGCCGATCATCAGCACGCTGGTGTCCTGGCGGAACGGCACCGGGGCGTACAGCGAGGACACGCCGGGCTCGGGGCGCGGGTCCCGCCGGGCCGGGGTGGCCCGCCCGACGGCCTCGACCACCGCCCGGATGTGCTCCGGAGTGGTGCCGCAGCAGCCGCCGACCAACCGCGTGCCGTACTCGCCGACGAACCCGGCCAGCGCCTCGGCCAGCGCGTCCGGCCCCAGCGGGTACACCGCGCCGTGCGGGCCGAGCTCCGGCAGGCCGGCGTTCGGCATCACCGAGATCGGGATGCGGGCGTGCTTGGACAGGTGCCGCAGGTGCTCGCTCATCTCGGCCGGCCCGGTCGCGCAGTTCAGCCCGATCAGGTCGACGCCGAGGGACTCCAGTGAGGCCAGCGCGGCGCCGATCTCGCTGCCCAGCAGCATCGTGCCGGTGGTCTCCACGGTGACGTGGGTGATGATCGGCACCTGGCGGCCCTCGGCGGCCATCGCGCGGCGGGCGGCGATGACAACGGCCTTGGCCTGCAGCAGGTCCTGCACGGTCTCCACCAGCACCGCGTCCACGCCGCCGGCCAGCAGCCCCTGCACGCACTCCTGGTAGGCGTCGCGCAGCTCGACGAACGGCGCGTGGCCCAGCGTGGGCAGCTTGGTGCCGGGGCCGACCGAGCCGAGCACGAACCGGGGCTGTGCCTCGGTGCTGTAGTCGTCGGCGGCCCGGCGGGCGATCACCGCGCCCTTCTCGGCCAGCTCGCGGATCCGGTGCCCGATGTCGTACTCGCCCAGGTTCGACAGGTTAGTGCCGAACGTGTTGGTCTCGATCGCGTCGGCGCCGACCTCGAGGTTCTCCCGGTGCACCCGGTCCACGACGTCCGGGCGGGTGTCGTTCAGGATCTCGTTGCAGCCCTCCAGGCCGGCGAAGTCATCGAGGCTGAGGGCGACGGACTGCAGCATCGTGCCCATCGCGCAGTCGGCAATCAGCACTCTCTCCTGGAGTGCGCGTAGCAACGGCGAATCTGGGACGGTCAACATAGGACCCCAGAATAGTCGGCGTCGGGCCTCAGTTCCGTCATCAATCGGCGCTACCGCGTCCGGTGGGGGCCAGTTGGGCACACCCATCCCTCACAAACTCGTCGGCGGCCTTAGGCTGAACCGATGAGCGAGCGCGAGCCAAGGGATCCGGATGCGGTCTCGTTGTCGTGGCAGGACGCCGACAACGTGGCCGATGCGCAGCCGCCGGAGCTGCTCGAACCCGTGGTGGTAGCCGCGTTCGAGGGCTGGAACGACGCCGGGGACGCCGCGAGCACCGCACTGGAACATCTGGAGCTGAGCTGGGATGCCCGCCCGTTGGCGGCCATGGATCCGGACGACTACTACGACTTCCAGGTGACACGTCCCACAGTTCACCTGGTTGATGGGATCACCCGCCGGATCGAGTGGCCGACGACGCGGCTCTCGGTGTGCCGGCCGCCCGGCGCGGACCACGACGTCGTGCTGATCCGGGGCATCGAGCCGAACATGCGCTGGCGGGCGTTCTGCGCCGAGCTGCTGACCTACATCGAGAAGCTCGGCGCCACCACCGTGGTGACGCTGGGCGCCCTGCTCACCGATACGCCGCACACGCGCCCGGTGCCGGTCAGCGGCACGGCCTACGACGCGGAGTCGGCGGCCCAGTTCGGCCTGGAGACGTCCCGCTACCAGGGCAACACCGGCATCGTCGGGGTGTTCCAGGACTCCTGCGTGCGGGCCGGTATCCCGGCCATCTCGTTCTGGGCGGCGGTGCCGCACTACGTGTCCCAGGCGCCCGACCCGAAGGCGGCGGTGGCCCTGCTGCACCGGGTCGAGGAGGTACTCGACATCGAGGTGCCGCTGGGCGGGTTGCCCGAGCAGGCCGAGGCCTGGGAGCGCACGGTCAGCGAGATGGCCGACGCCGACGACGAGGTGCGCGAGTACGTGCGCTCGCTGGAGGAGCGGGTCGAGTCGGAAGCGGCGCTGCCGGAGACGACCGGCGAGTCGATCGCCGCCGACTTCGAGCGCTACCTGCGCCGACGCGGGCCGGGCGGGTCGGGCCCTGGTCGGCCGGGCGGGCGCAGCGGTCCCGGCCCTGGTCGCTGAGCTTCCTCAGCCGAGGCTTGGCCGGGTCAGGGGCGGGCGGCTGACCGGAGTCAGGGGTGGCGAGCGGCGGGCGCGCCGCGTTCGAGGAGCCGCCTCGGCCCCGGTCCGTGCTCGGCGAGCGTGTCGTAGGGGTTGGTCAGCCGGCACCGGTCCAGCGACAGGCAGCCGCAGCCGATGCAGTTGGTGAAGTTGTCGCGCAGCTGCTCGAGGTTGCGGATCCGGTCCTCCAGCTCGTCATGCCAGCGCTGGGACAGTCGCTCCCAGTCCGCCCGGTTCGGGGTGCGGTTGTCCGGCAGCTCGGCCAGCGCGGCGCGTACCTCGGCCAGTGGGATGCCGACCCGCTGGGCGACCCGGATCAACGCGACCCGGCGCAGCGTGTCGCGGCGGTAGCGCCGCTGGTTGCCCGAGGTGCGCCGGCTGATGATCAGCTCCTGGCGCTCGTAGAAGTGCAGCGCGGAGACCGCCACGCCACTGCGCTCGGCGAGCTGCCCGACGGTCAGCTCCCCCTGGTCCCACCCCGCGTGCCGCATGCCCGCTCCGCTCGATCACTCAATGCTCACTACCTCAACATTAATTCTGGTTCTACTCGCCCGAGGGAGGACCGGTCAAGGTGTTGACCTCAACATTAATTGAGGTTTTACGGTCGTTCTCGTGGCCGCCGATCGGCCGCCCACCCACCCGAAGCAACACCGGGCAGCGCACAGCGCAGCGAGAGGAACCGCCATGACCCTGACCAACTCCGCATCGACGACCGATCCGGTGGCCGGCGACATGGCCGGCGACATGGCCTGGAGCGAGCCGATCCGGGTCGAGGTGATCGTGGGCAGCGTCCGGGAGGGCCGGTTCGGCCCGGTGGTGGCCGACTGGTTCGCCCGGCAGGCGGCGGCGCGGGCCGACCTGGCGGTCCGGACGCTCGACCTGGCCGCGAGCCCACCGGACTTCGCCGACCGGATCGGCGCCGCGGCCGCGGTGGTCGTGGTGACCCCGGAGTACAACCACAGCTACCCCGGACCGCTGAAGACCGCGATCGACGGGGTCGGCCAGCAGTGGCGCGGCAAGCCGGTGGCGTTCGTCAGCTACGGCGGGCTGTCCGGTGGGTTGCGCGCGGTGGAGGCGCTGCGGGTGGTCTTCGCCGAGCTGCACACGGTGACGGTGCGTGACACGGTCAGCTTCCACCTGGCGCACCAGCGGTTCGACGCCCACGGCGAGCCGCACGACGCGACCGGGCCGAGCGCCGCCGCGGCCACCCTGCTCGACCAGCTCGTCTGGTGGTCCCGCCCTCTCCGAGCCGCCCGCTCCCGCACCCCCTACAGCCACTGACCGGCACGGACGGGGTCAGGCCGGGGGGCGGCCGCCGAGCATGCGGGTGGCGCGGCGGCCAGCGTCCAGCACGGCGGGGGTCCAGTCGTGGCAGCGCTGCGGGGTGAGCCGTTGGGTCGGGCCGGCGATGCCGATCGCGGCGATCAGCCGAGCCTGCGGGTCGAACACCGGCGCGCTGACCGACGCCGCGCCGGCGTCCCGCTCCTCCGCCGTGCTGGCGAAGCCCTGCGCGCGGGTCTGCTGCAGGGCGATGCGCAGCAGCTCGCCGTCGGTGATGGTGAAGTCGGTGAACCGGGATAGCGGGCCGTCGAGCGCCGCGGCGGTCGCCTCCGGGTCCCAGGCCAGCAGCACCCGGCTGGCCGAGCCGGCGTGCAGCGGCATGATCTTGCCGACATGCATCTCACGGCGCACGGCGTGCAGCGTCTCGGCCATCGCCACGCACACCCGGAAGTCGCCCTCCCGCCGGAACAGGCACGCCGTCTCGCCCGTCTCCTCGCGCAGCTCGCGCACGATCGGCATGAGCAGCTGCACCAGGTCCAGCCCGGACGAGGACGGCGTCGCCCAGAACGCCAGGCTCAGCCCGATCCGGTACTTGTCCGCCACCCGGTCCAGGAAGCCCTCGGCGACCAGGTTCGCCACGATCCGCTGGCAGGTGCTCGCCGGCAGCCCGGTGGCGCGCCGGATCTCCGGCAGGGTGAGCTCGGGCCGGTCGACGGTGAACGCCTCCAGCACCTCGCGGATCTTGGCCAGCACCAGCAGCGGCTTGATCCCCCGGGGCAGCGCGCGCACCGCCCCACCGTCGGCCGAACCCTCGTCGCCGGGCAGCTCGGATCCGCCGGGCAGCTCGGTCCCGTCGTCGACGTCGGCCTCGGGCAGGTCCATCCCGTCGGCCGTGTCAACGCCGGGCATCCGTGCCTCCTCAGGTGGCGTGGGCGGGTCATAGGCCGGCCAGTCTAGAAGGCGCACCCAACGGGGCGGACTACTCGCGCGGCTCGACTGAGTGCTGGCGCAGGTCCTTGAGGTCGACCCACTCCAGCGTGTGGGCGTGGGTGGCCTCCAGTACGACCTCCGGGGCGCGCCCGGCGGCCAGCGCCTCGGCCCACCGGGACGCGCACAGGCACCACTGGTCGCCCGGTTGCAGCCCGGCGAAGCCGTACTCGGGGCGCGGGGTGGACAGGTCGTTGCCCACCTCCCGGTTGAACGCGAGGAACTCCTCGGTCAGCCGGACGCACACCGTGTGCACGCCGGTGTCCTCCCCGCCGGTGTCGCAGCAGCCGTTGCGGTAGAAGCCGGTCAGCGGATCGGTGCTGCACGGCTGGAGCTCGCCGCCGAGCACGTTGTGGGCCATCTGCTTCCCCCGTGGCGTCGTGGGCAGGGCGTCGTGGGCCGGGCGGCGCCAACCTACAGGGCCACCCCGAGCAGCGCGTCGACCGCGATCTTGACCAGCCCGGGGGCCGTGCTGTCCCGACCGCGCCGGTGCCGGGCCTCGCGCGCCCAGGCGTCGACGGCGGCCAGCGCCTTGGGGGTGTCCAGGTTGTCGGCCAGGTGCGTGCGCAGCCGGGCGACGGTGTCCTCGGCCGCCGGGCCGGAGTCCAGGCTGACGGCCTCCCGCCAGGCGGCCACCCGTGCCTCGGCGGTACGCAGCAGCGCGGGTTCCCAGGACCGGTCGGAGCGCCAGTGCCCGGCGAGCAGGGCCAGCCGCACGGCCATCGGGTCCACCCCGTCGGCCCGCAGCTTCGACACGAACACCAGGTTGCCGCGCGACTTGGACATCTTCTCGCCGTCCAGCGCGATCATCCCGGCGTGGCAGTAGTGCCGGGCGAACGGGTGCACGCCGGTGAACGCCTCGGCGTGCGCGGCACCGAACTCGTGGTGCGGGAAGATCAGGTCGGAGCCGCCGCCCTGCACGTCGATCTGCGAGCCCAGCCGGTTCAGCGAGATCGCCGCGCACTCCACGTGCCAGCCCGGGCGCCCGATGCCCAGCTCGCTCTCCCAGGACGGCTCGCCGGGCCGCGCCATCCGCCAGAGCAGCGCGTCCACCGGGTTCCGCTTGCCGGGCCGCTCCGGGTCGCCGCCGCGCTCGCCGGACAGCCGGCGCATCGTCGCCTCGTCGTAACCCGACTCGTAGCCGAACTCCTTGGTCGCGGCGCTGTCGTAGTAGACGTCCGGGTACTCCGGGTCGTCGATCCGGTAGGCCGCGCCGGCCGCCAGCAGCTTGGAGACCAGCTCACTGATCTCCGCCATGGCCTCCACCGCACCGATGAAGTGCTTCGGCGGCAACACCCGCAGCGACTCCATGTCCTCACGGAACAGCGCCGTCTCCCGCATGCCCAGCACGACCCAGTCGCCGTGGTCACGCTTTGCGCGCTCCAGCAGCGGCTCGTCGATGTCGGTGACGTTCTGCACGTAGAGCACGTCATGACCGGCGTCCCGCCACACCCGGTTCACCAGGTCGAACGCCAGATACGTGGCGGCGTGACCGAGGTGGGTGGCGTCGTAGGGCGTGATGCCGCAGACGTACATCCGCGCGGTGGCCGAGGGCGCCGTCGGGCGGACCTCCCCGGTGGCGGTGTCGTACAGCCGCAGCGGCGGCGCGGAACCGGGAACCGAGGGCAACGTGGTAGGTGACCAGGACTGCATAACGACAAACTACGCGTTGTGGCCGGTGCCGGCCCCGCAAACGACCAGCGTCACGCCCCGCACACCCCCGACGGACGAGAAGCCAGCAACGGGGCCGCACACGCGATGCATGCCCTCACACACGGGTTGCGGGCCGACGCACGGGCTGCAGGGCCGACACACAGGTTGCGGGCCGACACACAGGTTGTCGGGCCGGCACACCGACTGTGGACGTGGCACACGAGTTAGAACACGTGTGAGGTGTCGACACGCGGTGTGCCAGGGCGACGAGCTGTGTGCCGACCGCGGCAACCCGTGTGACGACACCCCGTGTGCCGGCCCCACGACCCGTGCGTGTGCCGACCGCGGCAACCGTGTGCCGGCGCGAGGCAACCGGTCACCACACAGACCGGAGCGGCCCGGGCCTCGACTCCCCCACCTGCCGAGGTCCGGGCCGCCACCGACGCCCCCAACCTGTGTTACTTCGAGCCAGCCGCCGCCTGGTCCACGAACCGGGTGGTGTACGTCCGGTTCAGGTCGATCATGGAGCTGTGCGCACGGACGTTCTTGGAGAAGCTGGACAGCACGGTCAGCACGTTCTGGGCGCCCTCGGCACTCATCCGGCCGTCGACGTTGAACATCCCGATGCTGTCCTTGATCGACTCCACGTACAGCGCCTTGTCCCCGCCGGCGAACGAGGGCGGCATCGCGGCCGCGATCTCCTCCGGGCTGTGCTGGTGGATCCAGCGCAGAGTGCCGACGAACGCGGTGGCCAGCTGCTGCACGATCTCCGGATAGCGGTCCACGATCGAGCAGCTCATGTACAGCGAGGTGGCCGGGTAGAACCCGCCGAGCGCATCCTTGGTGCCCTGCTCGGTGCGCATGTCGTAGAGCACCTTGGCCTGGCCGGTCTGCACGAGCTGGGCGACCGTCGGGTCGGTGGTCATGCCGGCGTCGATGCCGCCGTTGGCCAGGCTGGCGATGAACGTCTGCCCGGCGCCGACCTTGACCGGGGTGAAGTCCGAAGCGGGCACGCCCGCCTTGCCGGCCAGCGCCTTCGTCAGGAAGTCCGTGGACGAGCCCAGCGAGGTGATGCCCATCTTGCGGCCTCGGAAGTCGGCCGAGGTCCGGATCTGGTCGGCCTTGCTCGTGGCCACCATGATGACCTCGCCGGGGATGTTGGCCATCTGCACCACGCTGGTGATGCACTGGTCCTTGGCCTGCAGGTCCACGGTGTGGTCGTAGAACCCGACCACACCCTGCACGTCCCCGGAGATCAGCGCGGTCTCCGCGTTCGCGCCGGACGGCTGGTTGAGCAGCTCCACGTGCACGCCGGCCCGGTCGAAACCGCCCAGCTGCTGGGTCAGCATGGCCGGCAGGTAGATCACCTTCTCCAGGCCGCCGACCATCAGCTTGATCGTGGGCTTGCCGTCCGAGCCGAGGGACAGGTTCCGCGAGTCCCGGCAGCCGACCAGGCTGAGCAGGGCCAGCGCGGCCGCCAGCACAACACCGACCACTCGATATCCGCGAGTCATCGCCGGCCTCAGATCTGCGCCGCGGTGGCGCCGACGTTGGGCCGCCAGCGCAGCAGCCGGTTCTCCAGCGAGCCGATCAGCGACTCGGCAAGCAGCGCCACCACGGTGATGATGATCATCCCGGCGAACACCCCGGCGGTGTCGAAGGTGCCCTGCGCGTTGGAGATCAGGAACCCGATGCCGGCCTGGGCACCGGTGTACTCCCCCACCACGGCGCCGATCAGCGCGAAGCCGAACGCCGTGTGCAGCGAGGACAGGATCCACGAGGTCGCGCTGGGAAGCACGATGGTGGCCAGCACCTGGCCCTTGCTCGCGCCCAGGATCCGGGCGTTGTCGATCAGGTTGCGGTCCACCTCGCGCGCCCCGGTGAAGGCGTTGAAGAACACCACGAAGAACACCAGCACCACAACGGTCGCCACCTTGGAGGACAGCCCGAGCCCGAACCAGATGACGAACAGCGCCGCCAGCACGATCCGGGGCACCGCGTTGACCGCCTTGATGAACGGCGCGAGCACGTCGGCCAGGTACTGGCTGCGGCCGAGTAGCACGCCGAGCACCACGCCGGCCACGGTGCCGATCAGGAACCCGATCACCGCCTCCTCGGCCGTGACCCCGATGTGCAGCCAGATCGAGCCGAAGTCGGTGCCGGCGGTGAACCACTCCACCAGCCGCTCCCAGATCTTGGACGGCCGGGAGTAGAAGAACGGGTCGATCCCGCCGGGCGCGGTGACCAGCTGCCAGCTGCCCAGCCAGACCACGACGATGACCAGCCGGAGCAGCCAGATGTTCCGCTTGCGGGCGCGCTGGGCCCGCCGCGCCCCGGACAGGATGGACTGCTCGGTCTCCTCGATCGGTACGTCCGCCGACCCGCCGGCCGAGGCCGGGCTGACGCTCTGCTTGGTGTCAGGAGACACGGGACACGCTCCTCGCGCCGCCGAGCTGGCGGGTCTTGTCGACCTCGACGCGCAGTGACTCCCAGATCTCCCGGTAGATCCGGACGAACTCGGTGGTCAGCCGCAGCTCCTCAACGGCGCGCGGGCGCTCCAGCGGGATCGTGAAGACGTCCTTCACGGTGGCCGGGCTGGCGGTCATCACGACCACCTTGTCGGCCAGTGCGATGGCCTCGTCGAGATCGTGCGTCACGAAGATCACCGCGGCGCCGCTGCCGGCCCACAGGCGCAGCAGCTCGTCCTGCATGTTCGCCCTGGTCTGCACGTCGAGCGCGGAGAACGGCTCGTCCATCAGCAGGATCCTGGGGTTGGTGACCAGCGTCTGGGCCAGCGCGACGCGCTTGCGCATGCCGCCGGAGAGCTGGTGCGGGTAGAAGCCCTCGAACCCGGCCAGCCCGACCCTGGTCACCCAGTCGGCGGCCTGCTCGCGCGCCTGCGCCTTGCCGGCGCCTCGGAAGCGGGGGCCGGAGGCCACGTTGTCCAGCACCGAGCGCCACGGCATCACCGCGTCGGACTGGAACATGTAGCCGACGCCGTCCGGGATCGACGTGACCCGGGTGCCGTTGACCAGCACCTGGCCGGCCGAGGCCGGCTGCAGGCCGGAGACCAGCGACAACGCGGTGGACTTGCCACAGCCGGTCGGCCCGACGACGGACACGAACTCACCGGGCTTGACGTCCATGGTGAGCTCGCGGACCGCGGTGTGCACCGTGCCCCCCGCTCCGGGGAAGCGCTTGGTGGCCTTGATCAGTTCGATCAGCGGCTGAGCTGGGTGTGCGGTGGGTGGAGCTGTCACGGTGACTCCTTCGTCACGTCCCTCGGCAATGGTCACGGACAGTAGGTGGGCCGCCGCCGGAAACTGGCGTTCTTCGCGTTGTCCTCGGCCTGTGCACTTACCGCTTCTTTTGCGCGTTCTGCTCACTCGGCTGGTCAGGGCGGTACCGTGCCCCCATGTATGGGTCCGGCGTGCTCGGCAGGCTCCGGTTCAGCCGGCAGATCTTCGTGTTACAGACGGTGCTGGTGGTGCTACTGATCGGCCTGGTCGCCGTGCTGGTCGGCTGGCTGCTGCGCAATACGCTCACCGACGAGTACGGCGAGCGGGCGCTGGCCATCGCGCGGACCGTGGCGGACGACCCGGAGGTGGTCACCTCGGTGGCCGCGAAGAGCTCGGGCGGACCGCTGCAGCGCGAGGTCGAGGACCTCACCGCGCGCACCGGGGCGCTGTTCGTCGTGGTCACCGACGACCACGGCATCCGGCTGGCGCACCCGGACGCGGGCCAGGTCGGCGAGATGGTCAGCACCGACCCGTCCGAGGCGCTGGCCGGCCGCGAGGTGGTCAGCGCGGTGGAGACCGGCACCCTGGGCCGCTCGGTGCGCAGCAAGACGCCGGTCCTCGGCCCGGCCGGCGCGGTGGTCGGCGAGGTCAGCGTGGGTTACGCGGTGACCGCGCCGGCCGGTGAGACCCGCCGCCTGCTGACCCTGCTCGGCGTATTCGCGGCGACCGCCATGCTGCTGGGGCTGGCCGCGTCCTGGCTGCTGTCCCGCCGGTTGCGCCGGCTCACCCACGGCGTCGAGCCGCGCGAGCTGACCGGCATGCTCTACGAGCACGAGGCGGTGCTGCACGGCATCGGGGAGGGCGTGCTGGCGGTCGACGCGCAGCAGCGGATCTCGGTGCGCAACGCCGAGGCCGAGCGGCTGCTGGGCGTGCCGCTGCCGGTCGGTGGAGCGGCGGCCGAGCTGGCCGTGTCGCCCCGGGTGCACAAGGCGCTGCTCGAACCGCCGGTGGACAACGTGCTGGCGGTGGCCGGTGAGCGGGTCATCGTGGTCAACTCCCGGCCGGTGCACCGCGACGACCGCGCGCTGGGCACGGTGCTCACCTTCCGGGACCGCACCGACCTGGACATGCTGACCCGCGAGCTGGACGCGGTGCGCTCGCTCACCGACGGGCTGCGCGCCCAGCGGCACGAGTACTCCAACCGGCTGCACACGCTGTCCGGACTGCTCCAGCTCGGCCACCGCAGCGAGGCGCTGGACTACCTGCAGACGCTCACCGAGACCGGGTCCGGCCGGCCAAGCGGCATCGACGGGGCGGTCCGCGACCCGTACCTGAGCGCGCTGCTGCTGGCCAAGACCGAGCAGGCCAGGGAGAAGGACGTGGAGCTGCGGCTCACCGAGGACTCGTCGGTACCCGGCCTGGTGGACGACCCGGTCGCGGTCACCACCGTGCTGGGCAACGTGCTGGACAACGCGCTGCGGGCCGCCCAGCTGGCCTCCCGGCGACCGGCCTGGATCGAGGTGACCCTGCTCGCCGACGGCGACACGCTGCACCTGTCGGTACAGGACAGCGGCCCCGGCGTGCCACCCGAGCTGCGCGATTCGGTGTTCGACGAGGGCGTCACCACCAAGCTCACCCCCGGCCACGGGCTCGGCCTGGCGCTGGCCCGGCACGAGGCCCGCGGCCGGGGTGGCGACCTGTGGCTGGCCAATGGCTCGGGTTCGGACCCCGGCGAGGACGGCCCCGAGTCGGGTGCAGAGGCGGGCGCGCTCTTCGTGGCCGCGCTGCCCGGGGTGCTGTCCGCCGCCCAGGCCGGTACCGGCCACCCGACCGGGGTCGACCGATGATCCGGACGCTGATCGTGGACGACGACTTCCGGGTGGCGGCCGTGCACGCGGGGTTCGTCGCCGAGGTCGCCGGCTTCGAGGTGGTCGGGGTGGCCAGGACGGCGGCCGAGGCGCGGGCCAAGGTGCGCGAGCTGCGGCCGGACCTGCTGCTGCTGGACATCTACCTGCCGGACCAGTCGGGGCTGACCCTGCTCACCGAGCTGGCCACCGACACCGTGGTGGCCTCCGCCGCATCGGACGCACGCACGGTACGGGCCGCGATCCGCGCCGGGGCGCTGAACTACCTGGTCAAACCGTTCACCCGGCGCCAGCTCGCGGACCGGCTGACCGGCTACGCGCGCTACCGGGGGCTGTTGGACACCGAGCGCGGCCTCGCCCAGGCCGACGTGGACCGGACGTTCCGCGCGCTGCACGAGCAGGACCGGTCGGTCACGCCGAAGGGTCAGTCACCGGCCACCTCGCGGCTGGTCTCCGACCAGCTACGGGACACCGACGCGCCGCTGTCCGCCGCCGAGGTCGCCGCGCAGCTGGGCATCGCCAGGGCCACGGCGCAGCGCTACCTCACCGCGCTGGCCGACGCCGGCACGGTCGAGATGCGGCTGCGCTACGGCGTCACCGGGCGCCCAGAGCACGAATACCTGTGGGCCGGCGGAACCTGACCCGGCGCCCGCGGTGAGCTGGTCAGCCGGGCTACCAGAAGTCGTCGGGCAACTTGGCCTCGATCGCCCGCAGATGGGAGCGGGCGCAGTCGGCGCACAGCCAGCTGCTCCGGCCATCCGGTCGGCGGTCGCACACCCACGACAGCGAGCTGGCCAGCCCGGGGTCGCGTTGGCGACCGCAGGCGCGGCAGGCTTCGGCTTCACTCATCGGGGAAGTGTGCCGGCCCGGGGCGCGGGTGGCGGCCGGCGCGACGCGGGGGGCCGGTTCGACGCGGCGACCGGCAGCTCCGGTGCGCCCAACGATCGCGCTCTGTTACGAACTCGCTACCGCGTGCTGTCCTCGGCGGCCCGCCGACCGCGCCTCGGCCCTGGCGGCCTCGCCTCTGGCGGCCTCGGCCCTGGCGGCCTCGCCCCTGGCGGCCTGCTTGGCGAACCGGCTGGCCAGCCAGGCACACGCCATCAGCTGGATCTGGTGGAACAGCATCAGAGGCAGCACGAGCAGCCCGACGCCCTGGCCGGCGAACAGCACTCCGGCCATCGGCAGCCCGCTGGCCAGGCTCTTCTTCGAGCCGCAGAACAGGATGGTGATCCGGTCCGCCCGGGAGAAGCCGAGCCAGCGCGGCACCAGCGAGGTCACCGTCAGCACCGCGGCGAGCAGCACCGCGTCGACGGCCGCGAGCACGAGCAGCGAGCCCAGCGAGAGCCGGTGCCACAGGCCGGCCGCCACGGCTTCGCTGAACGCGGTGTAGACGACGAGCAGGATCGAGCCGCGGTCCACCAGCGAGAGCACCCGGTGGTGCCGGCCGACCCACCCGGCCAGCCAGCGCCGCAGCAGTTGGCCGAGCACGAACGGGGCCAGCAGCTGCAGCGCCACGTCCAGCACGGCGCCGCCGGAGAAGCCCCCGTGCGTCGACATCAGCACACCGACCAGCACCGGGGTCACCACGATGCCGGCCAGGTTGGACAGCGAGGCCGCACAGATCGCCGCCGGCACGTTGCCCCTGGCCACCGAGGTGAACGCGATGGACGACTGCACCGTGGACGGCAGGCAGCACAGGAACAGCACGCCGAGCGCCAGCTGGCGCGGCAGCACCGACTCCGGGATCCACTGGGCGGCCAGGCCGAGCAGCGGGAACAGCACGAAGGTGGCCAGCACGACGGTGCCGTGCAGCCGCCAGTGCCGCAGCCCGGCGATCGCCTCGCGCGGCGAGAGCCGCACGCCGTAGAGGAAGAACAGCACCCCGATGGCCACGGTGGTCAGGTGGGAGAAGCCGACCGAGACCGAGCCACGGGCTGGCAGCAGCGCGGCGACGCCGACGGTGAGCAAGATCAACACCATGAAGGTGTCGACCCTGATGCGGGCGCGCAGGCTGGCCAGCCGGCTGACTGGACGGCTCGGTGGTCGGTTCACATCTTCGATGATGAGCGCACAACGGTGATTCGGACACGCGTATGCCGCGATGATTGTCATCACGTTTGCGACTAAAGGCCAGCTAGGCTGGTCGACGTGTTGGATCCCACACACCTGCGGTCCTTCGTCACGGTCGCCAGGCTGCTCAGCTTCACCAGGGCCAGCGAGCACCTGGGGATCCGGCAGTCCACCGTGAGCCAGCACATCCGCAAGCTGGAGGCGGCGATCGGCCGGACGCTGCTGGTCCGCGACACCCACTCGGTCGCGCTCACCCCGGACGGCGAGACGATGCTCAACTTCGCCGGCACCATCCTGGACACCTCGGACCGGGCGATCGCCTACTTCGAGGGCCCCCGGGTGCGCGGCCGGCTGCGCTTCGGCGTGTCCGAGGACCTCGTGCTCAGCCGGCTGCCGGACATCCTCGCCGAGTTCCGCCGCCGGCATCCGTTGGTCGACCTGGAGCTCACCGTCGGGCTGGGCGCCAGCCTGCGCCAGCAGGCCAAGGACCGCGAGCTGGACCTGGTGTTCGCCAAGCGCACCGAGGGGCAGACCGACGGCGTCGCGGTGTGGCGGGACCGGTTCATCTGGGTGACCGGCCCTGGCCTGCCCAGCCTCGGCCCGACCGACCCGGTGCCGCTGGTCTGCTTCCCCCCACCCAGCTCGTCCCGCGCCGCGGTGCTGGCCGCGCTGGAGGCCGTCGGGCGGCCGTGGCGGCTGGCCTGCACGAGCGGCAGCCTCAGTGGGCTGCACGCCGCCGCGCTGGCCGGTCTCGGCGTCGTCCCCCACGCCGAGACGCTGGTGCCGGCCGGGCTGCGCCCGGTGCCCGGCAAGGCCGCCCTGCCCCCGCTGCCCTCGTTCGAGTTCGTGCTGTCCAACGGGCGGCACACCCTGGACGGCCCCGGTGCCGCGCTGGCCGAGACCATCCTCAATGCGGCCGACCGGCTGCGCTCCGGCGAGTCGGCCGAGCGCGCCCGGTAGAGCCGAACGCGCCCGGTACAACCGGTGTGCGGTACTGGTCGCCATGGCGACCAGTACCCACCGGCACCTACCGGCGGGTGCGCAGGTAGTCGGCGACGACCTCGGCGCCGAGGCCGTCCAGCGTCGGGGTCACCACCCGCCCCCCGCAGCGGCGGGCCACGTCGTCCATGAACGCCGCCAGCCGGGGGTCCTCGCCGAGCACGAAGAAGGTGAACACCGCCTTCATGCCGGTCAGCCGGTCCACCTCACCGACCGTGGCCCGCAGCGTGTACGGGCTGGGCGTGTAGTCGAAGTAGGCCTCCCCGTCCGGCTCCAGGTGCGCGGTGGGCTCGCCGTCGGTGACGACCAGCACCACCGGCATCGCGTCCGGGTGCCGGCGCAGGTGTTCGCCGGCCAGCAGCAGCGCATGGTGCAGGTTGGTGCCCTGCGCGTACGCGCCCTCCAGGCCGACCAGCTCGCCCAGCTGCACCGTCTGCGCGTGCCGGCCGAACGTGATCAGCGCGAGGTCGTCGCCCCGGAACCGGGTCGAGATGAGCTGGTGCAGGGCCAGCGCGGTGCGCTTCATCGGCACCCAGCGGCCCTCGGCCACCATCGACCAGGACGTGTCCACCAGCAGTGCCACCACGGCCCGGGTGCGCTGCTCGGTCTCCACCACCTCGACGTCGCTGACGTCGAGGCGCCGGTCGTCGCCGCCGGCCCGGCGCAGCTGCGCGTTGAGCAGGGTGCGCGGCACCGACCAGGCCTCGGTGTCGCCGAACGCCCACGGCCGGGTGGCCCCGGTCGCCTCGCCGGCCGCGCCGGAGCGGCGGGTCTCCCGCTCGCCGCGCCGCGCCCCGATCCGGTCCACCACGTCTCGCAGCGCGGACTCCCCCAGCCGCCGGATGGCCTTCGGGGACAGCTGCAGCGACCCGTCGGCGGCCCGCTCGAACAGCCCCTGGCGCTGCAGCTCGCGCTCCAGCTCGGCCAGCGTCCGGGCGTCCACCCTGGCCTCCTCACCGAGCAACGACTCCAGGGCCTCCATATCTATGTCCTCGAGCCGGGCGCCCGGGTAGCTCTGCGCCAGCTGCTCGGCCAGCGCGTCGAGCTGCCCGAGCTCCTCCATGGCCCGGGTGGCCTCACCCATGCCCATCGGGTTGTCACCCCGGAACCGCCCGGAGCCCTGCCAGTCCTCGCCGGGCCGCATCCCCTGCAGCTGGGCGTCCAGCTGGGACAGCGCCTGGGCCAACCGGGGGTCGCCGAACGCCTGCTGGGCCAGCTCGGCCAGCTCGGCGCGCTGCTCGGCGGACATCGAGTTCAGCATCCGCTGCGCGGCGGCCGCCCGGGCCGCGAGCAGGTCGATCAGCTCGTCGGTGTTCCGCGGGTTCTCCGGGAAGAACTCGCCGTGCTTGGCCATGAACTCGGCGAACTGCTCGGTGGTGTCCTGCCCCGTGGCGTGCTGGGCGAGCAGATTGTTGAGGTCGTCGAGCATCTCCCGGACCCGCTCGACGTCCTCCGGGCTGGCGTTCTGCATCGCCTGCTTCATGCCCTCGAAGCGCTGGTCCAGCAGCTCCCGGCCGAGCAGGTCGCGGATCTCCTCGTACGCCTCGCGGGCCTCGGACGAGCGCCAGTCGTACTCGTTCAGCTCCCGGACGGCGCCGCCGGTGTCGCTCGGCAGCGCGTCCAGCTGCATCTCCCGGAACCGGGCGTCGTCACTGTCCTCGTTGCCCAGTGCCTCCCGCTCGGCGTCCATGGCGCGTTGCAGCAGCTCCCGGACCTCCTCCAGGGTGCCGTCCAGCCGGTTGTCGCGCTGCAGGTCGCGGCGGCGCTGCCAGACCTGGCGGGTGAGGTCGTCCAGCCCGCGCCGGTTCTGCATGCCCCGGCGCAACAGCTCCTGCAGTGCCTGCCGGGGCGACGAGCCCTCCATCACGTCCCGGCCGATCTCGTCCATCGCGGCGCGGATGTCGAACGGCGGGGCCAACGGGTCCGGCCCGCCGTCGTAGCGCCCGTAGGCGTAGCGCCGGCGCCGGATCCGCCGACGGCCGGGTCGTCCCGCGCTCGGGGAGTCAGCCATAGCTGACCGTGTCACCGTCGTCGGACTCGTCCTTGGCCAGCTTGCGGGTCAGGAACAGGTACTCCAGCGCCAGCTCGGCGGC
>Ga0137415_10001465_pt1 | contig 23372 bp, 24 predicted proteins | sample CZODoug3_1_1_16f_FD_183082 | JGI IMG/M metagenome (GOLD analysis project Ga0137415, IMG submission 183082) | Vadose zone soil fungal communities from Angelo Coast Range Reserve, California, USA - CZODoug3_1_1_16fungal (Hybrid Assembly) | ecosystem: Environmental > Terrestrial > Soil > Vadose...
CCCACGCTCTCCCGGACGCGGCCGCGAACCGCGCGGACGGTTTCGGGCGGCAGCTCACGCAGCATCACCCCGATCCGGATCGCGCCCGACTCCACGTGGCGCCAGTAATCGTCGAAGGACGCGAAGCGGAAGGTCTGCGTCTCCGCCGTCACGCTCACGCCACGCAGGCCCGCCTCGGCGAGCACGTTCTCCAGGCGTCCCGGCGCTCCGAGGCTCACGCCGCGAAACAGGTCCGCGCGCCGAGCGGGAAACTGCGCGAGCAGCTCTCCGGCCAGCCCGCCGAACCACGGCATCTGCCGGAGCGCGCCCCAGACGAGTGCCGCGAAGCGGCCGCCGGGACGCAGCACCCTCCGCGCCTCGCGGACGCCGGCGACGGGATCAGGAAAGAACATCAGTCCGAGCTGGGAGATCACCGTGTCGAAGGTCTCGTGGCGTAGGGCGAGCACCTGCCCGTCCATCGCGGCGAGCCGGATGCGGCGTGCCCGGGGTTTTGCCAGCGCGCCGCGCAGCATCGGTAGCGAGACGTCGACGCCCACGATCGTGCCACGGGCGCCGACCGCATCCGCCGCCATCAACGCCGCCTCACCGGTACCCGTCGCCATATCGAGGACCCGCTGGCCGGCACTGACGTGCGCCGCGCGCAGCAGCGCGGGAACGTAGACGCGTGTCCATTGCCCCATGAACTCGTCGTAGGCCGCGGCAACGTCGTCGAAGGTCGGCCTGCTCACGCCGGGCGGAGCGTAGCACCGCCGTACCCTCTTGTCAGATCAGCCCGAGTTTGCTCTAATACCCAAATCCGATCAAGAAGGGGTGCTTTTGTGAAGGTCGGCATCCTCGACGAGCATCCGGAGTGGTCGAAGCGGCTGATCGCGGAGCTCGAGGGACGCGGGCTCGAGGTCGAGCGGATCGACCACGCCGAGCATGGCTACGACCCTCGCGATCGGCGCCGGCGCTGGGACGTGGTCGTCAACCGCACGAGCCCGTCGTCGCATCGGCGCGCTCACGGCCGCGTGCTGTTCTACGCGGAGCCGCTGCTCGCGCATCTCGAGGCCGTCGGCGTGCCGGTCGTCAACCCGCTCGCGGCGTGGCGGTTCGAGAAATCCAAGGCGCTCCAGGCCGAGCTGTTCGAGCGGCTCGGCGTGCGGTACCCTCGCACCGTCGTCGTCAACGGCGTCGCCCCGCTGCGGCAGGCCGCTCGCGAGGTCCGCTTTCCCGCGCTGGTGAAGCCCAACGTCGGCGGCTCGGGCGCGCTCATCGAGCGCTTCGAGACGCCCGCCGACCTCGAGGCGCGCGCGCCGGCCCTGGACTTCGGACCCGACGGCGTGGCGCTGCTGCAGGAGTACGTCGAGCCGCGTGACGGCGCGATCGTCCGCGTGGAGGTGCTCGACGGCCGCATGCTATACGCCATCCGCATCGTGCGCCGCTCCGATCAGTTCAACCTGTGCCCGGCCGATCTCTGCCAGGTGCCGGCGCCCGACGCCCTCGCCGCGTGCCCGGTCGACGCCGCGCCCGTGCTCGAGATCTCGCGCCACGAGCCCCCGCGCGAGGCCGTCGAGCAGGCGATCGCGCTCACGCGGGCGGCGTCCATCGATGTCGGCGGCGTCGAGTACCTCGTCGGGGCCGGCGACGGCCGCATCTACGTCTATGACGTCAACGCCACGTCCAACTTCGTCGCCGACGCGCCCCGGGTGCTGGGCTTCGACCCGTTCCCGGCGTTCGCCGACGTCATCGTCCGCACCGCGGGCCACGCCGCCCGCGCCGCGGCCTGAAAGGAGACTCGCATGTCGCTGAGGCTTGGAGACGTCGCTCCCGATTTCACCGCCGACACCACCCAGGGCAAGATCAAGTTCCACGACTGGATCGGCTCCGGCTGGGCGATCCTGTTCTCGCACCCGCGCGACTTCACGCCCGTGTGCACCACCGAGCTGGGCTACGTCGCGCGGCTCAAGCCCGAGTTCGACAAGCGCAACGTCAAGGCCATCGGGCTGTCGATCGATCCCGTCAGCTCGCACGAGGGCTGGGCGAAGGACATCCAGGAGACGCAGGGCCAGGCCCCGAACTTCCCGATCATCGCCGACCCGGAGAAGAAGGTCGCGAACCAGTACGGGATGATCCACCCCTCGCACGACGAGGTCTACACGGTGCGCACTGTGTTCGTGATCGATCCGCAGAAGAAGGTGCGGCTGATGATCACGTATCCGCAGACGACCGGCCGCAACTTCGACGAGATCCTGCGCGTGATCGACTCGCTGCAGCTCACCGACAAGCACCGCGTGGCCACGCCGGTGAACTGGAAGCAGGGCGAGGACGTCATCATCGTCCCCGCCGTGAGCGACGAGGAGGCGAAGGCGAAGTTCCCGAACGGCTGGAGGGCGCTCAAGCCCTACCTCCGCCTGACCCCGCAGCCGAAGTAACCCTCGCGCGGTCATCGCCCGCGGTATCCTGCACCGCGGGCGATGACCGTTCCCGCCGGCCTGCGCGCGCTCCGTCACCGCGACTTCCGCGTCTTCTTCGCGGGCCAGGCCGTGGCCCTCGTCGGCTCCTGGATGCAGCAGGTGGCGCAGGCGTGGCTGGTGCTCTCGCTCACCAACTCGCCGCTGCGCCTCGGCCTCGTCGGCAGCCTCAACTTCCTGCCGATCCTGCTCTTCGCGCTCGTCGGCGGCGCGGTGGCCGACCGCTTGCCGAAGCGCCGGCTGCTCGTGCTCACCCAGTCGCTGCTGTTCTGCCAGACGGCGACGCTGGCGCTGCTCATCGTGAGCGGGCGGGTCCGCTACTGGCACATCTGCGTGCTGGCGCTCGTGTGGGGGATCGCCAACACGATCGACCTGCCGGTGCGGCAGGCCTTCGTCGTCGAGCTGGCCGGCCGCGCCGACGTCACCAGCGCGGTCGCGCTCAACTCGGCGGCCTTCAACGTGGCGCGGATCGTGGGGCCGGCGGCGGCCGGCCTGCTCATCGCGCGCGCGGGCGTGGCCCCCGCATACTTCATCAATGCGGGCGCCTTCGTGGTCGTGATCGTCGCGCTCCTGACCGTGCGCGCCCGCGGGACGCCGCTGCCGCGCGGGGGCACGACCATCGGCGAGGAGATCCGCGAGGGCGTGGGCTACGTGCTGCACACGCCGCGGATCCTCATCTTGTTGGCGGTGCTGGCTGTCATCAGCATCACCGTCTTCAACTTCTCCGTCTATGTGCCGCTCTTCGCGCGCCAGGTGCTGGGTCTGGGGCCCGAGGGCTTCGGCCTGCTCATGGCCGCGGTCGGGGTCGGCGCGGTCGGCGGCGCGCTCACGCTCGGTGCGCTTCAGGCGCCGTCGGTCTCCCTCCTGTTCACGACCGGCTTCCTGTCGTGCACCGGCCTCGTCGTCATGTCGACGATCGGCCGGTTCGGCGTGGCCGCGCTCGTTCTGTTCGTCCTCGGCTGGATCTCGGTGATGGTGGTCGCGGGCTGCCAGGCCGCGCTGCAGCTCGCGGCGCCCGACCGGCTGCGCGGCCGCATCATGAGCCTGCACACGTTCATCTACGGCGGGGTGTTTCCCTTCGGCGCCTTCACCGTCGGCTCGATCTCCGAGCACTGGGGCGTGTCCTGGGCCTTCCGCGTCGCCGGCCTCTTCGGGCTCACGGTCCTCACGCTCGTCCTGTTCTGGTGGCGGTTCCGGACGCGCGAGACCTGAGCCGTCGCTGGCGACCCCCTTGCATCGGGCGATGCTCGCGGAGGTGCGGCGATGCTGCAGATCGGCTACAAGCTGTCGAGCGAGGAATTCGGACCCAACGACCTCGTGCGCTATGCGGCCCGGGCGGAGGAGGCCGGCTTCACGTTCGCGCTGATCTCGGATCACTACCATCCCTGGATCGACAAGCAGGGCCAGAGTCCCTTCGTGTGGTGCGTCATCGGCGGCGTGGCCGAGGCCACCTCGAAGCTGCAGCTCGGCACCGGCGTGACGTGCCCGACCGTCCGCATCCACCCGGCGATCGTCGCGCAGGCCGCGGCCACGGCCGCCGCGATGATGGAGGGCCGCTTCTTTCTCGGCGTCGGCACCGGCGAGAACCTCAATGAGCACGTCGTCGGCCGGGGCTGGCCGGAGACCGCCGTCCGCCAGGAGCGCCTCGCGGAGGCCATCGAGGTGCTGCGCCTGCTCTGGCAGGGCGGCGACCAGTCGCACCACGGCCGCCACTACACCGTGGAGAACGCGAGGCTCTACACGCTGCCGAAGACGCCGCCGCCGCTCATGATCGCCGTCGGCGGGCCCAGGAGCGCCGAGCTGGCCGGCCGCGTCGGCGATGGCATGGTCGGCACGAGCCCCAACAAGGACACGATGAAGAAGTTCGAGGCCGCGGGCGGGCGCGGCAAGCCGCGCTATGGCGAGAGGACCGTGTGCTGGGCCCGGGACGACAAGAGCGCGCGGCGCACGGCGCACCAGATCTGGCCGATCTCGGCGATGGGGAGCGGGCTCGCATGGGAGCTGGCGCTGCCCAAGCACTTCGAGTCCGTGGCCGAGCTGGTGACGGAGGACGCGGTCGCGAAGGAGATCATCTGCGGGCCGGATCCCGAGAAGCACGTGGAGGCGATCCGCGAGTACGCCGACGCCGGGTACGACCATGTGTGCATCCACCAGGTCGGTCCCGACCAGGAGGGCTTCATCCGTTTCTACGAGCGGGAGGTCCTGCCGCAGGTCACGAAGGCGCGGCGAAAAAAGGCGGCGTGAACTCCGCCTCGGCGCTCACGTATGCTGCCGGCCATGATCGGCCTGGCACGCGCCATCCGACTGCGATGTCCGAACTGCGGCGACGGACGCGTGATGGCCTCGTGGTTCCAGATCCGCGCGCGCTGTCCGGCGTGCGGGCTGCGGCTCGAGCGCGACGAGGAGAGCGAGTACTGGCTCGGGGCCTACACGCTGAACTTCATCGTCACGGAAGTCCTGTTCGCCGCCGGCCTGCTGGGGGTGCTGGTGCTCACGTGGCCGGATCCGCCGTGGACGGCGATCCTCTGGGGCGGGGCCGCGCAGATGATCCTGACGCCGATCGTCTTCTATCCGTTCGCGAAGGCGCTCTGGCTCGCGATCGACCTGATGTTCCGTCCGCCGACGCCGGAGGACTTCGCTAGCAGTTCAGATACTTGTCGCTGACGAGCGGCTTCTCCGTCCCGTCCGCCTCCCAGCGCCGCCGCTTCAGTCCCGCGAGGTCCTTGCCGTACACGTGGATCTCGATCGTGTCGCGCGCGGTGGGGTTGTACATGCCGTGCACCTCGTCGCCGGGGACCAGGCGCGACACGCCGCCGGCCGTGTGGCGCGTGACGCTCAGCGTCTCGAGCTCCGCGCGGCCCGGCCCCGCCTCCGTCACGCGGTAGCGCGTCTCCTCGATCTCGTTCTCGATCACGCCGATGACGCCCCACGTCTCGTGGTTGTGCGCGGTGGCGCGATCGCCTGGCCGCCACACCACCGAGGTGATGTTGAACCTCGGCGCGCGGTGCAGGATGTAGCGTCCGCGCTGGCCCTCGGGCGATTTCAGATACTCGGCGGGGATCGAGCCGGGATTGCGCACGAGCCGCGCGAGCAGCGGCGCCGTCCGCTCGGTGACCCGGTGGGCGGACGTCTCCTCGCGCGTGATGCGATCGAGGTCGCCGATGAAATCGCTGAGCGTGTAGGTCTCGGTCGTTGCCATCTCGCGAGTCTCCTCTAGGGCTCCACGGGCGTGTCCGTGCGACCGCCCCATTCCGTCCACGAGCCGTCGTAGACCGCGACGCGCGGGTGGCCGAGCAGGTGGAGCCCGAAGGCGAGCACCGAGGCGGTGATGCCCGAGCCGCACGTCGTGGCCACCGGCCGCGTGAAATCCACGCCCGCCGCCTCGAATTTCTTTCGGAGCTCCGCCGCCGGCAGCAGTGTGCCGTCAGGGCGCAGCAGCGTGTCGGAGGGCAGGTTGAGGCTTCCGGGGATGTGACCGCCGCGCAGCCCGGCCCGCGGCTCCGGCTCGGTGGCCGCGAAGCGGCCCGCCGAGCGCGCGTCCAGCACCTGCTCGCGGCGCGTCGTGAGGTTGTCGCGCATCGCCGCGAGGTCGCGCACGAGCGCCGGCCGCAGCGCCGCCTTGAAGGCACGGCGCGCGGGTTTCGCCTCGCCGGCCTCGAGCGGCCGCCCCTCGGCCTTCCACTTGGGGAGGCCGCCGTCGAGCACGGCGACGGCGTCGTGGCCGAACGCGCGGAACGTCCACCACACCCGTGCCGCGCTCACGACGCCGCGCGTGTCATAGACGACCACGCGGTCGTCGGTACCGATGCCGAGCGCGCCGACCGCGTCCGCGAACGCCTCGGCGGTCGGCAGCATGTGCGGCAGCGAGGTCGTGCCGTCGGCGATCCGATCGATGTCGAAGAAGACGGCGCCGGGGATGTGCGATGCGACGAACTCGGCGCGGGGGTCGCGCCTGGCCTGCGGCATGTGCCAGGAGCCGTCGAGCGCTTTGAGGTTCGGCTCGCCCAGGTGGGCGGCGAGCCAGTCGGTCGAGACCAGGGACTCGATCACGGCGTGTCCCTCAGCAGGCGATGCGGGCTCGTGCCGTCGGGATCGAGCGCCTCCTCCCACTTCAGATACGCCTCCATCGCCTCGCGGCCCCGCTGGTAGGGCTTGAGCACGACGTCGTCGGGCTCGTCCCACAGGCGCGTGGCGCCCTGCTCCAGCGGATGTCCGGCGTCCGCCCACGCGCGGGTGCCGCCGTCGAGCACGCTGACGTCCTTGTAGGCGAGGCCGCGCACGGTGGCCGCGGCGAGCGTGGAGGCGACGCCGTCGCCGCAGGTGAGGACGACCGGCCGCACGCGGTCGGGCGCCGCGCTCGGCAGCTTCGACTCCAGCCGGCTGCGGCAGATCCAGCCCGCGCCGGGCACATGGCCGCGTGCGTACTCGTCGCTCATGCCGACGTCGACGACGAGCGCGCTGCCCAGCTCGCCCGGCTTCCGGTAACGCGTCGCCGCGCGCGCCGCGTCCCACCCGAACGGCGCCGGCGCCGGCTGGCCGCCCTCGATCAGGCCCCCGGCGTCGCGCCACGCCGAGACCCCGCCCGTGAGCACCGCGACGTCGGGGACACCCATGCGCGTGAACCACGCCGCAGTCATGACCGAGCGCACGAGCCCGTCGCAGATGAACACGAACGACGCGCCACGCACCGCGAAGTAATCGTCGGTGGCCTGCACGGCCTGGCCGCCGGGCGCCCAGATCGAGCCGGCGACGTGGTCGGCTTCGTACTCGTCGGCGGTGCGGACGTCCACCAGGTAGACGTTGCGCTCGCGACGCCCGTCCCAGAGGCGGCGGACGTCGTCGACGCCAAGGACCCTCACGCCGTCCTCCACGGCCACGCGCTTGGCGGTGGCCACCGCCTGCACGTGGCTCCTCGAGCCGGGCGCCGGCGCCGTGCGGTTGGCGCCGCGCTCGAGCGTGAGACCGGCCAGCTCCCAGCCCATCGTGCCGTTCTCCAGCGCGACGATCGGGTTCGGCAGGCGCATGCGTCGCAGCGACTCGGCGCCGATGTAGGAGCGCGTGCGGCCGCCGCAATGGACGACGATCGTCGTCTCCGGACGCTCCACCAGCTCGCCGATGCGCAGCACCAGCTCGCCGCCGGGCACGCTGATCGAGCCGGGAATGCAGCCACGCTGATATTCCTCGAACGTGCGCGAGTCCACGATCACCATGTCGTCGCGCTTCTCGATCCGGCGCATGAGGTCGTGCGGCGCGATCTGCGGCGTGCGCCACTCGTGGAGCGCGCGTTCTCCGAACACCTTGCTCGGCACGTTGAGACCCTGCACGAGGCGGCGACCGGCGGCGCGCCACGGGGCCAGTCCGCCGTCCAGGATCTGGACGTTGCGATACCCCATCGTTCCGAGCGTGGCCGCGGCCAGCGGCGCCAGCGCGCCGTCGGCGTCGATCAGCGCGATCGACGTGGCCGGCGCCGTCACCAGCGTCGGCAGCCGCCATTCGAGCTGCCGGCGGGGCAGTGTCGTCGACCGGTAGACGTGCCCGCGCTCGTAGGCGCCGCGCTCGCGCACGTCGAGCACCGCGTGGGGCGCGTCGGAGGCCATCAGATCGGCGAGGGCGTCGGGCTTCAGCATGGCGCTATCCTACAACGGGTGTCAGCCCGACCGTCGGGCCGCGGAGCCCGGCGAAGCGGCCCCGACGGCACATCGGGAGGCGGACAGCCGTTCAAGGAGGACGCATGGGCGTCGTGGCCGACTTTGCGAAGGCGTTCAACGCGCGCGACGTGAACGGGCTGCTCGCGTGCTTCACCGAGCGCGCCAGCTACACGGACAACTTCTTCGGTGAGCACGCGGGCCAGCCGGGCCTGCGCGAGATGTTCGAGCGCATGTTCCGCGAGGGCCGCGACTACGTCTGGCGCATGGATCACGTCGTCGAGACGCCGGGCGCGGCCGCCGCCGAGTGGACGTTCTCCTACGTCGTCACCGACGCGGTCCCGCGCAGCGCGGGCCGCAAGGTGCGCTTCCGCGGCATGAGCGTCTTCGAGCTGGAGGCCGGGCGCATCGCCCGCTACCGCGAGTACTTCGACACGGGCGTGGCGCTGCTGCAGCTCGGCTTCGCGCCGGAGGCCATCGCGAAGGTGCTCGGTCGCCGGATCCCCTGATGCCCACGCGCCTGGCGTTCCTGGACGTCTTCCGCGGCTTCGCGCTGATCGTGATGGTGCTGAACCACACGGGGCGCTGGTGGATCGCGCGCGAGATGGGCTGGTGGCGCTACTGGATCGTGTATGGCACCGTCACGGTGGCCGCGCCGATCTTCCTGTTCCTCGTCGGCTTCGTCCTGCCCCTCTCACTGCACCGCCACGCGGGCGACATCGCGACGCCCTCGCGGCTGTGGACGTACTGGCGGCGCGGCGCCACGATCGTGGCCGCCGGCCTCCTGCTCAACGTGGTCGTCTTCGGCAGCATCCACCTCCGCTCGCTGTCCCCCGAGGACTCGCCGCTGGCCGGTGGCGTGCTGCAGACCATCGGGCTGTCGATCATCCTCATGACGCCGACGGCGGCGCTGCTGCGCTGGCCGGGCGGCCGGCCCGCGCTGCTCGGCGCCGCGCTGATCGGCTACCTGATCTTCCTGGCGGCTTATGAGCCCCTGCAGGCCTGGCTGCCCCACCATCCGGTGATCGCGCTGACCCTGTTCCTCGACTACCCGCCGTGGCCGTGGCTCTGCCTCGTGCTGATCGGCCTCGTGCTGGGCTGGTGGTGGCGCGACGTCGCCGCGCGCGGACCCGACGCGCCGTTCTTCCGCAACCTCGCCGTGATCGGCGTGATCCTCATGGTGCTGGCGGTTCTGGCGGAGCTCCGCTGGCCGTCGTCACCCCACATCGGCTTCACGCGCGACCGCGTGCTGAACCACCACTGGATCCCCGCGCCCATCACCGCGGTGTGGATCCTCGGTACCGTGTTCGTGATGCTCGCGCTCTTTTACTGGGTCTGCGAGGTACGCGGCTGGCGACCCACCTGGCTGGTCGTGCTCGGCCAGACGGCGCTGATGCTCTACTTCGTCCACCAGGTCATCGCGTACACGCTCCTGGGCGAGCGCGGGCTGCACGTGAACTTCCACCGGTGGTGGCACTTCTGGCTCGCGAACGTCGCGCTGATCATCGGGTGCATCGGGCTGGGCTACGCCTGGCAGGCGATCAAGGCGCGCTCCAAGGGCTGGTTGTTTTAGATCGCCGAGCGGGTAACGCCTGCGGCTGAGCGCGTCGCCTTGCTCGCACCGCGCCGGCTCGCCCGTACGGCTACTGAAGCTCCCGCGCGGCGCTCGTTGCGGCGTAGGCGAGCTCCGTGAAGGCGCGTGCTCCATATAGAGTTCCGTAGCGGCGTCGAATATCTCGCGCCGCGAGTCGGACGACCCGGTGCACGGCGTGCAGTTGATCAGCGGAGGGTTCGTCTGCCACTCGGATGAGCGCGTCGACAAGGCTCCATTCCACGGCTAGTCCGAGTTCAAACGGCATATTGAATCGAGGCACCCCAGCGCTTGGCTGAACGCGGCTGAGATCGTGGAACGAATAGCGGCACCCTCTGATGAGGGCAACGACCCGGTCCAGCCGGCGCTGCGGACCTGGAAGCTCCAGCGTCGCTCTCGGCTTCAGACCGAAAGCACAGAGTCCGGCGACGAGGGCGATATAGGTGGGCCCTCCGACCGTCAACGTCTCTCACCTCAGACAGCGACTAGATCACGCCCGCATCGCGCAGGCGTTGGCGCGCCGCGGCGTCATAGCCCAGCTCGGCGAGGATCTCGTCGTTGTGCTGGCCGAGCAGCGGCGCGGGGCGATCGACGGCGCCGGGCGTCTCCGACAGGTGGACGGGCACGCCCAGCGCCTTGATGGCGCCGGCGCCCGGGTGCACGAGATCCACGACCATGCCGCGCGCGAGCGTGTGGGGGTCGTCGAGCGCCTCGGGGTAGGTGTTGATCGGACCGCACGGCACGCCGGCGGACTCCAGCTGCTCCAGCCAGTGCGCGCGGGTTTCCTTCGCGGTCGTCTTGTCGATCTCGGCGGCGAGCGCGTGCCGGTGCTCCAGGCGCTGGGCGCGGCCGGCGAAGCGCGGATCGTCGAGCAGATCCGGGCGGCCGAGCGCGCGACAGAATCCGTCGAAGAGCTTGTCGTTGGCGGCGCCGACGGTGAACCAGCCGTCGCTGGCACGCAGTGCCTGGTAGGGTGCGCTCAGCCGGTGCGCCGAGCCGAGCGCTTTCGGCGTCCGGCCCGTCGTCCAGTGCTCGGTGGACTCCCAGACGGTGAGCGCCATCGCGGCCTCGAGCAGCGAGGTATCGACGAACTGCCCCTCGCCCGTCTTCTCGCGATGCTCGAGCGCGCACAGCACGCCGTACGCGCCGAAGAGCCCGGCCGACAGATCGCTGAGCGGAATCCCCGCCTTGGCGGGTGCGCCGTCCTCCTCGCCGGTGACGCTGATGATGCCGCTCATGCCCTGGGCGATGAGGTCGTAGCCGCCGCGCGACGCGTACGGTCCCGTGCTGCCGAAGCCCGAGACGGAGCAGTAGATGAGGCGCGGATTGAGCGCCCGCAGCGTGTCGTAGTCGACGCGAAGACGGCCGGCCGCGCCGGGCCGGTAATTCTGCACGAAGACGTCAGCCGTGCGAATCAGCCGATGCATCACCTCGACGCCCTCGGGCGTCTTGAGGTCGAGCGTGATCCCGCGCTTGTTGCGGTTGATGGCCATGAACGAGCCGCTGTGGCCGTTGCGGCTGGTGGAGCCGCGGCGCTGCTCCTCGCCGCCGGGCGGCTCGACCTTGATGACGTCGGCGCCGAGGTCGGCGAGGTTCATCGTGCAGTAGGGCGCGGCCATCGCCTGCGTGAGGTCGATGACGCGCAGGCCCTCCAGCGGCTTCATCGCGGCACCCTCATGGGACGCTCACTCACCCCTGAACACCGGCGGGCGCTTGGCGAAGAAGGCTGAGACCGCCTCGCGATGATCGCGCGTGCGCTGAAGGCGCGCCCACTCGCCCCGCTCGTACGTCACCGCCTCGGCGAGCGGCAGCCGCGCGCAGTGGCGTAGCCCGAGCTTGTTGGCCTGGACCGACAGCGGTGCGCGGGAGGCGACGACATCGGCGCAGCGTCGCGCCTCGGCCTCCACGTCGTCGGCGACGGCGGACACCAGCCCCAGCCCCTGCGCCTCGTCGGCGTCCACCGTGCGGCCGGTCAACAGCAGGTCGAGGGCGGCGCCCTCGCCGACGAGGCGCGGGAGCCGGGCCGTCGACACGGTGAGGCCGAGCTTCGCACCGACGCCGGCGAAGCGCGCGGCGCGCGCGGCCACGCGGATGTCGCAGGCCAGCGCCAGCTCGAAGCCGCCGCCGTAGGCGTAGCCGTTCACGGCGGCGATCGTCGCGCCGGGGAACTCGGCGAGGGCGGTGAAGACGGCTTCGTCGGCGTCGAGGAACGCCTGGACCTGCTCGGCCGTCAGCTTCGCCTCGTCGCGCAGGTCGGCGCCCGCGCAGAACGCGCGGCCGCGTCCGGTGACGATGACCGCGCGCAGCCGCCGCGCGCGGAAGTCGCTGAGCGCGTCCAGCAGCGCGCGCCGCAGATCGTCGGAGAGCAGATTGAGCGGCGGCGCGTCCAGCGTCAGCGTGCCGACCGCGCCATCGACGGCGACGTGCACGCTCATTGCGGCTTCCCCACGAGCGGGCTGTTGGGGGCCCGCGGGACGGAGCCCGGCGCGCCCTGGGGGCCGAAGCGATAGTCGCGCTGCCACAGCTCCAGGTACTCGACCGCGTTGCGCTTGATGTCCGCGATCTCCTCCGGGCCCATCTGGCGGATCGGCTTCGCCGGCACGCCCATCACCAGCCAGCCGGCGGGCACGACCTTGCCCGGCGGCACCAGGGCGCCGGCGCCGACCTGCGCGCCGTCCTCGACGACGGCGCCCGTCAGCACGACGGCGCCGATGCCGATGCGCACGTCGTTGCCGATGCGGCAGGCGTGGACGACGCACCGGTGGCCGATGGTCACGCGGTCGCCGACGATGCACGGCAGGTCGGGCGTGACGTGGAGCACCGAGTTGTCCTGCACGTTGGTGTCGCGCCCGACGTAGACGTAGTTGTCCTGGTCACCGCGCACGACCGTGCACGGCCAGATCGACGCGCCCTCCTCGATGACGACGTCGCCGATCACCTGCGCGGCGGGATCGACCCACGCGCCCGGATGGATGCGCGGCGTGCGGCCGGGCACGGATCGGATCATCGACGCGGCTCCGCGGCGACGGGATCGAGGGCCGCGTTGACCGCGCGCTTGAGCGCGGCGACGACGTCGGGTGGACGCGCCGCGATGTCGCGCGCCCACGCCGTGGCCTCGTCCATCAGCGCCTCCGGCGTCACGACGGACGAGAGCAGGCCGAGCCGGTGCGCTTCCTCCGCCTCCACCGTGCGCCCCGTCAGGAGCAGGTCGCGCGCGCGGCCCTCGAAGAGCAGCCGCGAGAGCTGGACGTTGGAGGCCATCAGGCCGACCTTGACCCCGACCGCGCCCAGCTTCGCGCGCGTGGAGCCGACGCGCACGTCGCACCAGAGCGCCAGCACGAGGCCGCCGCCCATCGCCCAGCCGTTGACGGCGGCCACGATCGGCCGGTCGTACTCCCGCAGCGCGCGAAACGTCTCGTCGCCGCGCTGCAGGAACGTGCCCACCGTCTCGGCCGTCAGCTCCTCCTCTTCCTTCAGATCCGCGCCGCCGCAGAAGGCGCGCTCGCCGGCGCCCGTCAGCACGACCGCGCGCGCGCCGGCCTGGCCGAACTCGGCGAGCGCCTCGCGGATGCCCCGGCGGTTGTCGTCGCTGAGCACGTTCATCGGCGGGTTGTCGAGCTCGATGTAGCCGATGGGACCGTCCGCCCACCAGCGCGTGTGCGCGTTGGACCCCATCACTCGCCGGTGAACGCGGGCTCGCGCCGCGCGAAGAACGCGGCCACGGCCGCCCGGTGGTCCTGGGTGGCGATGAGGCGCCGGAAGTGCCGATGCTCGAGGGTCACCGCGGCCCCGGGCGTGAGGTCGCGCACCGCGCGCACGGCGTCGCGCACCGCGGCCAGCGCCAGCGGCGGCAGCGCTCGTAGCTGCGCGGCGAGCCCCATCGCCGTGTCGCCGAGTGCGGCTCCCGGCACCACGCGCGTGACGAGGCCGAGGCGCAGGGCGTTCGCCGCGTCGACGCTGCGGCCGGCAAGGATCAGCTCCTTCGCGCGCGCCTCGCCGAGCAGCCGCGCCAGTCGCACGCCGCAGGCGATGGGATCGGCGACGCCGGCTGTCGAGAAGTGTGCGCCGTCGCCGGCGATACGCAGGTCGACTTCGAGGGCGCGCTCGAAGTCCGCTCCCACGCACGCGCCGGCGACGACAGCGAAACTGATCCCGGCCGCCTCGACGATCTCCATCGCTACACGACCTTCGCCGCGCGCAGCGCCGCGATCTCGGCACCGCCGTACCCGGCCTCCTGCAGAATGACGTCGGTGTCGGCCCCGAGCATGGGCGCGGCCGTGCGCAGGCGCGGCGGCGTCGCCGACATCTTCACGGGGTTGCCCAGCGTCTTCACGCGGCCGATCTGCGGATGCGGGAGCTCCTGCACCATCCCGCGCGCGCGCGCGTGGGCATCGGCGTGCGCCTCGGGCACCGTGTAGATCGGGCCGGCGGGGATGCCGGCCTCCTCGCACTTCGCCAGCCAGTGCGCGCGCGGGCGGCCGGCGGTGACCGCCTCGACGAGCGGCTCGAGCGCGGCGCGATTCTTCAGACGCTTGCCGACGGTGTCGAAGCGCGGGTCCGCGATCAGGTGCGGGAGATCGAGCAGCGTCGCGAAGCGCGTCCAGAGGTTGTCCTTGGCGGCGCCGACGGTGAAGTGGCCGTCGCTCGCGCGGAACGCCTGGTACGGCGCGTTCAGCCGGTGCGCGGTGCCGAGTCCGCGCGGGACCTCGCCCGTGTACCAGTACTGCGTGGCCTCCCACTGGCTCAGCGCCACGCCCGCCTCGAAGAGCGACGTGTCGACGAACTGGCCGCGGCCGGTGACGTGCCGGGCACGGAGCGCGGCCAGGATGCCGACGACGGCGAACAGGCCGGCGCCGAGGTCCGTGATCGGCACCCCGACCTTGACGGGTGCGCCGCCGTCGCTGCCGGTGGCGCTCATGATCCCGCTCATGCCCTGCGCGATGAGGTCGTAACCGCCGCGATCGGCGTACGGACCCGTCTGGCCGAAGCCCGAGATCGAGCAGTAGATCAGCCGCGGATTGATCGCGCGCAGCGTCTCGTAATCGACGCCCAACCGCCTGGCCACGCCGGGCCGGTAGTTCTCGACGAGCACGTCGGCCGTGGCCACCAGCCGCTTCAGCACGGCGACGCCCTCGGGGCGCTTGAGGTCGAGCACCAGCGAGCGCTTGTTGCGGTTGACGGCGAGGAATGAGGCCGACACGCCGGGCGCGATCTCGTGCTCGCGGCGGGTGTGCTCGCCGCCGGGCGGCTCGATCTTCACGACGTCGGCGCCCACGTCGGCGAGCAGCATCGAGCAGAACGGCCCGGCCATGACCTGCGTCTGGTCGAGCACGCGGAGGCCGCCGAGCGCCGTCGTCATCGCGGCCTCAGCATACTAGACGGCGCCATCCTGGACGTCCACCCGCTCGACGCCCTGGATCGTTTGTCATGAGCGCGATGGTAGTGGTAAGGTCCCGGCACCTGCAAGAGGAGGACCCGCCATGGCCGACACCATCCGAGTCGTCGAATACTTCTACGTCGAGACGCCGAACACCCCGGGCGTGGGCGCGGCCATGCTGGCCACGCTGCGCGACGCCCGCGTGAACCTGCTCGCGTTCTCGGGTTTCCCGAGCGGCCGGCGCGCGCAGATCGACTTCGTCCCCGAGGACGCGGCCGCCTTCCGCGCCGCCGCCAAGGCGGCGAAGTGGAAGCTGGTCGGGCCCAAGAAGGCGTTCCTCGTGAGCGGCTCCGACCGGCCGGGCGCCGTCGCCGAGCTGATGACGCGGCTCGCGCAGGCGAAGATCAACGTGACGGCGGCCGACGCCGTGTGCGGGGGCGGCGGCACCTTCGGCGCCATCGTCTGGGTCGCACAGCGCGACGTCGCCAAGGCGGCCAAGGCGCTGGGGGCGGCGTGACCCCCGCGGCGCCGCGGCTGGCGCTTCACACCTGGACGCTCGACACGACGCCATTGCCGGACGCGGTGGCCGCTGCGAAGAGCGCCGGCTGGGACGCCGTCGAGCTGCGCCGCGTCGACTGGAGTCGCGCGCGCGAGGCCGGCCGCGCCGCGACGTGGGTCGAGGACACCGTGCGCGCGAGCGGGCTGCCCGTGGCGTGCGTGGGCGTGGAGTTCGGCTGGATGTGGGCCGACGGCGCCGACCGCACGCGCCTGCTCGGCGTGTTCGACGAGCAGTGTGCGCGCGCCAAGGCGCTGGGCTGCCAGACGGTAATGAGCCCGGTGGACAAAGGCCGCGGCGACGTCGCGCGCGCCGCGGCATCGGTCCGGGAGGTCGGCGACATCGCGGCGCGACACGGCGTCCGACTGGCCGTCGAGTTCAACTCCCAGTGCGAGCAGCTCAACACGCTCGAGCGCCTGCGCGAGGTGCTGGCGAAGGCCGCGCACCCGACGTGCGGGCTGCTCTTCGACGCCTATCACATGCAGCGCAGCGGCGGCTCGCCGCGCTCGCTCGACGACGTGCGCGGTGACGAGATCGTCTACGTGCAGTTCAGCGACGTACCGCGCGGCGACGTCAAGCCGGGCGAGGTGCTGAACCGGCTGCCGCCGGGGCAGGGCTGCGTGCCGTTCAAGGAGTTCTTCGCCGCCGTCCGGGCGAAGGGTTACGCCGGCTTCCTGAGCTACGAGGGGCCGAACACGGCGTCGTGGGCGCGGCCGGCCGGGGACGTCGCGCGCGAAGCGCTGGCGGCCACGCGCGCGGTGCTCTGAGCCGCGACGCCCGGAGCGCGCCCCCAGAAGAGCCACTTGTCGCCGTGCAGCGGCGTGAAGTCGAGCGGCACCGGGCTCAGCGCGTGGACGTCGTCGCGTCGCGGACGGATCCCGATCCACTCGCGCCGATAGAGGCCGCGCGGTCCGCCGGACGCGATCTTCTCGCGGAGCCAGCGGTGCACCCGCAGCACGGGCCGGAGAGCGTCGTCCCAGGTTCGCGGGCTCAGGGTGAACGCGATGATGCCGCCGGGCTTCACGACGCGCCGCATCTCGGTCAGATAGCGGTTCAGCACCGCGTGCGATGGCAGGTGCTGGAAGACGCAATAGGCGATGGCGAGATCCGCCGTCCCGCTGTCAACGCCCGCGAGGCTGTCACCGTCGCCACGGTGGAACGTGGCATTCGGCAACCCCGCCTGCTGCGCCACGGCCAGCATCCCCTCGGAGATGTCGAAGGCGTGCACGTGCCCGACGTCGGCCGCGATTGCCCGCGTGAGCCGGCCGACGCCGCACCCGATCTCGACGACGACGTCCTCGCGCCGGGGCGTATAGCCGATCGCCTCACGGAGATCGCGCCAGATGCGCACGCCGGCCGCCCAGAACTCCTCGAGGTCGCGCTCGCCGTACGAGCCGTAGCTGGAGACGTACCAGTAAGGGTTCTCGGTGGCCTTGGCATCCCAGAAGGCGCGGCTCGTTCGTAGGCTCATGGCAAGGTGGTACTGCAACGGGAGTACCACGACCGCGGAGGTGCCTTGGGGGGCGATTCCCGCCGTCGGCCACCCGGCCCCTGCAAGAAACTACTCAGGCTCGGAGGATGGTTGCCTAGCCGAGCACGCTCTCGAGTGGCGCCGGCGCCTCGCCGAGCGAGGCGGCCACCGCGGGGTGCACGATGCGGCCGCGCGCGACGTTGATGCCCTTGGCCAGCGCGCCGTTGGAGCGCGCGGCGCCGGCCACGCCGCGGGCGGCCAGCTCGAGCACGTAGGGCAGGGTGGCGTTCGTCAGGGCAAACGTGGAGGTGCGCGGCACGAGGGCCGGCATGTTGGCCACGCCGTAATGGACGACGCCGGAAACGACGTAGATGGGATCGAGGAGCGTCGTGGGATGCACGGTCTCCACACAGCCGCCCTGGTCCACGGCGACGTCCACGATCACCGCGCCCTCCTTCATCGTCGCCACCATGGCCGCCGTGACGAGCACCGGCGCGCGCGCGCCGGTGATGAGCACGGCGCCGACCAGAAGATCCGCGCGCCGGACGACCGCCTGCACGTTGAAGGCGTTCGACATGACCGTCACGACGCGGCCGGCGAACAGGTCGTCCACGGCGCGCAGGCGATCGGGGTTCACGTCGAGGATCGACACGTCGGCGCCGAGCCCCATCGCCATGCGCGCGGCGTTCACGCCGACCACGCCCGCGCCGATGATCGCCACGTTGCCCGGCGGCACACCGGGCACACCCGACAACAAGATGCCGCGGCCGCCATGCGCTCGCCCGAGATAGAACGCGCCCTCCTGCACGGCCAGCCGTCCGGCCACCTCGCTCATCGGCGTCAGCAGCGGCAGGCTGCCGTCGGGCCGCTGCACCGTCTCGTAGGCGATGGCGATCACACCGGCGCCGCGCAGCGCGCGCGTCAGCTCCGGCGCCGGCGCCAGGTGCAGGTACGTGAAGAGGATCTGGCCGGCGCGCAGGCGTGGGTACTCCTCCGGCACCGGCTCCTTGACCTTGAGAACGAGCTCCGCGCGGCGCCAGACGTCCTCCACGCCGGTGAGCTCGGCGCCGACGTTCTTGTACTCGTCGTCGCGGATGCCGCTGCCGAGCCCGGCGCCCTTCTCGACGAGCACCGCGTGGCCGGCCTCGCGGAGGGCATGGCCCCCGGCGGGCGTGAGGGCGACGCGCTGCTCGCCCGGCTTGATCTCGCGCGGGACGCCGACGATCATCCGCGCAGCAGCGTCTCGGCCGCCTCCATCAGCGTCTCGGAGAGCGTCGGGTGCGTGTGGATGGTGAGCGCGAGGTCCTCGGCGAGCAGCGCGGCTTCGACGGCCAGCGCCGCCTCGGCGATGAGCTCGCCGGCGCCGGCGCCCGCGATGCCCGCGCCGAGCAGGCGCCCGGACTCGGGATCGACGATCAGCTTCGTCACGCCGTCGCTGCGGCCGAGCGTCGCCGCGCGGCCCGACGCCGCCCACTGGAACTTCGCCACGCGCACCGCACGTCCCTCCGTCGCCGCCTGCGTCTCGGTGAGGCCGCACCAGGCGATCTCCGGATCGGTGAAGACGACGGCGGGCACGACGGCGTTGTCGAATGCCGCCGGGCGTCCGGCGATCGCCTCGGCCGCGACCTTGCCCTGGCGCATGGCGCGGTGGGCCAGCATCGGCTCGCCGGTGGCGTCGCCGACGGCGAAGATCCGCGGCTCGGCCGTCGCACAGCGGGCGTCGATCTCGACGAAGCCGCGGGCGTCCTTTTTCACGCGCGTCGTCTCGAGCCCGACGCCCTCGGTGAGCGGCCGGCGGCCGACGGCGACCAGCACGCGATCGAACGTCGCCGCGGCACCGCCGATCGTCGCCTCCACGCCGCCGGACGTCTCGCGCAGCGTCTCCAGGCGCGCGTTGAGGCGCACCGCGGCGAACTGCTTTTCGACCCGTCGCGCCACCCACTGCACGAGGTCGCGGTCGGCGCCGGGCAGCAGGCCGTCGGTCATCTCCACGAGCGTGACCGCGCTGCCGAGCGCCGCGTAGACCTGGCCCAGCTCGAGGCCGATGTAGCCGCCGCCCACGACGAGCAGGCGCTCGGGAATCTCGGGGACCTCCAGCGCGGCGGTGGAGTCCATCACGCGATCCGAGGCCTCGACGCCGCGCAGGCGCGCCGGCCCTGAGCCGGTGGCGACGATCGCGTGCCGGAACTTCAGCGCCTGCGGCTCGTCGCCCTCCACGCGCACCGTGCGCGCGTCCTCGAAGACGCCGCGGCCGCCGATGACCTCGACGCCCTTGGCCTTCGCCACGCTCGCCAGCCCGCGCGCGAGCTTCCCGATCACGCGCTCCGACTTCCACTTGCGCAGCGGATCGAGCGAGACGCGCGCGGGGCCGAAGTCCACGCCGAACTCCTTGGCGCGCTCGGCCTCGCCGAGCACGGCGGCCACGTGCAGCAGCGCCTTGGACGGGATGCAGCCCTCGAAGAGGCAGGCGCCGCCGAGCCGCTTGCCCGCGTCCACGACGACCGTCTCCAGTCCGAGCTCGGCGCAGCGGAACGCCGCGGAATAGCCGCCGGGGCCGCCGCCCACGACGACGACGTCCACCTCGCGGACCAGGTCCCCCATCACCATCGCGCTACCAGTCGGCCAGCAGGCGCTCGGGGCGCTCGAGGCGGCGGACGATCGCGGAGGCGAAGCGCGCGCCGTCGGCGCCGTCGGCCACGCGGTGGTCGAAGGTCAGCGACAGCGGCAGGAGCAGGCGCGGCTCGATCCGGCCCTCGCGCACCACGGGCTCCTGGCGGGCGCGGGCCACGCCGAGGATCGCGACCTCCGGATAGTTGATGATCGGGATGGCGCCGGTGCCGCCGAGGGCGCCGATGTTGGTGATCGTGAAGCTGCCGCCGCGCAGGTCGTCGAGCGTTGCCTTGCCGTCGCGGACGCGCTGGGCCAGCGCGCCCAGCTCGCGCGCCACGTCGAGCACCGGCTTGCGGTCGACGTCGCGCAGCACGGGCACGATCAGGCCGCGCTCGGTGGCGACGGCCACGCCGAGGTGGACGTAGCGCTTGACGATCAGCTGGCCGGCGGCGGCGTCCAGGCTCGCGTTGAACGTCGGGTGCTCGCCGAGCGCGAGCGCGGCCGCCTTCAGGAGAAAGGCCGTGAGCGTCAGCGTCACGCCGCGCGCCTTCGCCGTCTCGAGATTGCGCTGGATGATGGCGTCGAGCTCCGTGATGTCCGCACGGTCGAAGTGGGTGACGTGCGGAATCACCGTTGCCGAGAGCGTCATGCGCTCGGCGATGGTGCGGCGCAGGTGCGACAGTGGCTGGCGCTCGACGGCGCCCCACTGCTCGAAGTTCGGCAGCGGCGGCTCGGTGACGTGCGTCGCGAGCGGCTTTCCCGGGGCGGCCGGCGCCACCGGCTCGGCGCGCGTCGCGCGCGGTGGCGCGGTCGTTGGCGCCCTGACGACGCGGCCCGACGCCGCGAGCACGTCGTCGTCGGTGACGCGGCCGCCGGGGCCGGTGGCGCGGACCGCCTGGAGGTCGACGCCCAGCTCGCGCGCGCGCCGCCGCGTGGCGGGCGTGGCCGGCACCGGGCCGGGCCTGGCGGGCGAGGTCGCCGCGGGCGCTGCCTGGTGCGCGCGCCCGTCTTGTACGGTGGTGCGCGGCTCGGGCGCGAGCGTGCGCGTGGGGTCGAGCGTGTCGGCCGCCTGCTTGCCGCTCGGCGTGGCTGTCCCCGTCTGCGCCCCGGCGTCGGCGAAGGTGACGAGGACCTGCCCGACTTTCACGGTCTGATTCGGCTCGACGTGGATCTTCTCGACGCGGCCGCTCATGGGCGACGGGATCTCGACCGTCGCCTTGTCCGTCTCCACCTCGAGCAGCGGCGCGTCCTCGGCGATGACCTCGCCTTCGCGGACGAGCACCTTCACGATCTCGGCCTCGGTCAGACCCTCGCCGAGGTCGGGCAACCTGAAGTCACGCGCCATGGGCACCTTCACGGAGCCAGAGGAGCGCCACGGGTTTCCCGGGGCGCTCCGAACGTTGGGGGTATGGGGGCCATTCCGGGGCCCCCACTGGGCTGGCGCAGTCTAGAGGAGCGGCACGGCTTCGCCGGGACGCTCCGAACGCTGGGGGGTATGGGGGCCATTCCGGGGCCCCCATTTAGTAGGCGAGCGTGTCGCGGGCGGCGGCGACCACGCGCGCGACGTCGGGGACGTTGGCCCGCTCGCGCGCGAAGCCGGGGAACGGCACGTCGTGGGCGGTGACGCGCGCGATCGGCGCCTCCAGCGACAGGAACGCGCCGTCCATGATCGACGCGGCGATCTCCGCGCCGGGACCGAACGAGCGCGGCGCCTCGTGCACGATCACCACGCGGCCCGTCTTGCTCACCGAGCGCACGATCGTCTCGCGGTCGAGCGGCGCCACCGTGAGCAGATCGATCACGTCGCTGCCGACGCCGTCCTCCTGCTCGAGGATCTCGGCCGCCTCGCGCGCGACGCGGAGCATCCCGCCCCACGCCACCAGCGTGAGGTCATCACCCTCGCTGACCACCCGGGCGCGGCCGATCTCCATCGTCTCCGCCTCGTCGGGCACGTCTTCCTTGTGCGCGTGGTAGAGCGCCTTGTGCTCGAAGAACACGACGGGGTCGGGGTCGCGGATGGCCGCCGCCAGCAGGGCGCGGGCGTTGCGGGGACCCGACGGGATCACCATCTTGAGCCCGGGGATGTGCGCGTAGAACTGCTCCTCCGACTCGCTGTGGTGCTCCAGCGCGCGCACGCCGCCCCCGTAGGGCATGCGGATGACCATCGGCACGTGGAAGCGGCCCTGGGAGCGGTTGCGGTAGCGCGCGGCGTGGTTCTCGATCTGGTGGAAGCACTGGAAGGCGAAGCCGGAGAACTGGATCTCGCACACGGGCTTGAGCCCGTAGAGGGCCATCCCGATCGACGCGCCGATGATGCCGGCCTCGGCCAGCGGGCTGTCGATCACGCGCTTGCTGCCGTAGGCGCGGTGCAGGTCCTCGGTGACCCGGAAGACGCCGCCGTCGACGCCGACGTCCTCGCCGATCACCAGCACGTCCGGGTCGCGCTCCATCTCCTGCATCAGCGCCAGGTTCAGCGCCTTGACCATGTTGAGCTTGGCCATCAGCGCTTGCCGCTCCGCTGGCCGCGCATGGGCGGCGACGGCTCGTGCTTCTCGCGGCGGCCCGGCTCACCGCTGCGCAGCCCCTCGGCCAGCGCCTCGCGCTGCGCCTTCAGCTCGGGCGGCAGCTCGGCGTAGACGTGATCGAACATCACGAGCGGGTCGGCGGGCGCGGTCGCCTCGAAGCGGGCGATGGCGGCGGCGATCTCCTCGTCCACCTGCGCCTCCAGGCCGTCGTCGAGCAGGCGCTTCTTCTTCATGTACGCGGCGAAACGCGTGAGGGGGTCCTTGCGCTCCCACTCCGCGACCTCCTCGGCCGTGCGGTACTTGGTCGGGTCGTCGGCCGTGGTGTGAACCCCGAGGCGATAGGTCACGCACTCGATGAGGGTGGGGCCGTCGCCGGCGCGCGCGCGCTCGACGGCCTCGCGGCTGGCCGCGTAGACGGCGAGCACGTCGTTGCCGTCCACCTGGATGCCGGGCAGGCCGTAGGCCAGCGCCTTCTGCGCGATGGTCTTGGAGTTCGTCTGCTTCTTGAGCGGGACGGAGATCGCCCACTGGTTGTTCTGGCAGACGAAGACGACGGGCACGTGCCAGACGCCGGCGAAGTTGAGCGCCTCGTGGAAGTCGCCCTCCGACGTCGCGCCGTCGCCGAAGTACGCCATCACCACGACGTCGTCCTGCCGGTACTGGGCGGCGTAGGCGAGGCCGACGGCGTGCGGCAGCTGGGTGGAGACGGGGATGGTGATCGGCAGGTCGCGCTGGTCGGGCGAGGGCTGGCCACCCTCCAGGTGGCCCGCGAAGAACAGCAGCAGCTTCTCGATCGGCCAGCCGCGCCAGATCATCGCCGCCGTCTCGCGGAAGGAGGGCACCATCCAGTCGGTGGGCCGGAGGACGGCGACGCTGGCGAGCTGCGAGGCCTCCTGGCCCTTGATGGGCGCGAAGGTGCCGATGCGACCCTGACGCTGCAGCCGCACCATGCGCTCGTCGAGGCGGCGGGCCAGGAGCATCGCGCGGTAGAGACGCTTGAGCTCGGCGGGCGGCAGCCCGGGGTCGAGCGCGCTGTCGAGATTGCCTTCGGCATCGAGGACGGACAGATACTCGACCGTGAACCGGGGCTCCAGCGGGGTTCTCGGCATTCAGGCCCTCCGCGCTGGCCTCATTGTACCTTGGG
>Ga0137415_10001466_pt1 | contig 23369 bp, 21 predicted proteins | sample CZODoug3_1_1_16f_FD_183082 | JGI IMG/M metagenome (GOLD analysis project Ga0137415, IMG submission 183082) | Vadose zone soil fungal communities from Angelo Coast Range Reserve, California, USA - CZODoug3_1_1_16fungal (Hybrid Assembly) | ecosystem: Environmental > Terrestrial > Soil > Vadose...
GCTGACGACGTTCGGTGCGTCCGCCGGTCGAGGGCGAGGTATGGCGGCCGGCGACGGGGCGTTGCGCGGGGCCGGGGCGGGTGCGTTCAGCCGGGTGAGCTCGCGGTCGAGCAGGGCGCGCAGCTCGGTGAGACGGTGCGTGGCCTCGGTGCTGAGCGCGGCGGCATCGTGGCGGGCCTGTTCGGTGGCGCGGGCGGCCTCGGTGCGGGCTTCGGCGAGCAGTTGGTCTGCCCGGGTGCGGCTCGCGGCGTTGTGCTGCTCGGCCTCGGCCGAGGCGGCGGCACGCAGGCGAGCCGCCTCCTCGGTGGCCGCCGCGATCACCCCCTCCGCCTGGGTCGTGGCGTCGGTGGTGATCTTCTGAGCCTGTTCGGACGCCTGGGTCAGGGCGTCCCGTAGCCGTATCCGGTCGACGTTCAGCTGGGCGCGCTCGGCCTCCAGTCGCGACTGGAGCTGCGCGGCGCGCCGCTGTTCGACCTCGGCCTGTGCCACGGCGGCGCGGACGTCCTCCGTCGCCCGTTCGCGCAGCTCGGCGGCCTCCTGCAGGGCGAGCTCGAGCATCGTGCCCAGCCGCCCGCTGAGGGTCTCGGGGGACTGTGGCGCCGCGGCCAGCCGCCTGAGCTGGTTCCGTAGCTGCCCGATCTCGACGCGTGCCGACTCGCTCCAGTGCGCCAGCTGGTCGCGCTGACCCACGAGGGCGTCCCGATCGGCGGCGAGGATGCGGATCTGGGTGTCCAGATGTCGCAGGTACTCGTCGACCTGGCCGGGGTGGTAGCCCCGCCGGCTCACCGAGAACTCCCCGCGCGGAGCGGCTGAAGGCGCAGCCTCGGATGACATGCCACCACGGTAACCGCGCCCGGCCGCCTCGCGCCCCGTCAGTTTTCGCGGTAGTCGCGGTGAGACTGGCGAACCGTGACGGTCCTGGGCAAGCGGGGTCAGTCGGCCAGCGGGGTCGTCCACGCGTTGTAGCCGTAGACCCAGTCGACGTCGGTGGGTTCCTTCAGCCAGGTGTTCGTGCGTGAGCTGAGCTGGACTCGGGAGGTGCGCTGTTTGCGAGTGGCCTCGAAGCGGCGGAAGGCGTCGGCGATACCCGCTCGGTCGTCCGCACCGTCGACCAGGCGGGCGAGCACGACCGCGTCCTCGAGTGCCATGGCGGCGCCCTGTGCCATGTAGGGGGTCATCGGATGGCAGGAGTCGCCGAGAAGGGTCACGGTGCCGACCGACCAGCTGTCCAATGGGTCGCGGTCCACCAGCGCCCACTTGTGCACGTCGGGGCAGGCCTTGAGGGTGTGCTGGACCTGCGGGTGGAATCCCTCGAACGCGGCGCGCAACGTGTCCATGTCGCCCTTGGCGGACCACGACTCCACCGTGAACTCGGGCTCGGGCTGGCTGGTGACGAAGTAGACCTCGCCGCGGTCCGGGTTGACGTAGTAGATGACGATGTGGCGGTCCGGGCCCCACCATTTTGTGCACTCGTCGATCTCGTATCCGTCCAGTAGCTGCGCCGGGAACGTGGTCCGGTACGCGATTCGGCCGGTGAAGTTCGCCTCGGACTCGCCGAACAGGAGATCCTTCACCGTCGAGTGGACACCGTCCGCGCCGATCACGGCGTCGGCGACGACGGACGAGCCATCGGCGAACGACAGCCGGACCCCGTGTGCGTTCTCGTCAAGGCCGACCAGGGTGTGGCTGAGCCGGACGTGCTCCGGCGGAACAGTGCTCATCAGGGCGCCGTGCAGGTCGCCGCGGTGGGCGAGCAGGTAGGGGGCCCCGTACCTCGCCTCGGCCGACGGGCCGAATATCTGGTCGAACTTCACCTCGCCGGTCTGCCATTCCTTGTTGTTCCACGAGCGGGGATAGAAGGCCTCCGCGCGCATCCTCGGCTCGAGCCCCAGCCCGCGCAGGACGTGCATCGCGTTGCAGCCGACCTGGATTCCGGCGCCCAGGCGGCTGAACTGTCGGGCCTGTTCGTAGACCGTGACGTCGACCCCGACGCGACGCAGCGCCGCCGCGGCGGTCAGGCCGCCCATGCCGGCGCCGATGATTGCGATGGTGGGTCCCGACGTCATCGGGTGGGTCTCCGAATCGTTGGTGTGCAGATGCCGGATTGCGGTTCCACGTTCACATCAAAAATGAACCGCCGGTCCATGTCAATGCGATCCGCTCGTCCGCCGACGTCGAGACTGAGTTCGGAGCGGGTCGATGCCTGGTCCAGGTCGAGCCACCTAAACTGAAAAAATGAACCAGGGGTCCAGGTACGAGACCGAGAAGCCCGCCGGGGGTCAGGGAGTTCAGGTCGAGCGGGCGCTCGACGTGCTGGAGTGGCTGGCGGCCGCGGCCGGTGAGGCACGAGGGCTCTCGGAGATCGCCATCGGGCTGGGGCAGCCGAAGGCGACCGTGCACCGGCTGCTGGCGGTGCTGCGCAAGCGCGGGTACGTGACCCAGGACGCGCAGTCGGGATACCTGCTGGGCATCAAGTGTTTCGAGCTGGGCAACTACTGGGCGCAGAGTTTCGACCTGCGCACCTTCGCCCGCCCCTATCTTGAGCAGCTCAACGACGAGCTGGGTGAGACGGTCCAGCTGGCGATCTACGACCAGGGCGATGTGGTCTACGTCGACAAGCTCCAGTCCACGCAGCTGGTGATCGCACGACCGGAGATCGGCAACCGGGCACCGGCGACGGTCGTCGCCACCGGCCGAGCGCTGCTGGCGTTCCAGCCGGTGGCCGATATCCGCTCGCTGCTGAGCAGGCCGCTGCCGGCCTACACGGAGAACACGCCGACCACGCCCGAGGAGATCACCGAGCTGCTGGCGCAGGTCCGCCGGGACGGGTTCGCGGTGAACCGGGAGACCTATCGCAAGGGGATCTGTGGCCTGGCGGCCCCGATCCGCGACAGCACCGGTGTGGTGATCGCCAGCGTCGGCATCCTGGTGCCCGCGCACCGCTTCGTCGACGAACAGTTCGAAGTCCATCGGGATGCGACGATCCGAACCGCGCTGGCGATCAGCAGTGCTCTCGGCGGGCCGATCCAGTTGATCACGACAGCCCGTTAGGCAGATCTGCGCCGATCAGCGGTGCCCCAGCATCCGAGTGGCGCGTGACTCGTTCACCTAACAACGGTTGGTTATCGGTGCCGTGACGCAGGTGAAGGGGGCGGGCATGACTCGTGGTCGTCGGTCGGGACGCGCGGTCCTGGCCATCGGCGTGGTGCTGGTGATCTTCGTCCAGGTCTTCTCGGCAATGTCGGCCGACACCCACGCGGTTGCCTGGGCGGACTCCGAGGTCCCGGACTGCCGACCTGTCGAAGTGCCCGTCGCGCTCACCGAGGGAGGCGGGCAGGACGCCCACCTCGCAGGGCAGGTGTGCTACCCGACGACCAAGAATGGCGTCCTCGAGGGCGCGGTTCAGGTGCTCGTGTCCGGCACCGCGTACGGGCGGTCGTACTGGGACTTCCCCTATCAGCCCGACACGTACTCCTATGTGCGCGCCGCCACTCGCGCCGGCTTCACGACGTTCAACTTCGACCGGATCGGCATTGGTAGGAGTACCCGCCCGCTCAACACTCAGGTGACGATTCCGTCCAACGCGTTCACGATCCACCAGGCCATCTCGCAACTGCGGTCCGGGAGGGTCGACGGTGCCCGATACGACAAGGTGGTGATCGTCGGCCATTCGCTCGGCTCGCTGATCGCCTTGTACGAGGCCGCCACTTACCATGACGTCGACGCCGTCATAGCGTCCGGCATCCTGCACACGTTCGATCCGCTCGGAGTCACGAAATTCGTCGCGACTCTCTATCCAGCCGCTCTCGACCCGCGGTTTCGTGGCAGCACCATCGACCCTGGTTATCTGACCACTCTGCCCGGCACACGTGGCAAGTCGTTCTACTACCTGCCCAACACGGATCCCGCCGTGGTCGACGCCGACGAGGCGCTCAAGGAAACGGCCACCGCTCTCGAGGCGGGCGGCGTGTTCGAACAGGAGCTCCCCGGCGTCCTGCGGCCGGTGAGCCAGCCTGCCTGCGCACTCGCCCCGCCGGCATTGTGCGGCGGAGTGGCGTCGTCCGTTGTCTACGGAAGCACGCGCAAGATCACGGTGCCAGTCCTCGACGTGGTTGGCCAGTACGACCCGCTGCTGTGCGGGGGGCCGAACGACAGGAACAGGTGCAGCAATGTAGCCGCGGTCCGTCAGGACGAGAGCGCCTATTACACGGGCCTCGCGCGGCGTTGCCTGACCATGGCGGAACTGCCCGACTCCGGTCACAACGTCAATCTCGGGCGCAACGCGCAGACCTGGTACTCCCTCGCCAACGCGTGGTCGCGGTTCACGCTCGAGCAGAGTGGGGACGATGCCCGCTGCTGGTCGGCGGACGGTCTGGACGACGGAATGCGCTTCCCCTAGGGCGTGTCTGTACTCAAGGTGATGTCGATCCCTCCATCACGACGGGGCTCGGCGCGTACCGGCGGCGTAGCTCGGGGCGGTTCACCTTGCCGGTCACGTTCCGCGCTAGCTCGTCGACCAGTACGAGATGCTTGGGCAGCTTGTAGCGGGCGAGGCGGTCCCCGGCGAAAGCGTGCAGCTCCTCGAGGGTTAGCTCGGCGTCCGGGCGAAGTACAACGACCACCGTCCCGACCTCGCCCCACTTCGCATCGGGCAGGCCGACGACCGCGATGTCGGCCACGGCCGGATGCAGCGACAGGATGTTCTCGACCTCCGCGGGGTAGACGTTCTCGCCGCCCGACTTGTACATCTCCTTGGTGCGGCCCGCGAGGTAGTAGAAGCCGTCGGCGTCCCGACTGGCCGCATCCCCCGTGCGCAACCAGTCCCCGCTGAAGTAGTCCTCGCGAGGCTTGCCCCAATACCCGACGGTGATGCTGGGACCCCGCAGCCAGATCTCGCCGATCTCGCCGACCGGTACGTCGACCCCGTCCGCCCCCACGAGCCGGAGGTCGGTGTGGAGGGCCTTGCGTCCCGAGGACCCGAGCTTCGCCTTGCTCAGCAACGCCGCCTCGTCGTCGAGGGCCGTCGCCATCGGACCCATCTCGGTGCCGCCGTACTGCGGTTGGAGCGGTACGCCTCGGTCCGCCCAGAGCTGCAACAGCTCCGGTGTGGCGATGGCGCCGGCGATGATGAAGTGCCGGGCTCCGGACAGGTCGGCTTCGGCGAAGCCCGGTTGATCGGCGATGGCCTGGTACATGAGCGGAATGGCGGAGAAGTGCGTCACCGGAAGGGTCTGGTCCGCCATGGCCGCCAGCACGAGATCCGGGGCGAAGCGTGTCATCGTCGTGACCGTGCCCCCGAAGTAGAGGATCGGGTTCGCCATGACGTTGAGGCCGCCGGCGTGGAACAGGGGCATCGGGTTCAGGTGGTGGCATCCCGGCTGGGAGTAGCCGGTGGTGTGGGCGGTGTTCAGCGCCTGCCACAGCAGCGTTCCGTGACTGCCGAGCGCGCCCTTGGGTCGCCCCGTCGTGCCCGAGGTGTACAGGACGTGGACGAGGTCGTCCAACTGTCGGTCGAGGGTGGGCGGGACGTAGCCGGCGGTGGCGAGGCCCGCCCAGTCGCCGTCTCCGGCGCTGCCCCAGGCGAGCCGGGTAGCGATGGACGCCCGCTCGGCGACTTCCGCCGCGGTGGCGGCCCAGGCGCTGTCGTGCAGCATCACCCGAGGGGTGGAGTCGAGACAGATCTCCGTGATCTCGTGCGTGGTCAGCCGCCAGTTCAGCGGGACGAAGAGCGCGTTCAGTCGCATGACGGCGAACTGGGCCTCGAACACCCGAGGGTCGTTTTCGGCGATGAGCGCAACCCGGTCGCCCTTCGTCACACCGAGGCCGCTGAGCAGCGAGGCAAGCCTGCCGACCCGGTCGTCGAGCTCGGCCCAGGTGATCGACCGTCCGTCCTCTGCGCAGCGCAAGGCCGGGCTGTCCGGACGGTGGAGGGCGTGGTGGGCGACCCAGTCGTGCGCGGTGAAACCCATCGAAGTCCTCCGATCCCTGTTCAGCCGCATTACCAAACAGTGTTAGGAAATTAGCGCCGGATCGAGGCCAGTTCAAGGCCTTGATCGGCAAACGTCGCGCTCGTTGTGCGATGGCCGGCGCGATCCGTGCAGGTCAGCTACGCGTTATGTGGAAGGAGCGACTTGCCGGTGTGCGGTGTCGGTTACCGGTCTGGCGCATTGTGGTACTCGTCGTCGGTGGTGTGTTCGCCCCAGTAGGCGTCGATGCCGGCGTCGTCGATCTCGTGGATTGCCAGGTGGGTCATGAAGGTGCCGGGGGCGGCGCCGTGCCAGTGCCACTCCCCGGGCAGGGTGACGATCGTGTCGCCCGCGCGCACCTCCTCGACCGGGCAGCCGCGTTGCTGCACGCGGCCGCGGCCTTCGAGGATGTGCAGGATCTGGCCGCGTGGGTGTTGGTGCCACGCGGTGCGAGCACCGGGGGCGAAGTGCACGCTGGACGCCCGGACCCGGGACGGTGGGTCCGCGATAGCGATCGGGTCGATCCAGACGGTGCCGGTGAAGCGGTCGGCGGGCCCGGGTTGGCTGTCCAGCCGGGTTCGGATGACGTGCATTTTCGGACCTCTCCGGGACGTCGGCTGCCTTGGCGCGTGTGGTCAGGCCGGCGGGTGGGCACCGGTACGGCCGGGTTGCCGCCGACTCGAGGTGCCGACGCGGCCTTTGATCGAGATAGCCACGATGCCGACGGCGATCGGGACGAGCAGTGCGAGGAACACCGCGTGGTATCCGAGGCCGATCGAGATGAGCACGGTACCGACGGCCGCGCCGGCGATGGCGCCGAGGCGGGCGATGCCGGTGGCCCAGCTAGTGCCGGTGGCGCGTATCGCGGTGGGGTAGAAGACGGCGGCCAGGACCGGGAAGGCCACGGCGAGCGAGTTGGTGAACATGCCCAGTCCGAAGATCAGCGCGCCGAGGACGAGCACCGACCGGGGCGCGGCCGCGATGGTGATGACCATGGCTCCGGCACAAATCGTGCTGACCAGGACGGTGCGGTGCATGCCGAACCGGTCCATCGCGTAGCCGATGGCAATGTTGCCGATCGTGCCGCCGAACTGGAGCAGGAAGCCGATCGTGGCGACCTCGGTGGGGGTGAAGCCCACATCGCTCATCAGGATGGGCAACCAGCTGTTCATCAGATAGACGGTGAAGAACGCGGCCAGGAAGCCGATCCAGATGGTCGTGGTGCCCAGGCGGTAGCGCTGGGTGAGCAGGGCGCGGATCGGGGCTCCCGGCCCGGCCCGGTCCTCGGTGACGGCGAACCGGACCGGGCTCGCCGCACCGTCCACACAGGCAGGTTCGATCTGGTTCATCAGGTCGGCGAGCTTGCTGTCCTGCCCGCCGCGGCGGGCCAGGAACTTCGGCGACTCCGGCAGCGCGAGGAACACGACAGCCGCGCAGCCGAGCGGCAGCACGCCGCCGGCGATCAGGGCAGCGCGCCAGCCGGCCGAGGCGATCAGGAAAGTGGTCAGGTAGCCGCCGAATGCGGCGCCGAGGGTGAAGCCGCAGTACATGAAGGTCATCATCACGCCGCGCCGCGCCTTGGGGGCGTACTCGGCGACCATGGTCGCGGCGGTCGGCATCGAGGCGCCCAGCCCGAGGCCGGTGAGCAGCCGCAGCGCGGAGAGCCACCCCACCCCGGTGGCGAGCGCGGACCCCAGGCTGAGCAGGCCATAGCAGACCAGCGACAGCACGATCACCCGGCGGCGACCGACCCGGTCGGCGAGCGGGCCGGCGATCAGCGAGCCGACCGCCAGGCCGACGAGTCCGCTGGTCAGGACCGGGCCTAGCGCTGATCTCGGAATATGCCAATCGGCGATGAGCGCCGGGCCCAGATAGCCGGCCATGGTGATGTCGATGCCGTCCAGGATCAGCACGCCGAAACACAGCAAGAGCACTCGGCGTTGGAGCCGGCCGACCCGGTTGCGGTCGATGATGCCCTCGACGTCGAGCACGGCGGATGCGGACATCGTCGCCCTCCTTTGGGCTCCGCCACAGTCGTGGCACAGCTGTGGCACCGCGAGAGCGCGGTGTGACGGCATGGTCAGGCGGACGCGCCCATCGCCACGGCGGGCACGATGTGCTGCTCGATCGCCCCGAACACGTTCCGCCCGGCCCGGTCGACGGCGTCGATCCGTACGACGTCGCCGAACCGCAGCCACGGCGTGCGCGGCGCACCGTGCTCGTGCTCCTCGGCAATGCGGGCTTCGGCGATGCAGCCGTACCCGGTGGCCTCGGCATCGTTGGAGATGGCGCCGGCGCCGATGATGGTGCCTGCGCTGAGCCGGCGGGTCCGCGCGGCATGGGCGATCAGCTGGGGGTAGGTGAAGAACATGTCTTTGGCGGCGTCCGCGTCGCCCAACAAGACGCCGTTGACGCTCGAGCGCACCCGCAGGTGGAACCGCTCTCCGTCCCAGGCGGAGCCAAGATCTGACGGCGGCACTGCGACCGGTGAGAACGAGCTGGTCGGCTTCGCCTGGAGGAAACCGAAACCCTTGGGGAGTTCGGTCTTGGTGAGCGTGCGGAGCGTGTAGTCGTTGAGCAGCATGACAAGCTTGATGTGGGCGGCAGCGGCAGCGACCCCGGTCGCCATCGGGACGTCGTCGACGACCACCGCGATTTCGGGTTCGTAGTCGATTCCGTGGTCTTCGTCGGGTAGCGCCATCGGCTCGAGCGGCCCTACGAACGCGTCCGACAAGCCCTGGTACATGATCGGCTCGGTGTGATAGTTCGGCGGCATCGCGGCGCCGCGCGCCTTTCTGGCCTTCTCCATGTGATGCAGGTAGACCGATCCGTCCAGGAACTGGTGGCTGCGCGGGAGCGGGCTGGCCAGCGCGGTCAGGTCGAGCGGTTGCACGCCAGGGAGATCGCCGCCCGCGAGGCTGGCCGCGGTCCGCCGCAGCAGGGGTTCGGCGCGTTCCCAGTCCTCGAGTGCCTCGAGCAGTGTCCGCGCTATGTGCGGGACCGGCACGGCGATGCGCAGGCGATCGTCCACGACGACGAGGGCGCCGTCTCGGCCGCCTTCGCGCAGGCTGGCGAGTTTCACCGCAACCTCCCGGTGCTTGGGTGCGTCGACCTGACTGTCGTTGTCCGCACGCCCAGGATCAACCTCCATGTCCGATAATCAGACACCGAAACAGCAGGTCACTTGAATAGCTGAGTAGCGCTGTCCAATATATGGACATGAGTTCGGACAAGACGGGCTCGCTGCGCCGAGCGATGACGATCATGCGGGTGCTGGCGAATGTTGATGGACGCGGAGCGGGGCTCACCGACATCGCGCGCCAAGCCCATCTGCCCCACCCCACCGCGCACCGGGTGCTTGCCCAGATGGTCGAGGAGGGGATGATCCGCCGGATCGAGAACGACCGTCGGTACGTGCTCGGCCCACTGACCTTCGAGCTGGGGCTCGCGGCCACGCAGCAGTTCGAGGTGCGGCACGTGTACCGCCCGGTCGTGTCCCAGCTGGCCCGGGAGAGCGGCGATACCGCCTATCTGATCGTGCGCAGCGGGACGGAGGCCGTCTGCGTCGATCGCTGCCAGGGCTCGTCGCCGATCCGGGTCATCACCCTGAGGATCGGCAGTCGCCGCCCACTCGGGGTGGGGGCCGGCGGGCTGGCGATCATCGCGGCCCTGCCCGATGACGAGCTCGACGAGGTCATTCGTGCCATCGCGCCGGATCTGGACGCGAACTGGGCAACCTCCGAATCGGAGCTGCGCCAGCTGATCGAGCAGATCCGCCGGGACGGGTACACGCTCATTCACAACCGGATCTTCCAGGGCGTGAGCGCACTGGGCCAGCCGATTCGGGACTCCCGAGGGCGCCCCGTCGCGGCGGTGAGCGTGGCGACCGTCAACCAGAGGCTGCCGCCGTCACGGGTGCGTGAGCTGAACGACTACCTCCGGAAGGCGGTCCGCGCCGCGGAGAGCACGATCGCCGGCGCGCTCTACTACCCTGACCCTGGCGACCTGGCTTGAGCTGACCTGGGCCTGGCCCCGCGGCGCCGGTACTACGCGGGGTCGGGGCCGGCGAGGAAGCGCTCGATGATCGACACCAGGGCGAGCGGGGCCTCGTCCATGGCGTAGTGCCCGGCGTCGTGCAGCACGCACACCTCGGCGTGGGTGAACCACTGGGCCCAGGTCTGCCGCATCACCTCGGCGCTGAGGTCGGGATCGTGGCCGCCGACGATGGCCAACGCCGGCGCCGGGCTGCCGACGACCCGTTCGTGCAGGTCCTCGGCCGACCAGCTGGGCAGGTATGCGGCGAACGCGTCGCGCCCGCTCTGGTCGAGGGAGCGCTGGACCATCGCGTCGAGCCACCGTCCCGGCAGCTGGCCGCCGGTCGAACGGTCGAGGATCGCGCGCCGCACGGCCGGATCGTCGGCGGCCCGTGCGAAATGCTCCGCGGTGGCAAGGTCGAACCCGGTGCCGGAGGCCGGCACCGGCGAGATTCCGACGAGCCGGCGGACCCGGCCCGGGGCCAGGGCGGTGACCAGCTGGGCCGCCTTGCCGCCCATCGAGTGGCCGACGACGCAGAAGCGGTCCCAGCCGAGGTGGTCGGCCAGCGCGACGGTGTCGCCGGCGACCTCCGCCATGCTGTACTCGCCGGCGATCTCCTTCGCCGCGCCGTATCCGCGCAGATCGGGGATCGCGTAGCTGAAGGTGTCGCCGTCCAGGTAGGGCAGTACCGCCTGGAACGCGCGCCGGTCGGCGAACCAGCCGTGCAGCATCACGACACGGACCGGACCGGAGCCGTGCAGCTCATGGGGGAGAACTACCGGTGACATCGCTCGGGTTCCTTCCGTCGGGCGCCGCTCGGAGCATCGGCGACAACAACCGCGTGGACAAGGCCACTATCCGGTGGGCGGACACGGGCTGCCGCTGGTCCGTGCTCGACCAACCGGTACTCAGGGCGTCGGCACCGGCATCGTCCCCGCCGGCAGTGGTGATTCGAGCACCATGCGCAGGAACGCCCGCGACGCCGCACTGCTCCAGCGGGTGTGCCGCCGGCACGGTGTATCGCTGGCGGCAGCCGCGCCGCTCGCGCATCCACGGGTGTGTTCGGTTCTGCTCGGTCTCCGTTCGATAGCGGAGCTCGAGACGAACCTCAGGCTGCTCGAGGTCGACATTCCGCCGGCACTGTGGCGCGATCTCGTCGCGGAAGGTCTGCTCCGCGACGATGTGCCGGTACCCGAATAGCGGACGGGGGTCCCTTGCACGCGAGACCAGCCGAGCGGAAGGAACCCGGATGACCTCGAAGTCCGGTCGCATCGATGCGCACCATCATTTCTGGGACCCCGCGCGTTACGTGTACCCCTGGATGGCCGGCGACGCGATGGACCCGGTCCGTCGCCCGTTCGGCCCCGCCGAGCTGGCCGCCGAGCTGGGCCCGGCGGGCATCTCCGGGACCGTGCTCGTGCAGACCGTCTCCGATACCGCCGAGACGCGGGAGTTCCTCGACATCGCCGCCCGCACCGACTTCGTCCTGGGGGTGGTCGGGTGGGTCGACCTGACCTCGCCCGCCGTCGGCGACGACCTTGATGTGCTGCTCGGTGGCCCTGGCGGAAACATGCTGGTCGGCGTGCGGCACCAGGTGCACGACGAGCCGGACCCACAGTGGTTGTGCCGCGATGACGTCCGGCGGGGCCTGGCCGAGGTCCGGTCGCGCGGGCTCACCTACGACCTGCTGGTCCGTGCCCGCGAATTGCCGGCGGCCACGGAGACCGCCGCTGCTCTTCCCGACCTGCGGTTCGTGCTCGACCACATCGCCAAACCTCGGATCGCCGACGGTCATGACGAACCGTGGCACGAGCGTATGCCGGCTCTGGCCGGGCTGCCCAACGTCAGCGTCAAACTGTCGGGCATGGTGACCGAGGCCGACTGGGCACGCTGGACGGCGGCCGACCTACGGCCCTTCGTGCGTCCCGTGGTGGACTGGTTCGGCATCGACCGGGTGATGTCCGGCTCCGACTGGCCGGTCTGCCTGCTTGCCGGCTCCTACGGGTCGGTGGCGGCTGGGTTGCGGGAGGCGATCGGCGCGCTGAGCCCGTCCGAGGAGTCGCGGGTTTACCGGGACAACGCGCGCACCGCGTACCGGCTCCATCCCAGGGCCTGACGAACCGCACGGCACGCATGGTGGAATGCGTCATGCGCCAGGTCAGGGTCGCCGTCCTCGGTGCCGGGTTCGCGGGTCTGGCGTCAGCGACCCACCTCGCCGACGCCGGGCTCGACGTGACCGTGCTCGAAGCGCGCGAGCGGGTCGGCGGCCGGGTGTGGTCGCAGCGCCTCGAGACGCCGCTCGGCCCGTCCGTCGTCGAGCGCGGCGCGGAGTTCGTGCTCGACGGCTACGACCACTTCCGCGAGACGGCCGCCGCGCTCGGGCTGGAGCTCGTGGACAGCGGCATGAGCTACTACGTCCGCGAGCTGGCCGAGCACCCGGAGGTCACCACGGGCATGGTCGCCGACGCCGGTGCACGCGCGGCGCGGCTGGCCCACACGATGCCGGCCGGCAGCTCCGTGCTCGACGTGCTCGGGCGGCTCGACGTCGCCCCGATCCTGGTCGAGGCGCTCCGGTCGCGGGTCGAGGTGTCCAGCGCGGCGGACGCCTCGGAGGTGGCCGCCGCCGCGCTCGACCACGTGGCGTCCTTCGAGCCGTTGCCCAGCCACCGGGTCGCCGGCGGCAACCAGCGGCTCGCGGTCGGGTTGGCCGCCCGCCTCGGCGACCGTGTCCGGCTCGGCAGGGTCGCGCGCGCGGTCGTGGCGCGCGAGGGCGGCGCGCTGGTCCGCACCGACGACGACGAGGCCTGGTTCGACCGCGTGATCGTGGCGTTGCCGCTGTCCTTCGTGCGCGACCGCGACCTCGTGCAGCTGCCGACCACCCCGGCCCGGGAGCGCGCGCTGGCCCGCCTCGTCCAGGGCCACGCCGCGAAGCTGCACCTGCCGCTCGCCGCTACGCCCAGCACCAGCGCGGTGCTCTCGGTCCGTGGCCGGTTCTGGAACTGGACCGCCGTCGACGCCACGGGCTCCGTCGCCCCGGTGCTCAACGGGTTCCTCGGATCCGCGGCCGCGCTCGACCGGCTCGACGTGGCCACCTCGGGCGAGCAGTGGTCGCGAGCGGCGCGGAGTCTCCGTGACGACCTCACCTTCGCCGATGCCGCGCCCCTGCTCAGCACCTGGCGCGACGACCCCTGGGCGAGAGGCGCCTACGCATCCTTGTCCCCAGCGGCGGAGCAGGAGCCAGGTTTCGCGCTCCTCGAGGAGCCCGTCGGCGCGGTGCACTTCGCCGGCGAGTACGCCGAACCCGAGTACACCGGGCTCATGGAGGGTGCCCTGCGGTCGGGCCGCCGCGCCGCGGTGCGCGTCCTCGCCGCGCTCAGCTGACGAGGTGGTTCCGGAAGCCGGTCAGCGCGTCTCGTGGGAGACGTCGAACTCGACCGTTCCCCAGCCTTCGAAGGTCGCGGACCAGTGCCCGGCCTGGTCCATCGGGACCGCCCGCAGGCAGCTGCCAGGCAGGATCACCTGACCGGGAGTGAGCTCCACGTCGTAGGCGGCGAGCCGGTTGCAGAGCCAGGCGAGCGCGGCGAGGGGATTGCCGAGGATGTTCCCGGTGTTCCCCGCGATCACTTCGCGTCCGTTGAAGTGCAGGGCGCCCCGGGTGTCGCGCAGGGTGAGCTCGGTGATCCGTCGGGGGGTTCCGCCGAGGATGACCGCCCCGGTGGAGCCGTTGTCAGCCAGGGTGTCCGGGAGGTCGATCGCCCAGTTCCGGACGCGGGCTGGTCGAGGCCGAAGGCGTCCTGCATGACTTTCGCGATGTTGCCCAGCTTGTAGCCGACCAGGCGGTCGCCGTGGGCTACGGCCTCCTCGACGTTGATCCGCTGTACCTCGAAGGCGGCGTCGGCGTCGAGGTCGGGCCAGGTCGTGGTGGGTGCCGCGATCGGTTCACCGTTCGCACGCGCGGTGCGCAGGGCCCCCGCGATGTCACGGAGTTCGGTCGTCTGCATCGATACGTTCTCTCCTCGTCGGGCCGGCGGTGGAGCTAGTGCGCGGTCAGTGCGGCGGGGGTGGCGAAGCGGTGGCCGGGGTGGTCGTCGCGCAGCCGGACGGCGCCCCGCCCGTAGAGCTTCTCGCGCAGGGTCGAGCCGTCGTACTCGCTCCACATCGCCTCGCGGCGCTGCAGCTCGGGGACAACGAGCTCGATGAAGTCGGCGATGTCCTGGTACCGCACGGCGTGGGCGAGGTTGTAGCCGTCGATGCCGGTCTCGTCCATCCACCGGGTCAGCTCGTCGGCCACGGTGGTCGGGGACCCGACGATGGTGGGGCCGGTGCCGCCGATGCCGAGGAACTCGGCGATGTCGCGGGGGGTCCACTCCTTGTCGGGGTCCATCTTCGAGAACAGGTCGACCATGGTCTGCCCGGCGTTGGTCTTGACGTGCTTCAACGGCAGGTCGGGGTCGAACTGCGACATGTCCAGACCGGTCCAGCCGCTGTAGCGGGCCATCGCCCCGGAGTAGTTCACCAGCTTCCGGTACGACTCGAACTTGGCGTGGGCGGCTTCGTCGGTGGGCGCGCAGACGACGTTGAGCATCTGCAGCACCTTCAGGTTCCCCGGGTCACGTCCGGCCTCGGCGGCGAGGCCGCGCAGTGCCTCGACCTGCCGCTTGAGGGCGGGGATCGAGACGGCGTTGACGAAGACCGCCTCGGCGCTGCTGGCGGCGAGCTGGCGGCCCTTGGTGGAACCGCCGGCCTGGAAGATCACCGGGGTGCGCTGCGGGGAGGGTTCGCACAGCGCGAAGCCGGGCACGTTGAAGTACTTGCCGCGGTGGTTGATGTCGTGCACGCGGCGGGGGTCGACGTAGACGCAGCTGTCCCGGTCGCGGACGACGGCGTCGTCCTGCCAGGACGCCTCCCACAGCTTGTAGCAGACCTCGAGGTACTCGGCGGCCATGTCGTAGCGCTCGTCGTGCGGGGTCTGCTGCCCGACGCCGAGGTTGCGCGCTGCGCTGTCGGAGTAGGAGGTCACCAGGTTCCAGCCCACCCGGCCGTCGGTGAGGTGGTCGAGGGTGCTGAACCTGCGGGCCAGTGCGTAGGGGTGCTCGTAGGACGTCGACCCGGTCAGCCCGAAGCCGAGGTTCTCGGTCACGCTGGCCATCGCGGAGATGACGAGGAAGGGGTCGTTGGCCGGGACCTGGGCGGCGTCGGCGAGCGCCGCGTCGGCACTGCCCTGGTAGATGTCGTGGTAGCCGACGTTGTCGGCGAAGAAGATGCCGTCGAAGCGGGCCTGCTCGAGCAGCTTGGCGTAGTCGGTCCAGTAGCGCAGGTTGTTGTACCTGGCACCCTGGTCCCGCTCGTGACGCCAGAGTCCCGCCGACAGGTGGGCCGGGCCCTGGAAGTCGAAGGCGAACAGTCGCATGCGACGGGACATTGCCGATTCTCCATTCGATTACCGAGTACGTTGTCCAGACCTGGGCCCGGGGGCCGACATCGCTCGTGGGGCGACGGTTGACGACTGCTACGTCGGGTGCGGAGCCGACGTCTCGCTCAGGTTGCGTCCCATCGTCTCGGGAGCCAGGACCTGCGACACCGCGGCGCCGGCGGCGCAGAGGCCGGCGGCGACGAGCATGGTCGGTCCGGCCCCGAGGGTCTGCATCGACCACGGCAGCAGGAAGGTGCCGAGGCCGGCCCCGACCCGGCTGAAGGCGGTTGCGAAGCCTGTACCGAGCCCCCGGACCTCGGTGGGCAAGATCTCGCCCGGGTAGACGCCCGTCAACGCGGTGTACATCGCGTTGAAGAAGGCGAAGACCAGGAAGCAGATCAGTACCGCGACGGCCGGCGCGCCCGCCCACAGGCCGATGACGGCGAGCACGGCGGCGCACACCCACTGCGGCGGGATGGTCAGCTTGCGGCGGCCGACCCGCTCGATCAACAGGACCGAGACCACAACTCCGGCGAGCGCGAGCGCGTTGAGCCCGAGCGCGCCGGCGAGCCCGTCACCCAACCCGTAGTCCGAGAGCACGCTGGCCGCGAAGGTGGAGATCGCGAAGTACGGCGTGACCGCGCAGAACCAGAACACCGAGGTGAAGATCGTGGCCCGCCGGTACTGCGCGGAGAACAGCATTCCGAAGGTGCCCTTGCGGCGGTGCTCGTTGGTGATGTCGAGCAGGTCGGCGGGGTGCTCCAGGTGGGCCTGCGCGATCTGGTCGGCCTCCTCGGCGCGGCCCTTGTGCATCAGCCAGCGCGGCGACTCGGGCAGGCCGAGCCGGGCAAGGAACAAGATCACCGAGGGGACCGTGCTCGTGCCCAGGACGACCCGCCAGTCGACGGCGGCCGCGGTGGTCAGCGCGTAGCCGACGGCGAACGCCACCATGTAGCCGACGTACCAGGCGACCTCGTTCAGGGCCAGCAGCCTGCCGCGCAGCCGGGCGGGGGAGAACTCGGCCAGCAGTGGCCAGCCGACGGAGTAGTCGGCGCCGATCGCGATGCCCATCAGCAGCCGCACGAGGAACAGCTGCCACGCCGACTCGACGAAGAACTGCAGGACCGAACCGACCGTGAACATCGCCAGATCCACGGTGAACAGCGGTTTGCGGCCGAGTTTGTCGGCGAGCCAGCCGCCGAGCGGGCCGCCCACGAAGATGCCGATGAGCGCCGAGGCCGCGATCAGGCCTTCCCAGAACACCGAGACCTGCAGGTCGATGGCGATCGCACCGATCACGGTGCCGATGATCCCGAGGATGTAGCCGTCGATGAACATTCCGCCGGCGATTACGCTGGTCAGCCTGATCAGGAAGCGCCGCTTGTCCACCGGTACGGGCGTGGTCTCTCGGGCAGCTCGGTTCTTGGAGGTCGTCACCGGGTTCACTCCCTTGTGAGCTTTTGCGAGCCGTCCGATGAGATGTCAGCCGCGTCATGCGTTCATTATATGAACGGCACGTCCAAAAAAGTGTGACACTCGGCGAGAAGGGCCGTCAAGGGCCGAGCCGGGGAGGTCCCGCGCTGTTTTCCGCAGTGTGGGAGCGCCGGTGTCACGTCTTGACAGGGCATGAAGGGCGTTCCATCCTTGGATCTGATCGTGGCGTTCGATATATGAACACTTCATGATGTGGTGGTGCAGCGGCGCCTACCCGTCGTGACAGCGAGGAGGGACTATGGCGGACAGCGACAGGGAAGCCGACGTCGTCGTCGTGGGCGCCGGCATCGCCGGGCTGGTCACCGCCCGTGAGCTGTCCCGGGCCGGGCTCGGGGTGGTCGTGCTGGAGGCGAGGGAGCGGCTCGGCGGACGGGTGTGGACCGACCGCAGGCTCGGCCGCGACCTCGAGATGGGCGGCACCTGGCTGCACTGGGTCCAGCCGCACGCGTGGGCCGAGGTCACCCGGTACGGACTCGGCGTGACCCGGGGCCCTCGGCCGGAACGGGCGTACTGGCTCGCGGGGGACCAGGTCCGCACGGGCACACTGGACCAGTTCATGGAGCTGATCGACCCGGGGATGCGCCGGCTGCTCGCCGACACGATGACGCTCATCCCGCGCCCGGACGAGCCCACCGCCGCGCCCGGACTCGCCGAGGTCGACCACCTCAGCGTCCAGGACAAGCTCGACGAGCTGGGGCTGAGCGTGGAGGAGTACCACGCGAACGAGGCCGCGTGGGCCGGGCACTTCAACGCTCCACTCGGCGACGGCGCCTTCACCTCCGCACTGCGGTGGACCGCCGCGACGGCCGGCTCGTGGCACCTGATGCACGAGGCGTCCGCCGTGTTCCGGCTCGTGGAGGGCACGCAGGCCCTGGTGGCGGCGATCGTCGCCGACACGGCGGCTGACCTGCGCACCGGTGCCGAGGTGCGCCGCATCGAGCACGACCGGGACGGCGCCCGCGTGTACCTGGCCGACGGTGAGGTCATCACCGCGCGTCGGGTTGTGCTCACCCTGCCGCAGAACATCCTCGGCGACCTCGACGTCACGCCACCGCTGAACGAGGGCAAGCTCGCGGCGGGCCGGGAGAAGACAGCGTCGCGCGGGGTCAAGTGCTGGATCCGGGTGCGCGGTGCGATCGCCCCGTTCTTCGCCTACTCCACGGCGACATCTCCGCTGGCGGTGGTGCGTACCGAGTACATCGGCGACGAGGACGCGGTCCTGGTGGGGTTCGGTACCGACTCGACGCGCCTCGATCCGAACGACCGTGACGCCGTCCGCCGGGCGCTGGCGGTGTGGCGCGATGACCTCGACGTCCTCGAGGTCACCGGGCACGACTGGATGAGCGACCCGTACTCGCGGGAGACGTGGATGATGCACCGGCCGCGCCAGGTCACCCGGTACCTGGCCGCGCAGCAGGCCGCCGAGGGCGTGCTGCACTTCGCCGGCAGCGACGTCGCGAACCTGTGGGCCGGCTTCATCGACGGCGCCATCGAGTCCGCGCTGCGGGTCGTCCGCGAGGTCACCGGCGAACTGGAGCTCGACCGTCCCCGGTCCGCCGCCACCGTCGGTACCCCGACCTGACACGTTCCCTCGGGCGTCCAGTATCTGAACACGGGAAGCTACAGTTGGTCGGTGGTTTGGCGCACCCGCCGCAACGGGTGCCCACCGATCGACGAGAGGGTCGCATGAGCGGGGCGCCTGAACCGGCGGACATCGCCAACAAGTCGGTGACCAAAGCGGTGCGGCTCCTGCGGGAGCTGGCCGCGCAACCGCGTACCGGGGCGACCGTGACCACGCTGGCGAAGGCGGCGGGCCTCTCCCGTCCCACCGCGTTCCGCCTGCTGCACAGCCTGGAGCGGACCGGGCTCGTGGATCGGATCGACCACAACTACGTCCTCGGCTGGGAGCTGGCCCGGCTCGGCCGGCTCGCGGACCCCCATGTCGGACTGGTGGCGAGGGCGCAGCCCCTCCTGCAGGAGTTGGCGGACAAGTCCAACGAATCGGTGACCCTGTCCGTGCCGAATCCGCACAACGGGCTGGACCTGGTCGCGGAGGCCTTCGGCTCACATCTCGTGGGCATCGTCAGCGGCCTGTCCCAGCACATGGTCGGCCAGCAGTACCCGCTGCACGCCAGTTCCTCCGGCAAGGTCCTGCTCGCCGACCTGCCGCTCGACAAGGTGACCGCCATCCTCCCGGAGCAGCTCGAGGCCTACACCGCGCACACCATCACCGACCGGACCGCGCTGCTCAAAGAACTCGACCAGATCCGCGAACAAGGGTTCGGAGTCATCGACAACGAGCTCGAAGAGGGGCTGATCTCGCTGTCGCGGCCGGTGCGGGACCCATCCGGCTCGATGGTGGCGATCCTGACCCTCAACGGCCCCCGCTACCGCTTCGGCCGCGCCCGCATCCCCGAGGCGCTGCAGCAGATGCAGGACATCGCCGAGCGGCTGATCGACGCGTGCTGGCAGGACGCCGCCGACTGAGGGTCGCGCGCCCACCGAGCTGACGGCTGCCAGCTCAGTCCGGCGCGTTGCCGACGTCGTGACCGGCGTCGGGCGGGGTGCGCGACTGGGCGGCTCGGGACGCGATGGACCGGCCCAGTGGCACGTCCAGGTTCCCGCGGCGGGTGTCGCCTGCGAGATCGTCGACCGCGCAGAACTCGACGAGATGCAACCGGGGATCGCCGATGAGGTGCGGTTCGCGCTCTACACCCCGGGCGACGGCACCGCCGACCATCCGGCGACAACTAGGGCATTCGCCAAGGCTGCCGTGGAGCTGGGTGCCACCGTCCTCGAGCACACCGGCGTGGTCGAGGTTGCGCCCGGCGGGGGCGGCTCGGTCATCCTGCACCTGAGTACCGGCGACCAACTGCGGGCGACCCGAGGCGCGATCATTGCGGCCAACCGGTCGACACCGCGGCTACTCAGCGACTCGGTCGGCATGACCCTGTCACTGTGGGAGAAGGCAACCCAGGTCACCTTCGTGACCGCCCCGCCCGGGTTCGCGCTCAACCACCAGCTCGGACACGGCCGGCGGTCGCTGTCCGTGAAGATGACCGACGAGGGTTGGGTGATGCTCTCCGGTGGCCGGCCCGGTGGTTGGGATCCGGTGGCCGGTGTCGGTACGACCGATCCGGACGTACTGCGCGCCACCCTGGCCGATCTCGCCGCCACCGTGCCCGCCCTGGCTGAGGTGGAGGTCGTCGCCGTCGACAACAGCCGTGCCGACACCAGCACGATCGACCTGATCCCGGTCATCGATGCGGTGCCCGGCCTCGACACAGTGTTCGTCGGTACCGGCTGGAGCGGCCACGGCTTCGCCCTCGCCCCCGCCGTAGCCGAGGCGCTCACCACGTGGGCGCTGGATGGCGAGCGACCGAGCTCGCTCCGCCACTTCGGCTTCGACCGCCTCGGCGTTGCCCGCCAGAACGCATCGGTGGGCCAGCTGGCCAGCCCACCGTGGGTCAACTCAGGCGATCCGCCGAGGCCGCCTCGTCCTGCCAGCGGGCCACGTTCAGGGCGATCCTCCTGAAGGAGAACGCCGCCAACCCATAGAGCAGGGCGGCCAGCAGCAGGGAGATGGCGAGTACGCCCGCGCCGCCCCGGCCGCCGGTGGACACGAGGAAGAGGGATGCCATCGGCAATGCGAGGTTGCCGCCGATCCACCCGGTCCACCAGAGGCCGCACTCAGGGATGCTCCGGCCGGCGGGGTTGCTGGCCTTCACGACATCTGTCACCACGATCATCGGGATCACCAGGTTGCCGATCGGCACGAACCAGCCGCCGACGGCCCACCCGGCGGCCAGCCGGTGCGGGGCGGGGTACAGGGCATCCGCGTTCGCGCGGGCGCGCGACAACCAGACGAGGACGACGACTCCGGCCACCAGGAAGCTGAGCAGGTTGAACACCAGGCCGCCGCCCATCAGCGCCATACCGATCCGGGCGGGGGCCGTGCGCTGGCTCCAGCCGAACGACAGGCTCGAGGCCGACATCGAGAGCGGTCCGAGGACGGCCACCCAGACCAGGACCGACGCCGTACCGGCGAGTCCGCGCAGCGTGGTTGTCCGGGCGGATCCGGTGGTGGGGACTGTCGAGGGGTGCATGGGTGCCTCCAGGTGAATGCTGTCGCCTACGCGGTGTGAGACCGCGTTCCGACAACCGCGGTTGGGGCACTTCCCCGGAGTTGCCCCATCCGGGTGAATGGGAGATCGCGGCCCAACCTTCCGCCATCACCCCTGAGTCGACCATCCTGACCGGACGAGCGACCGGCATGGGTGAACCGTTGACGGAGGCCACGATGTACAGATTCGACTGGGCGAACCGCCGGCCGCGGGCGCGCTGGGCGGTGGCCGGAGTGCTGATGGTCGGCCTGGTGGCCGGCTGCGGAGCGGGCGGCATCGCCGGCTCGAGCTCGGGCGGGCGGGACCCGCGCGATGCCCTGACCGACAGCTCCAGTAAGGCCCAGCAGGCCGGGTCGGCACGGTACATCGGTACGGCCACCGGCTTGGGGCAGCCGATCAACTTCCAGGGCACGCTGTCCTGGAAGGACAGCTTGACCGGCGAGATGACCATGACCGGGAGCGGGCTGCCCGGCGGTGGAGCCGTGCGGATCACCGAAGACGCGCTCTACACCAGCATCCCGTCGGGACTCCCCGGGCCGATGGCCGGCAAGCGCTGGGGCAAGTTCTCCTACGATGACATGGCGACCGTGTTCGGCCCGGTCGGGAAGATGTTCGGGGCGGCGCTGACCCAGACCAATCCGGTCCGCACGGCGGCCATGCTCCGCCAGGCGGGTGATCTGAAGCTGGTCGGCGAGGAGCAGCGCAACGGGGTCGCCACTCGCCACTTTGCCGGCACCCTCGAGCTGGCAAAGCTCGTGGAGGACCTCAAGCTGGGGTTGACCGACGAGGTGATCGCCCAGCTGCGTTCGGAGTACCAGAAGACTGGGATCAGCAGCGAGCAGCTGGACGTCTGGCTCGACGAGCAGAATCTGCCGGTGCATGTGGAGGCCAAGACGACCGACTCCACCGGGGGCGAGATTGTCTACGCCGCTGACTACTCCGACTACGGCCAGCCGCGGCAGATCAGCCCGCCCTCGGCGGACGAGGTGTACGACCTCGGCGAGCATTGGAAGTCGCCGCTCCCAGTCAGCCCGCCGCGCTAGGTCAACTTGGTGACGTCCGGCCCGGGATGCGGGTTCGGGTTCGGGTTCGACTAGCGCAGGGGGCAGGGCCGCTCGACGCCAACGCCGGCCGGCAGCAGACCTCGCTCCTCGTTGCTGAACGGGCGGTCGGTGAACCGCGGCGGTGGGCACCGCGCGCGGCCATGATGGGCACGTGGTGACGGTCGAGCAGGTACGTGAGGTGGCGCAGGATCTGCCCAAGTCCGAGGAGCGGTTGGTCCGGGACAGGGTCACCTTTCGAGTGGGCCGATTGGTGTATGTCGCATTCACTCGAGACGAGCGCTCGATGGGATTCGGTTTCCCGAAGGAACAGCGTGCCGCACTGGTCGCGGCAGAGCCGGCCAAGTTCTACCTGCCTCGGATATCCGACCTGCGCTACAACTGGGTGATGGCCTGGTTGGAGCCGTTGAGCCCCACGGAGATGCGGGAGCTCGTCACCGACGCGTGGGCAATGTGCGTGTCCTCCCGCGTTCGCTCCGCTTACTTCAACCGGACTGCGCTGACGCGTGAGCATCCGACCTGCTAGGCACAGAGGGCTGCTCGCGTGCCGGCACCCGATCGCCTCCGAGCGCGAGCAGTGCACCGGGTTCGCCACGGCGCAGCACGGCCCAGCCGCCCGCCCACGCGAGGAGTTGGGCGTAGGACACTAGGCGAGGTAGTCGCGCAGGAGTCGTGTGCGGGTCGGGTGGCGCAGTTTGTGCATCGCCTTGGACTCGATCTGGCGGATTCGTTCCCGGCTGACCCCGTAGACCTGGCCGACGTGGTCGAGGGTGCATGGCTTGCCGTCGGTGAGCCCGAAGCGCAGTCCGAGGACGCCGGCCTCCCGCTCGGTCAGGGTGGCCAACACGGCCTTCAGCTGGGCCTGCAGCAGCGTGAACGCTACGATCTCCGCCACCTCGGTACCCTCGCTGTCGGCGATGAAGTCACCGAGCGTGGCGTCGGTGTCCTCGCCGATGGACTGGTCCAGCGAGATCGGCTCGCGGGCGTACTGGCGGATCTCCAGCACCCTTTCCGCGGTGAGGTCCAGTTCCCGGCCGAGCTCGTCGAGTGTGGGCTCGCGGCCCGTGGCCTGGTGCAGGTCACGTTGGACGACTCGCAGCTTGTTGATGAGCTCGACCGTGTGCACCGGGATTCGGATGGTGCGGGACTGATCAGCCATCGCTCGGGAGATGGACTGACGGATCCACCAGGTGGCGTAGGTGGAGAACTTGTAGCCCCGGGAGTAGTCGAACTTTTCCATCGCGCGGATCAGCCCCAGGTTGCCTTCCTGGATCAG
>Ga0137415_10001468_pt1 | contig 23366 bp, 16 predicted proteins | sample CZODoug3_1_1_16f_FD_183082 | JGI IMG/M metagenome (GOLD analysis project Ga0137415, IMG submission 183082) | Vadose zone soil fungal communities from Angelo Coast Range Reserve, California, USA - CZODoug3_1_1_16fungal (Hybrid Assembly) | ecosystem: Environmental > Terrestrial > Soil > Vadose...
ATTCGACTCGCCGGCACGCAAATGTTTCACAAGCGCGCGGCGGGATCGCACCACCCGATTGCCGCTGAGTGAGCCGAGCCTTACGACCCACTCCCGCAGAAGCTCGATGAAGGAGTCGGCGATCGTTACCAGAATTCTGTTCTCGCTGGCCTCGGCCAGCAAACGATAGAATTGAATGAGGATCACGGATCGCTTCTTGGGATCGTCGAGGACAGCCTCCGCTTCCCGGATGTTCGCTTCCATGGCTTTCAAATCGGCTTCGGTCAGGGTCGGCAGCGCGGCATCCAGAAGCATAATGGTGATGGCACGCATGGCCTGAGTTAGGTCAGCTACCGAAAAATCCGTGAACCCAAGCGCGCTGTTCAACCGGCTGTTCAGTATTTGCGGGTCGACGCTCTGCAAGAAAGCCGGAATCGGCTCGCCTATTTCGCTGGCGGCAGGGGTAGGAGGTAAACGAAGCTGAACTCTGATCCCCCTACTTTGGGGTCGCGCATATGGCAGATACTCTCAGGGCACTAAGGCGTCGGATCGGTCGTCCGCTCTGGCACGGTTCTCTGAGACTTCGAGTGCTCGTCGCCATTGTCGCCTTGCTCATTCCCGTCTTGATGCTCACCTCGGCTGTGTACCTTTCTGTTCGGCTCGTCACGTCGTTCGGGGATGCTGCGGCATCCTCACTGAAGGAGTTGTCGCTGATCATTGGGGCGCAAACGGCCCTCTCCCAGGTATCCGAAGGGTTCCATGGCTACGCCAGCCTCGGCGATTCTCCCAGCCGGGAGCAGTGGTTGCGCATGAACGAACAAGGGGATGTCGCCCTGCGGACCCTTCAGGCCGACCCCTGGGGCCCTGGGGAGAAAGAGATTGCCCAAGACATCGAGCGGGACTGGCAGCGGGTCCAGGCAATCACTGCGGCGGCCACGAGACCCCGACCAGGCGTTCCTTCCCCCACCTCAGCCGAGGGGGTGAGGCAGTACGATGACCTCATCGGAAGTATCCAACTTTCCTTGGACCAGCTCCACAGAGCGGAAAGGGCTGATCTAGGCTATAACCTATGGAACGCTCAAGTCGCCCAGCAGCGACTCTTGAGGATTCTCGGTCTAATGGTTGCCGGCGCAGTGGCGATATCCATTCTGGCAGCCACCACGCTCGGGCGCTCTGTCCTGCGGCCACTGCACAGTTTGCAGGAGGCCGCGAGGCTCTTTGGCACGGGCGACCTGTCCTATCGAGTCGTTGTGGAGCGGCGAGACGAACTTGGGCGGCTGGCCGAGCTGTTCAACACGATGGCGCAAAAAATCGAACGCAGTCAGCAAGCGCTTTCCTACCAAGCCTCCCACGATGGGTTGACGGGTCTGGTCAATCGAGTCCTCTTTCGGGATCGTCTCGAGCACGCTCTCGCTCGAGCCAAGCGTCAACAGAAGTCGCTTGCGGTGATGGAGCTGGATCTTGATGGGTTCAAGAAGATCAATGATACCATGGGGCATTCCGCAGGCGATGCCGTGTTGATGGAAGTCGCTCAGCGGCTCCGGACCGTCATCCGCGAAGCGGATACTGCAGGGCGGCTCGGGGGAGATGAATTTGTCCTCCTGCTTGAGGACTTACATCAGCCAGACGACGCTGTTACTGTGGCGAAGCGGACGTTGGACGCGTTACACACGCCCATCATGGTGCTCAACAAGCCGTTTGGTGTGGGGGCCAGCATGGGTATTGCTCTTAGCGGCGATGAGCAGCCCACGGCGGACGAGCTCATCCGGAATGCCGACCTCGCCCTGTACGCAGCGAAACGGCAGGGGAGGGATCGCTACCAAGTATTCGATCAAAGTATGCACAAGGCGGCTGTGCAACAGGTCAGTTTGGAAGAAGACCTGCGGCACGCACTTGAGAGTAAAGCGTTCACTCTCCACTACCAACCCGTTGTGGACCTCCCCACACATACGATCATCGGCGTGGAGGCTCTGCTGCGCTGGCAGCACCCCACCCGCGGGTTGGTCCTTCCCGCGGAGTTCATTCCCGTTGCCGAAGACACCGGCTTGATTGTGCCCATCGGCCGGTGGGTGCTGCGGGAGGCCTGTCGTCAAGTACGCCTGTGGCAGGCGGATAGTCCCCAGCCCTTGCCTGTTCGGATCGGCGTCAATATCTCCGTCAAGCAACTTGAAGATCCGGAGTTCGTGGCTGATGTGGCCCAGGCCTTGCGGGAGTCGGGATTGGCCCCGGAAGCCCTGATCCTGGAGATTACGGAAACCATTCTGGCACAGAACCTGATCGCAACAGGCGAAGTCCTCAAAGGAATGAAGCAACTCGGTGTGCGCGTGGCCGTCGACGATTTCGGCGTGGGCTACTCGTCGTTGAACAATCTGCGCCGGCTGCCAGTCGACATCGTCAAGATCGACAAGAGCTTTGTCGCGAGTCTCGCCCAGCCCGAGGAGATGGCGCTGACATCCGCCATCGTGGCACTCTCCAAGGCGTTGAACCTGCAAACCCTCGCGGAAGGTGTGGAGCATGCGGAGGAGGCTAGCGAATTACGGGCGCTGGGCTGCAACGCGGCGCAAGGCTACTTCTTTGCGAAGCCGATTGACGCCGCCCAAATGGGTGAGGTCCTGCGCGCGGCGCGCATGCAGGGGAACCGTCTCCAGGCAGAAGTGCGAGGGGAGCGGGCATCGTAAGTGTCATCGACTTCGTGTCTGTCGGGGATCGTCAGTGGTGAGGCTGGCGCGCCCGGAAGGATTTGCCCCGCCGACGGCAACCACATGCGCAAGAATAGGTAGCCTCCCGCAACCGTCTGAAGAGTGGCTTCCTCGGAGGGACGTCGCCGTCACTATCTGTCGAGGGCGCTGGGCCCCAAGTCGGTCCCCCTGGGCCCGCAGGAGGCTTTATCAATTCCTCACAATCGTTTTGTTCACTGAAGATGGTGTGTCACTGCACGCGCCGATGAGGGGGCGGGCTAGATGCAAGCGCTTAGGAATGTGCTTCTCGTGGTCACGATCGTAGGAATGATTACCCCCGGACGGGCTGCCCTGGCGGCCACGACGGCTCCGGACTTCATAGGAGGAGGCTCCTGGTTTAACACCGGAGGGCAGGAGCTGCATTTGGCTGCGCTCAAGGGGAAAGTTGTCGCCGTCGATATGTGGACGGCGGGATGCTACAACTGCCTGAACGTCGTGCCCTGGTTGAAAACCTGGAACGAGGCGTATAGATCCCAGGGATTCACCATCGTTGGAGTCCACTCCCCGGAGTTCGCCCACGAGCGGTCGGCTCAGTACGTGCGCGACGCGGTAGCCAAGTTAGGGATTCGCTACCCGGTAGTCATGGATAATGACTTCAAGATTTGGAATGCGTACCGTAACGTTTACTGGCCCACCCTCTACCTCATCGACAAAAAGGGCCTGATCCGGTACACGCATGTCGGCGAGGGAGCGTACGAGGAGACCGAGCGCGTCATTCAGCAACTACTGGCCGAGCACATCTAGGCGCGCAGGAACGCAAGTCTAGCGACCGCAGTGTACTCCGCCTAGGCGTCTATCCAGACCTAACTCTTCTCGTAAGGTCGGCCCAGCGCTTCGGGCCGGGCAAGGCCCCATCGCCTTCGGAACCAGGGCGTGGAGATCACGGTGAGGATCGGGATCGTGATGGCAAAGGGGACCATCCTCCATACGTAGCGCGACAGGACACCGGGGAGGACAAGTTCTGGGCTGAGCGAGAGTTGCCACATGATTCCAAACAGCGATGCCCCCGCGAGCAAGATCCAAGGGTTCCACATTGAGAAGAACACCAAGGCTAGGCTCACAAACCCCCAGCCCATGAGAAAATTGTAGTTCCACACGGGGTTGTAGGACAGTGTATACGCCGCGCCCGACAGGCCGGCTAAGACGCCCCCGCACAGGACGCAGACGTACCGGACGGCAGTGACGGAAATGCCAGAGGCCTCCGCGGCTGCCGGATTCTCCCCCACGGATCGAATCGCCAACCCCTGTGTCGTCCTAAAGAGGAGGAACCAGGCAATCCCTACCAGCACGACCCCCAGCACGAAGAACGGCGAGAGCCCGAAAAAGCTTGTGATGCGTGCGAGTCCAAGCGGCCCCGTATGCGGGTTGCCGAGGTAGGTCGTGAGACCGAAGCTGAGAATCCACAGACCCATCCCGCTCACGACCTGATCGCCCCGCAGCGTGATGGAGAAGAAGCCATGGGCGAGGCCGAGGAGGCCCCCGATGGCCAGGCCCGCAAGGAATCCCAGCGGATAACTCCCCGTGGCCTGCGCCGTGATGAAGGCCGCGGTCCCTCCAAACAGCATGAGCCCTTCCAGGCCGACGTTGAGAACGCCGGCGCGTTGGTTGATGAGTTCCCCGAGCGCCGCAAACAGGAAGATCGTCGACGCCTCTAAGCTTCGGGCCAGCAACTCCCACACGTGCGATCACCCTGGGGGCAGTTGCGTGGGAGCTGGTCGCAAGGTTGGGGAGGGGACTCGCCGCCACGCAACGCGGAACTGGTAGAGAACGTGCGAGGCGACAAATGTCATCATTAGTAAGCCCAGGAGGGCATAGTCGACTCCGAACGGCAGTCGCAACTGTCCTTGGGCGAACCGTGCCCCCAAGGACAGCCCCGCGAAAAGTACGGCGATGGGGACGGCTCCGAGGGAGGAGCCCCGTGCGATCAGCGCGGAGATGATTCCATAAAAACTGAGGTCCCCAAAGTACCCGTAGTTCCCCGAGATCTTGTATACGCCAGGGAGGGCAGCAAAGTAGTGGTACCCGGCTAGGCCAGCGAAGCCCCCACCCAGCAGGAAGACAAACAGAGACAAGGCGAGGGGGATGATGCCGCCGTAGCGCGCGGCCGCCGGGTTCTGGCCGAAGGCCCGGATCCGATATCCGAGCGGGGTCTTCGCGAACAGGATATCGAGGAAGACCGCCGCTCCCAACGCAAGCACAGCGGTGAAGGGCACGCCCCATAACAGAGGTGCGTGCAATGGTGGGGGGAGAGCGAAACTCTCCCCTTCGCCCCTGGGGCTCATGAACGGCCCGCCCTCCTTGATCATGTATGCGACAAGCCAGAAGAGAATGGAGTTCAGCATCATCGTGACGAGAATCTCGTTCACCTGGAACCGGGCACGCAAGACACCGGCGAAGCCACCGACCACTGCTCCCGCCGCAGCGGCAGAGGCGACCATGAGCAGGATGAGGAACACAGGCGGGAGAGAAAGCGTCTGAGATTCCTGCGTGCGGAAGACGAATGGGATCGCAAACACCGCGATTCCCCCGGCATAGACCTGACCTGGGAGGCCAATGTTCCAGAGCCCCGCGCGCAGAGGCACGAGGAAGGCATAAGTACAGAGCAGGAGATAGATGGACCGGTGAATGGTGGCAAGGAGGCCGTTAGGATTGAAAAAGGCGTACGAGAAGATGGCCCGGTACGCATCGAGGAGAGGGGTTTGGGCCGACAGGAACAGCACGCTGGCGAGGGCAAGGGCCAACAGGATGGCCCCGACCGCCGTAAGCGCCGAGTAGAACGCAGGACGCGTGGTCCGGGGCTCCAGGGTGACGTCGTACCGGCCGAGCCTCACTGGGCGCGGACCTCTTTCGCGGACAATCCTGCCATCATCGCGCCGATAGTTTCGATGTCGGCCTCGGCTCGAGGGAGGACGCCTCCGAATCGGCCCTCGTAGATCGGAGCCACCCAGTCCGCCAAAGACAAGATCTCGTCCAAGTCCTCGGAGATGAGTAAGATCGCTGCCCCGTCGGCTTTCGCGTCCAGGAGGGCTGCGCGGACGAAGGCAGCGGCTTCGACGTCCAGACCTTGCGTGGGTAAGTGCGCGATGAGGAGCCGGGGCTTGCGGGACAAGACGCGGCCCAAAATGAGCTTTTGCAAATTCCCCCCGGACAAGTGCTGGGCCCGCGTGCGTGCGGTGGGGGTTTTGACTTCGTAGCCGGAGATGATGTTCCGGGTGAGCTGCTCCAATCCCGCATCGTCGAGCAGGCCGCGCCGGGCGAACGCGGGATCAAAGTGGTAGTTCAGCGCCGTGTTCTCCACCAGCGAAAAGGCGGCGATGGACGCGACCTCGACGCGTTCGGCAGGGACATAACCCATCCCCATGCGCCAACGCGCGAGCGGCGAGAGGCGAGTCACGTCGCGGTCCTTAAACCGCACGGTTCCCGAGACCGCATCACGCAGCCCGGCCAAGACCTGGGCCAGTTCATCTTGGCCATTGCCAGTCACACCGGCGACGCCGAGAATCTCGCCTTCACGAAGGGAGAACGAGACATCCTGCAGGGCGGGTTGGCCCTTGTCGTTGACGACAGACAGATGGTCTACCTGCAGCAGGGGGGGCCCCGCTTCACTGGATCGCTTCCCCGTGCGGGCGACGATGTCACGGCCGATCATGTGGCGAACAAGCATCTCCTCGGTGGCCTCCCCCGTCCGCACGCGCGCCACGACTTTCCCGGACCGGAGAACTGTCACACGGTGGCTGGCGGCCAGGACGATTGGGAGTTTGTGCGTGACCAGGAGAATTGTGACGCCCTGGTCGCGGACCAGAGCCTGCAGTCCCGCTAGGAGTGTCTTTACTTCCGGGGGCGTCAGCGCGGATGTGGGTTCGTCCAAGATGAGAACCTGCGCCCCGCGGTACAGGGCTTTGAGGATCTCCACCCATTGGCGTTCGCCTTCGGGGAGCTGCCACACTCGCGCGGCCAGATCCACGGTGAAACCGTACTTGTTGCAGAGTTCCTCCACTTCCGGGGCGACGCTTTGGAGATTGAGAAAACCCCGGACGCGGGGGTGTCCGAGGACGATGTTCTCGAGCACCGTGTGCGCGGAGACGAGTCTCCGAGTCTGGTGGACCATGCCGATCCCGTGTGCGAGCGCGTCGTGGGGGGATCGGAACTCGACCTGCTGCCCGCGAAGGAAGAGCGCACCTTCGTCAGGCTGTACCAGGCCGAAAAGGATGTTCATGAGGGTGGTCTTGCCGGCTCCGTTCTGCCCCAGGATGGCATGGATCTCGCGCTCCTGGAACTCCACGTCAACGTGATCAAGGGCCAATACTCCCGGGAAACGCTTCGTGAGGGCGCGGGCCACAAGGATGGGATCTGCAGGAGGTAGGTGCAACGTCTTCGGCAAATCGGTACCTCTCGGATCGGGCGCGGTTCACGCTGAAGGGAGAAATGCCACTCCGCCCGCCCCTGTCGGGGCGGGCGGAGTAGTCTCAAACCTTCTCACGGACGGGATGCCCGCACCCGCCTCACTTGAGGATGATCATCCCGTCGAGGTCGAAGTTGAACTGCCCAAGCAGCCAGGCGTCGGTCGGCACCTGCTGAGCCTTCTTGACCACCGTGCCCTTAGGCGGAATGGGAGTGCTTGGGGTACCCTTGAGCTCCAGCCCCGTCCCATTGCTGACGAACGCGTGCTCAGTAAACGGATCCCACTCGCCCTTGAGCATCTGCTCCCGCCGTTGGCCCACGAGCTGCACGATCGATTTGGGAATCAAGGGCAGCGCTTTCGGACTGATCGCGTCCACACCGATCTTCTTGTTGTTCATGATGTCGACCGTAGGCTCCACCGTGCCGTCGGCGAGTGTCATGGTGTCCTTCATGCCGAGGTAAAGGAAGGTGCGCGGGTTCTGTTTGCCGGCCATCCAGTCCTGGAGTATGCGGTCGTAGAGGACCTCCCAGCGCGTGTCGAACGAGACGGCCACGGTGTCGGTGTTCGACCAGCCGTAGAACCCCACCGTGTCCATATCCTTCCCCACAAACCAGATCTTCTTCTCCTGCGCCACGTCCAGCGGCGAGCCAGAGTCCGTCTGCTGGGTGAGCACGTCCACCTTGTACTGGCTCACCAGGGTGGAGGCGATGTCACGTTCCTCCGTCGGCTTGTACCAGTCTCCGACGTACTTTACGTACACGTTGACGCGCTTATTGAGGGCCTTGGCCGCGTCCTGGACGCCCAGGTAGAAGCCAGCCGTGCGACGCAGGACCTGGATGTTGGGGAAGGCGGAGACAATTCCCACGTTCCCGGTCTTGGTGAGGGCCCCCGCGATCAGTCCCTCGAGGTAGAGGGCTTGGTATTGGCGCGGGAAGAATCGGATGAAGTTTCTCTTGGTGGCGATGTCACTGGCGACCACCGACCCGAGGTACGCGGCCGGATACTTGTCCGCAATGTCTTTCAGGGGCAGCCCCATGAACTCGGCGTTCCCCACGACGATGTTGGCGCCTTGCCGGATGAGTTCTTCCGCGTAGGGAATGGCGACGTCCGGGCCGACCTCTTCCCGGTAGACGTACTTCACGTTGGGATACTTCTCCGCGAGGCGCTTCCCGGCACGGTCGTGGGCGCCGGACCACGTAGTCCCCTTGATGACGCTAAAGTGCAAGATCGCCAGCGTGGCGTTCTTGGCCGCCGCGGCCGAGGCAGACGAACCCATCCTGCTCCCAAACCCTGCCGCGAGTGCCATGACGATCAGGAATAGCGCGACCCGCGTGTGCCATCCAAGTGTCCGCGTCATATCACTTTCCTCCACCTTTCTGAAATTTTGAGTAGGCGCTGATGTGCCTGCGCGTGCTCAAACGACCCGTGAGGGTGCCGTGCCCTGGGGCAACCGCACGGAGAAACCGACCCCCAGAGATGGATGTCCTAACGGATGTTTGAAGCATGGGCAGATGCGCGACGGTTCTACAGCCCGAAGGGTTTTCCCTCTGCCCTCTGTGAGGGCCAAGCCGAGACGCTGTCGATTGAGCGGTCGCGTTTCTCTCCATCGCGGGGAGGTTCATCCAGCCTTCGCCGGGTGTTCACAGCCAGTTCACGAAGAACCGTAATAAACTTACGTGAGGGCATGGGGTGTTGGTGTGTGCGTTAGCGGGGGAGTCTATCGCGATGGCCCTCGGGGAGATTGGTTCGATGGGAGGAAGCGGTCTGGACGGGAAAGTCGTGCTGGTGACGGGCAGTTCACGGGGTATCGGTGCAGCGATCGCAAGATTGTTTGCGCAGCAAGGTGCAAAGGTGGCGGTACACGGCCGGGATACCGCGGCGATAGCCGCCGTGCGCTCCGACATCGAGAGCGCGGGCGGCACGGTCACGCAGGTCGTTGCCGATGTGACGAAGTTCGCCGAGATCGAGGCACTGCGTCGTCAGGTTGAACATGAGTTAGGACCGGTCGATGTCCTCGTCGCCAATGCGGGCGGTAGCTTCACGATCCCGGGACCCCTCGAGCAGATCAGCGAGGACGGATGGCACGCATCCGTTGACGGCAACCTGACGGCGACGTTTCTGACGATCAAGAGTGTTCTTCCGGGGATGAAGGAACGGAAAGCCGGCAACATCATCACGATGTCGTCAGTTGCCGGCCACCGTCCTCACCCCAGGTCTCCCATCCCGTATGCCGCCGCCAAAGCAGGCATTGAAATCCTCACCAAGGATCTCGCTTCGCAGGTCGGGCCCTACGGCATCCGGGTGAACTGCATCGCACCCGAAACGATCCTCACGGAACGCAATCAGCAACGGATCCCCGACGAGCAAAAAAAGGCGCTGGTCGATCTGCACGCCATCAGACGCCTGGGAACACCCGACGACGTGGCGCGGGCCGCCCTGTTCCTCGCCTCAGAGGAGTCGGGGTGGATCACGGGCATCGTCCTGGACGTGGCCGGGGGAGCGGTGATGACGTAGCCGTTCCCGCCCCGCTATCAGGAACGGGCCTCCGTCCGCGGAGGGGGGAAGGTGGCTGGAAGACCGTCCGCCTCGATCTGAAAGAGGCCCTGAGGTTCCACCAGGCCGGGTAAGCGATGCCGACCGAGGCTGCGATAGCGGACGCCAGTCGACGACGATCCTGCCACCGCGTCTTTCGCCATCTCGGAAATGACGATTTGACCCCCATGGGCCGCCGAGCAGACACGGGCGACGATGTGGACGGCCAGGCCGATGTACCCGATATCGGTCAGCGTGGGCCGGCCGCTGTGGATACCGATGCGCACTCGGACCGGGAGATCATCAGGCCAGCGTTTCCTGCCGAACGCACGCTGGATGGCGGCGGCAGCCTGGACGGCATCTGCGGCGCGCTCGAAGACAGCGAAGAACTCATCGGCGCGGGCATCAATCTCGCGGCCATCTGCGCTCGACACGCCCGACCGCAGCATGCCACGGACGTCATTTAGTACGTCGCGGTACTTGTCACCCAACCGATTCAGGAGGGTGGTCGAGGCCTCAATGTCGCTCATCAAGAGCGTGACAAACCCGGTCGGGAGCGCGGCAGCGTCGATCGCGGTGGCCGGAAGTTGCCCGTACGCCCGGTCCCTCTCGACGACGAAGCGCACCGCAGCCAGCACGGTTTCAGTGAGGTCTGGGTCATCCAAGGCCGCGGGATCGTGCACGAGGGCGGTCATCGGCCGACCGTCTCGCTCGAGATAGGTCACGACGCGCTTATCTTTTTTGGCGGGGAGGGGGACGGGCTTCCCCCCGCCATCGAGATACGCCCCCGCAGCGTTTGACCAGTACAGGACGGTCAGGGTCGGGTCGCGGAGAACGCCGCGCAGGCGTTGTTCGAGGTCTCCTGGGGCGCCATTGCGGCCCAATTCGATCACGAGACGACCGGCCGTCGCGTGTCTGCGCTCCGACTGCAGCTGCTCCGTGATGAACCCGATGGGGATGATGCCATACTTCTTCGCCTCAGTCAGCAGCCGCTTGCGAGCGCGCTCCCGAGCCGTCTCACTCTCGAACACGACTTGGTTGAACCGGGAGAGGGCGTTGCGCACGTGCGCCTCGTCGTGAATCGGCAGTCGCCGCCGGCCATGGGAGTCGACGTACGCGAAGGCACTTTCCCGAAGACGGGCGCGCTTTTTGGCATCCAGCCGGGACATGTTCCCATGATAACTGGTTCGATACCGAACAGAAAAGATCGGGTAAAAGGTTCAGGTTACCAGTTCCGCCCCAGGGCGCGCGAGTGCGAGGTCAGCTGACACTTTCGTCTGCCACTTCAAGACTCTGCGGGCTGGCCCGCCGGCGGAGCAGGGGGGAGCACCGGGAGCCCGCTCAGATGCAGGGGATACGCGACGTCGGTCACCACGACCTGGCGGATGTGCTGTAGTGCGAGTTTGAATATCACCGTTGCATTCTGGTGAAGAACTTGTTCCAGGTAGTGGTCCATCAAGATTTGGGACACCACGACGTGGATATAGGCCTCCGGATGTGCTATTCGGAGCTGCTCGACATATTGGCGGACCGGTCCGACGAGATCTCGAAACGGCGAGGGCAGGATCGTGAGTTGTTCGTGGGGGAAGAACCGGTCCCATTTGCGGCGGACATCGGCAGTGCGGTCTTCATCCGTCGCGACGTACACGGCAGACCACTTTACACCGAGCGATTCGACAAAGTTGATCTGACGAAGGGCAGCCGCGTGGACCCCGGAGATCAGTACCACGTGGATGATGGGCGCAGGCCCACCCAATCGCTTGGTGCCCTCGATGCTTAGGAAGCGCCGCACCATCTGGTAATGATGGTGGATGCGGAAGAACGTCCACACCATCGCCGGAATGAGGATGACAACAATCCACGCGCCCGCCATGAATTTCGTGACCGATTGGACGAGCATGACGAGACAGGTGACAACGGCGCCGACCGCGTTCACCGCCCGCTTCTGCCGCCACTGCGGATTGTAGTGGAGCCGGGAGGCCTTGGTCTCCAGGACCTCGTCTGGCTTCAGTCGCCCGATCTTCGTCCAGCGGACCACCATCCCGAGTTGCGACATCGTAAACGAGAGGAAGACACCGATCGCGTAGAGGGGGATAAGCGCGGTCACGCGGGCGCGGAACAAGACGACCAGCAGCGACGAGATGGACGCCAAGAAGACAATGCCCCAGGAGAAGACCAAGCGGCTTCCCCGATACGTCAGCTGGCGGGGCAGGAACCCGTCGGCGGCGTGTAGGGCGGCCAAGCGCGGGAAGTCGGCGAACGAAGTGTTGGCGGCTAAGACCAGGATGGCTGTCGTCGACGCGAGCGTGAGCACGTGGAGCAAGCCGGGTCCGTAGATCGTGCGTGCCAGTTGCGAGATGATGGTCTCCGCGTCGGTGGGCAGGGCGTGCGCGCGGTAGGCCAGGATAGTCGTTCCCACGAACATCACACCCAAGAAGGTGCTCATCCACGCCATCGTTGCCGCGGCATTTCGACTCTTCGGCTCGGCGAAGGCCTGGATCCCGTTGCTAATGGCTTCTGTGCCGGTGACCGCCACGCTGCCGCTCGCGAATGCCCGGAGCAACAGGAAGACGGTCAAGCCTGCGCCGCCTAGGACCTCCGACTGCACGTCAGTGACGGTGGGTAGCCGCCCCGACAGCATCTGAAAGAAGCCCACTCCCAACATCACCATCATCAAGATGAGGAAGAAATATGTCGGGACGGCGAAGATTTTCCCGGACTCACGCGTGCCCCGCAGATTCACCAACATCATCGCCAGGATCAAACCGACCGATAGTTCGACACGCCATGGCCACAAGATCGGGAACGCCGAGGCGATCTGCGCGACGCCCGAGGCGACACTCACCGACACGGTGAGAATGTAGTCTGTGAGCAGCGATGCCCCTGCAGTTTGGGCCGCCAGTTCCCCGAGGTTGTCTCGTGCGACGATATACGCCCCACCGCCATTTGGGTAGGCAAAGATCGTCTGCCGGTAAGAGATGGTAAGGATGAGCAGAAGGGCGGCGATCGCCAGCGAGATGGGGATAGAGAAGTAGAAGAACGCCGCCCCGGCCGCAGCCAAAACGAACAAGATCTCGTCGGTCGCGTACGCCGTAGACGAGAGCGCGTCTGAGGCGAAGACGGCGAGTCCCACCAGCTTGCCGACGGTCTGTCGGGACATTTCGTGGGTCGCCAGAGGCGACCCCAGTAGGATCCGGCGGAGGGAAAATCGGGTGGAGGGTTTCTCCGGCGGTATTGGCAGAGTTTCAGTGGTCACGGACGCATTCTCACCCTTCTGTGGTGCCCTCCAGCCGGCACTCCTAACTCCGCGCGCAGGGGGGAACGGTGCGCCAGTGGTTCTTTGCCAGAAGCAGGTGTCACTGGGTCTCCGGGTATCTTAGGAGATTTGCCACTGGGCGGTCAAGGAGTCGAAGGGTGCGGCCGTAAGCCAAGAGCCTTCCAATCATTCTGACGAATGGGGCGCATCCTCGGCCTAGAGCTCTACCTCGATGTGTCACGGATGTCCTGCAATCTCACGAGGATCGGTCCCCGCGTTCAGATTGCCATCCCGAGGCGGCCGGCCAGCCAGAGGACGACGACAGCGACTACGGTGAGCACTAGGACGAGGACGTTCGCTGCGTCAAAGCGTCCGGCTTGAACCGCATCATAGATCGCCAGGGGCATCGTCTGCGTGCGCCCCGGAATATTTCCCGCGACCATCAGCGTCGCCCCAAACTCTCCCAGGGCTCGGGCAAAGGCCAGCGCGATTCCCGCCAGGATGCCCCGGCGGGCCAGGGGGAGTAATAGGAACACGAGCAAGTATGCGCGGGATGCGCCGTCAATACGCGCGGCCTCGCGGACGCTGAGATCGACATCTTCGAAGGCTGCGCGCGCGGTGCGGACAACGTACGGAAAGGAAGCGACGACGGCTGCGACGACCGCCCCGCGCCAGGTGAACACGAGAGGAGATCCTGTCACGCGTTCAAACCACGACCCGAGGGCCGTGGACCGGCCGAGTGACACGAGTAAGTAGTAGCCAAGGACGGTTGGGGGTAGCAGAAGCGGCAACGCCGTAAGGGATTCCACCACCCCACGACCCGGTGCGTGACTCTCCGCCAGCCAGTACGCAAGGAAGATTCCCGCGAGGGCCGAGATGACTGTGGCGAGGAGTGCCACTTGCAACGAGAGCCAGAACGGCGACCAGATCATATCTAGGAGGCTACTGACTTTCTCCGGGGAGGACGAACCCGTACCGGCGCAGCACCTGTCTGCCTTCCGGGCCGGTGACAAAGGCCAGAAAAGCTTTGGCTTGTTCCAGCCGTGGTGACCGCGCGACGACCCCCGCGGCTTGGCGAAGTGGGTCGTGCAATGAAGCGGCAATGAGCCAATACCGCCCGGTGGGCTGGATCGGAGGCGCTATCGCGAGAGAGAGTGCGATAATCCCGACATCGGCGTTCCCGGTCCTTGCGAACTGCAGCGCCTGACTGATGTTTTCAGCGAGCACCAGTTTTCCGTGGACCACATCCCACAATCCGCTGGCACGGAGAGCTTGCGCTGCCGCTCGGCCATAGGGGGCGTGCTCGGGGTTGGCGATGGCGATGAACCGAATGCGGTCGTCAGTGAGTACGCGAAGCCCCTCCTGGGGATCGATGGGCGAGCCATTGCGCACCCAGAGGACGATCCGTCCGATGCCGTAAATCTGCTCCGTCTGCTCGGCGATGAGACCCTTCGCGCTGAGGTGGCGAATCAATTGCTCATCCGCCGAGAAGAAGAGGTCGAACGGCGCTCCCTGTTCGATCTGCGTGGCCAGCTGCCCCGAGGAGCCATAGGTGATCTGAACCTGCACCCCCTGCCGTCGCATGAACTGGGCAGCGAGTTCATCCACAGCAAATCGAGTGTCCGCAGCGGCCGCCACCTCTACCACCTGTCCTCCCTGCGCGCCGCGGACTGCGGGTGCGGTTAACACGAGGAGCAGCGCGACGGCGACGAGGCGCGTCATGGTTCCTGCGTTCCGATGAGAACTTCGGTGGCCTTGATGACCGCGGTCACGGGTTTGTTCGGCTGGAGACCCAGGCGTTCGGCGGATGCGCGAGTGATGACGGCGACCAGGGTCCCGGGCTCCAGATTGACTGTCACTTCCGCCATCAAGCCGTCTACCGCCACGCGCCCGACGACTCCCCGAAGTTGATTCCGCGCACTCAGCGCAATGTTCCCCGAAGGAGCAGGGAGGTCTGACGCGGGTTTCGTGCGAGCGGATTGACCTGCAAGCCAATCTTCCAGGGCCCTCCGAATGAACCGCCAGCGCCCCAGTGCCTTCGTGGCGGGGAGGCGGCCCTGACGCGCCATCCGCACCACCGTCTTGGCATGAAGTCCTAGAAGCGACGCCGCTTGGCGGGGGTCCATGATGTCCATTTCTCTGTCCGTCGGCATGATATTATTGTTATTATAGTTCCTTTAGATTCCTTTTAGTAGCGTATTATGGCCTGTTGGTCTTGGGGACTCGCGGGCATTAAGCCCGCTCTTTCATCGCCGATTAGGGGAATGTACCCCTCAGTAGCTAAAAGGGTGGACTGGATGAGGGAATTCTCTCGATGGGAAAACCGTTTAGTTTGGGATAGGCTGAGAATCTGGAGAGCATAAATGAGCACCCTTCGTGCAAAACATACGCCCCGAAAGAGGGCCCGAACGCTTTGTAAGCGCTGCGGTAGTCGCATTCCGCCGACTGCGCGCAAGCACGACGATCCGTTCTGCTCTCGTGTCTGCGCTGAAGCGACCTATGGGACCCCGCGGAGCAAACTGGTCTTGCGCCTGCCGCTCCCCGCGCCGCGAGTCCGTACGTCTGAAGGCGGCCGCGCAATCCTGCATAGGTTCTTAAGGGAATCGACCTCTACGCCGCGATCTCCTGATAAGGGCTAGCTGGCGGTTGTTGAGCATTTAAACGCCAGCGCTGAGCGTCAAAAACCGCCCGTTGAGATTTCTGCTCGCCGTTTCTGTCGGGGGGATGGACCGGGTCTAATTGTGCCCTGTTGCCCGTACAGATATTGCAGAACTTTGACTCTCTCGCTGTTGCGGACGATCACCGTCTTTTACGCAATCTTCACCTAGCCTTAGATCACCCTTCGCTCGTCGCAAGTCTCCTTCCAGGTACCGTCAGGTTAGCCGCCCTCGAGATCAGTACAACCTCGACACGCGCGGGATGTGCTCCCGCGGAGGGCCAGCGAAAATGAGGCACACTTAGAAGGGATTTCGCGGCTTACCAGGAAACGCCAAGACGATCTGGAGTGTGTTGGACCTAGGGGCAGTGAGATCTTGCGAATGGACAGAGTGCCCGCTCGCCGTCACCTGATCGGATCCCCGGCCAACGCGGTGAGTCACGGCGAGTTGTCGCCCGCTTCCATCGTCACCAGCATTTGGCACCACGATCGGCACCCGAGAGGCATCCGCTGCACCCTCGCGCGATTAGATTGGGTTGGGCTGTGAAGCGAGATCCGTTGTGAGAAGGATGGTCATGGCGGCAAGGAACAGGGTATTCCGTTTCATTGTTATCCCTTCTCTTGCACTGGTCATGGTGACATCGGGCGGCGCTCCGCTGAGATCTCGGGTGTTATTCCAGGAGAGCCGTGTCGCCTCGGCAGAGTCCGAGTGCCGGCTGGGTGCTCAAGAGGACATCCGCCGCGTGGTTTTTATCCAATTCGATAATGTTCACTTCCGGCGCGATGTCCCGAATGTGCCATCGGATCTTGAGCAGATGCCACACCTCCTCAGCTTCATTACAGACAACGGGACGCTGCTCACCAACGACCACACGGTGCCCATCTCGCACACCGCGACGGGATTTCTCAGCACCATCACAGGGCTCTACCCCGACCGTATGGGGCAGCCCGTCAGCAATACCTACCGCTACTTCACCCCGTCGGGGGCGAGCCGCAACGCCGTATCGTTCGCCTACTGGACCGCGCCGGTGTTTGACGTGAGCGGTGCGGGACAGACCAACTTCACTCCGACGATGATCGATGAACGCGGGAAGATCGCCCCGGCGCCGTGGGTCGCGTACACGAGGTCCCACTGCGACGTGGGGATCGTCGGAATGGCGAATACCGTCCTCGAGAACGTCGCCATCGACATCCCGACCGTGTTCGGCCCCAACTCCCCTGAGGCAGCGGCCGTTCGCGCGGACAACAAACAAGCCTTTGCCGACTTCGTGGGTATCGGGGTGCACTGCGCACAAGAGAGTGGCTTATGCTCGGCCCCGGTTCACGCCCGACCTGACCTGCTCCCCGATGAGCCGGGAGGCTATGACGGCTACATGGCTCTCTTTGGCCATAAGTACGTCGCGCCCGTGATCAACCCTGCCCACCCTCTCACCGACATCAACGGTACCACGATCGCCGATTCAGCCGGACGTGTGGGCTTCCCAGGCTGGGACAGCCTAACAGCGGCAGTCGCCCTCGGCTACACGGCGACGATGCTCGAGGCCGGGATTTCTGTGACGTATACCTATCTCTCCGCGACGCACGACCAGAACCCGCCCCCATCTTCGCCCCCCTTCCACTTAGCGTTCGGGCCCGGGGAAGCAGGGTACGTCGCGCAATTACGCGCTTACGACGATGCGTTCGGGAAGTTCTTCGCCCGGCTGGCCGCAGCGGGGATCACCCCGCGGAACACGCTCTTCGTCTTCAGCGCAGACGAAGGCGACCGCTTCGTGGGGGGACCTGCCAGCCCATCGGGCTGCGACGGCGTCACGACGCCCTGTACGTATTCGGTGCTTGGCGAGGTCAACCTGAGCCTTCGCGGGCTGCTTGCCACACAGCGCGGGAACACGACGTCACTTCAAATCCACTTCGATTCCGCGCCCACGGTCTACATTGATGGGAACCCGGGTCCCTCAGACCCCGTGACGCGCCGGCTTCAGCAAGACGCAAGCCGGCTGACGGTGACGAATCCGATCACGGGTGCGGTCGAATCCGTGACAGAAGCGCTCGCGGGTCCGGCGGAGATGAAGCTGCTGCATATGATCACCTCCGACCCGTATCGCACGCCCACTTTTACGCTGTTTGGGCGGGCCGACTACTACATCTTTAAGGATGCGGCCGACTGTGCGTCCCCTTGTGTCGCGGTGCAGCGGCCCTATGCCTGGAGCCACGGGACCATTGACCCCGAAATCATGCAAACGTGGGTCGGTTTCGTGGGTCCCGGAGTTCGCCAATCCGGGCCGACGGATGAGGTCTGGGCGGACCACACGGATGTCCGGCCGACCATGCTCGCTCTCCTCGGACTCCAGGACCAGTACATATCCGATGGGCGTGTCTTGGCGGAGATTATCTCGCCGGGACGGTTACCCGACTCACTCCGCACGCGTCGCGAGACCTTCATTCGGCTGGCGACTCTCTACAAGAAGATCAATGCTCCCATAGGAGATCTCGCGCGGGCGAGCTTGTCGGTGTCCACCCGCGCGCTGGCTGCGACTGACGAACCCACCTACGCGCGACTAACTCAACAGCTCCAAGATTGGACAGCAGAACGCAATCGGCTGGCGGCTCGCATGAAGGCCGCTCTCTACGCTGCGGCGTTTGGAAGCGACCCGATCTCCGAGGGGGAGGCCCACGCGCTCATTGAGGCGGGCGAGAGCCTCCTCGATCGCGTGCAGAATGCGGCCGGATCCGAACCCTGAGGATGAGGAGGACGGGACAACACACGCTGCGTCTAGTGGTACCCGCGGGGAATCGAGAGAATCTCGATGGCCCTCCCAGGACACTCGCGGGGGCATATGACGATCTGAGGTCTCGACCTGTTCGGTCGAGGGGTCAGCTTTCCGTCAATCGATAACCGACGCCAGGTTCGGTCACCACGTAGCGGGGGCGGGTGGGGTCTGCCTCGAGCTTCCGCCTTAGGTTGCTGACGTTCACTTGCAGCAGGTGCCGTTGGTTCTGATACCCCGGTCCCCAGACTGCCGCGAGCAAGTGTCCATGCGTCAACACCTTTCCCGCCTGCACGATCAGGGCTTTGAGGATCCCGTACTCCACGGGCGTCAGGTCAATCTCCCGCCCCGCGACGAGCACGACCCGGCGGGCCAGGTCGACCGTGAGCTCCCCAGTGCGGAAGATCGGTTCGCTGCGGGGGTGCGTCGCGTGGCGCACTGCCACGCGCATGCGTGCCGCTAGTTCGCCCGTCGCAAATGGCTTGGTGATGTAGTCATCCGCACCCGCGTCCAGTGCGGCGATCTTATCGTCTTCGTGGCTGCGGACGGACAGGACGATGATGGGGGTGGCGCTCCACTCCCGGACGCGCCGTACCACCTCAAGGCCGTCCAGGTCAGGCAGACCGAGGTCGAGGATGATCAGATCCGGGCGTTCGCTCGTGGCAGCGGAAATCCCGGCCTGCGCCGACTCCGCTTCGATGACCGTGTGACCTTGTGAGGTGAGGGCTGCGCGCAGAAGGCGGCGGATTGCCCGTTCATCATCGACGACCAGCACCCTCAGACCTTGTTCGCTCATCGGGGATGCGCGCGGCCTCCTCCGGCGTGCTCTCGTCGAGCGGGAGCGTAAAGAAGACGTTCAAGCCGCCTCCCGGGCGGTTCTCCACGGTGACGCGCCCCCCGTGGGCTTCGACGAAGCCTCTGCAGATCGCTAACCCCAAACCTGTGCCATTGTTTGCCCCACTGCGGCCGCGTCGGAATTTTCCGGTCATCTGGACCAGATCGGATTCGAGGACGCCCGGGCCGCGATCTGCGACCATGATTTCCAGATTCCCCCCGACCGCGCGGGCGCGGATCGTGATCGGCGCCTCAGGCGGGGAGTACTTGATGGCGTTCTCCACGATGTTAGCGAGGACCCGGGTGATTAGCGCGAAGTCCACGGAGACCAGCGGTATGTTCGGAGCGACGTCGACCTCGATCTTCCGTCCGGTCACCGCGTCTCCGAGCTGCGACAGCGAGGTCCCAATGAGGTCCTGAATGTCGGCCGGTGCCCGGCGAAGGCGCAACGCTCCTCCCTGCAGGCGTGTCATATCCAGCAGATCGCCCACGAGGCGGTTGAGTCGTTGAGCCGCTTCGCGCGCGGTTTCGAGCAGTTCGCGTCGTGTGGCCTCGTCGAGGGCATTCCCGTTCTCGACCAGCGTGCTCAGAGCGCCAGTGACCGCGGCGAGAGGTGTCCGCAGGTCGTGGGAGATGGAGTTTAACAAGGCCGACTGCAGCCGCTCGGTTTCCTGCAGCACTTGAGCCCGCCGAGCTTCAGCGGCGAGTTGCGCGCGTTCGATCGCGACGGCCGCCTGGCTGGCGAAGGCCTCCATCAGGTGCCGCTGCTCCGGTCCCAAGGCGGGTAGCGTCTCTGCCGCCGGAAGAACGCCCAGGACCCCGCGAATGCCCTGGGCCGTTTTCAGAGGCAAGTACCGCGCTTTAGCCGCGGGTAGTGTTTCGGTCCCTCGCCCTGCCGGCTCGCCGTGCGCGAACACCCAGGTGGCGACCGCGCGCTCGTTGTCAGTAAAGGGGAAGTCGCCACTTTGGACAGCCATTTCGAGTTTCCCGTCGCCGGGGAGAAAAATCGCGACTTGGCGGCTGAAAACACTCGCGATGTGCCGGGTCACCGCGTTGAGAATCTCCTCCATGTTCACGGCGGCCGCGAGGTCACGACTGAGCGCGTACAGCGCCGCCGTGGAGGCTTCCCGGGCTCGGGCTGCCTGTGCTTGCTCTCGAATGCGGCTGGTCAGGGTGCCAATGACCAACCCGACCACGAGGGCGCCCGTCAGCGTCAAGAGGAACTGGGGATTGACGACCCCCCGCACGGTCAGACGTGGCGCCACGGAAAGGTAGAAGGTCGCCGCACCAAGCCACGCGGCCAGGATGGCGGGGCCCCGCCCCCAGTAGTACGCCACGATGACGACGACGAGCAAGTTGAGCGTGGTCAGATTCACTGGTTCCAGCCGGCTAGGGAAGACGCTGCCGGACAATCCCACTGCGGATGCGATGGCCATCGCGTACGCATAAGGCCACAGGGCCGCAGGTCGGCGCGGGAGAGGAGTGGTCGGAGTCGCGCCCCGACCGGATGGGCTGCTGATCACGTAGACGTCGATGTTCTCCGTATGCCGCAGGATCCAATCCACGAGAGACCCGCGGATCAGGCGTTCAATGAACGGTCGTCGAGATGCGCCGGCGACGATCTTCGTCACATTGTGGGTAAGCGCGTACTGCACAATCTCTTGTGGCGGGCTGATGCCGGTGAGTGTCTCGGTGCGGGCCCCCAGTTCCTCAGCCAGCCGCTGCGCGCGCACGATGCGATCTTTCTCCGCGTCGGGTAATCGGCTGTACTCGGGGGTCTCCACGAACACGGCGATCCACTCGGCATCCAAGGTGGCGGCAAGGCGACGGCCTACGCGAACGAGGCGCTCGGCAATAGGCCCCGGCGCCAAGCAGACCAGCACGCGTTCGCCCGCGGGCCAGGGACCGGGAATCCCATGTGCCCCCATGTACGTGCGCATCTGGCGGTCAACCTTACGGGCCAGATGGCGGAGGGCCAATTCGCGGAGCGCCGTGAGATTGCCGGGACGGAAGAATTTCTCAATGGCGGTTCCCGCCTGCTCGGGGACGTAGACTTTGCCCTCGTGCAGCCGCTTGATCAGTTCATCCGGAGGGAGGTCGATGAGAATAACCTCATCGGCTCTCTCCAAGACCTGATCTGGCACAGTCTCCCGAATCACGACGCCCGTGATTTGTGAGACCACATCGCTGAGACTCTCGACGTGTTGGATGTTCAGCGTGGTGTAAACGTCAATGCCGGCGGCGAGCAGTTCTTCGATGTCTTGATAGCGGCGGGCGTGGCGGCTTCCGGGGGCGTTGGTGTGCGCGAGTTCATCGACGAGCGCGAGCTGGGGCCGTCGCGCGAGGACCGCGTCGAGGTCCAGTTCTTCGAGTACAACCCCGCGGTACTCGAGCTTGCGGCGGGGGATCACGGACAGGTCTTCCAGTAGGACCTCGGTCTCTTTGCGGTGGTGCGTCTCCACCAAGGCGACGAGCACATCGACGCCTTCGGCTTGCCGTTGGCGGGCAGCCTCCAGCATCGCGTAGGTTTTGCCGACTCCTGCCGCGTACCCCAGGAAAATCTTGAGCTTGCCGGCGCGGCTCTCCTCTTGCTTCGCCTGCGTCAGCAGAGCATCGGGATTAGGGCGCTCTGGTTCTCTTGCCATCCGTCGAGTTCACCTGAGGCCATCTAGGACCAGGTTCAACTCTAGCACGTTCACGCGTGACTCGCCCAAGATGCCGAACTGGCGCCCGGTGGTGTTCTGGCGGACGAGTTGACGGACGGTTTGTTCGCTCAGACCGCGGGCGCGCGCGACCCGCCGAACTTGATAGTCTGCTGCGGCCGGGCTGATGTCAGGATCGAGCCCGCTTGCGGAGGCCGTCACGAGGTCGACGGGGACCGGGCCCGTTGTCTGGGGATCGGCTGCTCGGAGCGCTGCGATGCGGCCCGTCACGGCCTCGCGGAGGGCCTTGCTTGTCGGGCCGAGGTTGGATCCGCTTGACGAAGAGGCATTATAGGAGTACGGACTCGTGGCCGAGAGCCGCCCCCAGAAGTACTTCGGGTCGTCGAATGGCTGCCCGATCAGCGCGGAACCAACCGCGTATCCGTCTCGGGTGATCAGGCTGCCTTGCGCTTGGCGGGGGAAGAGCACCTGGGCCAGCCCCGTGATGGCCAGGGGGTAGACAAGTCCCGTCAACACGGTGAACACCACCATGGCCATGATTGCCGGTCGCAACTCCCTACGCATGGGTCCCCCTCCAGGCACAGGTATGAGTGCTCGCAGGCCACCGACCGGGCGCTAGCAGGTTCAAGACCCATCGCAGGTTCATCGGGCCCACCCCAGGGCAACCAGGAGGAGATCGATCAGTTTGATGCCGGCAAACGGGATGATGACGCCGCCCACTCCGTAAAGGAGGATATTGTCCCGCAGAATCCGGTCGGCCCCCAGGGGCCGATATCGGACCCCGCGTAAGGCCAGCGGGATCAGGGCGGTGATGATGAGCGCGTTGAAGATCACCGCGGACAGGATGGCGCTCCGGGGGGTCGCCAAGCGCATCGAGTTCAACACATCGAGTACCGGGTAGGTGGCGGCGAAGGCGGCAGGGATGATCGCAAAGTATTTGGCAACGTCGTTGGCGATGTTGAACGTGGTGAGCGCGCCCCGGGTGATCAAGAGCTGTTTGCCGATTTCCACGACCTCGATCAGCTTTGTCGGGTTGCTGTCGAGGTCCACCATGTTCGCCGCTTCGCGGGCCGGCTGCGTGCCGGTGTTCATGGCGACCGCGACGTCGGCTTGGGCGAGGGCGGGGGCATCGTTGGTCCCATCGCCGGCCATCGCCACGAGGTGGCCTTCGGCCTGGTACTTCCGGATCAACTTGAGTTTCTCTTCCGGCGTGGCCTGGGCCAGGAAGTCGTCCACCCCGGCCTCAGCGGCGATGGCGGCAGCCGTCAGAGGATTGTCCCCGGTGATCATGACGGTACGAATCCCCATCCGGCGAAGCTGCAGGAATCGCTCGCGGATCCCGCCTTTCACGATGTCTTTGAGGTGGATCACGCCGACTACCCTTCCATCGACGGCCACGCCCAGAGGAGTGCCGCCGGTCCGTGCTATGCGCTGCACGACTGCGTCGAAATCGGGTGGGGGAGTCTCGGAAAGGAGGAACCGTATATTTGCATATCGTATACGAGTATCCGCCGTGAACCTCACCAGCGTCGCTCCCCTCA
>Ga0137415_10001469_pt1 | contig 23365 bp, 25 predicted proteins | sample CZODoug3_1_1_16f_FD_183082 | JGI IMG/M metagenome (GOLD analysis project Ga0137415, IMG submission 183082) | Vadose zone soil fungal communities from Angelo Coast Range Reserve, California, USA - CZODoug3_1_1_16fungal (Hybrid Assembly) | ecosystem: Environmental > Terrestrial > Soil > Vadose...
CTCACGAATTTGTACGGCGCGGAAATGCGCACCACTTTTTCCACCTGCGGCATGGCTTCCACGGATTCCAGGCACGCGGTCACATCGCCCACTCCCACGACTCCGATCACGACGCGCTCCTCTCCCTCGATGGAATGCACTTTGTATCCGAAGTACTCCACTTGATTTCGAACTTCATCGATCTCTTGCCGCGTGGCGTGCAATTTCATCGAAATGATCATGGCCGTCCCCTTTTTCTGCGCGCTGCGATTGTCTCCGCGCTCCGAAAATCTTGCCGCGCTCCAAAAACTTCTTGCCCGCGAAATTCTTCCGTGAAAAATTCGCGGCAAAAAAACAAAAAACCCACTCGGTTGCGAGTGGGTCGGAATTTTCTGCTTTATCCGGTGATTACAAATTCGCCCCTCGCGCCCTATTTAGGTGGCACCCAAAATCGAAACCAATACGAGTAGGCGTTGCTAATCATGGTTGCGTAGTGTAAATCCTCTTGCCGAACGGAATCAAGTATTTCTTTAGCCCACCGTCAATTGAAGATCTGGCGCACCTTCGCCTTGAGCCATTGCCAATTATCTGCGAGTACCGTTTGCCAATCCATCGGCGGATTTGTCTCGATATGTGCTACTTGCCGAAATCCTCCGGGTATCTCAAACATCGACGCGTCCAAGGGGCCTTCTTCCAGTTGCACGACGCGCGTCTCATACGCTGACGTGTTTTTCTTCTTCGTTCCGTCAGCCATCGCATACATGCTCCGACTAGCCGTCTTCATTTCGACCGGAAAACCGGTTACCGGCTCGCCCACATCCACAAACTTTGGCAGCTCGGGCTTTTCGTCAAGCTTTGGTCCTGCGTGCAGATACGCATGTTGTCCCGGCCTCCATTTGGGAGCGCAGGAAAGTTGCACATCCAAGTCGATATACCACGCATCGGTTACCGATTCTTGCGGGTCCCGCTGCGAATCCTCCAGCGGAATCTCTTTTCTCGTGACGATTAAGTGCCGCGCCGCGTGTCCGAAAAATTTCTTTCGCTCGCCGGTATCCACCGTCGTCGTTTCGATGAGCAGTGTGGGCTTGCTGGGCAATTCTGTTGCCGTCGGCTTCTTAATGCCTCTCGCTTCCATCTGCTCCTTGGTGAGAGGCCTCGGCGGGTACGGCCCGGACGAGTATTCGCGCGCGTCCAAATTCAGCTCTGAGATCTTACCGAGGTCGCATCGCGTGATGAACGCAACATGCGGTCCGTACCGCACGTTCACGGAAGCGTCCCCGCGACTCGCACCACCGCTCGAACTGCGGAAATCTATTCGCTTGCGGTCACTCTGAAAATACATTGTCCGCTCGCTGGAGACATTTCCAAACGTGTCGCGCTCCGTCATTTTGATCCCGGGAACCCGCGACGCTGACCGCAGCCTGGTGTCAGACGAAATGCCGAGAACACCCAAGAAGGCCAGGCCGCAAGCGAAGAGCGATTTGTGCAAGGGAGTTACCCTCGGACGCGGACGGCGCTGAAGCTCAGGATTACGTGGCCGCCGGAGGTGGGGCGGCCGAAACTCATCATTGGTCGGAAGCGGGAGAACAGGAGCATCTGATCGAGCTGATGGCGCAGATCAACGCTCTTGGGCCCGGAAATAATTTGGTAGGCGACCATCTGGCCGTTCTTATCGACGGTGACATCGATGAGCAATCCGTGCGGGAGCGAAAGCTCCAGATCGTGCTGCTCGGGGGCCCAGGAGGACGGGTAATCGGAAAGCGTGATCAATTCCGCGGGGCGAAGAATATTCAGCGGCACGTCATTGGGAACGGCACGCACGGTGATGCCGGGAACAATCAATTGCAGCACGAGAACAAAAACGATAATCGCCGAGAAAAATCCGCCGGTCGCGGGTAGCGAAAGCGGACGGAAAACGTTGTCGAGCAGAAGCTCCGCGCGGTCGCGTATTCTGCGCATGCGGCTGGGAAGATCTTGCGTCGGAGCGGCCTGCGCAGCGGCGACGCGAATGCGCACGGCCAAATCCGCGGGCGGCAAATTTCTAGGCACGCGAGACAAGAGCATGGAGAGCTTGCGGTAACGCTGCAGCTCTTCGCGGCAAACATCGCAACCTTCCAGATGCTCGCGAATATGCACGCGCTCTTCCACGGGAGCGGCGCCGGTTACAGCGTCGTCGAGATAGCCAGCCAGCTTGGTGCGTACCGTATTGCACTTCATGGGAGTTCCCCGTGTGCCAACTGCCGCGTGATCGCTGAACTTTGTACTGAATTTGAAGCTGGACTTCGATCTGAAACGGGGCCGGAATTTCTGGCGGAATTCGCGTAATCGCGATTTCCGCTGTGTTCATGAGACGTGTTTGCGTGCGCATGCGTTTCCCGCTGTCCCAGCAAAGGTTCCAGGATCTCTTTCAGCGCGCGGCGCCCGCGGAGAATGCGGGATTTCACGGTGCCGACGCTGCACTCCAGCACCTCAGCGATTTCCTCGTAGCTCAAGCCTTCGAGGTCGCGAAGGATTACGGCGCCGCGGAACACGTGCGGAATTTCCTGCAGCGCGTGCTGCACCGCTTGCTGAATTTCGTGGGCGGCGAGCTGATCGAAAGGAGTTGCCGCCAAATCCTCGATTTCAATCGCGCTGTGGCCTTCTTCCGGTTCCGCGTCAATGGAAACATTTTTCTGCAGATGACGCTTGAACCAGCGCTTGTGATTCAGCGCTTCGCGAATGGCGATGCGATACAGCCACGTCTTCAGCGAGCTGCCCTGGCGAAAACAACGAATGCCACGAAACGCTTTCAAGAAAACTTCCTGCGTTCCGTCCGCGGCGTCCGAAGTGTCTCCCAGCATACTCAAGATCAAGTTATAGACCGGGCCGTGGTAATGCGTGACCAGCCAATCGAACGCAGTTTCGGAACCGGCTTGCAGCTCGTTCACCAGCTCCGATTCATCGCGGCCCCAAGATAAGGCGCTGGCCCAATCGGACACGGACGGCCTTTCCGGCTCGCCCCATTCGGGCGCTCGCGAAGCCTGCAAGGGTTCGCGCATCAGCTCCGAGGGGTCACTTGAGCCATCACGGCTGAAAAACAAGAAACCAGTTGCGTCCGGGTGGGGCATTGGCCTGCTTTGCCTTTGAACCCGGGGTCGAGCTTTATACCTTTAGACACCGGGGAAGGCGGATGTGTTCCGCCTCTGTGCCCATATTACACCCCCCTGTGCCGGGTGCAATGGCACGGGAGTCGTGGTACTGGGGGCGTCTGGGCAGAACGCATGCCCGTCGGGTCCCCGGTGGGCTAGCCAGGCTAAAGCCCGGCCCACCGCAACGCGCAGCCCGGCGTCCTCGCTGGGTTGACCGGCCTAAAGCCCGGCCACTACAACCTACAGCGGCTTGCATGGGGTGGGCTCGGGTTGTGGGGCCGTTTCGTCGGGCTGGTCACGCTTAGGGGCTGGCAAATCCCAATCCCATTGGATGGGTTGGCTATCGACTTCGCGCTTGATAGCTACGAGAGAGTGAAGGAGCTGGTTGGTGATGTAGGTCAGGACGGCGGCACGGCGCGGGGAGATGCGGTTTTGGACGACCAGGATGAGGAGCTTGGCGAGGAATTGGTTGATCTGGTCTGCGGACTGGAGATCGTCGAGCTGGATCAAGAAATCGGCGGAGAGGTCGACGTCGACGGGTTGCGCCGGATGGATTTGCAGTGCGGCATGACGAAAGCAGAGGCCGGAGCGCAGGGCACGCAGGCGGCAGCGCCGGCCGCGGGCAGTGAAATGGGTGCACTTTGTGTCGGCATTGCCGGGAAGCGCGATGGCGTTGAGGCTGGAGGTTTGCGAATTCATGATTTGTCCTTTTTTGTGTGCTGAAGGGGGGTACCACCCCCGTGGCGATAGAAAGAGTGCGGAAGATCTTGATTCCAAAGCAGTTGCAGGCGCGCCGTTGCGGAAAAGAGTGTGCATATCGATGAAAACAATCAGCTTACAAGTATGTAATAAGAAACAAACGAGTTAAGGTGTGATTCCGGGAACGAAGCGTAAGAGAGGAAGGGCGAGCTAGAAACGGTCTGGAATGCGAACTTCACGACGCATCGTAGCATGGTTTCTATAATTTGTCAAGCATTTTATCAAATTGATAACGGTTCGAACGGGTCGGGGATTGGAATTCTTGGAAAACAAAGAACATATGTGCTTTGTCTTGTTGTTGCGTGCAGAAAGGACTCTTCTGCCCTCGTGGGCCATTGTACGGAATACCGCCCACCCACTGAGAACAGTGAGACGCTCGATCCTTACACATGCCAGCTATTCACTTAGAGCTTTTGGCACACGTCACCCCGTCACAGCCCTGCCCCGCAGCGCGTCAATACCCTCTTTGGCGATAATAGGAACCATAATGAGAGCCGCAACAGTTCGATCTTGCGCCCTCGGCGCACCAGAGCCGTGCGATCCATGACCGCTGTATCCGTCCTATCTGTCATAGAAGCGGTTCTAACGCGGTTTCGATGACATCCGTATACTCAAACCCGATGATCTTCTTGCGGAGGATTCCATTGCGGTCATAGAGCATTGTTGTAGGCAAACCCTCGATATCACCAAATTTCCGCCTCAATTCATCGGGTGCGACCGCCAACGAATAATGGACTCCGATTTTCTTTGCGAACACGACCGGGTCCTCCGTATCCGCCATCGTATCGAATTTCAATCCGATCACTATGAACCCGCGAGGACCGTACTTGTCCACGAGTTTTTGATAGCCCGGCATTTCTTTCCGGCACGGCTGGCACCACGTCGCCCAAAAATCAATCAATACAACTTTGCCGTGAAGGCCATTCGAGGAAATCTCGTGTCCTTGCAAATCCGTTACAGAAAAGTCAGGCAAGCGAGAGCCCACGTCGCCCAATGCAATTACAGGTTCTGCCGCTGTTGAGGGAACTGCCGAATGACGGCATCCAGCCATTCCAGCTACAGCGAGGCCACATAGCAGGAAAGTTCTCATCTATTCCTTCCTTTGGATTTCGAGAATTAACAGTTTCAGCGGGGCTGACGTTTCAGGTTTCTTTTTTCCGGGTGGCTTCTTGTAAAGTTGACCGAGCAGCGTAACCACCGTCTGGGAATTCGCCAATGATTCAAGCTCTTTCGAGAGTTCATTAGGCGCGATCGTGAAGGACTGATTGGGTTCCGCCTGGAGTGCAAGGCTGCCAGAAGCGTCCTTCACTATCTTGCCCCTCACCGTAACGTCCATCTCCGCAACACTCACACCGCTGTCATAAACAGCCTTGAGGAGCTGCGGGGGATCGATCCGCGCATCCTCTTTCGGGACAATTTGAACCTTTCCATCAATCAAGCTTACTTCCACGTTTTGGACACCAGACTGGCGCCCGAGGTGTTGTTTCACCCCATATGCTCAAAAATTTCAAGTCATACCTTCAACGCGCATTTCGATGTGTTTGATTTGTGCCTGCGTGACTGGAGCAAGAATCGAGCCGAGCAAGACAAATAGCGCAGCTTTCTTATTCATCGTTCGTTCCCTTCTTTCGTTCAGAAGTGCAGCCTAAACTGTTGTGTGATTCCAAAGCTGATGTGACGACGCACGGGCATGAACATCGCGCCGTTTGAATGCGCGACGTCCCAGTCCATACCAAGCCAAACATGCATTCCGGGGCGGACACCGATGAAGGTTGTGACCCCGGCCAGCAATACGTCGCCGCCGCTACCGTTCTGATTTACATTTGCGATCCGGTCATCCTGAGAATGCAGCCATGCGAGTTCAGGGCCGATGAACCATTCACGAGCCACGTTCTTTGATTCGTATGGCCGATATGACAGCCAAAATCGAGATTCAATATCGCTGCCGAGACGCGTTGATTGTGTTCCCCCCGTGCGGATGAGCGTGTGAAAGTCCTCATCGGCTACGAGACGACGCAAGTGGAACAGCCCGGTATACGTCCAGTTCAACGCGAGAAAAGCATCGGTGGAACCGGAGCCGGGTTGGAGAGTTGCCGGCAACCGATTCCCTAGTGTGTCGAGTAAGTCTGTCCGGCCTGTCGGTAGTTTGGGACCGAACGTGATTGATGCTTGCGTCGTGCCACGTTCTGAGTCCCGGCGATAAAACCGATATTTCACAAGCACAAAAGCGTCACCGAGCCCCGTTCCTCCAACGGTTGGTGCGTTCCCATTTTCAAAATGGTTCGTGATTACCGGCACTATGACGGTCACATCAAAATTCGGGCGGAATCCCCATGTGAAATTGAAGGTCCCCTCGTGTGAGAAGGTGGGCCGGGCTGTTGAGGGAATAGCGCCCGTCTTGTCAGGTCCGCGGGTAATGAAGGTGGAATTGTAGGAAACGAGTCCACCGCCGGGAAATATCGGTGGCGCACTCTCAGGAGCGGGGCCTTGTGCATTTAAGGCGCAAGCGCAGGTCAGAAAAATAAACAAAGACAAAGCCCTAATCCGCACGATCTTTCCTCCAGGAAAAATGATTTTGAAGACACCCATACTCGGGCGATACGAACTGGAGGCGAGATTAAATGCGGAGAGGCAATGCAGGCGGGGATGCGAGGATTGGTGGACCGTGCGAGGGCTGGTGAATCATATTGAAAGAGGAATGCGAAATGGAGAATTCCGATGTGGGGAGAATCGCGAATACTGCGGGCACAAACGCAGTATGGCCTAAGGATGATTGCACGAAAGGCGCGTGTGCGGATGACATCGCCTTGCAACAATCCTGTGCTTGGTCGTGGCTGTGAGACGAGCACGGCATGGAATCACAACATTGCATCGCCTCTTCCGGAGACATAGGCGAACAATCAACGACGTACGCTCCAAGGACAAACACGAGCGCGGCCATCAGGAATGGTTTCGCAAATCGCATCATTAGTACGTTATGCCTCGGCAAGCATGGAGGTCAAGGAACGATTTCAGTTGTCTTGATGCGCCAGGAGCAGGCGAGGATTGGCCGTGCACGACGAAGCGCCGAACTAATTCTGCAAAATCGATTGCTGTGCTTCTGCAACCTCGGATCTTCCAGGCTTGTCGGCGCGGGCGCAAAGCTTCACAACGTCGCGAAAATATTTTTGACTTGTATCGCGATTTCCGCTGAGCTGGGCGGCACGCGCCGCTCCATATAGCGCGCGGAAGCGCCCCGGCTCCTTCTGGAGCGTCGCCTCGAATTGCTGCAATGCCTGCGCAGGCTCATTCATCTCCAACAACATCTCGCCCAGCAGCTCGCGCGCCGGGGCCAGCGGACCGGGCGTCACCGAACTTTTCTCGGTCCCATCTTCCAGTTCCGCTGCCAACCTCATTTGCCGCAGCGCTTCCTTTTTTGTGCGCTCGGCTAGCGCAGCCCATGCCCGGACCGCGAGCTCCTGGATTTCCACCTGCCGCGCCCAGTAGTCTTCGCCGGCCTTCGAGAGCCGATCCCGGATCTGGTGCAGCGCTGTCGCCGACTCGTTAGCCGTCGGCGCTTGCCCCAGTCGAGCCGCGCCCAATCCTCGGGCGAACCACGTCATAGCTTCCGTATGAGGAAACGGTGCGTCCCGCAGCGAGAGTTGCGCGGCCTGCTTCCAGTCCCGGCGTTCCAGAGCGTAGCGGGCGGGGATGGCCGCCAACGCAAAATATCCAACGGCGGGGCCGCCGGCGCCGCTCAACTGCGCCTTGGGATCGAAGCGCGATTCGATCTCCGGCAAGGAATCGCGTATCCGCCGCGCTGCATCGTCTTGCCCCGTTTGCAGGTAGGCGTAAATTTCATAGTCGCTGGAGTGCAACTCTTCCGCCGTCTGACCCTCGCGCCGCGCTGCTGCCGCCGCCGCTATGTTGGTGTCGATGGACTCCTGCCAGTAGCCGGTGCGGGTGAAGGTATGCGATGGCATGTGCAGCGCATGCGGGGCATCTGGCGCAATTTCCGAGTAACGCCGCGCGGCGACAAGCGCTTGCCCAGCGAGCGCCGGCACGTCGTACGTATGGATAATGTAATGAGCCAGGCCGGGATGCGCCGGCTCCTCCTCAAACAATTTCTCGAGAATCGCTCCCGCCTCGAGCCGCCCGGCATACGTCTTGTCCGCAGGATCTTCCGAAGCGGCGACCGCCAACGCGTAGAAGATCTGCGCCTCATGGTCTTCGGGATATTTCGCCGCGACGTCCCGCATGGCGTCACGATAGGCGACCAGGCGCGCTCGCTGCGGCGTGCTCTCAAAGCCGCTATACAGCTTGCCAACGGCCGCGATATACGCCTGTTCTCGCTCCGTCTTTGCGCCCACCGTCTTGCCGCGTTCCGCGTTGTGCCGCCCTCCCTGCAACTGACTCTTGTCTTTCATTCCCGGCGCGAAGGGATTGCTCCAATCGCTAAGAGCGATTCCCCAGTACGCGATTCCGCACGTCGCGTCCTGCCGCAGCACGGCATCGAATCCTTCGATAGCACGGCTAAACTGGAAGGAATGCAGCAGCGCTACCGCCCGGTTGAATTCCGTCTGCGCCACTTCGCCGCATGATGTGGCAAAGTGCACGGCTCCCAACTTCTCTCCATCACCATGTTGATGCTCCTGCGCGCTGGCGGCCGACGCCAGGGTCAGAAGAATAGCGGCGATGAGTGTCCCTCTGACCATATCGCTCCTCCAGTGCCGAATATTATAGGCGCGTTCCAGGAATCAGTGGGAGAATCGCTGCGCAAGCGACGACGAAGAGACAAGTCAAGTCCCGACAAGTGAAATGAGCTTGACCTTAGAACTGATTCCAAGGTTTAGGCTGCTTACGTGGATCACGTTTCCAAAGATCGGCCTTTGTATTGCGGTGAACTCGCGCGACGTTCGGGTGTGAGCGCGGACACTGTGCGTTTCTACGAGCGACGGCATCTTTTGCCGGCGGCTGCGCGTACAGCGTCCGGCTATCGAGTGTTTCCGGCGGATAGCCTTGCTCGCATGCGGATGATTCGGGCGGGCCTGTCTGTCGGGTTTTCGGTTGCGGAATTGGCGGACATTCTCCGCGAACGAAATGCCGGAGGCGCACCGTGTCAACGGGTGCGCACGCTAGCCGCCAAAAAACTGTCTCTTCTCGAAGCCAAATTGCGCGATTTGCAACGCTGGCGGCGAGAGTTGCGCTCGATATTGAGCGCATGGGACCGGTTATTAGCTGCAACTCCCCGCGGTAAACAGGCGCGATTGCTGGAAACGCTGAGGCACCCGAAGAGCCACAGTGAACGTGCGGCTCGCGGCATTCAAAAACGGAGAGCCTGATGAAACTGATTTTTCTGATGGCGTTCAGTATCGTAGCGTCTCAGTCAAGCCAGAAACCAGAAGCGCAAGAGCACTCGATGCACGCCGCTCGCGCCCAAATGAATGAGCGCGGTGAAAGGGGAATGGGTTTTTCGCAGACGGCCACGACACACCACTTCTTCTTGAAGTCAAACGGCGGAGCGATCCAGGTGGAGGCCAACGACTCTGCCGACACCACCAATCGAGACCACATCCGAATGCATCTGACACATATCGCGAAGGCTTTTCAGAGGGGTGATTTCGACATTCCGATGTTCGTCCATGACACGGTTCCACCGGGTGTGCCAGAAATGAAAAGCCGCCGGAAACATATCCACTACTCGGTCGAACAAACGCCGAACGGAGGCCGCGTGACGATCTCCACAACGGACAACAAGGCGCTCGCAGCGATTCATCGCTTCTTGCGTTTCCAGATAGAGGAACATCAAACTGGCGACGCCACAGAGCTCCGGTAACACCCCGAACCGCCCGACTGGCCAAAGAAAGAGAGCGAATTGGCAGGGACAAAGAAAAACGTCAACCGCCGCACCCTTACACCCGAAGGGGTGCGGCAATGGGGGTTCGGTCGCGAGCGCTAAGTAACTCTTTCGGAACAGGCGGGGCTGACGAAACTATTCGACATGCGTTTGGGGCGGAAGATTGTTGACACGTGGGCCGAATCCACGTTGAAGATGCACGCCGCGCGCGACGATTTAGCGCAAGGGCAGCCCAAAGGAAAGAAATGTACGCAGTGGTAGGTTTGACCTTGGATGAAGTTTCGTCAGGTGCGCTGCCGCATGTCCGATTGGGCAAGACGCTGGACAATCGGATGACGAAGAGCAATTTTCGATTTGCGGAAATGCTCCTGGTCTACACAACCGTCGAGACGGACACGCAAGGCCCGGCCGCACGCACCAAGTACAAGGACCAGGGCCAGTTTCTTGTAATCCTTTACTTCAATGACGCGGCGGTCGGCGCTTGCAAAGAAATTGGCATTCCAATTCGCCTTCTGGACCGCATCGATGAATCTGAGCTTCCGTCGCGACGAACTACAGTCCTGGAACGCCCCTATTTGGCGCCGGTATCGAAGTAATCAGCGAATATCCAATTTGCCCTGGCCGCGTGGGTATGTAGCGCGATGTAAGTGGGGAGGTCACTCGATGGCGACGGCGCGGATCTGATTGCCGCGAATGTTCAATTCGATGCCGTAGGGCGGCCGCAAATCGTGTCCCTGCACGACGGCTCCGCGCACCAGGATGTTTCCGGGGAGTTCCGTATGTTGCAGGGGATCGTGGATAGCGCGGCTGCAGGGATTAACGATCATGGGATGCGCGGCGGGAAATCCGTACTCGGAAGAAAGCTTCGCGACATCGTCGATATATGAAAACTGACACTGAGTGAACGGCACATCCAATGAAAATGCCCAATAAGATTTGCTCTCGGACGCAGGGCCAGGCAAGCGAACCACGAGCGCCGGGACATACCTGGATTGGGTCAAACTCCGAAAGAAGAATTTCTTGGAAGACCAGGGCTGGGCCAACTCGGTGACCGTAGCAACTTGAGGGTTGGACTGAGTAGCGTAGAGCGGCCTTTGCGCTGAGTTGGTCTCCGTTGTTTGCGGCTGGTTAGAAGGAGCGCTGACCTGGGAAGCGGGCAGCACGGCCGAATTAGGTTGCTGCATGCGGCCGATCGTTTTTATCGCCCAAGAGCCGAGCATGGCCGCCAGCAGGACAAGGACGCCGATCTTTGCGACACGCTTGAAAGCCGCGGCGTGATCCGGCTTCGTCGTTGGCCCTGCGTACATGCGCTCTGCGTGCTGCGCGGCTTCTGCTCGAACATGACCAGCAGCGCCGGCAGAAGACGGAACCGGCTTGGAGCGCAACGGGGCCGAAGGGGTAGAGCGCGTTTCGACACCGGGGATTCGCGGCATCTCCACGTGGAAGTCTTTGTCCACTTTCTCGCGAACGGGACGCGGCGGCCCCACGGTGCTGATCGAAAGTGGTGCGCTTGCAGTGGCGGGGTTTTCGCCCGGGCGGTAGTTCTTCAAATCGTCGAGCAATTCGCGGCAGTTCTCGTAGCGCTGATAGGGGCTCTTGCTCATCGCTTTCAAGATGGTGCTGGCGACGCCCGGCGGAATATCGGGATTCAACTTTTGTGGTGGAATGGGCTCTTCGTTGAGAATCTGGTACAGAATTGTGGCGATATCCTGCCCCCGAAACGGTTTTTGGCCGGTGGTCATTTCGTAGAGCATCACGCCGAGGGAAAAAATATCTGTACGGCCATCTACGGCTTTGCCCTTGATCTGCTCCGGCGACATGTAGCCGGGAGTGCCGATGGCCGAGGTCTGCTGCGAGGCGCCGTATTGCATGATCTGAGCGGTGCCGAAATCCGTGATCTTCACAAAATCCTCGCCGGTCAGCATGATGTTGGCGGGCTTGATATCGCGATGAACGACGCGGTGGTCATGCGCGAAGTGTAACGCGGAGCAAACCTGCTCCATGATGCGCAGAAGGCGGCGAATAGGAAATTTTTCGCCCGAATCCAAGAGGGATTGCAGGCTTTTCCCGTTCACCAATTCCATTGTGATGTAGTAGACGCCATCGGATTCGCCAACGTCGTAGATGACCACAATATTGGGATGCGTCAGGAGCCCCGCGGCGCGCGCTTCGGTTTGGAAACGGTCAACCAGTTCGGCATGGGACATCCCCGTGCCCTCTTCCGAGAGCTGGATGACCTTGACAGCGACGATGCGGCCAATGGATGGATCTTTGGCGCGGTAAACGACACCCATGCCGCCGCGGCCCAATTCGCCGAGGATTTCGTACCTGCCAGCTTTGATGGCTGTGACCATTTCCAATTCTCAAGGAATGAACGAAAAACAGCTTACTGTGCACCTTCGCGCCGTTCTTCGCGGGGGTCAATGCCCCCGGGGGAAAATGTTTCGCACTTGCCACGGGCGGGGCTACCGAAGCGAAGGTTGGGGAGCGAGGGCCGGTTGCGGGCGGGGCACATCTGGCCTTGCGGGCAGGTGTTTGCGGGTGTGCGCGCGTGCCACAGTGGGAGGTGAACGGGAGGTATCCAATGGCGCAAACGATCTGGATTCACAGGCTCACCGACGCGAAAAAGGCCGAGGCGGATGGAATGGAGTACGTCTGCCAGCATCTGTTCCAGGGGTTAACGCAAAGCGGCAAGCTCACGAAGGCAAAGGGCTGGAACCTAGCGGAGAATGCCAACTCGAAGGATGGCACGACGCACCGAGCGCTGTTCTGCGACTCGTGTGAAAAAAACTACAGCAACGGCAACGTGAGAATGGCGAAAGAAGCCGTGCTGGTATAAGCAAGCTAGTTTTGATGAGGATGTCAGTCGCCGATGTGAGGCCGAGTGTCTGAAGATCCGGACGCATCGGAGTCGAGAATATTTTCAATGCAGGCGAGGAGTTTGCCGAGGCCATCGGCCTTGGAGACGACCGCTTTTACGCCGAGTGTAGCCGCCAGCGATTTCCCGAGGACGTCTTCCAGCATGGTGTAAATGACGACGGGAATGCCCGGCGCATTGGTCCTGAGAAGAGAGGCAGCCTCGATCCCGTTCATTCCAGGCATGGAGAGATCCAAGGTAATGAGGTCGGGATGGACGGTGGCGGCTTTTTCGAGAGCTTCCGCGCCGTTGGCAGCTTCGCCGCAAATCTCGTAGCGATGATGCTCGAGAAACGTGCGAATGGCGCGGCGAACGGCAGCTTCGTCTTCTACGATAAGAATGCGTTTTGTCATTATTGGGAATGGAAAAAAGGCTAAGGGAAGGCTAGCACAGCGGGAAAAGAACGCAAGCACGTTTCGCCTACCGTAAGACCCCAACTTCAAAAGCAAGAGTGCACAGTGTTTGGCGGCCTACATACATAACCAGAAACGGGTTGTCCCACTTTCCGCAATGTTAGCGTTGTCTTCAGCCAGCGGGTGGCTGGACCAGAGTGGTGGATTCGAGCAGAGCTTCGATGCGGGCGAGAAGAACGGCCAAGCCATCGGACTTGGCGACGATAGCGGCGACGCCGAGGGCGGCGGCGAGCTGCTTGCCGAGAACATCACCGAACATGGTGTACACAACGACGGGGGTGTTGGGCAGCCTGCTGCGGAGGAGAGAGGCAGCCTCGATGCCGTTCATGTGGGGTATGGAAAGATCCAAGATGATGAGATCGGGCCGAAGAGAGTTTGCTTTTTCGACGGCTTCGACACCGTTGACGGCCTCTCCGCAAACTTCGAACTTGGAATGGTGCTCAAAGAAGGTGCGAACCGCATTCCTGACGGAAGTTTCGTCTTCGACGATGAGGATGCGTTTGGGCATAAGGCAAGGGCAAAATAGCACGGGGCAATGTGAAGTCGAGTACAGTGAATGCTGTATATGGGTTAACGAGCTGGGTAATATTTATTCCTGCTTAATAGGTCGCTCGGCCGGCCAGCCGGCGCAAATTTGCGGCAAACGCGGCGCGGCATTCTGTGTAAAGGGAAGCAACTGCCGGGGTTGCTTCGGGAAAGGGACAGCGGGAAGGCTTAGCGGTTTCGCGTCCTCACCTTTGCAACAGAACCGCTCCCTTTTAGGGACAGTACGGAATAGGGCCTGTACATCAATGTTATAACGTGAGAATTTCGCTCTCCACCCTTCCGGCACACTTTCGCGCATCCCCCTGAACCGCCCGAGCAGCGCAGCAAGGAAGCACCATGAGTCCTTTTCGACGAGACCGCCGGTTGGCGGGCCGCTACAAGATGAAAACGCCGCTGCGGGTACGGCTATGGAAATCGGCGGTACCGGAGTGCGCGGGGGAGTCGGTGAATCTCTCGCAACGGGGGATTTACTTTGCGACAGATTCCGTACTACGCAAAGGGGAGACGGTGGAAGTTTTTTTCAACATGCCGGAAGAAATCGTCGGGGAGCCGGCGAGCGAGTGGCGGTGCACGGGGCACGTGGTACGAGTGGAGGAGATCAACAGCCCGGATGGGAAGCAGGGAGTGGGAGTGCAGTTTGATTGCTACGAGGTGTCGAGGTCGAAGCCGGTGGATGTGGCGGTAGGGGCGGGAAAGCCGGTGCGAATGTTGTCGGACTTGGCGCCCAACGGAGACCGAATCCAACCATGGAAAAACGAGCGATTATTGTCGACGACGAACTGGCGACATGCGAGCTGATCGAGAAGGTGCTGACCTCGGCCGGGATTGATTCGTTGACAGTGACGAAGAGCGAGGAGGCGCCGGAAATTTTGCGGCACGGTAAGTTTACCGTTGCGTTCCTGGACTATGAAATGGCATTTCCGGACGGGCTGACGCTGGCGCGGCAGATGCGAGCGTCCGGGTCGAACCGGCTGACGCCGATCGTGCTGATCAGCGATGACCAGAAGCCGGCAGCGATGGCGAAGGGGTTTGAGGCGGGCGCGAGCTTTTTCGTTTATAAGCCGATCGATAGGGACCGATTGATGAGACTGGTGCGGGCGACGCAAGGGGCCATCGACGACGTGCACCGGCGGACGAGGCGCGTGGAGGTGAAATCGAAGGTGCAGATAACGTTTCGGGGGCAGGAGATTGTCGGGGAAACCGTAAACGTGAGCCTGGAAGGGATGCTGATCCGGACGCCGCGGACGTTGCCGGTAGGGTCATCCGTGGGAGTGAGCCTGCATTTGCATCAGGCGATGAAGCCGGTGGTAGGGGCGGGATCGGTAGTGCGGCTGCATGGTCATGAGCAAATGGGTATTCATCTGGGCAGGTTGACCTGGGAAGAGAGCCAGAGACTGCAGGAGTATTTGCTGCCGCTGATACCAGGGTTGTAGCAAATGAGACTGATCACGCCTTTGAACGGAGAACATTTTCTTTCTCATTGTGGAGCCGCGCTACATTTTGCTTGTCTCTTTTCTTTTTGTCGTCCGCTTAATAGAACGCCATCTATAATTTGCCGATTGGAGATTATCCGCTTAGGGCCATTGCCGATTAGGAAACTATCATCGATTTCGTAGGTGCGCAGCGGCGGCTTAGCTTGACAATAAAGCATCCCCTTCTCGACAGACCATTCGGTCTGTGTGGTTACAGGAATGCGTGGCTGCGTTCATGACCTTCAAAGGAAAGCTAATCAGCGGGCTGGCGGCGGCAACGGGAATACTGCTTCTCGTGGCGGTCATGTCCTATCGCAGCCTGATTCAGAATGCGGAGCACCGGCAGTGGGTCTTGCATACCTACGAAGTGCTGGGAAAGCTCGACGAAGTCCGCATTGGGATGACGGACGCAGAAACAGGCGAACGCGGATACATCGTCACGGGCGACGAATCCTACCTGGCGCCTTACGTGCGCGGGGTCGCGCAAGTTCATCAAAGCACGGAAGAAGTCCGGAAGCTCACCACCGACAATGCAAAGCAACAGCGCGCGCTGGATTCACTGGAGCCGATAATTGTTGCGAGACTCGGCGAGCTTCGGGAACGGATCGAGGTTCGCCGGCAACAAGGCCTGACTGCGGGCATTTCCGCGGTGCGGGAAGGCGCCGGCAAAGAGTACATGGACCAGATCAGGGCGGCGCTCGCAGGGATGAAGGAGGAAGAGGAGGTGTTGCTTGCGCAGCGATCGATGGAGTTGACGGCCAGTTCGCAGAGAACCCGGATGGTCCTGGTGTTCGGCGAGTGTTTGGGGCTGGTGTTGCTGGGTATCGCCGGATTCATCACCCAGCGAGAAATGCTGCGGCGCAGCAAGGCTGAGGAGGAAACCCGCAAACTGAACACGGACTTGGAACGCAAGGTTGCGGAGCGAACGGCGGAACTGGCGGAACGCGCAAGGGATTTGGAGCGCTCGAATATGGAGCTGGAGCAATTTGCGTATGTGGCATCGCACGATTTGCAGGAGCCGCTACGCACAATCGCAAGCTTCACTCAGCTTCTGGCCAAGCGATATGGGGACAAGCTCGATGACAAGGCACGCGAGTTCATCGGGTTCGCGGTGGACGGGTCAAAGCGGATGCAAACGCTGATCAACGATCTGCTTTCTTTCTCGCGCGTGGGCACGCAGGGCAAGGCGCTTGTGCCGGTGCGCTGCGAGACAATGTTGGACGCGGTTTTGCGTAACCTTAAGCGGGCTATCGAGGAGAGCGGGGCGGTGATCACCCGCGACTCTCTACCCGTGGTCCTTGCGGACGAAATGCAACTGGGGCAGTTGCTGCAGAACCTGATAGGAAATGCCATCAAGTTTCGCGGCGATAAGGCGTCACGCATCCATGTCGGCGCCGAGCGGAACGGAACAGGCTGGAAGATTTCCGTGCGTGATAACGGAATTGGCATCGGGCAGGAGCACTACGAGCGGATATTCGTGATTTTTCAGCGGCTGCACACCAAGACGCAATACGCGGGCACGGGGATCGGATTGGCAATTTGCAAGAAGATCGCGGAGCGGCACGGAGGGCGCATCTGGGTGGAACCTACGCCAGGAGGAGGCTCGACGTTTTATTTCACGATTGCGGATGCGGCGAGTTTCGAGTTCAAGGAGCGGGAAACCGATGAAATTCGAATCAGTGGCTGAACCGATTGACATTTTGCTGATTGAAGATAACGCGGCAGATGTTCGGCTCACGGAAGAAGTACTGACGGAGAGCAAAGTCCACAATAACCTCAGGGTGGTCAATGACGGTGCTCAAGCGCTGAGGTACTTGCGACAGCAAGGGGAGTTTCGGGAGTCGCGACGACCGGGCCTGATCTTGCTGGACCTGAATCTGCCGGTGAAGGACGGGCGTGAGGTGCTGGCGGAAATCAAGAGCGACCCGAGCCTTAAGAGAATTCCAGTAGTAGTGCTTACGACGTCGAAAGCGGAAGAAGACATACTAAAGACCTATAACTTGCACGCGAACTGCTACATCACAAAACCAGTGGACCTGGAACAGTTTGTGACGGTGGTGAAATACATCGAGGATTTTTGGCTGGCAATCGTGAGACTGCCAATGAACGGTAAACGATGACCGCGCGCCGCCTAAAAGTGCTGCTGGTGGAAGACAACGCGGCCGATGCGCGCTTGATCCAGGAGTCTTTGGCGGAACGAAGCGACGAGCCGTTTGATCTGGAAACCGTAGATACGTTGCAAACGGGGCTGCAACGGCTCAGCGCCGGCGGAATCGACGCGATGTTGTTGGACTTGGGCTTACCGGACAGCTATGGAGTAGAGACGTTTGTGCGGGCGAAGGCGCGGGCGCTGGGAGTGGCTATCATCATCCTGACTGGGATGAATGATGATTCGCTGGCGCTGAAGCTGGTGCAAGGAGGCGCACAGGACTTCGTGGCGAAGGTGGACGTCAGCGGAAACAACCTGACGAGGGCGATTTTGTACGCGGTGGAGCGCGAGAAACTGGAGCAGGAATTCCGGAAACTGAATCTGCAGCTCGAACAGCGGGTGAAGGATCGCACGGCGGAACTGGAAGCGAGCAACCGGGAACTGGAGGCGTTTTCGTATTCGGTATCGCACGATTTGCGCGCCCCGCTGTCGGTCCTGATCGGGTTCGCGGAGCTTCTTAGGTTGAAGAATGAAGCGCAATTGGATGAGATCGGACAGAAATACCTGCGCCGAATTCACGAATCGGCGTTCCGCATGTCGGAGTTGATGAATGACCTGATCCGGCTGGCGAAAGTGAGCAGGCAGGGGCCGACGCGAGAGAAAGTGCCTTTGCGTTCGTTGGTGGACGAAGTGGTGGCGGAGCTTGAGAGCCAAAATGAGAAGCGAAAGATTGAATGGCGGATCGGAGCGTTGCCGGTTGTGGAATGCGATCACGGGCTGATGAAGCAAGTGCTGGCGAACCTGATTTCAAACGCAGTGAAGTACACGCGGCCGCGCGAGATTGCGGTCATTGAGATCGGCGAAACAATCATGGGCCGGGAGAGAACGTTTTTTGTGCGCGATAACGGCGTAGGCTTCGACATGAAGAACGCGAATAAACTGTTCGTGCCGTTCCAGCGGCTGCACCGGCACGAAGAGTTTGAGGGCACGGGGATCGGGCTGGCAACAGTGCAGCGGATTGTGGAAAAGCACAAGGGACGCGTGTGGGTGGAGTCTAAGGTGGGTGTGGGATCAACGTTTTTCTTCACGTTGAATATGGGAGCCCGGGCTGCGAAGCGGGGGAGCGTTCGTGACGCAGTGCTGGCTTAGAGGTATGAGGCGGATTTTTCGCGGAGGAGCAGGCATAGAGCGCCTCCGACGACGGTGATGGCTCCCAGGTAGGCAAATCCAGAAACGAAATTTCCGGTCATTTTATTGAGATAGCCGACAATCAGCGGGGCGAAGTATGCGCCGAGATTGCCGATGGCGTTGACGAAGCCCATGACGGAGCCGACGGTTTTTGCAGGCAGCGTTTCGGTGGGGATGGCCCAGAAGGGGCCCATGGGGGCATAGGCTCCGATGCCGCTGAGCGTAATGAAAGCGAAGGCGAGAAGCGGCGAGTACGGAATCACGGCCACAGCCAGAAGAATGAAAAGGCCGCCAAGGACCATGGCGGCGGAGGCGTGCTTGCGGCGCTCATTCGTCTTATCGGAGTGGCGGGCAACGACGAGCAGCGCGATGGCGCCAATGATGAACGGGAATGTATAGACAATCCCGGTGTGCAAGCTACTGAGCTTCTTGAAATTTTCGGTGGCGCTGGGCAGCCAGAAAAGCAGACCCATCTGGCCGCTGACAAAACAAAAATAGATGGCAGCGAGGACAAAGACTTGCGGGCGCATCAGGGCGCGCAGGTAAGGAACGCTCTCAGAATGTTCGAGAGCGGCGGATTCGGCGCGTAGCTTGTCGACCAGGGATTCGCGTTCGCCTTGCGGAAGCCAGCGGGCTTCCGCGGGATTATCCTGGACAAAGGCGAGCCAGACGGCTAACCACGCGAGTGGCAGGGCGCCTTCCGCAATGAGCATGACGCGCCATCCCCAGTGATCCAGCATCCACCCGGAAAAAGGCGAAGAGAGAATCACGGCGCCAGGAAGGCAGAGGAGCCACATGGCGTTGGCTCGGGCACGTTCCGCGCGGGAGAACCAGTGGGAGAGAAGAATGAGCGTCGCGGGGAAAACGCCGCTTTCGGCTACGCCGAGAAGTAAGCGGAGGAGCAGCAACTCGTGATAGGTACGCGCGAAACCGCAACCGACGGCGAAGAGCGACCAGGCGATCAGCAGGACGCTGATGAATTTTTTGGGGCTCCAATGCTTGGCAAGATGGCCTCCGGGGATTTGCAGCGCGAGATAACCCCAAAAGAAAATGCCGGCGACGGTGCCGGCTTGCTGTGGATCCAGGTTTAGTTCGTGGCTGATGCGCGGAAGCGCGAGGGAGATGTTCGTGCGGTCGATGAAGGCGATGGTGTACATGATCAACGCGACGGGAATAATGCGGGTCCAGCGGGCGGGGGCGAGGTTGGCGGCGGGGAGAGCGGGCATTACGTTGGCGCGCTCAGCGGTTTGCGAGGAGGCGTCCATGGGTGGAAGTTGCGCGCATCGCTCGGGACGCGGCATATGGCGAATGCGGTGGATGGTATCACGATTCGAATGGGCGAACTTCCCGCGGTTGCACGAGCACATACCGCAAGCTGCCGACGTCAAAAATCAGTTCAGCATCAGTAGTTGAGGTGGAAATTGAGCAGGCGCCAATGGTAGATGAACCAAAAGAATCCCACGCACGCAACGGCGAGCAGGGCGTTCCAGATTCTGTACCAGTGCCATTGGTGGGTATCGCGCCAGGAGACGAGGGCATTGATAATGGCAATCAGAGCGCCGAGACCGATCAAAACGCCTATAACTTGCAAGATGTGGATCTTGAGATCGCCGGTGGAGCCGAGTGCTCCGGGAGTCTCGACGACGTCCGACAAGAGAGCCACGCCGATCACAAAGGCTGCGACGAGCAGGCAGGTCACGTGCGCCAAGGTGCGCAAGCGGCGCGCTCTGGGGCTGAGATCCAGCGGCTTGGCGTAATGCTTCCGAAGAATGGCGGCTACAGGCCATAGCACAAGCGTTAACGCGATGACGCACAGGCTAAAGCCAATTACGACGTAGTTGAGAGTCTGGTGATCCCAAAAGGGGTTCACCTGCTGAAAAACAATCGCCGGGAAGTCGATGTAGAAAACGCGGCGCCCGGACGGATCGGTGACGAACGCGATTTTGTCGGAGCCATTTACGTCGCGGAACAGCATGGGACCGATTTCACGGAAATGCCTGGGCTGACCGTTCGGATACTTGAAATCGTCAATGTAGATCGTGTTGTCCTTGGGGTCGGCGCTAACTTTTGTTTGTCCAAGGAGAGTGGTGGTCGCCAGGATATCGGTCTCAAAGCGGCGGCTGCTTTTGTATAGACCGGCGACGGTGCGCGCGTCCTGAGCGGCAGTGGGTCGCGTGGGCTCATTGGGCGGCGCCACGGCAAAATAGCGGTCCATGAATTTATCGAAGAGGACGGAACGAGGGCTGACGTCGGTGCGGCCAGCGCTGTTGTAGGAGACGAAAAGGCCTACGTTGGAGTCGAGCAGCAAGTGCAGGTCGCTGTGGAACCACTGCGTATCGCCGCCATGGCCGATAATGCGCTGGCCATTGCGCGATTCCTCGTAGAAGCCGAGGCACATCGCGTTCATGGAGGCGGGCCAGCCTTGCTGACGCTGGTGCATCTGGATGGCGGTTTCGGGCTTGAGGATTTGCACGTTGTCGTAACGGCCGTTTTGCAAGTGCGCGATCATGAAATGCGAGATGGATTCGGCGGAGGTGGAGAGCGCACCGGCCGGCGCGACCTCGACGTATTCGAACCCTTTGGCGCCGCCTGAGGCGAGTTGATAACCGTTGGACATCAGCGGCTTAAGGGCGTCCGGGAGCGGCTGGCGAAAGGAGGCGTGCGTCATTTCCAACGGCTTGAGAATGTGGGCTTCGACGTAATCATCAAACGGCTGTTGCGCGACGCGCTGTACGATGTAGGCTGCGAGCGTTGTCGCGTAATTCGAGTAGGCAGGAGTCGTGCCCGGCGGAAAGATCTGTGCGGGCAGATGAGTGGGAAGATATTGCGCGATGGGTCGAAGGTCTTTTTCGGCGCCGACGAAGAGATCCTTGACGGTTTCTTCGAGGCCGGGACGATGGGTCATTATGTCGCGCAAAGTGGTGGGTTTGCCGAACGTGGAAGGAATCTTGAAATCGATGTAGGTGTTGACGTCGCGGTCGAGGTCGAGCTTGCCCTGCTCGACGAGTTGCATGACGCAGGTCCACGTGAAGAGTTTCGAAATCGAGCCGGGACGAAAGAGCGTGTTTCCCGGGGAGACGGGAATTTTCTTTTCGTAATCGGAGTACCCGTAGCCTTTGGCGAAGAGCGGCTTACCATCCTTTACCACCGCGATTACCGCGCCGGCGATATTGGCCTGTTCGATCTGCAGAGGCATTAGACCATCGAGGAATGTTTCGAGATCGACCGCAGTGAGTTCGGGAGTCCTTGCGACGGGCTTAGGCTCTGACGGCTTAGCCTCTAGCGGGGGTTTGGTGGGAGGCACCTTGGTTGCGGGACCTTGGCAGATTGCTGCGACCGAAAACAGCAACAAAACCGCGGCGAGGGCAACCGATTTCCGGAGTGTGGCGAAACTGCCGTCGATAGTCTTGGACACTTTGTCTCCTCGCGATGATTGCACGTCTTCGCACTGGTAGCGGCAGAAGAGCCGTCAAAGAAGCAAAATGGATGCAAAGGAATTTTTCGTTTGAAGGCGAGTTTTTCCTCGCGATGTTTCCAGGATGAGCTCGGTTTGCTTGAGAAATGCGGGTCGCGTTTCGCTCGATTCCCGATTCGGCATGAATGACGCTTCCCTTTCCGGTCGATCAGCTCAGGGGTTTCCTGCACCCTCCGCGGAAGTCCTACAAAACTCGGCGCACTTTAGCGAGACACTCGTATTGTGTCAATGCTGGGACGGCAACTGACCGGCGATGCCTATCTGGATCAATACAAGATGGCACCGTGTTCGGTGCGATCGAAAGACCATTTATGTCATCGCTGGTGACACACTGTGTCATAGTGGAATTCCCATCGGCACCTAAAACACTCATTTTCAGATAGTTACGGAATAAAAGATAATGGGCAAACACGTGCAATTACTATTGCTGGATACAAGCAGTGGCGGGTTCGTGCGCTTGCGCGAACCGCTATCCTGGAGACCCACTAGATGCGGAGTAAACAGAAGGGGTTTTCGCTGATCGAGTTGCTGATCGTCACGGTGATCATTTTAGTCATCGCGGCGGTTGCGATTCCGAATCTCATGCGCTCACGCATGAGCGCGAACGAGGCCTCAGCCGTCGCCTCCGTTCGCACACTGATCACTGCGGAAATCGTTTATTCGAGCACGTACACGGTGGGCTTCTCGGTCGACTTGCCTTCGCTTGGCGATGGCGGCACACCTGCGAACTGCATTCCGCCAGCGGCTCCAGGAGCGAACTCTGCATGCCTGATTGACGCCACCCTGGGGAGCGGGACCAAGAGTGGTTACGTGTTTACGTACGCGGCGGCGGGCGGCAGCGGTACCAACAGCACGTTTACGCTGAATGCAGATCCGGTATCCCCCGGGTCCGGGCAGCGCCACTTTTACACTGATGCCACGGACGTACTGCACGTGAATCTTATTGCGCCGGCATCACCATCCGACCCGACGCTTTAGTCCGGCCTTTCTTCAGACAGAACTCGTTGTTACAACTTCGCCTTTTGGCACTCCTGCTTCGGCTGCTCGATCCTCATTGCGAAAACCGGCCCAGAAAATGACGAGGACCATGGCGGCGCCGAGGGCGGGAACCATCCAAATGTTGCGCCAGTTGTGGAGCACGGCTCCGCCCGGGCCCGGCGTCGCGTACATGTCGACGATCCGGCCGCAGAACAATGAGCCGACGAACATGCCGATGCCGTAGGTGAGAAAGGTCATCAGACCCTGCGCGGCGGCGCGCAGGGCGGAGGGGGCTTTCTGGTCGACGTAGACCTGGCCCATGACGAAGAAGAAGTCGTAGCAGATGCCGTGGAGGATGATTCCGATATAGAGCATCCAGGCGAGCGGGCCGGCATTGCCATAGCCGAACATGACGTAGCGAACCACCCAAGCCAACATGCCGAGCATTAACGTGCGCTTGATGCCGAGGCGTTTGAAGAAGAAGGGCAGGGTGACCATGAAGAGCAGCTCTGACATCTGGCCCAT
>Ga0137415_10001470_pt1 | contig 23348 bp, 21 predicted proteins | sample CZODoug3_1_1_16f_FD_183082 | JGI IMG/M metagenome (GOLD analysis project Ga0137415, IMG submission 183082) | Vadose zone soil fungal communities from Angelo Coast Range Reserve, California, USA - CZODoug3_1_1_16fungal (Hybrid Assembly) | ecosystem: Environmental > Terrestrial > Soil > Vadose...
CCGAGGCGGCTCGCGCCGCCTCAGCCTTCGCCGATCGGTCAGGTGTAGCCCTTGCTCTTCTTCCACTCGGCTTCGAGTTCGAGAATGGTCTTCCAGTCGCCGACCTTCACCTCCGGCACATAGGGCTCCTGCGGGATGGTGGTGCCCCAGCCGATGGCGTAGCCGATCAAGGTATGGTCGTCGGCCCGCATCGTCACGGTACCATCGGCGCCGAACGGGCATTTGATGGTGAGTCCGGCGAGGGCTTCCGCGACCTTCTTGCCATCGGTGGAGCTGGCCTTCTTCACGGCCTCCGAAAGCAGCATCACCGCGGTCGCATTCTGCCATGACCAGTTGGTGGGATATTCGTTGTACTTCGCCTTGTAGGCATCGCCCCATGCAGCGTTTTCCGGCGTGGCCGGGAACGTCTTGATGTAGCGATTGCCGGAATGAATACCCTTCGGCAGATTTTTCACCACCGTCAGAGCGGTGTAGTCGGCCATGTTGACGGCGAACACTTCCATCTGGCTGAACATCGCGTAGATGTTGGCTTGGTCGATGTAGGAAGTGAGATCGCCGCCCCACAGGCAGGAATACAGTGCCTGCGGCTTGGCCTGCAATATCTTGGTGACGACTTCGGTGTAGTCGGGCTGGAACAGTTTTGGCCAGGAATCGCTGATGATCTCGACGTCGGGTGCAAAACGCTTGAGATATAGCGTGAACTCGCCGGTGGTGTCGCGGCCATAGGCATAATCGGGCGAACAGGTCGCCCATTTCTTCAAACCCTTGGTTTTCGCAATCGCCGCGGCGTAGCTGCCGCCGACGATGGAATCATGAATGCCCTGACGGACACAGCGGAACGCGTTCGGGATGTGCTGCTTCGGATCGGCCGTCAGCGACGAGGCCTCCGAGCAGGTGTGAATGCAGAGCACGCCGAGATCGCGCGCCACCTCATGCACCGCGAAGGACCCTGACGAGGCCTCGCCATCCAGCAGCATCTCGCAGCCGTCGGTGTTGACGAGTTCGCGGGCGATACGGGCGGCTTCCTGCGGCTGTCCCTTGGAATCGCGGATCACCATCTCGATCTGCCGTCCGGCGAGGCCACCCGCGGCGTTGACCTTTTCGACCTCCAGCATCACGGCGTTGCGCGACGAGGTGCCTAACTGCGCGACGCGGCCGGACAGAATGGTCGGCATGCCGATCTTGACGGTTTTGGCCTGCGCGCGCGCCACCCATGGCGTGGCAAACGTCACTGCGCCGGCGCCCATCAGCGCCAAAGTCGAGCGGCGGCTGATGCCCGGTTTACGGGTTTTCTTCATTTTCCCCTCCCTGTCGGGTTGGCGTTCCCTAATTCCCTGCCGGAGATCGTTCCGTCTCCATGGCCACAATGTTTTCAGAGCAAGGGGGGTGACGTCAAGCCAAAGATGAATTACGAGTCAGAATTCATCTGGAGCGTTTTCGAGCGAAGTGGATACCGGTTCGCGTGAAGAAAACGCGTCAAAACAAGAACTGGAGCTTCGGTTCTGATTCAATCAGAACCGATCTAGCTCCAGGGGGGAAACGGCGCCGGAAACCGGCCCTTTGAGCGGCGAATGATCAACCTGTCGAGCTTCATCGCGTTTCATGCCAGGCGGACCCCGGACCGCTGTGCGCTGAAATACCGCGGCGAGGATATCTCCTACGCTAGCTTCGACCAGCGCATTCGGCAGGTTGGCGGCTGGCTAGCCGCGCAGGGGATCGGCGCAGTGTTTCTGCCCATCAACTATCGCCTCTCCGCCGATGAAGTCGGCTACATCGTCGGCAATTCCGGGGCTCGGCTTCTGATCGCGGACGAAGAGTTTGCGGGTATCGCTTCAGGTGATGCACCGGTCCTCCTGCTCGATGAAGCCGCGCAATCCAGCGTCGGCTATCTCGACAAAGACGGCTTCCTCTATCTCACCGACCGCAAGAAGGACATGATCATCTCCGGTGGCGAAAATATCGCCTCCTCCGAGGTCGAGCGCGTCATCTACGAATGGCCCGAGGTGCGCGAGGTCGCCGTCATCGGCATGCGTGATGAGCGCTGGGGCGAAAGACCGGTCGCAATCGTGGTGCCGGCGGATGGAGCCGCGTTGGAGATCTCTACCCTCACCGGTCATTGCCGCGCGAAACTCGCCGGCTTCAAGATACCGAAGCAACTGATCATCCGTGACAGCCTGCCGCGAAATCCGTCGGGCAAGGTGCTCAAGCGCGTGCTGCGCGCCGAACTGGAGGCCATCGCATGACGCAAACATCGCAAGCCACATCCGGCAAGGTCACGAAGCTCAACCGGGTCGAGCGTAATGCCTGGACCAAACGCAGGATATTCGACGCCGCCACCAGGATCGTCGGCCAATACGGTTACGCCGAAGCCTCCGTCGCCCGCATCACCGAGGCGGCCGGCGTCGCGCAGGGCACTTTCTACAATCATTTCGAAAACCGCCAGGAACTGCTCGATCAGCTACTGCCCAAAATCGGCATCGACATGGTGCGCTTCATCCATGAACGGACCGGTACCGCACAAACGGCGCGGCAGGAGATCGAACGGTTCAGCGCCTTCTTCGACTTCATCCGCCAGGTCCCGGAATTCCTGCGCATTCTCAACGAGGCCGAATTCTTTGCGCCGACCGGCTACCAGAAGCATTTCGACAACATTTCGACGGCCTATGTCCGCATCCTGCAGCGCGCGCGGGATGCCGGCACGATCGACGGCTTCAGCGATGAGGAGTTCGCGGCGATCGTTCAGATATTGATGGGTGCGCGCGGCTATCTCAGCCGCCGCTACTCCTATTCCGGCGGCAAGGTTACGGCCGTGCCGGACCATGTCATCTCGGCCTATCAAAAGCTGATGACGCGCGGACTGTTCAATGCACCTGACACGGGAAACGGCCATGAGCGCTGACGGCCTCGTTCTCGTCACCGGCGGCAGCCGCGGCATTGGTGCGGCGACCGCGACGCTTCTGGCCGATCAAGGCCAGCGCGTCGTCATCGTCGACATCGCGCCCGAACCGCTTGCCGAGACGCAAGCGATCCTCTGGCCGGCGCCATTCGACGTCGCGAGCGAATCCGCCGTGGTTGCCGGCGTCGCCGATATCGAAGTGGCCCATGGTCCGATCACCGGCCTCGTCAACGCCGCCGGCGTGTTCGGCAAGATGCATTCGGTCGAACGGGTGCGGATGGAAGCCCCGGAAGCGTAGAGGACAGCAACATGAACATCGAGCTACCGCGCAAACAACTCGATCTGTCGTCGGCGATCGCCGAGGGCGATATCCGCGTGTTGCTGATGGTGCTGGTGCATATGACCGGCGACGAGCGCTGGCTGGAGCCGCCCTACAAGCCGAGACGCGATGTCCGCCTGATCCCCGATCCGGACGCCGGCGTGCCGAAGGAAATTCAGGACGAAATCCGCGCCGCCGTGTTGAACCTGTTCGCAAACGGCGAGCCGAGACCTGTCATCACCGACCCCGGCAATGCGCTGATGCTGCGGATGATGAGCGCGACCCTCGGCGAAAACGTCACGGCGGAATATCCGCCGCTGATGCGCGAGGAAATGGGATTTGTTCCCCGCGACGCCCGCTGGATCAGGCAACCGTCCAATGAGGTGCTGGCGCGACAGCATGTCCTGATTGTCGGCGCCGGCGTCTGCGCGATTGCGCTTGGCGTGGCCCTCGGCCGCCTCGGCATCCCCTACACCATCGTCGAGAAGCAAGACGAGATCGGCGGCACCTGGTACGTCAACCGCTATCCGGGCTGCGGCGTCGATACGCCGAACCACTCCTATTCCTTCTCCTTTGGCGCCCGGAATCCGTGGACGCGATATTTTGCCCAGCGCCAGGAGCTGCTCGATTACCTGCTGAGGGTCGTGCGCGAATACGACATCAGGAGCCACGTGCGGCTCAATACCGAGCTGATCGCATCGCGCTGGGACGAAGGCAAGCAGCGGTGGATCTCAACGCTCAGGACCGTGAATGGCGACGAGACGTTCGAGTCGACGGCGCTGGTCAGCGCCATCGGCCAGCTCAACGATCCCTCGCCTGCGCATTTCAAGGGGGAGGACGATTTCAAGGGCCCGACACTGCATTCGGCGCTGTGGTCGGACGATGTCAGGCTCGACGGCAAGCGCGTCGCCGTGATTGGCACCGGCGCCACCGCGATGCAGCTGGTGCCGACGATCGCCGATCGCGTCGCGTCGGTCACGGTCTATCAACGCACCGCGCAATGGGCGCGGCCGGTGCAGGGCTATTCCGACCCCATCACCGAAGGCGCGCAGTGGCTGCTCGCGCATCTGCCGTTCTACGTGCAGTGGTATCGCTTCAATATGTTCTGGCGCTATGGCGACGGGTTGCTGCCGTTCCTGCGCAAGGACCCGAACTGGCCGCATCCCGATCGCGCCGTCAACAAGGGCAACGATCGCCATCGCGAGGAACTGACGAACTTCATCCTGTCCGAGCTGAAGGATCGTCCCGATCTGATCGAGAAATGCGTACCGACCTATCCGCCCTATGGCAAACGCATCCTGCTCGACAATAACTGGTTCAAGACGCTGACAAAGCCGAATGTCGAACTCGTCACCGACAACATCGACCATTTTGCGCAAGACGGCATCGTGACGGCGGATGGCACGTCGCGGCCGGCCGACATCATCGTGATCTCGACCGGCTTCAAGGTCTCGGAGATGGCGGCACGGCTGAATATCAGTGGACGCGACGGCAAAAATCTCAAGGCTGCCTGGGCCAACGACAACCCGACCGCCTATCTCGGCCTCACCGTGCCGGACTTTCCAAACCTGTTCCTGATGCTCGGACCCAATTCAGGTCCGGCGCACGGCGGCAGCGTGATCTTCCAGTCGGAATGCCAGAGCCGCTATATCTCGGCCTGCCTCGTCGAAATGATCGAGAAGGATATTGCCGCGATCGACGTGCGCCAGGATGCGCATGATCGATATATCCGCAATGTCGATGCCGAGCATGAGCAGTTGATCTGGACCCATCCCGGCATGACGACCTACTACCGCAACAAGCAGGGCCGGGTGTTTTCCGCGATGCCATGGCGCTTCGTGGATTACTGGAAGATGACCCACGATCCGGACTTCAGCCAATATCGGCAGACCAAGGCCTGACTTCGGTCTGAGACCTCGGATGTCGACCGACGCCGCGCCCGGGACGATGGAACCGCGCTGCCTTGACATCGCGGCGCGGGCCAAACAACGGAAACTCAAGCCCGACGTAACTTGACACCCGACCTTATCTGCCGCAGCATTTCGGATGCTGCACCTGTCGGGGTAGCGGAGCGCTTGGCTCCCCGCTTCGCGGGAATTGGCGTCCGATCATGTGGTCGAACGGCAGGCAGCGGGGACGGGCACATGTCCGTCGGGCCACTCTTGGAGAGGAGCATGACGCCACCGGCACAAGCCAGTGACCTTGCTCAACGGCAAGGTCTCGGCGCAAGTTGAGGTGAACAGCAGCTGCTCGCCCCGTTGCGTCGCCAACAATCCAAACATCATATCCACGGGATCGAAGCGCAAAGGCCACGCGTCGTTCGATCCTGACATCGAACTGGTGTGTATCAGAAATCCTTCGCTTAAAACGAAGATGCAGGGCCCCGCGATGCTTGAATGCACCGGGGCCCATTCCATTGGATCCCCATCTGCCGCTTGCTTGCAATCGATGAAATCCCTGCCAATTGCATCCACCGTTTAGATCGGAAACAATTGACCGCGTTTCAAAAAGGACCGGCGATGGCCAAACCTCGCGTACGAATCTACACCGACTACAAAAGTCCCTACGCCTTTGTCGCCAACCAGCGGCTGTTCGAACTCGAGGAAAAATACGGCATCGAGCTCGAATGGCTGCCCTACACGCTCCGCATCGCCGAATTCATGGGCAAGGTGGAAGAGCGTACGCCGCATTTCTGGCGCAAGGTGCGCTACGCCTATATGGACGCGCGGCGCTACGCCAATGCGCAAGGGCTCACCATGAAAGGGCCGCGGCGCATCTATGACGCCTTCTATGCCAGCGCCGGCATGCTGTTCGCGCAGCGTCACGGGCTGTTCCGGCCTTATCACGACACCATGTTCCGGCGGTTCTGGAACCACGACCTCGAGATCGATCAGTTGTCGGATATTTCCGGCGTGATCGCCTCGGTCGGCGGCTCGGCGGGCGAATTCGAGGCTTACGTTCACGGACCGGCGCGGGCGGAGCATGATCGCATCATCGATGAAGCCGAAGCGCTCGGCATATTCGGCGTGCCGACCATGGTCTTCAACGGCGAATTGTTCTGGGGCGGCGATCGCATCGACATGCTGATCGAGCGCATCAAAAACCCCGAGACGATCGCAACCGCGCTCGGAAGCCGGCACCGGAAGTAGTTCGGCGGCACAGCGATCCGCAACAACAGTAGCGCCCATGCCGATAATCCTTGACTTGGGGCACAAGAACTATACAACTTGAGGGTGCGTCAGATCCGAGGGGGTCCGGCGCCGGAACGGGCCATATTACGCCCGTCCGATTTAAGACGTATTAGTCGAATTTTTTTCAACCGCTCGCCTGTCTTGCAGACAGAGGGGGTGAGAAATGAACCACCATACCCGGCTATTCGCGCTCCAGTCCGTTGGCCTTGTTGGACTCGCGATGATGATCGGCGAGACGCCGGCGCGAGGTCAGGCGCCTGCGCAACTGTGCAACACCTTAAGCGACAGCGCGCCCGACCCGCGCGACAAGGATCACCCGATACTGACGCCGATAGATGCGTCGACAAAAACCGCGATCTTGACGTCGGGCTTGCCGTGCGCGGAAATCATGACCGACAAAGGCCCCAAAGGAAGCGAAAACACCGGTGTCGAGAATCGTCAGCGCGGCTTCGACTTCTACTCGTGGCGGACATTCATCGCGCTCAACGCTCCGGCCGCCAGCCCGAACGAGATTGAGAACGCGCAAGGAGACACCAGGACATTCTGGGAAGACGGCAACAATTTCATTCCGCTGCTAAATGTCATGTTGCCGGGCGGCATCAAACCGGAATGGACGCCAGCACGCCGAATGGTCCCGGCGGCCTGCCAAAGTCTTCATGTGCTTCATCCCGACCGGATGGTCGTAAAGATGATCGAGGAGAGCTTCAACCAGCCGTTCAGGACCGGTCCGCTGATCGACCAGCGCAACAACTACGCGGTCTTCGACATCCTGATGAACAAGGTGATGTTCGACTATATCGTCCGGAAAAAGCTTTACAGCCGGGCCGGCCAGATGAGCGAGGAGAACTCGGTCCTGAGAGTGGATTTTCCGCCGGCGAACAACGCCAGCAATGAAGTTGGCGCGATCATGCTGAAGGTCTCCTGGAAGATCCTCACGCCTGAAGACAACAAGAACAAGTTCCACCACGTCGAGGCGTTGGTGGCGGCGCCGGCGACCGCCGACGAACAGAACGACCCGCCCTGCCTGGAACGCACGTTAGGCCTCATCGGCTTCCACGTCGTGCACAAGACCAAGGACCGGCCGCAATGGATCTGGACCTCCTTTGAGCATGTCGACAATGTGCCGGAGCAGAAGGACGTCGATGCCCGCGACGCCGATCCGGCGGGTCACAAGCTGAGTTCCGCGTACAATTTTTACGATCCGTCGTGCTCCGCCGACAAATGCCCGGTCAATGAAACGCCGCCGCGCCCCTGGAATCCTGACCCGGCCGACAAGCTGCAGTTTCGCAAGACCGCCGACGGCAAGCTATTGTTCAACAGCCAGATCACCCGTGTGGCTCCATTGACGGATGCCACCAAGCGCATGAATGCCCAGTTTCAGGCGCTGCTCGGCAACGCGGTCTGGAAGCATTACATGCTGATCGGCACGCAATGGCCGAGCTCGTTTCCGTGCAGCGCGGACAAGGCTCCGGCCGGAATGGCCGACCCCAGGACCGATTTCGAAAAGCAACCGGACATGAATTGCGCTCCGGCGCCGACCTTCATGGCGAACTCGACACTCGAGACCTTCAGCCAGGGTGACATTCCCCAGGCATCGTCGAGCTGCATGGGCTGCCACGGCAACGCCACCAGCTATTTGCGCCCGAAAATGCCGAACGACGCCTATTTCAGTCAATCAGATTTCACCTTCATGCTTGAAAAGGCTCGCTGAGACGAGCCTCGACGGCATCATTTCGCGAACCACGACCGAAGGATTGCAACGATGGGCAAACCAACGCGTGAAACACCGCTGCAGCCGAAATTGGAGAGCGACGATCGCTTTCCTCACCTCACGCGGCGGCGCGTTCTTGCAGCAGCTGCCGCCGCAACCGCTGCCGTCACGATCGGCGCCGAACCGGTACCCGCGCTGGAGCCCCTGAGCGACGACATGATCGCATTCAAGAATTTATCTGTGGCATTGACCGGGATTTCGGCCGACAAGCTTGCTCCCGCTACCGACGCGCTTGAACTCAAGCAGGATTACTTCAAGTGGGTGATGGATCGGCGGCCCGGACCGTTCACCACGTTACTTCAAATCGCCAAGGCAAATGCAACCGCGCCCCAGGCGATCGTGGACCAGTCCCAGGCAAACCTCGACACGCGATTCCTGGCCCGAAGCATCGTGCTGATGTGGTATCTCGGCGCCTGGTACGCGCCCGACGATTTGCAGCGGCTGGTCGAGTCCAGGTCCGGCAAGCCGGCGTTCATTTCTCACACCGTGATCTCGCCGAAGGCCTACACGCAAGGCTGGCTATGGCGCGTCATTCAGGCGCATCCGATGGGCTATAGCGACATGCAGTTCGGATACTGGACGCGCAAGCCCGAGCCGCTCGAGGACTTCATCAGCCGCACCTCGATCAAAGGAACCTGATCATGGCCAATGACGAGATCGATGTTGCGATCGTCGGATCCGGCTTTGCCGGCGCGCTGATTGCGAACGAACTGGCCAAGCAAGGCAAACGTGTCGTGATTATCGAGGCTGGCGGGAAGGTTCCGTCCGATATCAACGGCTATATGGCACGTTTCTACAAGGCTTCCGCCAAGGTGCCGGAAAGTCCCTATACGCCGGCGATGTTCGACATCAACGGGCAATTCAGCGATGAACTCAACGATCCCGCGAAGGTGCCCGCCGGCCGGCCAACCGTGATGACGCTCGATCCCAACACCTGGATGAAGCCGGAGAAAGCCTACCTGGTCCATACCGAGAAGCGGGAAGACGGCCAGCCGGTCACACCGTTCGGCAGTACCTATGAACGCGTCGCCGGCGGCACATCGCATTGGCTCGGCAACAGCCTGCGACTCGTTCCAAGCGATTTCATGATGAAGACGCTCTACGGAAAGTCGGAGCCTAGTTTCGTCGATTGGCCGATCGCCTATGACGACCTCGTCGACTGGTACGGCAAGGCCGAGGCGGAACTCGGCGTTTCCGCGGACGTCGAGGATCAAAAATATCTCGGCATCTATTTTTCGGACAACTATCCCCGCTACCCGATGCCGCGGATTCCGGAATCGCTGACCGATGGCGCGATCCGGCGCGCGCTCACAAACCTCTCCCCGGCCGAAACCCAGTTCCTTGGACTGGGGTCGCCTCCGACGGAAATTCCGGTCCGTGGCGTGCCCGCCGCGCGCAACTCGCAGCCGTACCGGAACAGGCGGGCCTGCGCCGGCAATACCAACTGCATTCCGATTTGTCCGATCCAGGCAAAATACGATCCGACCATCACGCTCAACGACGCGCTCAATCATCACAACGTGACGATGATGAGCCACACGGTTGCAAAAGAAGTCGTGGTCGACGGGACCGGCCGGGTCAGCGAGATCAAATATGTCCGCTACGGCATCGATACCGATATCAAGGCGAAGACGCTGCAGAATCTCAGAACGGTCGAGGGCTCGATCAAGGCCAAGATCTTCGTGATCGCGGCCAACGCCATTGAAACGGCGCGTCTGCTGCTGATGTCGAAAAACGACGCGCTGCCGAACAAGACCGTCGCCAATCGCAGCGGAATGGTCGGACGCCATTTGATGGATCACCCTTACTATGTCGCCTGGGGCGTCGCGAAGGAACAGCTCTTCCCCTATCGCGGCCCGCTGATCACCTCCGGCATCGAGGATCTGTGCGATGGCCCGTTCCGCGACACGCGCGGCGCGTTCCGCGTCGATATCGGCAACGAAGGCTGGAACTTCGTCGTAGCCGGCGGCGCGGTTGGTGGCGATCCCAACGTCACGGCCATCGATTTCGTCAACGGCGTCAACCGCAGCGGGCTCAATGCCGACGGCAATACCGGCAATGGGCTGTTCGGGCCGACCCTGATCACGACACTGAACGCCAACTTCTCGCGGCAATTCCGGATCGGCTTCCTCGTCGAGCAGACGCCCGACCCTCACAACCGCGTCACGCTGGCGGACCAGACCGACGGCCTCGGCCTGCAGCGGCCGCAGATCGCCTACAACATCTCGCCCTATACCAAACGCGGAATCGTCGCGGCGAAGCAGTTGCAGGATCTCCTGTTCAGGCGAATGGGCGCGACCGAGAAGAAGTTCGATTACACCGCGGTCGCCGACGACGACCCGACCCGGTTCGAGGCGCAAATCGGCGGCAAGACGGTGGGCCTGAATTACATGGGCGCCGGCCACCTGATGGGCACCTACCGCATGGGATCGGATCCGGATCAGTCCGTGGTGGATTCATTCCAGCGCTCGCACGATCACGACAATCTGTATCTGGTCGGCAGTGGCACGTTCCCGACCGGCGCCACGGCTAACCCAACCCTGACCATTGCCGCCCTGGCGCTGCGTACCGCGGAGCGAATTGCAAAGCGGGTTTGAATTTGCGATCCCCGGGGGCCTCCTCCGGGCACGACAGGATTGAAACCGACGTTCCGCCTGGATGCGATGGAGACGCTGACATGCCCGCCGCCCGACAAGCCCGACACCATGCTGGCGCGCCCTGGTGCCGCGGTGCCCTGTTCGCGTTGCGCCGCCCGGCCCTGATCGCCGCGCTGGCGTTGTGCGTCGGGAGCGGCGCGCAGGCCGGCGACTGTCCGCCGCCGCGGGAGCCGCGCATCCCCCCAATCCCGGGACCGGCCGACCAGATCGATCCGATCAACATCAATTGGGTCAAGACCCAGCTTACGAACTACAAGGCCGGCAATTACGACTACGACGTCGCCGCCGTGCTCGCCGATGCCCGGGTCTATATCGAGCGTCGCATGAAGCAGTCCGTCATCAAGCCCGCAATCGTGCTCGATATCGACGAGACCTCGCTGTCGAACTGGCCCAATCTCAAGGCCGACGATTTCGGCTTTTTCGTCGACGTCGATTGCAAATCGGGCGAACTGCCCTGCGGATTCAACAATTGGATCATGAAGGGCGCCGCCCCGGCGATCCAGCCGACGCTGGAGTTCTTCAACTACCTCGTCTCGGAAAATATCCCGGTGTTCTTCATTACCGGTCGCCGCGACTCGCAGCGCGCCAAGACCGAGGAAAATCTCGCGTCGGCAACGTTCAAGGGCTGGGCCCGGCTGGTCACCCGACGGGACGACGATCACGCGGACTCGATCGTCCCCTTCAAGAGCGGGGAACGGGAAAAGATCAAAAATGAAGGTTACACGATCCTCGCCAGCATCGGCGACCAGAAAAGCGATCTCGAGGGCAATGCCTCCGGCGCGCATTTTGAATGCGGCTTCAAACTACCCAATCCGTTCTACTTCATTCCCTAAAGAGGTGGCGCAAACGGCGGGAGCCCCCCTCGGCGTCAAAGCTTGTGGGGCGATCCGCGATATCCCTCGACGTCGACATACTCGAAGAATCTCTGCGCTTGCGCCAGGCACTCCTGATTGGTGAGCACCCGCTTCGCCGGATCGTCGGGCAGCGAATCCTGGACCGGAAACCGGTAATCCTTGAATTGAAGCTGAAGGCTATCGAGGTTGCTGCCGCCCGCCTTGAAGATGTCGAGGGCGGTATCGGTGCACAGGAACGAGGTAATCGACGGGTCACGGTCGACGAAGCTCGCGGAGCGGAAGAACGGCTCGCTGCCGGCATTCATCTTGGTGATGAAATCGAGATTGCCCCGGTTCAATTTGTCGAACTCCGCGATTCCGACCTTTGACGCCGGTATCGGAACCGGGGCCGCCGGAATGCTGCCGGTGACGTTGCCGTTGGCATCCTTGATCGGCGTGCGGTTGGCGAGATTGTACATGATGTTGCCGATCTTGTAGGCGGTGAAGTCATTCTGCATGTACACGATCTGCTTCACGCCGGCGAGCGACATCACGCCCGAACACTGCGCGCAGGATTCAAGCGACGTATACAACGTGACCTCGCTCAGCAGCGCCGCGTGCGGCTTGGTGTCGACATGCGGCCCGGTCTTCCAGCTATCGAAGATGTCGGTCAGGCTGAACAGCCGCCGCACCAGCCTCGACTCGGCATGCTCGGCTGTGCTCCTGAAAAACGCGTTGTGATTGAAATCGAAATCGATGACGTGGCCGAGACCGTCGACTGCGACGCAGGCGATGTTGTGCCCGAGGTAGCGGTCCCACGAAATATGGCTCTTGTCGCTCCGCTCGTTGATATCGCCCCGATAGCGGTTCGATCCTGCGGCGTCCAGTTGCCCGGACCGCTGCGGGTAGCTCCCGATCGCTCCGTTCTTGTTGCCGTTCCAGAAGCGATGGATCAGCTTCATCAGCAGGTAGCTATAGATGCGGTGACGTTCCTGGCTCTCCGGCCGCTCCAATTCCTTCGCGTCCGTGTCGTAGTTGACGTGGACCACTTCGCCGAGCGGCTTGGTCCAGTAGATCTTGAGCGGATCCTGGTCGGCGAAACCTGGCTCGAGCGGATCGATCTGCTGCGCGGCAGCGATCGACGTCGCGCCGGCAAGCGCGCCGGTGGCGCCGGCGGTGGTCACAATGAAATCGCGCCGATTTAGCTTGTCGCTGTCACTCACCGACACCTCCCCTGCAAGCGGTTAACAGGTTTGTCGAATATTGACGTTTCGAAGCACACAGCCTGTGTGGTTGCCGCTAAAAGCGCGGCCAGCATCAATGCAATAAACGAGGATAAATCGCGTCTGTCCTCGACAGGTATTATCGGAGCAAGTTATCACGCTCTGGTTGCATTGTGAAGTGCCGGCTGTGCCGGCCTAATTGTTGGTCGCGCCACGGCTTTCCCTGCGCCTGCCAGCCGCCGTTTCCAATCTGTTTACCGTCTTTGGCTAATCTGCGGGATGGTTGAAACGCCGGGACCGGGGCATGTTCAAGGAAAGCCTCCCGATTGCCTATGACGCACCTGCTGACCTGAAGAAGTGGCCCTCGCTCAGGAACGCGCGGGTCGCCAGCAAGACGCCGTACCTCGTCTACAATGGCACGCTGGCGGGCTGCATCAAGAAACTGCTGGCGAAGCCGATCAAGCAGATATCGCTTTACGACATCGTCACCGAGCGCCAGCCGGCCTTCGACAGCACCGTGCTGTCACCCGGCGACGCCGCCGAAATCGCGATGCGCAAGGATTTTCCGAGGGACTGATCCGCGAGAGCCTGATTGGTTCTGATTGAATCAGAACCGGGCTCTCGCATTTTGTTTTGACGCGTTTTCTTCACGCGAACCGGTGCCCACTTCGCTCGAAAACGCTCTAGCTTACCGCCAGATGCGCCCAGCAGCCGGTGCAGTAGCGTGGTCTCGCCGCGAAAGGTATCGTCGGGATATTGCAACACTGGAATCAAATTCGGGCGCAGATGCTCGGTCGCCTTCCGCAACGCCTTGGTCATGATGACCCAGTCATGGGGAATCCGCCGATAGCGTAACAAGGCGCGCAGCTTGATCGCGTAGGGCGACGCGGTCGATCCGATCAGCCGATAGCGAGCTTCGGTCATGCGGCGCTTACCTCGTCCGGGAATCAGGCACGAAATGCCGGATTTCCGTAAGGATAAAATTGCGCAAGGTCGACATTTTGATAGGGCAGCCCGTCCAGGCGGGTCGTTCCCAGAAACGGCTGCTCCGGTTCGACCAGCAGGATCGTTTTGGCAAATCCGTTGTCGTCAAAACCGCGCCGGAAGTGGACCCGTGATTTGATCGCCATGACCTCGAACGCACCGACGTCCAGTCCGAGCGCCTTCAGCGAAAACGGCTCCATGACCTGCACGAGGTAGGTCGACAGAATCAGCACGTTGTTGCGGCCGAACTGCACGCAGACCCAGAATTGACCGAGACCTTCGACCGCATTCAGGATCGTGCCCTGGATACGCACGGGATCGCCGGCCGATTCGTCGGCGAGGCCGCCTATCTCCATGTCAAAGCTGTCGCCGGCCTTGGGTCCCATCGCCTTGAGCCTCAAGGTCACGTTGGCATCGGTAATGGTGGCGATCAGCGTATTGCCGAGGTCTTGCGCGATGATCTCCCGCAACAGCCAGGTCGCGGAGCCGGAGCGGTCGCTGTGATCGGCGAGCACCACCGGCGTCTTTCCACTCGCGACCGCCTGCTTCGCCAGCGCGACGCCTCCGGCAATGCTGTGGATCCTGGTCGAGGTCAACAACGCCTCGCGCTGCCGCCAGATCGTCGCAGCAATATCCCGGCCGATGCGCTCGGCAAGCTCGGGATTTCCGTTGGTCAGCACCTGCACCGTCATGCCGACGTCGGGCACGTCGGCAAACGGGAAGCCGAAGAAGATGTTCACATACACATCGACTTCGCGCGCCTCCCACACCAGCGCCCGCTGCACCAGGTCCATCCATGGCGATGCCCCGGTCCATTGCAGGACGGTCGGTGAGATCACCGGCACGCAGACCGTCCTGTGCACTGGCTTGTAATCACCGCGAATCGCCCGCACCAGCGTGCGTGCCGCCCGCTCACCTTGCAGACGGTCGTCGTAGTGCGGAAAATATTTCACCGCGAACGCCATGTCGGCATGCTCAAGGAATGCCTCATCCTCATTGCCGTGAAGATCGAAGGTCGCCGCGATGAAAGCCTTCGGCCCGACTACTTCGCGGACCCGCCGCGCCAACTCGGCTTCCGGCCGCGGCACGCCGCGCACGGCCATGGCACCATGCAGAGCGAGATAGACGCCCTCGAATGGTCCCTCTTCCTTAAGCCCGGTGATCATCTTGCCGACGAAGGTCGCGTAGGCCTCCTCGGTGACCCATCCCGATCCGATCCCGGTCTTCGGCCACAACGGCGATTCAATTCCGATCAGTTCGACGCCGGCGAATTCCCGCGCCATCTTCACAAAGCCGCCCATATAGGACTTGGCATCAAAGCGCAGCAGGGCTTCGCCCCTGGCCGGTGACCCCGGATAGATGAAATCGTCGAGCGTGGTCTCGTTCTTCAGGAACGTCACGGTTTCATGGGAAAAATGCAGGACGGCGATTCGAATGGTGGGATCGGTCATTGCGGCTCGCTCTTGAGTGGCCATGTTTTCCTGATACTGCCATCGAAGCGGATGGGCGCCAACGGTGCATTCGAATTTTGCCCGCCAGACTTGCAATAAAGCAGGTGAAACCCGCGTTGCGGCGCAGGGAATTCTGCTATCCTGCCGGCCAATGATCGGGCCCGCCTGCCCTATTCCCCAGGAGAAACGCCATGAATCCGCCCGTCAGCTCGCCTGCGATCAAGGTCGTCCAATCGGTTCGCGACCAGGTGAGCCCCGAGGAATGGCAGGCGCGGGTCGATCTCGCCGCCTGCTACCGCCTCACCGCGATGTACGGCATGACCGAGCTGATCGCCAACCACATCTCGTGCCGGGTGCCGGGACATCAGGATCAGTTCCTGATCAATCCCTACGGCATGCTCTATGAAGAGATCGACGCTTCGTGCCTGATCAAGGTCGACGTCGCGGGCAACACGCTGTTCAACGCCACCGACTATGACGTCAACGTCGCCGGCTTCGTCATCCACAGTGCCATCCACATGGCCAAGCATGATGTCGACTGCGTCGCGCATACCCATACGCCGGCCGGCATGGCGGTCTCGGCGATGGAGTGCGGGCTGTTGCCGCTGGCGCAGACCTCGATGCGGTTTCTCCACATCGCCTATCATGATTTCGAAGGTATCGCCAACAATGTCGACGAGCGCGAGCGGCTGGTGCGCGACCTCGGCGACAAGGAGGCCATGATCCTGCGCAATCACGGTCTGCTGGTGGTCGGCGCTACCGTGCCTGCTGCCTTCAACGTGCTGTTCCGTCTCGAGCGCGCCTGCCAGACCCAGGTGATGGCGCTGTCCTGCAACACCAAGCTGACCTACCCGCCGCAACGCATACTCGAAAATACCTACGAGCAGATGCAGCCGAAACCCGGCCGGGCCGCCCGCAACGGCGGGCTTGCGTGGCCGGCGCTGTTGCGCAAGCTCGATCGCGCAGATCCGTCGTATCGGAACTGAGGTTGCGCGGCCGCGCCGGAACACGCTTCGGCAATTTGAGATGCCGAGATCCCGCATGATCTTTGGGCGCAGGCTGCCTGCAATTTGAGCGCTCACTTTGTCGCTAAATCGCCGATGCTAGTTCTCGGCGAGACGACAGGTGCGCCCGATGAAGACCTTCATTCGCGTCGTTGAATTGTGGGTGCCAGACCAAACCCGTACGCGGCTGGAATTCGGCGGCAGCCTCGGCAGCGCGGAGTTCTCGGAATTCAGGGCGGTCAGCGAAAACGCGTTGTTCGCCTACGACGAAGGCCTGCCCGGCAAGGCCTGGGCGAGCGGCCATCCGGTCATCCTGACGAAATTCGCGAACTCCTATTTCAAGCGCACGGATGAGGCGATCGAAGCAGGCTTGACCTGCGGCGTGGCGCTGCCGGTGTTCGCCGGTGAATTCCTGACCGCCGTGATGGTGTTGTTCTGCGGCGACGACGAAAAGCACGTCGGCGCCATCGAGCTCTGGCACAACGATCCCGACAGGTCCCACGAGATGGGGCTGGTCGACGGCTATTACGGCACCGCCGACATGTTCGAGTTCAATTCGAGGCACACCAAATTTCCGCGCGGATTTGGCCTGCCGGGGCGGACCTGGAAAGCCGGCATGCCGCTGATCATCAAGGATCTGCACAATTCCAAGGGTTTCCTGCGCTGGGAAGAGGCCTCCGAAATCGGCATCAATTGCGGGGTCGGCATTCCCTACACGACCGGCGATGATCAGACCTGGATCATGACCTTCCTGTCCGCGCAGGCGACGCCGATCGCGCGGCGTTTCGAAATCTGGGTGCCGAACGCGGCGCGATCGGCGCTGGTGTTTCACTCCGGCGATTGCAGCAAGCAGGCCGACCTCGCCGCGCTTTATTCTTCGAAGACGATCGCCAAGGGCCAGGGCAGCATCGGCGGCGCCTGGGCGACGGGGATGCCCGCGCTCAACGAACATCTGAAGCAGGATGAATCGATCGCGGCAGCGCTGGCGCGCGCATCGGGAATGAATCAGGTGGTGGCCCTGCCGGTGATCGAGAACGCGCTGCTCAAGGCCGTCCTCGCCTGGTATCTCTGAACAACTTCCGCTTCAATTCCCTCCAGCAGATACACGATCGCGCAGCGCCCTGACCGCGTCGGCATCGACACGTGATGGCGCGTTGCCCCAGCTATTCCGGATATAGGTGACGACGGCCGCTACCTGACTGTCATTCAGGCGATAGCCCAGCGACGGCATCGCCGGTGAGGTCGGCCTCGCTTCGGTGCCGGTCGCTCTGCCGCCCGTCAGGATGATATGGATCAGTGACGAGGGATCGTCCTGTCTTACGATCGCATTGCCGGCAAGCCGCGGAAACAGATGTTCGACGCCGGTCCCGCCGCTCGCATGACAGGCAGAACAGGTATCGGTGAAGATGGCCGCGCCAATTTTCATCTGCGGGTCCGACGCCGGAATGGGTTGAGGCACGGACGGGCCTGCCGCGCCGCGCTCCTTCAGATAGACCGCCATCGCCTTGAGATCGGCATCCGGCATTTTCGACGTCGAGTTCTCGATCACGTCCTTCATCGGGCCGCTGGCAAGGCTGGTGCGGGTCTGGCCGTTCCTGAGATATTGGACGATGTCGTCGGTCGACCAGTTGCCGAGACCGGCCTGCGGGTCGTTGGTGATGTTGGGCGCGATCCAGTTGTCGATCTGGTTACCCTGCAGATACTGGTCGGCCTTGTTGGCGCCAAAGACATTGAGCGGCGTGTGGCACGCGCCGCAATGGCCGAGACCTTCGACCAGATAGGCGCCGCGGTTGAATTCCTCCGAACGTTTCGGGTCGGCGACAAAATAGCCGGGCGTGAAGTACAGCAAGTTCCAGCCCCACATCGACCGGCGAATGTTGAAGGGAAATGGCAGTGTGCTGCGGTTGACCGCGTTCGATACCGGCGCCAGCGAGCGCAGATAGTCATAGATCGCGTCGGTATCCCTGCGCGTCACCTTGGTGTAGTAGGGATACGGGAACGCCGGATAGAGATAGGCGCCATCGGGCCGCCGTCCCTCATGAACGGCACGGGCAAAATTGTCCTTCGACCAGCGGCCGATCCCGGTGGCGTCGTCGGGCGTCAGGTTCGGCGTCATGATCGGGCCGAACGGCGTCTGCAGCGCGAACCCGCCCGCGAACGGTTTGCCGCCGGGTGCGGTGTGGCAGGCGATACAGTCGCCGGCCGTGGCAAGCGCCTTGCCGCGCACGGCGTCGACATAGTTGTCCGGCTCCGCCACGGCCGAGCCGGCCGCGGCCAAGACAAACACAAAGGCAACAAGCACGAGGATGCCCCTGATCATCCGCCTCATAGCCGCATCAGCGGCGCGGGAGATTTCAGATATTTCCTGATCGCATCGAGCGACCAGTAAGTCAGCGCGCCGACGGTGCCGGTCGGATTATAGCCCGCGTTCTGCGGAAACGCGGAAGCCCCCATCACGAACACGTTCGAAACATCCCATGACTGCAAATAGCGATTGAGCACGCTGTTCTTGGGATCGCTGCCCATCACCGCGCCGCCGGTGTTGTGCGTGCTCTGATACGGCACCACCGACCACGGACCGTTGAGACGGTTGATCTGGGTGGTCTTGGCGCCCATCGCCTTGGCGATCTCGTCGCAGCGATCGGCCATCCAGTTGGCCATCTTTCTTTCATTTTCCTGATAGTCGAACGTCATCCGCATCAAGGGCCGACCAAGCGGATCCTTGTAGGTCGGATCGAGGTCGAGATAATTGTTGCGGTAGCTCATCACGCTGCCCTGCGCGCCGACGTTGGTGACGCGCTGATAGGTTTCGTGCACCGCCTTCTTCCATTGGCTGCCCCATGTCGGTGTGCCCTGCGGGGTCGGGTGATACTGAATCGGCCGGCCATTGGTGTAGGCGCAGGTGATCGAGGCACCGCCGACGAAGCCGTGCGGCCCGTGATCGAAATTGTCGCCGTTGTAGTCGTCCATCGCCGCGCCGAGCGAGCCGGCGGCGGCGAACGGATTGAACTTCGCATCCTCGAAAAACGCCGTTGATCCGGAGCCGGTCTGGTAGGCGTAGTTGCGCCCGACCACGCCTTCATTGCTGCTGGGGTCATATGGCTTGCCGATGCCCGACAGCAGCAACAGCCGAACGTTGAACAGGCTGTAGGCGCAGACCAGCACGAGGTCGGCGGGCTGCTCCCATTCCTCGCCATTGAGATCAACATAGGTGACGCCGGTGGCGGTCTTGCCGTCCTTTGACAGGTTTACCTTGGTGACCTCGCTGTCGGTGCGGGCCTCGAAGGTCGGCTCGCGGATCAGTGCCGGCAGCACGCAGGTCTGCGGCGATGACTTCGAATAATTGGCGCAACCGAAGCGTTCGCAGAATCCGCAATAGGTGCACGGCGCCATGCTGCAGCCATAGGGGTTGGTATAGGCAACCGAAATGTTGGCGGATGGCCGCGGGAACGGATGGTAGCCGAGGCCGCTCGCGGCCTTGGTGAACAGGTCCTGCGCATAGCCCTGCTTCATCGGCGGCGTCGGGTAGTCGCGATCCCGCGCGCCCTCGAACGCATTGCCGCCGGCCTGCTTGACGCCCTTGATGTTGCCGGCCTTGCCGGAAATGCCCGCGACATATTCGAACTTGTCGTAATACGGCTCGAGCTCATCGTAGGAGACTGGCCAGTCCTGGATGTGGTCGCCATCAGGCAAAATGCCTTCGCCGTAGCGCTCGATCATGTGGCTGCGGATGCGGAAATCATCCGGCAGGAATCGCCAGGTCTGGCCGTTCCAGTGCACGCCGGCACCGCCGACGCCATTGCCGGGCAGGAAACTGCCCCATTTGCGGATCGGCAGCGCGGTCTGCGATGGATTGTTCCGCATCGTCAACGTTTCCTGCTTCGGCCGCAGGAAGAGATCGTGACGCACGGCGTAGCGCAGTTCGTCGGGAGCGGTGCCGATGTTGAAATCAGCCGCCGTATCGCGCCACGGCCCTCGCTCGATGGCGACCACCTCAAGACCAATGCGGGCGAGCTCCAACGCCATGATTGAGCCGGTCCAGCCAAGACCGACAATGACGACATCTTTCCGCGGCAGGCGGCGGGCCATCAGTTTCCTCCCCACGCCGGACGGCCCTGGATGCCGACGGGCGGCAGGGTGTAAGCCTGGTTCGGCTTCTCGATCACATCACGGAAATCGTAGCGCACGCCGGGGAAACCGATGAGCTTCCACCCGACCATGTCGCGATTGCCGCTATAGAGCGGATCGGCGAAGAAGCCTTCGATGGTGTTGCCGTAGACCGCGGAGAACAGCATCCGGCTGCTGAAATTCTGAAACTGGATCTCGCCCTTTTCCATGCCGCCAAGCAGCTTCTCCTGCTCGTCGATGTTGAGCTGAGTAAACGTGCGGCCGCCGAAATTGGTCTTGCAGTAAGCCTCCAGCGCCGCGAGCCCGAGACGATATTGCTGCCGCGGTGTCAGCGGCGATTGCAATCCTTGCGTCGGCAACGGGGTCGAGGAAAACGGCCCTTGCATATAGAGCCCATCGTGCTCGCCATAGGGACCGGTGAGCTGGCGGTCGATGAAGGTCGTGACACCGGCCTCCTTGGCGCCCGCACCCAAATCATCGGTCGGAATCAGGCGATCGACAATGGCGTCGACGGTCGCAGCCTCAGTCGGCGTGAAAAACAGGTAGCCGCCGGAAACCACCGGCGGGACCGGATAGGCCTCATTGGGCTGCCAGGGCAGAACCCTGGTCACGACCCGCGCGCTGACGCCCTTGGTCATGATGAGGAGGGCTGCGCTCGCGAGCAGACTACGGCGCGTCACGCTGCCGGCATGTCTGGAATTCGCGGGAGGCGGGCACGAGGACCTGGTTGCAGGTGGATGACCGTCAGTCAGCATGTCGACCTCCCTGCCTCGGACTATCGATGTCCGATGTTTGCTTTGGCAGGCAGTCTGCACATTTGGAAGTGATTTGTCAGGAGGAATTTGTGCGAGGCGCGCATGCGCGCTGCGGCGCACGCGCGTCGCTCGATCAACTCGCTTTCCGGCCGTGATGGCTGTGCAATTGCGATGACAGCAGACGTCGCCATTCGTTGAATTCCGGGCTTGCGATATCGCGCGGGCGCGGCAGATCGATGGCATATTCGTTGTCGATCCGGCCGGGCCCGGGCGACATCACCACGACGCGGTCGGCCAGGAAGATCGCCTCCTCGATCGAATGCGTGACGAACAGAACGGTCAGGCCGGTTCGCGACCAGATCTCGACCAACTCGTCCTGCAGCCGCTCGCGCGTCATCGCATCCAGCGCACCGAACGGCTCATCCATCAGCACGATTTCGGCATCGTTGGCCAGCACGCGGGCAATCGCGACGCGCTGCTTCATGCCGCCGGAAAGCTGGTGCGGGTAGACGTCCGCGAAATCCTGCAAGCCCACGAGATCGATGAAATGATCGGATGTTTCGCGAATCTCGGCCCTGGTTCGTCCGCGCGATTTCGGACCGAAGCCGATATTGTCGCGGACGTTGAGCCAGGGAAACAGGCCGTAGTCCTGAAACACCATGCCGCGGCTCGGGCCGGGTCCCGATATCGGCACGCCCCACATCAGGTTGTCGCCATGCGTTGCGGCCTCGAAGCCCGCGGCCAGCCGCAGCAGCGTGGATTTTCCGCAACCCGATGCGCCGATCAGGCAGATGAATTCGCCCTTTTTCACCCGGAGGCTGGCGCCGCGCAGCGCCTCGATCGGCCGGCCGTTCTGTGAATAAATTTTGCCGACGTTCTTCATTTCCAAAATGGGAATAGCGGCTTCAGCCATGCGATGGACTCCAGGCGAGCAACCGCCGCCCGATCAGCATCACGAGCTGGTCGGACAGAAAGCCGAAAACGCCGATGACGATCATCCCTGATATCACGATCTCGGTGCGCGAGAGCTGACGGGCCTCCATGATGATGGCGCCCAACCCGGTCTGCACGCCGGTCATCTCGCCGACCACGATCACGACCCAGGCGAAACCGAGCCCGAGCCGCATGCCGGTGAAGATCGACGGTAGTGCGGCGGGCAGCACGACCCGGAAAAACTGCGCCGGGCCGCTGCAGCCCAGCATCGCTGCCGCCTCGAACAATCGCGGCTCGACCGAACGCACGCCGAAAATGGTGTTGACCAGGATCGGATAGAAGGCGCCGAGAAAGACCAGAAAGAACGCGGAGCGCGGCCCTAACCCGAAGATGATCACGGCGAGCGGCAGCCACGCCGTGACCGGCACGGGGCGGAGAATCTGGATGGTCGGATCGATCAATTGCCGCACCAGCGGCACCCGTCCGATCAGCATCCCGAGCGGCAGCGCGACCATCAAGGCCAGCGCGAAGCCGCCATAGACGCGGCCGATCGAAGCCAGCAGATGGATGTGCAGGGTCTTGCTGTACGCATCGTCATTGATGCCGCCAAAGGCGAGATCCTTCAGCTCGAGCCAGACATCGTAAGGCGGCGGGATCAGGCTCGCCGGGCGCCCCACGGTCGAAAAATGCCAGACCGCCAGCAGCGCCGCCGGAAACGTCACCGCGAGCAGCAAAGACCGCAGCCGTGGCCACCACGTCGTCGCCCATGAGGTCTCGCGTGCGGAGGAAGCCTTGTCCTCGGTATCGGACGCGAGCGTGGTCACGGGTCAGGTCGGCTTGATCGCATCGACGAAGCTGGTGTCGATGAAGGTTGCGAAATCGGGTACGCGCTTGATCTGCTTCAGCGCCAGCATGTGGTCGGCGTAGATTTTCGACTGTTCGATTTCCTTCGGCCCCAACCGCCATGTCAGCTCGACATTGGGCACCGAAGCTTCAATCGCTTCCTTCTTCTGGCCGAGCTTGCTGGAGGCCATCGCGACCATGGCATCCTTGTTGGTCGCCGCATAATCGGTGGCCCGCTGGTGAATGCCGATCATGACGCGAACCAGCTCCGGCTTTTCGGTGATCACGTCGCGGTGGGTGCCGAACACCATGTTGAGCGCTCCCATCGCGGTCGAATACGGATATTCGACCAGGGTACCG
>Ga0137415_10001472_pt1 | contig 23322 bp, 23 predicted proteins | sample CZODoug3_1_1_16f_FD_183082 | JGI IMG/M metagenome (GOLD analysis project Ga0137415, IMG submission 183082) | Vadose zone soil fungal communities from Angelo Coast Range Reserve, California, USA - CZODoug3_1_1_16fungal (Hybrid Assembly) | ecosystem: Environmental > Terrestrial > Soil > Vadose...
GCATTTCACAACGCAACAATCTCTCTGTAACACCCACCCGCCACTCTCGTTCTGCCCCAATGCGCCTGCAGTCCAAAACTCCGAGAGGTGATTGCATGTCCCTGAAGCAAATCGTTTCAAACTCATTGCATGGTCTTCGCGTCGCTTTCGTCGCGGTGACCGTGTTTCAATTCAGTTTAGGTGGCCCGCTCGCCGGCTCCCTACAGGCTCAAGAAAAACCACACACGCGTACTCCCATCAAACACGTCATCGTCCTGATCGGGGAAAACCGCACCTTCGATCACGTCTTCGCCACGTATGTGCCGAAGAGTCATGATTCGGTCTCCAACCTGCTCTCAAAAGGAATCATCACGGCCGATGGCAAGCCCGGCGCGCACTTCTCCAAAGCCGCGCAATTCCAGGCGGTTGCCCCGTTCAAGAAAAAATTCTTCATTAGTCTGGACAAAGATGAAAAGGCTCCTTACCAGATCCTTCCGTCGCCAAGCTTGAATTTTTCCCCCACGGCAACGATCTTCCCGCCCGGCACGCCAACCAACTTTTTGGAAGCCGTCGAACCATCGCTGGAGGCGGGAGATGAAGTCCTGCTGACCACCGGTGCGGCCACCGGCTTCTCCCAAACGTTCGTCCAGCCCGATCCAGACACACGGGTCGATAATTTCAATGCGCTCCCGAACGGGCCGTTCCCTCTTAAAGGGAAAAGTCTCCCCTACGATTCCTACACGGGAGATACCACACACCGGCTCTTCGAGATGTGGCAGCAATCCGATTGCAGCGTCAAGAACGCCACCAGGCACAATCCCTCGGGCTGCTTGAGCGATCTCTATCCTTTCGTGATCAACACCTATACGAATCAACTGGATGCGGTCTTCGATAATCCTCCGGCCATCGACGACAATGGCGGCGGCAATTCCATGGCCTTCTACAACGTTCAGGCGGGAGACGCCCCGGTTCTCAAGAGCCTCGCCGATGAATTCTCCATGAGCGACAATTTTCATCAATCGTTCATGGGCGGCACCGGCGCGAACCACGTGATGCTCGGCACCGGCGACGCAATCTTCTGGTCCGATGGCAATGGAAACGCCGCCGTGCCGCCGTCGCACATCGCTAATCCCGACCCACTACCCAACACTGACAACGTTTATACCGTGGACCTTCTTTTCGATGGCAACTTTACCGAGTGCGGCAACCCGTCGCAGCCCGGCATCGCTCCAATCCGCGATTACCTTGCATCCCTCCCCTACAATCCCGATCCCAAGTGCAAACCGGGACGCTTCTACATGATCAACAATGACTCGCCCGGCTTTCTCCCTGACGGCACCGTCGACACCGCGGGCATCGCTAGCGGCGGCTCTATTCCCCCCGTCAATACCCGGACTATCGGCGAAGCTCTCAATGAGAAGAATATCTCCTGGGCCTATTACGGCGGCGCGTACAACGCTGCCATCGCCTTCCAGCACGCCCCCAATAACCCAAGTCCGTTCGTCCAGATCGGGCGAGCCTACTGCAACATCTGCAACTTCGAGTCCTACGCCACGGCCATCATGGGCGATGCCGCGCAGCGCGCCGCGCATATCAAGGATGCGACGGACTTCTTCGCCGCTATCGATTCCGAAACCCTGCCGGCCGTTTCTTTCGTCAAGCCGGATGGTTTGATCGACGGTCACCCGGCATCTTCCAAACTCGACCTCTTCGAAGGCATGGTCAAAAAAACGATTGATCACCTGACTGCCCGGCCGGATCTCTTCGTCGACACTGCGCTCATCATCACCTTCGATGAAGGCGGCGGCTACTATGACTCCGGGTACATTCAGCCGCTGGACTTTTTCGGCGACGGCCCGCGCATTCCGCTGCTTATCGTTTCTCCCTTCACCCGCGGCGGCCATGTCAGCCACACCTACACCGACCACGTCTCCATCCTGAAGTTCATCGAACGCAACTGGAACCTGAAGCCGCTGACCAATCGCAGCCGCGATAATTTCCCGAACCCTAAAGCCGATGACGATAATCCCTACGTGCCGCTCAATAGTCCGGCTCTAGGCGATCTCTTCGACCTCTTCGACTTCGGAAGCCAAAGCGACAATCAGGATGGCGACAGTCAAGGCGGCAACCACTGAGACCCGCGTCGCACCAACAGCAAAACGGGCGGCCTCATGGCCGCCCGTTTTTGTTGCTCCGTACTCTGTTCCGCACTCTTTTCTGTGAACTCTGTGTTCTCTGCGCCCTCTGCGTTAAATCTCTTTTTTACTTACTAGCCCCGCGCCGCTTTTGCTTCTGTCGCTGTCAACTGCGTCACCAGAAATTCCATTACGGTCCGTGGCTCCGCTCCGCCGCCTTTTAGCCGGTCATCCGCATTTCTCAGCGCGTGCAATCCCTCAAGCAGCCGCGGCTTCGAGATCTTGCGCGCATTCTGCAGCGCCAATTCCGCTTGCTCCGGCCGCATCCCCAGCGCTCGCGCCGCCTGGTACCCATTCGAAACGCCCTTCACTTCGCTGGCTTCAATGAGCTTGCGGTACATCCACGCCATTGCGCCTAACATCTGCAAGGGCTCTTCCCCGTCACGTAGCAACCGGTCCAGGAACTCCAGCGCCTTCTTCGGCTGCCGCGACGCCAGCAGATCCGCCAGTTCCCAAACTGTCGCCGTCTTCTCGGAAATCACCAGCGCGCTGACGTCGGCCCGCGCAATGACCTTTTTCTCCGCAGCATACGTCGCCAGCTTGTCGATCTCTGTTTTCAGCCGCATCAAATCCGCCGCTACGAATTCTGCCAAATCCTCCGCCGCTCCTCTTTCGAATTCCACTCCCTGCTCTTTTCCAATCGCCCGCGCCAGGGCTACTGCCGTCGCTTGCCGCTCACCGGCGTTTTCACCAAGCCCGCATTCCACCACCAGCGCTTTTTCCGTCAGCAGCTTTCCCAACTTCATCCGCTGGTCCAGACTCGTCGCCTCCACCACCAGCACCGTAAAAGGCGCAGGATCTTCCAGGTACACGCCGAGCTGCGCAACAGCTTCATCCCGGTTCTTCTCGCCGAGTTTCTCGATCGCTTCCACATCCTCGAGGAAAACAACTTGCTGCGGCGAAAGCATCGCCATCGTTTGCGCCTGATCCAGCGCCGCTTGCGTCTCTCCACGATCAGCTGAATATCGAGACACCGCCCACGTGCGCGCCGCCTCTGGCACGAATCTTTCAATCAGTTGCTCGCGGCACTTGTCGCGGAGATACGTTTCCTCGCCTAGCAGTAATATCGCCGGAATGAGTTTCCCCTTCTCCAGCCGTCCAAGCAGTTCCTCCTGTGAAATCCGCGCCATCAATAGTTCTCCACCACCGCCGCCACCAACCGCGCCGCAAAATCCTGCGCCATGCGGTCCAGCGCCGGGTCTTGCTCTTCAAAAAAATTCTTTATGCTGTTCGGGTTGGTCGCGTCCGTCGAAATTTCATACTGGTTGCGAAAAATAAAATTATCCGTGTGGTAGAGAATCTTGCCCGTCTCGCGTTCTTCAAACGTAATCTCACATTTCAGCGTCACCAACATCGTCGTGGCGCGCCCGGTGGCGGTGTCAAATAGCAGCGGCACTGCTTCCAGGCTCAGCACCTTCCCGCGCAGCACGGCGTCTCCGTTCGCCGGATCGGGCACCACTCGATATGAAGTCTTCGCCAGGAATTCATGCACGGTAGCGGTCGTCAGTCTCTGTTCGATGCGGTAGCTGGTCGTCTTGTTCTCCAGCGCCGGCACCGCAATCACATGGATGCTCTTCGGCAGCGAGTCGCTTCGCCCCGCTACGTGATACCCGCAGCCCGCGCTCCATATCGCCGCACCTGTCAACGCGATGACAATCCTCCGCCTCATGGCATCAATTTCTCCGCCAGCTTCACCGCATTCCAAGCCGGCAATCGAATATTATCCGCCGCTCCCCAAAACCACCAACTCCCGGGCTGCAGCCGATCGGCATGCGGTTTCGACAATTGGACAATGGTTTCTCCGGCCGCGCTGACATTATTCGGGCCAATTCCCCATTCATCCAGAATCGCGAATCCCGCTTGTTGGCAGGCCTCTGCGATTCTCTCCCTATCTGCGCCGTCACCGAGTTTCGCGCATGCCGAAAATGTCACACCATAGAAAACTGGCACATGGACCAAGTCCACCGCCGGGAGCACGCCTCCTTCACGCAGGCACGCACTTACCTCATTGCGAAGAGTCAATCGTGCTCCATGCGATTCAGCTTGACGAGCAGGACCAAAACGGTCGAGTGAATTGAATGCCACTTGCACGTCAAAGAGTTCTTTTCCAGGACTCTGAAAGGTTAGCAGTTGCTTGGTCTGCGTTTCGAGTTCTTCGATGCCGCTCTTCCCGGCCGCGGAAACGGACTGCAAAACCGTAGCGGTCAAGCTCTCCAAATCGAGGCCCTGCAGCGCAAGAGAAAGACGAACAATGCCTTCCGCCGCGGCGGAGGGTACCGCCGCGAGATGCGGCTCCTCGGGAAGGGTTTGCTTGCGGAGCTTCTCTACACCCGGATACCAGACGAAGGTATTGGCGAAATTAATCGAATGGCCCGACAGATCTATGATTGCCGCTCCGCTGCGGTGAGCCATTTCGAAGTTCGCGAGCGTAAAATCAAATGAGCCAGTGAAAAAAACGAATCTCGCGTTCTCAAAACTCCCTTCTTCCACCGGCTGAATCACCGCCGGTTCGCCGCCTGCCTCGGTCAATGTTCCCGCGGCCACTTCCTCATCCAACAGCCGCAAGTCCCATCCGGCGAATTTGCTTTCTTCCAATAGCGATTTCAGCTCCGCTCCCAGCAGCGAAGACGCACCAGCAATCACAATCCGTTTGGATTCCCGTTCGAACGATGGCATGAATCACGCGGTCCGAGAAATCCTGCGATGGCGCACGAAGCGCACCAGGTGCAGCGCCCCGCCAATCGCCGCATAGCTGCCCGCAAGGACCACCAGCGCATACTCCGAATACCGCCACACGACGGCCAGGATCAGGCAGAGCACTACAATCGACAGCGAAGGCTGTTTGCGGGTCCAGGGAATCTCCTTGAAACTGGAATAGCGCACCTTGCTGGTCATCAACGCGCCCAGCCCGGCCGCCAGCAGGAACCACGCCACCGACCAGTGCCAGTTGCGCAGCGGTTCCTTGAATCCGTGCACCAGCGCCGCAAGCATTCCCGCCGCCGCCGGCGTCGGCATGCCCACAAAGTATTTCGAGCTGCCCGGCGCCATGCCCTGCACGTTGAATCGCGCCAGCCGCCAAGCGCAGCAAATCAGAAACGCCAGGCAACAAACCCACCCAAACTCGCCGATTTGCTGGAACGCGACCGACCCGTCTCCCGGCAGGCTCCGTAGTCCCCACGCATACGCCATCACCGCGGGCGCGATTCCGAAGCTCACCACGTCCGCCAGCGAATCGAACTGCACGCCGAATTCCGTGGTCGTGCCGGTCATCCTCGCCACGCGCCCGTCCAGCGAATCAAAAACTATCGCAAAGCCGATGGCTTTTGCGGCGCGGTCAAAATTATCCGTGCCGCCGAGCAGCGACGCCACCACCGCATAGTACCCGCATAAAAGATTGGCCACCGTAAACAGGCTTGGCAGGATAAAAATTCCCCGGCGCAATCGAGGATTCCGGAAGCGCAAGCGCCTCTCTTTGAACGGAATCTCGTGCTGTTCGGGGTCGGGCATGGTTACGGTCGTTTTCCCGTCACTGTCAGATTTGCGTCCGTCTCCGCCGCACTCACTCCATCCAATTCATCCACCTTGGGTTTCGCGGGCCAACGCGCCAGCACACTCGATCCGCCTTTCACGTTTTCCCCCACCTTCACCACGATCTCCGCCTCTTTCGGCACCCACAGGTCGACTCGCGACCCGAATCGTACCAGTCCAATGCGCTCGCCGCGAGCCACCCTTTCGCCCTGCTTCTTCCAAGAGACAACCCTTCGCGCGATCAGTCCGGCAATCTGCTTGAACACCATTTCTCCGGCATCCGTCGAGAGCGTGAACACGTTTTGCTCGTTTTCCACCGAAGCCCGCTCGCGCATCGCCGCCAGGAATTTTCCCGGCCGGTATTCGAGCCTCGTAATCGTCCCAGCGGCCGGCGACCGGTTCACATGCACATTCCACACCGCCAGAAAAATGCTCACTCGCTTTCCGGGCCTTCCCTCATTCTCTTCCTCGGTGACGACCACCACCCGGCCATCGCCGGGAGACACCACCGCCCCAGGCTCCGAAGGAATCACGCGCTCCGGATCGCGGAAGAAGGAGAAAACAAACAGGGCGAGTAACACCAACACAACGGCTGCCACAGTCCAATGCAGCAAGTAGCTGACGCCGCCCAGCAACAGCGGCGGCACTCCAAAGTAGTAGCCTTCTTTGACCATGCTTCCCGGAAAACACTCCGCCGTTCTGCTCGCGGCATTCGTTCCGCGAGCACGCATGGTCATTCTACGACAGAATCGCGTGCGATAAAGTCGTTATTGGGTGGAATTGGCCGGCATGCGTACAATACGCGCGGCAATCCGCTCCATCTCATCCTTGCAGCGGAGCTTCAATTTCTTCAGTTTGATTTCTTCCAGGAGGTCTTCCGAATTCAGGTAGGGCGACTTGGAGATTTTCTGAAGTTCTGCATCGTACTGCCGGTGCTGCTCTGCCAGACGCTGATACTCGGCGTCTGCCTCGAAGGGTATGTCCCGAGGTAACCGCTGCGCACTTGCCATGCGTTCCTCCTGACGATTCCGTGAATGGGATGTGAGCACTACATAAACGCAAGATAGCACTCTGGCCCGCCGCGTCAAGAGGGTATTTATGGTATTTCCGTCCTAGCCCCCGAGTTTCATCCTACAACCCCGGGTAGGGATGGAAGCCTGCGCTCCGGGCCTTGCAGGTCTCCGGATCAGCGGCCCATTCCCGAAACGCGCGAGCGGTAGAAACGACGCTTTCACGGTCGTTATCTCGCGTGGAAGTGAGGTTCGCCGCCGAGTTCTCAACATAACCAGCCGCGGCAGCACAATCAGCGCGCTTAAAAGCGATAAACGAAAGGTTCATCCATGCTTCAGCTTGAGCCGGGTTGTAATACACACTCCGCTCCAACAACGAGAAGGCATGATTCAGACGCGCTTGCGGCCGAAGATCGGTCCGCTCCTGCAAGGTCGCCAGCCCTTGTGCCTGAAGCAATCTTCCGAAGTCCTCGCTCTCAAAGTTCGCGGACGCCGTCGGGTCTGCAAGCAAGCGCTCTACTTCGCCCACCAAACCCGTCAACGCCCGGCCTTTCAGTCCCCAGTTTCTGAGCATCAGCGCAATGACCTTTGCATCGAGGCTGTCCATATAGCGGAAGCCTTTCAACATGTCTGACAAGTCGTGCACCAGCCGGTTTGCTCGCCCTTCATCAACATTCTCGCGTTTTGCAAACAGCAAGTCGGCATCCAAGGCCACCCGCAAATAGAGGCGTTGCAGTTCCGCATGTGCATCGCCCAGGGCCACTTTTGCGAGCCGCCCGCAGGTTTTGGAGTTCAGGCTGGGTGGCGGCCCACCGAATTGTTTTTTCGCGATTGCTCTTACTGCGGCTGGCGAGTTGCGGGTCAGCGTAAAGCCCCCGCCAAACGCCGCATCAATCATCATGATGGGTGCGCTACCGATGAAGCCGGTGATGCTATCTACATTGCTTGCCCGGCACGCACTGCTTTCGTAATCGTTGGTGCTCAATCTCTGCGTTTGACTCTCGATTTGCGACATGCCCGAAAAAAAATAGTACATGGCTGACGGTGGTTCTCCGCTTTGCAATCCATTGGTAATCGCAAACAGGTCCGCCTCGAACTCCGCGTCGATACGAAGCACCTCCTGCTTCCGCATCCTCGCGAAATGATTGAGCAGATGGTGCGCATACTCATGCATTGCTACCTGGTGTAGCGCCGCTTCGTACATGCTCCAAGCGACCCGGCCCCCACCTTCGGGCTGCGCGAGGAATGCTTTCCGGTACCGCGTCTCCAGCTCGTCGGCGAACGCCACCAAACAGGTTTTTTGTGTCCCACCATTGTCAATGCACTCTCCCGCCCGCGTCGCAGCCTGATCGAAGCTTTGTTGCTCGACGCCAGCTAGAACCAGGTAGGTTGAAATGGCGATCTTGCAGACGACGTTCGCGAACAGCGGAGGAAATACGATTAGCTTGGCGCCGTTTTGCTCGATGGCGAAGGGGATTATTGCTTCGCCCCTGCTTTTCGTTACGATAGTAATATTCTTGACGGTTTCGAAGTATTTTGCGGGCATTTGAGCGATGGCACGCCGGCCGATCTCGCGTCCCACCTCGTCAGGATTGCTTAGACTGGCCGCGCAGCCGTCGAACGCCAGTGCGGCTTCTGGAACCGCACAACAGCACGCGGCGGCAAATAGGAGTCGCGCAAGTTTCATCGCTAGTCCATCCCCATGAATGCCTTCGCAAGCGCTTGCGGCCGCGCCCGGAGGAACCGTTCGGATCGTCAAAACCTGGTTGGATCGGTAGCGAACTTAGATCGGGAACCGATCCGACTCAAGGAACAACCACGTAGGTGTTCCCCTTGACGTCCTTAATCTCTGCGTGGATTTTGACGTTTGACAGGTCGATTGGACCTGTTAATCCCAGCAGTGACACTGCAAATTGATCCGCTCCCTTGGGCGCTATAACCTGTGTTATTTTCAGCTTCACGGCAAGACCATCGCTGCCGGCCTCCAATGTGGCGCTGCCCGAACTTGCAGAGACGTCGTACACTTTTGAGACATCCGGATAGGCGCCAAGCGCGGTGTTTTTTGCCAACTCTGGTGCATTGAGGTCGATGGTTGCTTGCGTCAGGTCGAGCGGGTCGTCGCTGTTATTTCGCACAAACAGCAGCAGTTTCTTGTCCTCGAATCGCAGGGCCGTATCCACATACTTGGGACCCACCTTGTGGTGGTGGTAAGTGTCCCATGCCTTGTTCGCCACGAACGTAAATACGGCGACGGCTAAACTGCTTGACAATACGGCCACCCACTGAATCGTTTTCTTCTTCGCCATGTCCGTCACTACTAGTAGTGGTCTGACGGCTCATTTCGTTTCGCGCGAGATTGCCGATAATTGGCACGCCCTGGAGTTTCAATATCAACTCTAGGCTGGGCGGAGTGACCCGGCCGCGGCCCTTTCGAAGGCTTTCGCTTTAGTCCTGAAAACGAGGAAGGCGCTTGCGGCGCCTTTCTCTTCACTCATTTATGCTATTTCCGTCCTAGGCCCCGAGTTTCATCTCCATCACAATCGCGGCTTCCTCCGGATTATGGTAATAGTTCGCACGTCTCCCCGCTCTGGAGAAACCGTGCCTCGCATAGAACGCAATTCCGCCTTCATTAGACTCGCGAACCTCTAAAAACACTCGACTTACGTCTCGCGCCCGGAATTCTTCCAATGCTCCCTTTAGGAGTGCCCGGCCCTCTCCTTTTCGTCGATCCGCAAGAATAACGGCGAGATTCAGAATCTCAGCCTCCACCCCCACTTGCCGCCCGACGATGAATCCCCTGACTTTCCCGGCGTCTTCGCTTACCAGCGCCAGAACACCTTGCCAGCCCAGCAATTCCCTAAAACCCCATGCTGTCCATTGCGCGGCTTCCGGAGATCCCTTCAGAATCTCCGATGCCGCTGTCGCGTCCGCTTTGCCAAACACACGAATCCTTCCGGCAACAGGCTCTCCCTCCGTCTCAGCGACCATGCGCTGCGCTTCCCTTCCAGAAAATCTCCGCATCCGACCGCCGCACGTAATTCGCATCCAGCGCCAGCGCGTCCGTACACCGTCCTTCCACCAGCGCCGCCAAACCAATCCGCCCGATCACCGGCGCTCGCACGATGGAAACTCGGTCGACTCGTTCGCCGCGCATCTCTCGCGCCTTCCACGCCTCTTCAGCAACAACGCACTCTACATCCGTCGACACCCACGAAATCTTTTCACCACGAGCAGCTTCGGCGGTAGCTTCGACAAATTTCCCCGGCGCAATCACCATCTCGTCGCCCGATCGCGCCAAACCCGTCCCATTCCGCTGGTAAACCGCCCCAAATACTTGACCGCGCTGCGCATTGAAAAATGCCGCCACCCATGCCGTTTCTTCAGGGGCCTCCGCTGCCAGGGCCTCCAATCGCGAAACCGCCGCAATCCGTTTCCCGTAAACCTCCGCCCAGGCTTTAACGCTGGTCAGACCTACTCGCACCCCGGTAAACGATCCCGGCCCGGCCGCTGCCGCGTACGCGTCCACCTGCTCCATCCGAAGCCCGCTGCCGTCCAGGCATTTCTTGACCGCCGGCAGCAGCCATGACGAATAATCTTCTTCTGACTCATGGGCCACAACTTCCAGGACGGCTTCATCCCGCAGCACCGCCACGCTGCCCCGCGAATCACAAGTATCTATCGCCAGTACAATCACATCCGCATTCTACAGTACTGCCCCACTCCACAGGGAAGCACCCGTGAGGACAGCCGTCCTCTCGTCCGGGCAAACATTAGCCGAGATTCCCTCCGTGCTCCATCTGGGAAGTGTGGGCTCTGCGAAAAAAAACGCCAATTCCGCCGCAGCGAACGGTCGATTTTCAGGGTTGAATTGCCCCTAATTCCATCCAACGGCATGAAAAAATCGCCGTCCCGAGCAATTTCGCTGCCAAATTTGCAACTCTTTTTCCCTAACCTCCTGATTCCACGGGATATATCTTGACTCTTGCAGCACACTCTTATACAATCCTTATGCATCTCCTAGGGGGCATCGGAATCTATGGACTACAAGATCGGCGACAAGGTCGTTTACCCGAATCACGGTGTGGGCGTTGTTGAGCAGATCAGCTACGGAGTCTTGAACGGCAGAACCGAACGTTACTTCATGATTCGCATTGTTTCCAGCGGCTTGCGTGTCATGGTCCCGCAATCAAACGCAATGACTGTTGGCCTTCGTTCCGTGATTCGTTCCGCGGAATCCAGCAAAGTCCTGGGCTTCCTCGAAACCGGCAAACTCAACTCTCATCACGACTGGAAGCACCGCTTCAAGGAAAACTCGGAGCGCATGCGCACCGGGTCCCTCCTCGAAGTCGCCGTCGTCCTCAAGAGTCTCGTTTCCCTCAGCCGCAGCAAGCCTCTCTCCTTCCGCGAAAAGAAAATGCTCGAACGCGCCAAGTACCTCCTCGTTAGCGAGATGGCTACTTCCCGCAACACCACCGCGGAAAACGCCGAGGCCACCGTCGTTAAGTCGCTCGCCAAAGCCAAGCTCACGTTTCCTGTTATGACCGAAAAATTTGAATAGCCCTTGCCGCCTCCGCGGCACTCCTTCCCCTGCGGGCAGCTTCGGCTGCCCGCTTTTTTTCCTCTGCGTTCTCTCTGTGTCTCTGCGTTCAATTCTCAGCTGGGGGAGAGCGCACTCAAGGCCACTTGGGCTTCACGTAGAGTGCGCGCCACCCTTGCGGCAATCTCAGGTGCCCCTGGCGTGTCGCCGTGGATGCAAATGGTTTGGGCTTTTACGTCGACTTGGCTGCCATCACTCGCGATCACCAACCCTCGCTCCGCGATGCCAAGCGCCTGCCAAGCCGCTTCTTCGGGATTGCGGATCAGCGCGTCCGCAAACTTGCGCGAGCGCAAAGTTCCGTCCGCCTCATACCGCCGGTCAGCAAACGCTTCCGCCGCAACAGCGAAACCCGCTTCCCGAAACACATCCAACATCGGCGAACCCGCCAGACCCACCAGCACGACGTCGCGACTCCAGCGCGCAACACCTTCGGCTATTGCTTCCGCAAGCTCGCGATTCCGCACCGCCTGATTGTAAAGCGCGCCGTGCGGCTTGACGTGGACCACGTGCGCGCCGCATCTGGCGGCCACATCAGCGAGTGCCTTTACTTGATCGAAAACCGAAGCTGAAATCTCGTTCAGTGGCAGCTTCAACTCCAGCCGCCCAAAATTCGCCCGATCCGGATAGCCCGGATGCGCCCCAATCGCCAGCTTCCAGCGCAGCGCCTGCTCGATCGTTGTTTTCATGGTCTGCTCGTCGCCGGCATGCCCCCTGCAAGCAATGTTGACCGACGTGATCGAACGCATTAGCGCTTCCTGCGTGCCGTCGGCAATCGCTTCCGGCAACTCGCCCATGTCGCAATTCAGATCAATCTTTAGCTCACCGCGCTTCATGCCAAAATCAGCTCCTCGGAAGCCATCAATTCCTCTTGCTCTCTCAACAACGCTCTCGCCGTCTCCCACTCGACCCGTTCAAATCGAATCTCATCTCGCGGGCGAAGCTGGCCCAAACTGTGAAAATCCGCGGAAATCACATTGGCGATCTTCGGATATCCACCGGTGGTTTGCTGCTCCACAAAAAGAATAATTGGCAAGCCTCCTTCCGGCACCTGAATAGCACCGAGCGCCACACCTTCCGAAATCATTTCTCCCCCGGTAGGTGCCGGAATCGCCTCGCCCAGCAATCGTATCCCCATCCGGTTGGACTCCTCTGCAACGCGATAAGTGCTCTCATAAAATATTTTCTGCGCCGATTCTGGAAACCAATCGCTCTGCGGCCCCGACGTCACGCGCAGAACCTCGCGAATCTTCACCTTCTCCAGCGCTTGAGCCGCCAGCCGTCGCTTGCCAACTATGCCTGCGCCTCCAGTGGAACAGGCATTCCTGCCTGTTCTCTTTTGTCCCTCCATCTTTGCCGGCCCAATGGTAAGCACATCGCCCTTCTTCAGCGCCCGCCCCTCGTGGCCGCCAAGTCCGCTCAAGATATGTGTAGACGCGCTGCCCAAAAAAGCGTTCACATCGATCCCGCCTCGCACACACAAATAACACCGTGCCCCTGAACGTGTCGGTCCCATCCGTAGCACCTGCCCAGGTTTCGCCTCAAACGCCGTCCACAACTCGACCGCTTTTCCATCCAGCGTCGCGCCAAAATCCGAACCCGCCAGCGCAACCGCCGCGCCCTCCGGAAACTCGAACGTCCCGCCGAGCAGCGTCATTTCTAGCCCGGCTGCCCCCTCCGCATTGCCTACTAGCCGATTTCCCAGCCGCAATGAAATTACGTCCGCCGCACCAGAGGGCGAAACTCCCATGGGCCCGAACCCCTCACGCCCCAAATCCTGTACCGTCGTGAGCAGTCCCGGCGCTTGCACCTCAATCACGCGCATGCGCGTTCCAACTCCACAAATCGTTCAGCAGAAATCGGCGCAAATCCTACGCGATCTCCAATGGACAGCAAACTCAACCCATCCTTCTCAGCCCGGAACATTTTGATTGGCGTTCGCCCGATCAATCTCCACCCACCTGGCGTGGCAAACGGATACACTCCGGTCTGATTCCCCGCTATCCCTACGCTGCCTGATGGCACGCGTTTACGCGGCGCCGCAAGCCGCGGCGCCAGCAACTCTTCCGGCAATTCGCCGAGGTACGCAAATCCCGGCACGAACCCCAAAAAATAAACGAGATATTCGACGGAGGCATGCAACTTGATTGCCTGCGCCTCCGTCAGACCACGCATCGCGCACACCTCACCCAAATCCGGACCAAACTCACCGCCATAGCACACCGGAACCTCCACGAGACGCGCCTCCGGAAGTTTTACCTCGTCAATCCGCTCAAGGTACCGCCGCAGAATTGCTTCCAGTTCGTCGTGCCTCATTCGCAGTGCATCAAACTTAATCAGCAACGAACAATACGCCGGATGCAAATTGCGCACTCCCGCCACAGGCTCTAGTTCGAGCAGCCGCAGCAGCCGCCTCGCTTTTTCATTCGCTTCAAGTGTGATCTGACTTTGTAGAGGCCGGGCTTCAGCCCGGCCTTGCCTTTGCTTTTGTAGTGGCCGGTCTTTAGACCGGTCTATCTCGCTCTGCTCGCCAAAATAAACCAGCAGCGATTGATCGCTGGAAAATTGGAATCGCGCGCCCTCGCCTGCCAAAGTATCCATGTTCGCGAAAGTATACTCCACGCTAGACGGGCGATTCTCTCTTCCACAAAATCGAGAACCGCAATTCAGGCAAGCGCGAGGCTGGGATCGGCATTGAGTGACGTGTCGGCGAGGGTTCCAGAGCGCAACCGGGAATATGCCGCCGCCGCGATCATCGCGGCGTTATCGGTTGAAAGCGCGCGGCTGGGGAAAAATACCTCGAGGCCGGCAGCCTTCGCGCGCTCTTCAAACGTCGCGCGCAACTTCGAATTCGCGGCGACTCCGCCGGAAACCAGAATGCTTTCTGAGGAGAGTTGCTCCGCGGCCCTCAAAGTGCGTTCAACCAGATCGCGCACGACCGCGTTCTGAAATTCGCGCACCAGACCAAGAGTCCTCGGGCTGCAAAGCGGCAGAAGCTGCTCGAATTTTCTTTCACCGCGGGCTAGCGCCTCTTCCCGCTTGCGAATTTCTTCGCTGTACTCTCCATTTTCGCGAACGTGATACAGAACGGCGGTTTTGAGTCCGCTGAAACTGAAGTCCAGCGCGTTTCCCTTCATTTTTGTCGGCCCGAATTTCACCGGAGCCGTCGCGTTGTTCGCAGCCGCAGCCAGCCGGTCGAGAATCGGCCCGCCGGGATATCCGAGCCCCAAAAGTTTCGCGACCTTGTCGTACGCTTCGCCCGCGGCATCATCGCGTGTTTGCCCCAGCTTTCGATAAAGCAGCTTCGTACCCGCATCTTGCGCATCCGCATCTTCCAGCTTCACTTCATAAAGAACCGTGTGCCCGCCTGAAACAATCAAGCACACTGCCGGTAATTTCGGCGCTCGCCCCGACTTGTGCGCTTCCAAGAAAACGGCATGCACGTGGCCCTCAAGATGATTCACCGGCACCAATGGCTTCCCAAGCGCTTGCGCCAGTGTTTTTCCGTACGTAATTCCGACGAGCAGCGCCCCCACCAGCCCCGGACCTTGCGTCACGCCAATTGCATCCACATCGGCAAGTTTCATTCCGGCTTGTGCGAGCGCTTCGCGCACCACTGGCACGATCTGGCGCAAGTGTTCGCGCGACGCCAGCTCCGGCACCACGCCTCCATATTTCCGGTGAATATCGATCTGCGAAGCCACAACGCTGGACAGAATCTCGCGCCCGTCGGCCACTACGGCCGCCGCCGTCTCATCGCACGAAGATTCAATTCCCAGAATACGAGTGCTCATCAAATTTCCGTTCTTGCTCTCTACAATTTCAAAGTCTTCAAGTATTCGCGAAAGTCGGCGCCAAACTCAGGATTTTGCAAGGCGATTTCCACGGTCGCTTTCAGAAATCCCAGTTTGTCGCCCGCATCGTAGGAAACACCTTCATAAATGTACGCCCACAGACCGTCTTCCTGCGCCAAAATGCGCAGCGCGTCGGTCAATTGGATTTCGTTTCCTGCTCCCGGCTTGGTGCGCGCCAAACAATCAAAAATCTGCGGGGGCAAAACGTAGCGCCCGGTAATTGCCAGGTTTGACGGGGCTTTTTCCGGCCTCGGCTTTTCCACCAGATCGCGGATCCTTAGGAGCCGCGCGCCGAACGGCGGCTGCGGCGCCGGCTCACCATCCACGATTCCGTAAAGGTGGGTCTTCTCTTTGGGTACTTCTTCGACGGCAATGGCTCCCACGCCCGTCGCCGCATACACATCAATGAGTTGCTTGGTGGCCGGATTCGCGCCGGGAATCAGCACATCGCCGAGCAAAACCGCGAATGGCTCGTCGCCCACCAAATCTTTTGCCACCAGCACGGCGTGTCCCAAACCTAGAGGCTCTTTCTGCCGCGTGTAGCTTACCTGCACCATGTCGCTGATTCGCCGCACCATCGCGGCTTGCTCTTTCTTCCCTTTTTCTTCCAGGAAGCGCTCCAGCGTCGGCGAATGGTCGAAGTGGTCTTCGATGGAATTTTTCCCTTTTCCGGTCACGATGATGATGTGCTCGATCCCGGACGTAACACATTCTTCCACGACGTATTGAATCTGGGGTTTGTCGACGACCGTCAGCATTTCCTTGGGTTGAGCTTTTGTTGCCGGCAAGAAACGCGTCCCCAGTCCCGCAGCGGGCAGGACCGCCTTGCGCACCCTGCGTCCTGCGCCGCTCTTCGTTTGCGTTGCATCAGCCATCGGTTTCCTCGCTGGACTTACTTTTTCTTTGCAGGTTTCTTGTCTTTTCCTTCCTTGGAAGACGATTCCTTTGAAGCTTCTTCTTTGCCGGCCGAATCTTTTTCCTTGGTGGCTGAGTCTTTTGCTTCGTTGGCGGGCTTGTCCGCTTTGTCGCCGTCGCCAGCGCTGGCCTTCTTTCCGCCATAATCCGTCACATACCAGCCCGCGCCTTTGAATTGAATGGCGGGCGCGGTGATTACCGATTCGACTTTGCCGCCGCAGTGCGGACATTTTTTCAGGTGTGGGCCGGAAACGTTTTCAATTTTTTCCGTGTTGCGGCCACACTTCAGGCATTTGTACTCGTACAGGGGCACTGATGCTCCTCCGATGTGGTACTCAAAATTCAAAGTATAGCATTGCTCTCGCGCCCGCGTGCGCGAGCGCGCGTCGCCGCCTCGTAGTGGCGGGTCTTCAGACCCGTGCTTTTGACTTTTCTTCTGTAGCGCCGCCATCCCTGCCGGCCTCTTTCCCAGTCTGCGTGGCGCACTCGAATCGCGTGGCAAGCGCGGGTGGCGATTGCGTATCGCATGCTAGACTCGTTTGCATGAGCGCAAAGAATCTTCTCTCCGAGCCGGCGGACGCCGCGAATTCTGTGGCCGGCGGATGCCTGTACCTTGTCGGGACGCCGATCGGCAATCTCGAGGACATCACGTTGCGCGCGCTGCGCATCCTGAAAGAAGTCGATCAAATTGCGTGCGAAGATACGCGGCATACTCAGAAGCTTCTCACTCACTACGACATTCACAAGCCGCTGGTCAGCTACCACGAACACAATGAGGTGACGCGCGCGCCGGAACTCGTGGTGGCGCTGGAACAAGGCGCGAAAATCGCGCTGGTGAGTGATGCCGGGATGCCGCTTGTTTCAGATCCGGGCCACCGCCTCGTTACGCTTTGTCTGCGGCGCCATATTCCCGTCGTTCCGATTCCTGGTCCCTCGGCGCTGCTGGCTTCCCTTTCCGCTTCGGGCTTGCCCAGTGAAGAGTTTCTGTTCGTGGGATTTTTGCCGGCGCGAAGCGGCGAACGGCGCCGCGCGCTGGAGCGGCTGCGCATCGAGGACCGCACGATCATTCTTTACGAAGCGCCGCACCGGGTTGCGGAATGTGTGGCCGACGCGCGCGAGGTGCTGGGAAATCGCAGCGCGTGCATCGCGCGCGAAGTCACCAAACTGCATGAAGAATTCCGCCGCGGCAAATTGTCTGAACTCTCCACCTCCCTCGAAGAACGTCCCGCTCGCGGCGAAATCACTTTGTTGATTGGCCCGGAAGCTCCTGCCGACGCGCGCACCCATGCAAATTCCACGCAAAGTTTGGCTGACCGCGTCGAAGAACTCATCCGCCAAGCCAAACTCGACCGCAAAGAAGCCCTCAAGCTGGCCGCCAAGGAGCGCGGCCTGACGCGCCACGACGCCTACGCCCAAATTGTCAACGCGAAAGCGGGGCAGGAAGAAACGTGAGCGAAACTGTGCATCCGGCGCAGAACTCCTCCGTTCCCCTGCGACCCTCCTGGACCCAGATCGCCATCATGTTTGTGTGCTCGATCCCCTTGGTCGCGATTGTGGCGATCGTGGCAACCGCACTTCCCTTCGTGGCCGGAAAAAGGACCTGGGGCTGGTATGTGTTAGCAGTGCCGTTGTCTCCGGGTTGGCTATGGCCCGCCCTGCTTGCCTCCCGTGGAGATTCCCCTGGGTTCAACTACGACGACCTTCTTAGCGCCTTGCTCGGCAACTTCATCTACTGGTTCGTGTGGATTTTCTGGTTCGTTCAGTGGTCCGACCGCCGCTGGCGCCGCAAGCGCGTAGCACGTTTGGATGCCTGACGAAGAGTAACTTGGAATGTGCGGCCTAGTCGGGAGCCCGCTTCACAGCGTGCTCTTATTTGGCAAGGCTGTCGGTTGACTGGAGTTCGCGCGCGTGGGCGATGAGTTTCTTGAGTTTGCCTTCGATGGAGGCATCGCCGATGTGTTCGTCCTGGAGCACGCCGTCAGCGTCAATGGTGAAGGTGTGGGGAATGGCGTTAACGCCGAACATTTTGGCGATGGGCCCGCCGAAGGAAGCATCGCGATATTGCGGCCAAGTCATTTCGTTCTTCACGATGAAGTCTTTCCACTTTTGCTCATCGGAATCCAGGCTGACGCTGAGGATTACCAAAGGCTCCCCTTGAAACTTTTTTGCGACCTTTTGGATATGCGGGAGAGCTTCGCGGCAGGGACCGCACCAGGTGGCCCAAAAGTCGAGAAGAACGACCTTTCCCTGCAACTCGTCCATGGAAATCCTCTGTCCATCGAAGGTAGTAAGGGAGAAAGGTGGCACCATTCTGGCGCGCGCCAGTTCGGGGCGGCTGATGTAGCGCATGGCGCGGGCGCGGGTGGGATCGTCCACGGGCTTTGCCTTTGCAAACTCCTCAAATCGGGCCTTGGCTTCATCGTCGCGCTTCAGCTGGGCCAGCGCTCTCCCATCGATGTAGAGCGCGTCCGGGAAATTGGAAAAAGCGGCGAGCGCTTTGGCGATCTCCTCGTGAGAGCGAGCGAAAATATCGTCCTTGTGTTTTTGCATACCCTCATCCAGGAGCACGACCGCTAATTGATAGTGGGCCAAGGCGATATCCTTTGGTCCCTGGGCTTGCGCCACGGTTTCCTCGGCCCCAAGTTCGGCGGTTTTCCACTCGCCGAGTTCCCTGCCTAGTTTGATCATCTGTTTCTGGCAGGCGAGGCAATGCCCGCCGTCCTGCTTGTCGGCTTTCTTGAAGTCGTCCAGAGCCCATTCCCTCTTGTGCTCGTGCAAGGATTTGAGGGCGCTCTCGTACGTCTTGCGAGCTTTTTCGTCGGTGGGCCCGTCCGTCTTTTCCTGAGCCATGACGGGGGGCAGAACAAAAAGCAGAGCCAGAGTGATGCGGAGAAAACGCATTGGAGGCCTCCTGCCGATCCATCAACGCCTAGCTGAGGCGCCTCGGAAACAGAGCTTATCGCCGAAAGATTCTTCTCCCATTGTTAATCCAAGCCTGAGTTTCGGCTCATTCTAATAAAGTTCGGGCTTATTGCAAAGTTGGATCGTGAACTTCGACCCGTGGTGACGATCAAGAAAGGGGCGAGACTCCGCGGAGAACTTCGCCGGCTAGGGAAGCGCGGATGGTCACGAAACGTCCCAAGCTCAAGCTAATCGCGCAGAGCGCGGGCGGGATCGGTCCGCGTGGCGCGCCAGGCGGGCAGGAAACAGGCTGTCAGTGCGGCGATGGTCATCACCACAAGCGCCGAGCCGAACGCGAGCGGGTCGCGCGGGCTGACCTTATACAAGAGATTCCCAAGGAGGCGCGTCAATCCGAGTGCAACCGCCGTCCCAAGAGCGACACCGCCTGCAGTCAAGGCTAAGCCGCGCGATAGCACCAGTCGTAGCAGATTGGATGCGCCGGCACCGAGCGCCATGCGCAAGCCGAGCTCGCGAGTGCTCTGCGAAACCGCGTAGGACATCACGCCGTATAGTCCGATCGCGGCGAGCACCAGCGCCAATCCACCTAAGACGCCGACCAAAGTTACGGCCACCATTTGCGGGGAGGTCGAGCGATCCAACTGCTCTTGCAGTGTGATCACCTCAAAGAGTGCAAGATTCCCGTCGAGTACGTGCACCTCGCGCGCCAGCGTCGTCGCCATGGTCTCCGGGCTCAGCGGCGTTCGAATATACAAACCCGCCCCGCGTGAAAAATTCTGGCGCAGAGGCACGTAGAAAAAAGGTTTTGGTGATTCGCGAACGCTTTCGTACTTGGAATCTTTCGCCATGCCAACTACCTCCATCCAGCGCCCCTTGACCTGAACGCGCTCGCCAATGGGATTTCTGCCGCGCCAATACCTGGCGGCCATGGTTTCGTTCACCACGGCGACAAGAGCGGCCTTTTCGTCGTCCGCGCGGGTGAATTCGCGGCCGGACACCAAGGGGATGCCCATGGTCGCGAAATAGTCCGGCCCGACCTCGTTGTACTGCACGGTGGGCTGCTCCTCGGGCGGCGGCTGATAGCCGTCCACGGCAATCGGCGACGAAGAAAAACTCCCATAGCTCAGCGGCGTCATTCGCGCGAATGCGGCCGATTCGACGCCCGGGAGCGCCTTCACGCGAGCGAGCAGTTCGTCCTGGAAAGTCTGGGCGCGCGGCGCATCGTATCCGGCGGCCGTCAAATTGACGGCAGTGTCCAGCACTCCGCTCGTCGAAAAACCCGGGCTGGTGGTGCGAATTTTCTGCAGGCTTTGCATCAGCAGCCCAGCTCCGACCAGCAGAATGAAACTCAGCGACACCTGGACTACTACCAGGCCCGAACGGACCCACGCTCTTCCGCCGCCCCCAACGACACCGGCGGAATCGGACTTCAACGCGCCGGCGAGATCGATCTTGCCGGTCTGCATGGCGGGAACCAGCCCGAGCAAGAGCGTGGCGATGAGGCAAACCCCTGCGCTCAGCGCCAACACACGCCAATCAATTTCCCCCGGCAGGTGCATGGCCACGCCACCGCGCGCCGGGAAAAGCAGCACAAGCGCGTGACGGCACCAGTGGGCCACCAGGAGTCCCCCGGCTGCGCCAAAAGCCGACAGGATCAGTCCTTCTGTAAAAAGTTGCTTCAGCAACCGGCCCCGCCCTGCGCCGATCGCCAGCCTCACCGTCATCTCATGCCGCCGCGCAAACGACCTGACCAACAGCAGATTGCCGACATTTGCGCACGCGATAAGCAAGACAAAGACCACCACAGCAAGCATGATTTCAAGCGTGGGAAGCAGCGTATTCGCATTGTTGAACGGCGTTTGCCACAACGGCCACAGCTGGATACCACGACCGCGGTTGGTAGCCGGATAGTCGGCTTCCAGACGCTTCGCCACAGCGGTCATTTCCTGCTGGGCCTGCTGGCGGGTTACGCCGGGCTTCAGTCGCACATAAGCTTCGATCCAGCGCGCGCCGCGATCCTCCAATTTGTAGCCGCCCGCTTCAAATGTTTCCTCCATCGACGCTGGCACCCAGAACTGCATCGCCCAGCCTACGAACGTCCCATAGAAGCCCTCTGGCGCGACGCCAACAATCGTGTGCACGACATTATTGAGCCGCTGCGTTTTCCCGATGATTTGCGGATCGCCCTTGAAGCGCCCTTTCCATAGCTGGTAGCTGATCACTGTCACGGGATGCGCGTTCCGCCCTGAATCTTCGCCCGGCTCGAAGCCGCGGCCGAGAAGGGGATGGACCCCGATGGCATCAAAATAATTCGCCGACACGATGCTTCCTGTCGTGACCTCGGCGCGGTCGCCGATGCTGAGGGTCGTGCCCATGATTTTGGTCACGATGAAGGAGTCAATCAGAGTGCAGTTCCTCTGCAAATCGAGGAGATCAGGCCAGGAAGTACCGGTAGGGCCAGATTCGCCGCGCGCCGTGCCGGTGAGGGCGAGCAACTGCTCCTGGTGGGATACCGCCGGGTAGGGGCGGAAGAGAATTCCTTCGACCCAACTGAAGACGGCAGCGTTGGCTCCGATTCCCAAGGTCAGGCAAAGGATCGCGAGGATAGAAAAACTCGGACTGCGCCGGAGCATGCGCAAGCCGAAGCGGAGATCTTGCAAGGTGGTCTCGATCATGGGGAGTCCTCGCTGGTCGCGGTAGCGTTCTTTGGTTTGCTCGACGCCACCCAAGCTAAGAAGCGCTTCGCGCCTGGCGTCGGCGGCGGTCATGCCTTTGCGAAGGTTCCGTTCCACAGCCATTTCCAGATGTGAACGCAGCTCTGCGTCCAGGTCGTCTTCGAGACGGCCGCGGCGGGAGAGCGCGGCCAGACGGCGGAGGAACATGCGTAAAAATTCGGGCATGGCTTTGGGCACCCCTTAGCACCCGGCCGGGCGGACGCTCCTTTAGACGGTCAACAGGAGAAAGGGGGAGCGTAGCACATTCCTTTTGGCCGTCAACAGGAGATTTGGACGAGTTCGAGACCATTGCGCCGAAGCGGTGGCGTAACTTTTTTCGTTGCTGGCAGTTATATTGTTAGAGCAATGAAGGCCACGCGACGACCGGCACGGAAGCGTTTGGCGAAAGGCGCGGATGAGGGTGTGCCCAGGCAAGCGGCGCGGAACGCCGACGAGCGAGCGCTTGTGGAAGCGGCGCAGCGGGATCCGGCCGAATTCGAAGCGCTGTATGAACTGCATTTCGAACGCGTGTATGCGTTCGTGGCAAGCCGGGTGCGAGACCGGGCCACGGCGGAGGATGTGACCTCCGAGGTGTTCCACAAAGGGCTGTCTAACCTGCCGAGTTATGAGTGGCGAGGCGTGCCATTTGCGGCGTGGCTGCTGCGGATTGCGGCTAACGCTATCGTTGATTGCGCAAAACGAGCGGCGCGAGAGTTCCCTGCCCCGGACGATCCGCCGGAACCTGCCGTTCCTATAGATCTGCAAGACTCCCAGATGCGGGCCATCGAGCATCGAGCCCAGTTGTTCCGGCTGGTAGGGCAGCTTCCCGAAATTCAGAAGCAAGTGGTGTACGAGCGATTTGTAGAGCAGCGGAGCATCAGGGAAATTGCGCAGCGGCTGGGAAAGACGGAAGGAGCTGTGAAGCAACTGCAATTACGCGCGGTGCAGAATCTGCGGGCGCAGATGGAGGGCGGCCGCCATGGTTAAGCGCTCCCTCTCGGTGCAGCTTGACGAGGTGGTGCAGGCGATGCTGGTGTCGCTGCGGCCACGGCCGGAGAAAGCGCCGGATCGCGAGCTGGCGTCGCTGATGCGCGTAGCCCAAGGGTTGCACGATCTGCCGCGCGAAGAGTTTCGAGCAGCACTAAAATCCGATTTGCAAAGGAGAGCATCCATGAGCGAAAGCACAGCAGCAACAAGGACTGGGGAGGCGAAGGCGGTTCACTATCAGCGGCCGGGGCTGACAGCGATCACGCCGTACATCATTGTGCGGCCCGCGGCGAAGTTCATGGAGTTCCTGAAGACGGCGTTCGAAGGCGTGGAGCAGATGAGGATGCCAGCACCTGACGGCACGATCATGCACGCGGAAGTGGCTGTGGGCAATGGCGCGATCGAAGTGAGCGACGGGAACGAGCAGTATCCGACCGCGCCCGCAGCGATCCACCTGTATGTGGATGACCCTGACGCTACTTATGCGCGCACTCTGCAAGCCGGCGCCACTTCCTTCTACGCGCCAACCGACGACCATCCTTCAGGCGACCGCTGGGGCGCCGTCAAAGACCCCTTCGGCAATCATTGGTACATCGCCAAGCCTCGTGGATGGACGCCGGGGCCGGA
>Ga0137415_10001473_pt1 | contig 23318 bp, 21 predicted proteins | sample CZODoug3_1_1_16f_FD_183082 | JGI IMG/M metagenome (GOLD analysis project Ga0137415, IMG submission 183082) | Vadose zone soil fungal communities from Angelo Coast Range Reserve, California, USA - CZODoug3_1_1_16fungal (Hybrid Assembly) | ecosystem: Environmental > Terrestrial > Soil > Vadose...
TACGCCCTGTTACAAGCCGATCTGGAGGCTGGCGAAGGTACTTTCATCGCGCCCTCCTGGCTAAAGCGCCAACCGGATCCCAACGGGCTTCGGGCGTGCCCCAACGCGGCTTCGTGTCAGTCGTCGAATGCCTGGCTTGCTGTGTTCGCTGGCGTTCACGTTGCGCGAGCAACTCGGCGCGCTCTTTTTCCCGCTCGCGCCGGGCCTCTTCCTCCAGTCGTGCGGTCTCGCCCTCAGCCATGATGGGCACAGGACAGGCTGGCATGCCGGCTGACGTCAGATACTCGCTGAGCGGGCTACGGGAATACGGCGTCGAGAATTCGGCGATCAACGGCAGGTTGAGCGCCGCGAATACCGGCCGCCAGAGATCTCGCCCGCACTCGAGTGGCAGCGTACTTCAAGAGTAGGGTTGAACTGATACCAGCCGTGTGCCGCGCGCTTGAACAGGGCGCGATTGTAGGCGTAGTCGCGTTCCACTTCGTTGCGCGAGAGCAGATGGGACAGGTGTTGCCGTTTGTTGCGTGTAGTGCGCAGGACGTTCTCTGACAATGCCTCCCACGCCCTAAGTATCGCCTTTGTGTCGAGTGCGCAGTTGAGCGTGCGGTCGATGCGCGTGAATCGGGACTTGAACAACGTCCAGAACGTCTGGAACAGAAAATATTCGGACAGATGTTTGTCGATGCGCACCAGGCGCTCGCCAGCCTTCACGTCCACGTGCGCTGGCGCCAGCAGTTCGTAAAGCGCGGCACAGGGGCCGCGTGCGAACTGTGGGTCGCGGAAGGCCTCGCGCAGAGCCATATGTAACGCGTTGCAGCCGTACTGATCCGTCGATTCGCGGTCTGCGCCCCGTTCGAGCAGCGCTTCGACCAGCGCAGAATTGCCGGCGGCCGCGGCCGCCATCAGTGGCGTCTGATTCATGGTCGTGCGGTGGTCGATACCGTGGGTGTCGCACTGACGCAGCACATCCTTGAAGTTGCGTGCGGCGTAGGGCACGAGGTGTTTGCGGATGAGCGCGCTGCGCTGCTGCTCGAATCCCTGTGCACCGCCGAATTGCGCCACGCCAAAGGCCGCTTCCTGCGCGAGGTACGATGCCAACTCCGGCTCATCGTGGAAAGCCGCATATTCGTAGAGCCGCCGCTTTTGTTTTTCGCCCATCGCGCGTTCGCGGAAAACCTTGGCCAGCAGTTCGCGGACCGCCGGCTCGTCCAGTACGGGCCAAGGTGGCGGGGTTTGCTTGAGAATAGTGCGGCGGATGGCTTCGGCCTGTTCCTGCTTGCCCTGCAGCTCGAGTCTGCGCGCTTCCTTCTGCCATTCCTCGAGGCTCGATTGCCTGGCCTCCACCTGCGCCTCGCCGTTGGCCGTGGTCAGCTCGAGCAGGCCGAACAGAGGATGGCTGGTGTCGGATTCGACGAGATACAGGTTCTTCACGGCGCGGGTCAGCGCGACGTACAGCGCGTTGACGAAGAACTTGTAGACCTCCAGTGACTTGTCGCTCTTGTCGCGGGCGCGGCGATAGTCGAGCGTGTCGGTCTCGAGGTCCTGCTGCGTGACGCCCGCAGAGATTTCCGCAAATTCGCGCCGGTGGCCGGAAACGAAACGGTAGAGCACGATGTTCTCGTATTCCAGTCCCTTCGCTTCATGGATCGAGAAAAGGAGCGGCGTGGAAAAGTACTCGCGCGCTGCCAGCTTGTCTTCATCGCGCATGACCAGCACGGCGAACTGTGTGGACTGGCGAATCTTGCAGTCCAATTCGCGCTTGGACGCATCCTTGTCCGCGAGCAGCGTTGCCTTGCCCGGCTCCCCACCCATGGTCTCGACAAGGAAATTACTCTCCCGGTCGATGGAGCCGAAGCGCTGCTGTTTGATCTTGAGCAGCGTATTGGCCAGACGCGTGATTTCCAGTCCGTTGCGGAAGTTGGTTGTCAGAACGCGCAGTTGCTGCCGTTCCGCCAACTCCTGATCGCGCCAGAAGAGTGTCTTGACCTGGCTCCAGGAGAAGAAGTTGGGATGGACAATCTGGTTGGAGTCGCCGCATAGCATGAAGTGATCCGGAGTCTTGAGCGTCTTCAGCACCAGGGCGAGTTGTGCCGTAGTGAGATCCTGCACTTCATCCACCATGACGAAATCGTAACGCGGTGCGGCCAGCGCCAGCCAGTCCTGCGCGAGCAGGTTCAGGTCGTATAGCTTCGCCTCGGAGAGCCATGCCCGGTATTTCTCGAACAGGTCGTAGAGCCGGTCGCGTTCCTCCGCAGGAAAGATCGACTGGCGCACGCCCAGCGCCCGGTAGTCCTCGCGCGAGAGCATGCCACCCGCGCGCGCAACGATCACACCACGGATTTCCTCGAATGCCTGGTGTCCATCGACCTCTTTGAAAGCGTGCCCCTGGCGCATGCGCGCAAACCAGCTCGAAAATTCGCGCCAGCCCGCCTCGCGTCCTGCCGGCACGCGGATCGACTCGACGAACTCGCGGTAGGAGAGAAACGTTGCTTCCTGGCCCTCGCGCTCGAAGCCGTTGGCGTAGTACAGGTCGCGCGCGTTCTGCGCGAGGTACGTCGATTGGGTGACGTACAAAACTTCTCCATCGGCGTGTTTGAGCTTCTCCAGGGTGAGTGCGGTCTTGCCACTGCCAGCGCTGCCGACAACGATCAACGGGGGTGGTAGGCGATACACCGATTCCTGCGCGTCGTCGAAGGACAGCGGTTTGTCCAGAAAATGAACGGCGGTGCGCTCTGGGTGTAGGTAGCGCACCAGCTGTGCCTCCACTTGCGCTGCCTTCGCATCCACGTCGGCGATCCTCGTTTCGTCGATGTTTGCCCCACGCAGAAAGCGTGACTTGCCGTAATCGTGGTTCGCGATTACCTCCAGCATCAGCGCGCAGGTCTCCCCGCCATGCCGCACGAGTGCGAACAACAGGCGGTTGGCGTCATCGAGCCGGGCGCGGTAGAACTTGCCATGTCCCAGGTTCACGAGCTTCTTCACCTCCGCTGCGCGGAAGTTCTCGCGGGCGATGGCCTCGGTGGCTTTGCGGTACTGCGCCGCTACGCGTGCGGTGTCCAATCCGGTGTATTCGAGAATTCTCATGGGGATATCGAGAGCAAAATCGCTTCGTGAGTATAAATGGCAGGCAGATAATTCGAGATCCGCGCGAATCCGTGGCGCACTGGCTAATCTGGGGCATCAGGTTGGACGTGGCACCATTGCCAACATCCTGCGAAGAGAACGGGGCCAAACATGCTCCAGAGCGTGGCGTGCACACCCCGACGGCCGAGGTTTCTGGAGGCTCACTGGCGATCCGTACACGTCGCCGGCATCACTCTTTATCGCGGGGCACCCGGGCGCGTGTGATCGAGCTTCGCGTCTTCCGGTTCATCGGTCTCGCTTCCCTACATGCTTCGCGGCTTGGTGCGCGCGACGCTCGGTTTCATCCAGCAGCGCCCCGACGGCTCGAGACTTTTCAACTGTGGACGGACGGGAAACACGGCTGGTATTGCGGAAGCGCTGAAGCAAGTCAGCACGTACGCCACGACCCCCCTCGGTTGCAACACGATAGAGCAGGGCACTCTTTTCGGAATCGGGAAGAGCCGCGACCCAACGCTGCAATCGTCGGCGTGCCACCTTTTGGTCCATCGGTTCGCTCCTCGAGGCGGCAACCTGGATCAGATCTGCGCTGACGTATAGAAAGTCTGCGAGTACCTTGAGTGGCGCGCTGAGCGTCGCCATGCCTGGAGGGACTGGTGGTTCGGTTTCGTCGTCATCTAGATTGCCGCTCTGTGCGGACGACAGCCACGCCAAGTACAGCGCGCGGTGATCGCCTGCCGCGATGTCTGCCCGCAGGGCGACGAGCGACGAGAGAAGACCGGTACCGTCGTAGTCAGCACCCCAGTTGCCGCCTTCGTCCTCAGCGGCGAAATCCAGGATCACGATGTTGTCCTTCCGATGCGCGGAAACTGAGCGTCCACCCAGATACCGCTTCGCTGTTTTGATGTCGAGGGCAGCGGATGGCAGCCGCAGCATCAGGCGGTGCGTGCCCCAATTCGCGCAGTAGAGAAATGCGTCAAAATACTTGCGCATCCACATGGATGCGTCGCCTTTGAAATTGCCCCATTCGTAGTGATTGACGAATCGCGTGTCTGTAATGGTCGCGCGGGTTGAATACTTGCGTAGATCACGCATTTCACGCTGCGTGAGGGGGCGGTCGAGGGCCTGGAATTCGTAGTACTGATACTCGCTCATGGTGCAGTCTCGCGCCGCAACCGCTTCCTATCTCGTCGCGCCGCTTTCTTCTGGTCCAGAAGACGGACACGCTCCTCAATGGAGTGCACAACGTCCGGGCGATCCTTGCCGAAGCGCTTCCGGTAGAGGGACTGAATGAAGGCCGGCAGCGGCAGCTTCCAAGGTTCCTGATCGTGGTTATCGAGCTTGCCGAGCTTCCTGGGATTCATCCCCAGCTCGCGGGCCATTTGAACATGGGCATGTGAGAGGCCGTGGCGTTTGCGTGCGGTGATCCAGTCCTGCAGGTCATTGGGAATGCGAGGTGGTTTCGCGGGCATGTCTGGTTATCCACCGCTCGTTGACCATCGGCGATAGGCTTCTATCCATTCCGCACCCTCAGGCGCGCGCTTCGGAAGGGGCAGTTCGAGAATGCCGATTTTCTGGCGCTTGACACCTCGGCGGCAAATGGCGACGAGTTGTTCTGCGGCGCTGATCTCGAGGCTTTCGACGACAACCGGTACGCCCAATATTGTTGTTTCGAATGGCACGGCGAGATGATCCATGATCATTGTGTAGAACCCCATCCGCTGCTCAGACTCGTCGTATGCGTCGATAGTCGCGTCAGTGATGAGCACGTCGAGCTGCGACCGGTTCGGTGGCCAACGTCGGTGCTTTACCTTCCCAGGGAATACGGACGATACCTTTGCTCGAGGTGCTTTTGCCCGCGACCGACGCTTGCCGGTTGGATAGCTGCCCATAATGTTACTACGGCGCCGTCGGGGCTCGTGCCTCCGCGCGAAGACGCCACTCTCCGTCCTTTTCCAGGATCTTGAATTCTCCGATGAGCCGCAGGTCATGACCGAACGAGCTGCGCTTGCGCAGAATCATTTGCTCGATCAATGCCACGAGCGGCGGTTGGCCTGCGATTAGGTTTCGTAGCCTCGTCACCCATTCAGTATTGCCATGGACGGTGTCGTAAACCACCGCATTCCATATCGTCGAAGCGAGTTGCAAGACCTTCTCGGCTTCCTGGGCGGTGGGCGGCGCTCCCTCCTTTTCCAACAACGGTTCGGCAAACTCCAGAAAAGTTTCCGAGATCTTCCTGTCAGGAAATGACAGGTCGACTTTCATCGTCTGACCTCCCCGTAGGTCGCCGGCAGCCCCTTGCAAGGATGGAGAATCCCTTCCTACATTTAGATGGTTCGTCTGAACATCATTTTCGCGCTCGGCGGTAGTAGCACTTCGAGCCGGGAGAGGTCGATAGCTCGGAGAGTGGGGCCGGCTCTCTGCCACGTCTGGGAGCCCATGGAGGAAAATGGCTCCCGACTCGTGACGGGAGTAGGCCTCAAAGACGAACTCCAGCCAATATCGCGGGTTTGGCCCCCACTTGAAGTGTTGCTCGAGCGTCTCCGCGCGAGCACCTGCAGGCTTCTTGGATGCCACGCGGTCGAGATAGCTCGTCCAGGCGGCCACCTCGGGAGCGGTGAGCACGTAAGGTGATGTGAAAACCACGTGATCGGCGCTGGTGAGCGGTGGCGGCAGGACGCGGGTAAACCAGATCTCGCCAACCCGTCCGGAATAACCGGACGCGCACACGGCTGTGCAAGTATGGTCCGTTGCGAGATCCTGGAGCCGCACTCGCGCTCCGTCCCGCTCCTGGACGCGATAAATTCCCATTCTCGAATCCTGCAGTGCCTGCATGAGAGTCAGGATGCCGGGATGCGTACCGCATTCCGCCGCGACGGCGATGATGACGTGGCCCAGCGTTTCCCGGCGGGCGCCGATTCCCAGATCGTATGTCGACCAACACACAAAGAAGGACGTCGAGATTGGACTCATCGGCGGCCAGGATGGCGCGTACTCATCCTCGGCCGGACCTATTAGTTTTACGAAGGACTTCATCTCGGGCAACTGAAGGAGCTGCTCGGCCATGACCGACATCTGATTCTGGGCGTATACGTAGGCAGCGTGCGCGGGCTGCGTTTCGGCAAGCTGCTCTTTGGGCGTGACCGAGTTCTGCAGCGCCTTGGCGTACTCATGGCCTGCGCGGAAGGTTGCCAAGTCTACCACCTTCATTCGCATCTGCCGTCGCAGCGCCTCAATGACCCGGCGAGTGATCGGGCCGTGACGTGATTGAGTGCTCACGACAGGCCCAGTTCGCGACCCAGAACCTGGCGGACGAAGCCGTCGGGGCGCTCGGCCGCAACCCAATTTCGGATGATCGCCTTCGTCTCATCGGCGCGGCCGAGAGTCTTCGCCGCCTCGAGGGCCGAGTGGTAGGCGCTCCAGATATCGAGAGCCGTAATCTCGTAGCCGAAGCCGAGCAAGAGCCAGCGCAGGGCTGCAAGGCCTGCGCCCTTAAGCAAAGGCAGGCTCCCGTTCTGCATGATCACGAGCGGCCCGTGTCAGGGTCTTCGGATCACAAGGTGAGTCCCGAACCAGCTCCAGTGCCAAATCAAACATGCGCAGTTCCTTGGCCGCGGTGAACCACTTTCCCTCATCGCCCGGCGACCGTTGGACGAGATCGCGGAGGATCTGCTCGCGCGCGATGCTCGGGTACGCCTTCGCGATCTCGCGGAAGGTCGCGAGATACGTTCCTCCGGTATGTGCTGACAGACCGAAGCGCCGATACGCTTCCTCGATCCGGCCGGATTCCAGCAGAATCCGCTCGCACAGCCGGTCGGCGGCCCGGTCAGGCGTCCACGGGCCGCGAAGGGATTCGGTGAGTGCGATCGCGTCGTCATGTCTGCCCTGCGCCGCCAACGCTTTTACGGCATAGCACTTGTAGTGCCAGAAGTCGGTATGGGCGAGCAGCGAATAGAGGTCTTCGTAGCGACCGGCATGTAGCAGCGCGCTCAAGCATGCGGTCGTTCCGTGATAGTGCCCGCGTAGACTCTTGTCAGGGCTCAGCGCCATTTGAGTGATGCCGATCATGCTGTCAGCCCATGCGCTGGCGAGTTCTTGGGTCACGCACAACTCACCCCAGAGGTCTCTATGTAGGGTATCTGATCGTCAGCATGCGCCTCGTAGAGCCGCTCCAGCCACTTCTCGCGAACCGCGATGGATACATGTGCCGCACTGATGATCGAAACCAGAGCTTCGATGGCACGGTTGACGGCAGTCCCAATTGCCCCGGAGGAGCTGTCAACATGCTCGAGGGCCGGCGAGAGTCGCTCGATCAGGCGTACCGCCCCCTCTGCGGCGGCGGCCGGGTCGTTGCGGGAAACCGTCTTGATTTCGGCGACGGCTTCCTTGATCCGAGCCGCTGCCGTCGATGAGGACTTCCAGGTGAAAGAGTTAGGGCGGATCCGGGTAGGGAATAGCCACTTGTGAGTGGCGGATTCTTTGGTTGTCACGATCAGCGCGTCAAATACGAGTTCGCGAGGACGCAGTCCTCACACTTTCAATCATGGGGCTGAGTCGGACTGCTGGTTGTCAATCCACCGCTGTAAAGAATCGAGCATAGGAGGCAAGTCGTTCGCCAGCGCGTGCCAGATCAAGCGATGATCCAATCCTTCCTCATACCAGTGCGAAGCAATGTCGCGAAACCCTTTGGGCCCTGCCCAAGCGATGTTGGAATCGATCTGCGTCAACGTATGGTTAGGAATGCTCTTCAGTGCTTCGCCGAACCGGATCAGCAGACGTTCAATGGCAAGCTGGCGCTCGTTGTTGGCCAAATAGCTGTCTTCGGTGTCGTGTGCAACGAATTCCAACGCTTTGCGGCCGGCGCGCACTGCCGCCACGGCGGCGCTGAGAGGCGTTGCCGCACGCCCACCGCGGGACGTGTCAGAAGACACGGACGAGATCGCCACCGACGCGCCGCCGGAATTCCGGCAGGCGCCGCAGGCCATCGTAGTCGTGGATGTCTGCGGTGGTGCCTAGGATCGTGCGGCACAGGTCTCGTACGCGCACTAGGTCGAAGATCGAGAACCGCTGGTTCGACGGCTCGACGAGGAGGTCGACGTCGCTGTCCTCCCGAGCCTCGTTGCGCGCCACTGATCCGTATAGGAACAGCTGGCCGACGCCGAGTGCATGGAGTTGCTCACGGCGTTCGCGTAGAAGGTGGAGGGCATCATCGCGCTGCATTTGCTGATTTTACCCAGGATGGTTCGCGGCGTGCGAGGGTATTAGTGATTGATTTTAATGAGCTTACATAGCCCGTGAAGACCGCTGCCGGCGCGGTCCCCGGCGCCCACGGGACCGCGGCCAAAGCGCCGCGTTGCAATTCAGTGCACTTTGAGGCAAAGAGTTGCAACAGTCGGTAAACGCCAGATCCGCTTCGACGTGGCGGTTACAGCTATAACGCGAGGGGACCGCGTCAGCCCAGTGCCAAATTGAGTGCCAAATCCGGGGATCCAAGGGGAGTGCAGGGAACAGGAGTTCCAAGGGAATCAGTAAGTTACTGATCCGGCTTAGGCCCCCGGCGGGTTCGAGTCTCTCCCTTTCCATTATTGCCCTCGAATTGAAGCTCCCGTGCTAAATCGGGTGTCACGTCAGGAGGAGTTGTGGCAAAGAAAAAGCGACCGGCGCAGAACAGAACTGTCAAACCGCCCAAGGGATATGCCAAGGTACCTGGTAGCGAACGACGACCGGCGACGGGTGCTCGCCTGATCGGGCCTGCCGCGCCGCGCTCCACCTTAAGCGTAACCATTAGATTACGGCGGCGGCGAGATTCGCCCCCCCTTGCCCGATGCAAAGCATTGGTGGAAACCCCTCCCAGCGATCGGCAATATCTCAGTCGGGCCGATTTCGCGCAGGCCTACGGGGCTTCCAAATCCGATGTGGAAAAAGTAATCCGGTTCGTCGAAGCAAACCGCCTGAAGGTCAAAGAAATCAGCTCGGCCAGACGCGCGATTGTCGTCTCAGGTCGCGTAAGCGACATGGAACGAGCCTTTGCGGTCAAGCTCAATCGCTATCGGACTCCGGTGCAGTCATACCGCGGCCGTGAAGGCTGTATACATTTGCCCAAGGTCTTGCGACCTATCGTCACAGGCGTGTTTGGTTTGGATAACAGACGCATGGCGCACAGAGCTTCAACACCGGCCGGGAAAGGTGCTATCACGCCCCCGAAAGTAGCGGCTCTTTATGAATTTCCTACGCCCGCAGACGCCACCGGGCAAACTATCGGAATTATTGAGTTTGGTGGCGGGATTGTCATTGATCCAATGACCGGCAGGATGCCGGATCTTGACGCGTCGTTCGCCAAGTTAAAAATTCCGATATCGCGGCCCCCAACATTCGTTGGTCGGCCGCGGATGATGGGTGGCTAATGAAAAGGGCCTGTCGCAAGGCCCTTTTTTCATTCCCGCCGCGGTAACTCCGGACGCTCGATCGCTCGATCAGACCTGGATCAACAGCGAAGCCCACCCTGTGCTCCTTCTGGAGAAATGGCTCCGAATCGCCTGATATGACTGCAGATCGGCTCCATCGATACTGATAGTATATACAGTATTGTTGGATGTCACTTGACAACCAAATGGACACGAAGCAATCTATGGGTGAACACAATGGGACGAGCCAGACATCCGAAGAAGGAAGTCGAGGAGGCCGTTCGATATGCCGAAGCGAACGGTTGGCGGGTGGTGATGGGCGGCAGCCATGCGTGGGGCAGAATTTATTGTCCGTATAACGATGTTGAGTGTCGTTGTGGCGAGTTTTGCATCACCAGCATTTGGAGCACTCCAAAAAATCCGGGCAATCATGCGAGGCAGATCGTGCGCGTGGTGAGTAACTGCTGTAGGCGGCGGGCTGCTGTGGGGAGTTGACTGAGAGATGGAATACGAGTTCGAATTGAAATTTAGCATTGCGGCGGATCTTGCTGATTCCGGCGAACTCGTAGAGCGTCTGGGTGAAGCGGGTTGTGATGACGCCTTGGTTGGCGTTGGCCAATCTGGGCGAATTGCATTGAGATTCACCCGAGAGGCCGAGTCGGCAAAGGAGGCTGTCTCGACCGCTCTGGAGAACGTGAAGAAGGCCATCCCAACCGCAACGCTCATCGAGGCCGGCCCGGACTTTGTGGGACTGACCGATGTGGCCGACATCCTGGGAGTGTCGCGCCAGAACATGCGAAAGCTCATGTTGGCGCACGCGGCGACATTCCCTGCTCCCGTTCACGAGGGGAGTACAGCCATCTGGCACCTGGAGCCGCTACTTCAATGGCTCCGAAGCAAAGGTGGCTATGAAATCAGTCAGCAGCAGATCGATGTGGCGCATATCGCGATGCAGATCAATCTGATCAAAGCAACCGATCGGCTGGATCTGCCGGTGCAACGCAAACTTCGGGCATTGGTTGCTTAATTGCGTTCGCACCGCGCGATCTGGACGCGGTCAGAGGAGGCGCCATTTCGGGTCGCAATGACGGGCTGCCGCTCGGCTGACTGCCAGGGCTTTTGCGGCCACCAATGTGATGTTGGCGCTCATAGCGGGGTTTCAGTTGATGCGCCAGATGATGGGACTTACGGCCCTGGCGAAGGCGGAGCCGAAGGCCCTGGTGAAAGTGCTGGGCCCACTGTTCGAGCAATTGCTCAGATGAGTTGCACACAGGAGCGGCGACGGGCCGGACCTCTCCACTGAGCGCGGCCTCTTCATCGATGCGGTCCGCGCAACTGAACGCAGGCGTCTCGACTGGTATGATATCGGGCCGGGTGGCGCGCGGCTTCCGGGGTGTGAATCCCCTGCGCGAGCTTACGTGGTAGGATCGCCGCCCCCGCGACAGGCGGGTTCGGTTACTGCACGCCTTTTCAGTTGTGGTGGCCCGTATCGGCTTCTCCGCGACGACCAGTCGTGAATCCCGTCAGGGCCGGAAGGCAGCAGCGGCAGCGATGATGTCGGGTGCCGGAGTTTCGGCTGATACGGGTCATCTCCTCATGCGCTGCGCGCAACTGTCCTGGGGGATTCGCGAAGCGCGAACCCCCGAAGATTGGCGGCGCTGGCGCGCCGAGTAAGATCGAGGGTAGATGGCTTATACCGCTCTGGCGCGGACATGGCGCCCCAAAAAATTTGCCGAGCTCGTCGGGCAGGAGCATGTGCGTCGGGCGTTGACGAATGCGCTCGAGACCGGGCGGGTGCATCACGCGTTTCTGTTTACCGGCACCCGGGGTGTCGGCAAGACGACGATTGCGCGCATCTTCGCCAAGTGCCTCAACTGCGAGACGGGCGTTACGGCCACGCCTTGCGGTGTCTGCGGCGCTTGCCGCGAGATTGATTCCGGGCGCTTCGTCGATCTCGTCGAAGTCGACGCCGCGTCGAACACCAAGGTGGACGATACGCGCGAACTGCTCGACAACGTCCAGTACGCGCCCGCGCGAGGTCGCTACAAGGTCTACCTCATCGACGAAGTGCACATGCTTTCGACGCACTCCTTTAATGCGTTGTTGAAAACGCTGGAGGAGCCGCCGCCCCATGTGAAATTCCTGCTTGCTACAACGGATCCGCAGAAGTTGCCCGTGACGGTGTTGTCGCGGTGTCTGCAATTCAACTTGAAGCGGTTGCCGGTTTCGCTGATTGCGGAACGGATGCGGGAGATCCTCGAGAAGGAGGGGGTTCCTTTTGAGGCCGCGGGACTGCGGCTGGTTGCACAGGCGGCTGACGGCAGCATGCGGGACGGCCTGTCGCTGCTCGATCAGTTGATTGCATTTGGTGGCGGGAAGGCGGGCGAGGAAGAGGCGCGTGCCATGCTCGGCACCATCGCGCGCGATCACGTGGTGCGGCTGGCTGAATTGTTGGGTGCGATGGATGTGCCTGAGCTGTTGAGTTGCGCGCGGTCGCTCGAGGAGTTTGCGCCTGATTATGCGCAGGTGCTCGACGAGCTGGCCGCCCTGTTTGTCCGCATCGCCATGAAGCAGGCGGTCAGCGATTTCGAAGGTGACGAGCTGTACGACCCGGAGGTGCTGACACGCCTCGCGAAGGCTATTGCGCCTGAGGACGTGCAGTTGTTTTACCAGACGGCCATCACGGGGCGGCGCGATCTGGGGCTCGCGCCTGATCCGCGGGCCGGGTTTGAGATGACGTTGCTGCGGATGATTGCGTTTCGGCCGTTGGGGGAGGCGGAGCAGTTGCGTGGGGGGCCGTCTGCTGGCGGTGGCGGCGCTGGTGGCTCGGGCTCGGGCGGTGGTGCCGCGGCTGCACGGGCTGCTGCAGCTGCGGCGGCTGCCGGGGCGGGGCGCGGCGGTGGGGGGCGCACCAGTGCTGCGGCCGGCTCGGGCGGCGGGCTAGGTGCCGATGCGAGTGCCGGTGCCGGCGAGGGTTCCGGTGGCGGCCCTGCGGGAACTGGCGGCGGTGTGCTTGGGAGTGGCCGCCCGTTCGGTGGTTTGGACGCTGGTGACAGTGCGGCTGGCGCATCGGTGACACCCCCCATGTCTGGTGCGGGTGGTTCGCCAATGTCCGGCGCTGCCGCTGCACGGGCTGCTGGTGCGGCTGCGGCCGCGGGCAGGGGTGGGGCGAGCGTGGGCGGTGGCGCCAAGGGCGGAGGCGCTGCGGGCAGCGTCGCATCAATGCGGGCCGCTCAGGCCGGTAGTGCGCCTTCGAGCACCAGCTCCGGATTCGGCGACGGTTATGGCAGCGGCGACCAGATCGCTGGTGGCGCGCCCGATCGTTCCTCGTCGCGTGTCTCTGGCGGCGTGCCCGGTGGCTCAGTGCCGGGTGTCGCTGGCGCGGCATCGGGCGGTCCGGCGTCCGGTGGGATCCATGGCAGCGCAGCAGTCGGTGGCACTACGCAGGTCCGCGGTGCGGTAGGTGCCGGCGCGGCAGCCTACGACATGACCAGTGGCGGCGGGGCGGCCGCTCGCGGCGCGTCTGGCCCCACTGGGCGAGCCGGCGCGGGGACGAGCGGCGCCTCAACCCCATCACTCACCACCACCGATATTGGCGAACCCTGGTCCACCCTCATCACCCGCCTGGAACTCGGCGGCGCAGCCCGCCAGCTAGCCAGCAATTGCCAAGTGATGAGCCGCCAAGGCAGCGTACTGCGCCTCGCGCTGGACGCCCGCAACAAGCACATGCGGACGCCTGCGCAGGAGGACAAGCTTGCGCAGGCACTCTCGCGCCATTTTGGCCAGCCGATTCGGCTAGAGTTTGAAACAGCGGCGAGCGGCATCGAAACACCCGCGCTGGCTGAGCAACGCGCCTCGATGGAGGATCTCGACGCCGCCCGACGGGCGTTCGAATCCGATCCAGGCGTGCAAGGGTTGCGCGAGCGCTTTGGCGCTACGCTGTTGCCCGATACCATCCGTCCCGTAAAGTAATCTTTTTTATTCAGTCGTCAGGAGCGCCCAACCATGCGCGGCAATATCGGCAACATGATGAAACAGGCCCAGCAGATGCAGGCCAACATGCAGAAGGTGCAGGCCGAAATCGCAAATATTGAAGTCAGCGGCGAGTCGGGCGGCGGCATGGTCAAGGTGCTCATGACCGGCAAGCACGAAGTGAAGCGAGTCACCATCGAGCCGGCCGTGGCCGGTGAAGACCGCGAAATGCTCGAGGATCTGGTGGCCGCTGCCATCAACGATGCGGTTCACAAGGTGGAGGCCCAGGTCTCTGCAAAGATGGCCGCCGTTACCGCAGGCATGCAACTGCCGCCGGGATTGAAATTACCTTTCTGATGTGACGTGAAGCATTCTCCTCATCTGACTCAGCTCATAGACGCGCTCCGTGCCTTGCCGGGTGTTGGCCCCAAGACGGCTCAGCGCATGGCGTTCCACCTCCTTCAGGAAGGCAGGTCGGGTGCGCGTGCGCTCGCAAGTGCGTTGGATGTTGCGTTGGAGTCGGTCGTTCGGTGTGGCCGCTGTCGGATGCTCACGGAGGAACCACTGTGCTCAACCTGTTCGGCGTCGCACCGGGACTCTTCGCTGTTGTGTGTCGTCGAATCGCCAGCCGATGTGGTTGCTATCGAGCAGTCGGGTAGTTACCGAGGCCGGTATTTCGTGTTGATGGGGCACTTGTCGCCGCTCGATGGAATCGGTCCGGAGCAACTCGGTGTTCGCGACCTCGAAGCCATTCTCAACGAAGGGGCTGTGCGGGAGTTGATCCTTGCCACCAATCCGACTGTGGAAGGGGAGGCGACCGCGCATTTCCTCGGCGAGCTCGCCACCCGGAGAGGGATTCGCGCCAGCCGGATTGCACATGGAGTTCCCATCGGTGGAGAATTGGAGTATGTCGATGGCGGCACGCTTGCGCATGCGCTGGCGGGTCGTCAGTCCGTTATCTGAGTGCCGGCGGTGAGAGCACTCATCAGCCTTTTGGCGGTTTCATTGGCCGTCGCCAGCCATGCCGCCGAGAAAAAATACTACCAACAACTGACGGTCGCGCCCGCGGGCATTGCAAATCCGCACGTCACCGTAGCCATGGGGCCGGTTGTCCGTTTCAAGTGGTTTGAGTACGCGGGGCACGACACCGTGTTTGATCGACCGCTGCTGCCGGGGACCTATCGCAACCCGGTACTCGCCGGCTTTTATCCGGATCCCAGCGTTACGCGCGCGGGCGACACGTACTATCTGGTCAACTCCACGTTCGCTTATTTTCCAGGTATCCCGGTGTTTGAAAGCCTCGATCTCGTGCACTGGCGGCAGATCGGCAACGTCATCGATCGGCGTCAGATGTATCTTGATGGCAAAGGCGTTTCCCGGGGAATTTTCGCGCCGACGATCCGCTTCCACGACGGGCTGTTCTATGTGATCACCACCGCGGTGGATTCGGGCGGCAACGTCCTGTTTTTAGCCAAAAATCCCGCAGGTCCGTGGTCGGACCCGATTCCACTGCCATCCCTCGAAGGCATCGACCCCTCGCTGTTTTTCGACGCGAACGGCAAGGTCTACGTGTTGAACAACGGTCTGCCCGTGGGTGCGCCAAAGTACGACGGGCACCGCGCGATCTGGATTCAGGAGTTCGACCTCGCGTCGCGGAGACTCTTCGGCCCGCGCAAAGTTCTCATCAACGGCGGCGTCGACTTCTCGAAGCATCCGGTCTGGATTGAAGGTCCGCACATGTACCTGCACGACGGTTGGTACATTCTGATGTGTGCTGAGGGCGGGACGAGCATCCAACACTCCGAAGTCGTCTTGCGGGCGCGATCGCCGTGGGGACCGTTCAAACCGTTTGCGGGTAACCCGATTCTGACGCAACGCGGTCTGCCGGCCGATCGCGCCGATCCGATCACAAATGCGGGGCATGCTGACCTCGTCGAGGCGAGCGATGGCACCTGGTGGGCTGTATTCCTCGCTTCTCGGCCATACGAAAGCGTTCACTACAACACGGGTCGCGAGACATTCATGCTCCCCGTGACATGGCGCGATGGCTGGCCAACCATACTGCCGGCGGGAAAGGCGATCCCGTACATAGTCGAGGCACCCAAGGTCGCGGCCGGCGCCACGTCGGTCGCGGGTGCGAACCGCACCGACCAACTCACCCCCACCACAGGCAACTTCACCTGGCGCGACGACTTCAGCTCGCCCGTCCTGCGCCAACAATGGTTGTACGTCCGCACCCCGATAGTCTCCTGGGCCGATCTAACCAACCGCCCGGGCTGGCTCACCATCCACGCACTGCATGTGCCACTGCAAAGTCGGCAAAACGTGTCGTTTCTGGCACGGCGACAACAACATATGGCGTTCAATGCCAGCACGGAGTTGGAGGCTCCAGCGAATCCGGGCGGCGTTTCGGCCGGATTGGCGGCGTTCCAGAACGAGGACTATTGGTACTTTCTGGGAGTGCGCCGCATCCCGGTTCCCGGACGCGAGCTGGAATCGCGTCTCGAGATGTTTCTGGAAAAACGCGCCGGCAAGCACACCGAGACGATTGCAGCGACAACACTCGACGGTGCCGTCGCGCGAATCAAACTACAGATCGTTGCGAACGCGCGCGATTACTCGTTCTACTTTGACCCTGACGGATCAGGTTGGAAGGCGTTGATGGAGCATGCGGACGGCTCCATATTGAGCACCGACGTGGCCGGGGGTTTTGTGGGTGCAATGGTAGGCCCGTACGCTCGCGCGGACTGACCGGCCTATTGGCGTATAAAATCGAACTTTTGGCGCATTAGCGCCGAATTGCGCCAATCCAGGCCCGCCGCTAACTACCGTCTCCCCCCCGGACTACGCTTCTGCGGCCCCCGCGCCTCAGTCAACTCCTCAAACAACCGCCGCAGCCGGCGGTAACTCTCATACCGCCGCGGGTGCATCGTCCCCGCCTCGGAGGCGGTAATAACCGCGCACCCGGGCTCCCGCATGTGCCGACAATCGGTAAAGCGGCACTCCGGCGCGAGACGTGCGACCTCGATGAATCCCAGGTGACCGCTGTCCAGGCGGTCGATAGCCGGCGCGAAGTCGCGGACACCTGGCGAGTCGATCAGGCTGCCGCCGTCCGGCAGATCAAACAGGTGAGAAGCTGTGGTTGTGTGTCGGCCTTCCTCCTCGCGGACGAGTTCACCGACTTCGATATCCGCCTTGGGCACGAGCCGGCGGATCAGCGAGGACTTGCCGACGCCGGACTGACCAACGAGCGCCGAGGTGTCACCTGCACACGCGGCGAGTACAGCGTCCATGCCGTCGCCTGTGCGTGTTGAGCAACCGAGCCAGTCGTAACCGATGGTCTGGTAGACATCCAGCTCTCGCTGCAGATCCGGCTCAATTCCCAGCTCGCTCTTGTTCAACACGAGCGTCGCTGAAATTCCCCCCGAAGTCGCTGCCGCAATGTAGCGATCCAAAACGAACAAATCAGGCTTGGGATTCGGCGCCAGCACCACGAGCAGCTGTGACAGGTTGGCCACGATGGGCTCTGAGCCGCCGCGCAGGTTTGATCGGTAGAGCGCATTCCGGCGCGGAAGCAGCTCGAGCACGTGGGTCTCGCCGGTACGCGCGTCATCTCTGCACAGGACATTGTCGCCCGCGACAATGACGAGCCCGCGACCAAATGGCCGAGCCTTGAGCTCTCGTGCAGTCGCGTCGCGCACCAGAAGGTGGCGCCCGAAAGTCGCGACCACCAGCGCGTTGAAGGTGTCATCCATCGCAGGAGCCTGGCTGACTAATGATCGCCTGCTGCGACCGTCCCGCAGCGGCATATTTTCGCGAACGTTTCACTTACATAGTATCGGCTATGCGCGCGAAACGTTCGCGAAAATCTGCTCGCTGGGGGCCGCCCTCGCGACGGCGATCATTAGTCAGCCAGGCTCCCGGGTAGCCTCTGCTAAACTCCACCTCAACCTTTGAATCGCGGTGGCGCACATCCCATGCCGAGCAGCGACAATCTGATCTGGATCGACCTCGAGATGACGGGCCTGAAGCCGGAATCCGATTCCATCATCGAAATCGCCACTGTCGTGACGGACAAGGAGCTCGTCGTCATCGCCGACGGCCCCGTATTCGCGATCCATCAGTCCGAAGCGGTGCTCGCGCTCATGGACGACTGGAACCAGAAACAGCACGGCTCATCCGGACTGGCGGCGCGTGTTCGCGCCAGCACCACCACCGAAGCGGAGGCTGAGGCGCGCACCATCGAGTTTCTGACTCCGCTGGTAAAAGCGGGAGCGTCACCCATGTGCGGCAACAGTATCTGCCAGGACCGGCGCTTTCTGGCCCGTCACATGCCGAAGCTCGAGCGATTTTTCCACTATCGCAATCTCGACGTCAGTACCCTGAAGGAGCTTGCACGCCGCTGGGCGCCTGGCGTCACGGAGAGCTTTTCAAAGCAGGGTACCCACCTGGCCCATGCTGATATTCATGAATCCATCCGCGAGCTCAAGCACTATCGTGCGAAGCTCTTCGCGCCGGCGTACGCAGGCCAGTAAGAGACATTGTCATGCAGACTGAATCCGCAACCGTTCCCACTTTTGCAGACGTTGCCGCCGCGGCGGATCGCATCAGTTCACGACTGTTGCGGACGCCCGTAATGAGCTCTGCCGCCCTCGACAAGCGAGCGGATCGGCGTGTCGTGTTCAAGTGTGAGAATCTTCAGCACGGCGGTGCGTTCAAATATCGCGGCGCGCTGAATGCGATCCTGCCGCTCGCGATGGCAGGCAATGTCATCGCGGTTGCAACGCATTCGTCCGGAAATCATGGCACTGCTGTTGCGCTCGCCGCCAAAGTCTGCGGCCTCGATGCTTACGTCGTTGTGCCACGCGATTCCGCGCGTCCCAAGATTGCAAATATCGAGCAGGCCGGAGCGGAGTTGATCTACTGCGAGCCCGGGCTTCCTGCGCGTGAAGCTGCGTTAGCTGAGGTGATAAAGAAAACAGGCGCCCATCTCGTTCACCCATTCGACGACGCAAGAGTGATTGCAGGGCAGGGGACCGCGACTCTCGAGCTGCTCGCCGAAGAGCCTGACCTCGATGTCATCTGTACGCCCATCGGTGGCGGTGGATTGATTGGCGGAACGGCCCTGGCCGCGAAGGCCATGGCGCCGCGCTGCCGTGTTATCGGTGCGGAGCCGCAGATGGCTGACGATGCTTATCGCTCGTTCAAAACCGGCAAGAGGTTGTCGGTTACCACTCCCGCAACCATAGCGGATGGACTGCGTGGCTCAATCGGTGTGTTGAATTTTGCGCTGCTGCAGAGCCACGTTGACGATGTGGTCACGGTGAGCGAGCGGGAGATTGTCGACGGCATGAGGATCGCGCTGCAGGATCTCAAGCTGCTGATCGAGCCTTCATCCGCGGTCGCGGTGGCTGCATTGCTGGCCGGCAAGTTGGGAACCAGCGGTCAGCGCGTGGGAATCATCATTTCAGGCGGTAACGTCGATCTCGAGCAGTGTCCGTTTCTGCGCGGAGAGACCATCAAATGATCGATGAGTACGTGACTCATAGCGGTGGGTGCCATTGCGGCGCCGTAGCGTTTGAGGTTGAGGCGCCTGCGAAGATGGTTGCGAGCGATTGCAATTGCTCGATTTGCAGGATGAGTGGTTACTTGCATCTCATCGTGCCGCGCTCGCGTTTTCACCTGCTGCAGGGTGCCGATGCGCTGACGGAGTACAAATTCAACACCAGGACGGCGCGTCATTTGTTCTGCGGCCGTTGTGGCGTGAAGTCGTTCTATGTGCCGCGATCCAATCCCGATGGCTACAGTGTGAATGTCCGCTGCCTCGACTCCGCGACCATCGAGCACGTTGAAGTGCAATTGTTCGACGACAACGATCGGCCGTCGTCGGAAGCCAAAATCCGCGGGCTGTCGCAGGAGATCTGAACGGCCCGAGGCCGTCCGCGGCCGCCTACAGCCCCGGATCCGTCTGCCCGCTTACAGGATCGTCTGATCGTTCTCGGACTTTGACGGTTGCTTCTGTGCCAGGAACATCCAAGTCTCAACCACCGTATCCGGGTTGAGCGACATGCTCTCGATTCCCTGCTCCTGCAGCCAGTGCGCGAGCTCGGGATGATCGGAAGGGCCCTGCCCACAGATGCCGACATACTTCTTGCGGCGCTTGCAGGCGGAAATCGCCATGGCCAGCAGAATCTTCACAGCCTCGTCGCGCTCGTCGAACGCCTTCGCCACAATCGACGAATCGCGATCCAATCCCAACGTCAGCTGTGTCATGTCGTTCGAGCCGATCGACATGCCATCGAAGTGGTCGAGGTACTCATCCGCGAGCAGGGCGTTGGTGGGCAACTCACACATCATGATGATCTTCAGACCGTCGACGCCGCTCTTCAGGCCATTCAACCTCAACAGCTCGGTAACCTGTTTCGCTTCCTTGATCGTCCTGACGAACGGCACCATCACCTGAACGTTGGTGAGGCCCATGGTCTCGCGAACCTTCTTCAGCGCACGACACTCGAGCTCGAAGCACGGTCGGAATGTCTCATCGACGTAACGCGAAGCGCCGCGGAAGCCGAGCATCGGGTTTTCTTCATCCGGCTCGTAGCGCGAGCCCCCGATGAGGTTGGCATATTCATTCGACTTGAAATCGGACAACCGCACGATCACCGGCTCCGGCGCAAACGCCGCCGCAATCTGCGAAATTCCCTCCGCCAGCTTGTCGATATAGAATCCCACCGGATCGGAATAGCCGGCCATCTGGGTTCGAATCTGGTCCTGCAACTCGCCATCCAGGCGGTCGAATTCCAACAACGCGCGCGGATGAACGCCAATCATCCGGTTGATGATGAATTCCAACCGGGCAAGTCCCACGCCGCGATGCGGAATGCTCGCGAAATCGAAGGCGCGATCCGGATTGCCCACGTTCATCATGATCTTCACGTCGATCTTGGGCAGCGAGTCGAGCTCAATCTGCTTGCGCTCAAACTCCAGCAGTCCCTCGTAGACATAGCCGCTGTCGCCTTCCGCGCAGGATACCGTCACTTCCTGGCCCTCGCGGATCTTCTGCGTGGCGTCCCCACAACCCACCACAGCCGGAATACCCAACTCACGCGCAATAATAGCCGCATGACACGTGCGTCCACCCCGATTCGTCACAATCGCCGCCGCACGTTTCATGACCGGCTCCCAATCAGGATCCGTCATGTCAGCGACCAACACGTCGCCGGTCTGGACGCGGGCCATCTCGGAAATATCCTTGATCACCCGCGCGGGACCCGAGCCGATGCGCGAGCCGATGCTGCGGCCCTCGGACAACACTTTCGAGCGTGTCTTGAGCGAGAATCGCTGAATCGTCCGTCCCACACGGCTCTGAACCGTCTCCGGTCGCGCCTGCAGGATGTAGATTTCGCCCGTCGAGCCATCCTTGCCCCACTCGATATCCATCGGAGTCTTGTAGTGCTGCTCGATGGTCAGCGCCTGGCGTGACAGTGTCAGGATGTCTGCATCGTCGATGCAGAAGCGCATGCGCTCGGCCTGCGACACGTCCACTGTCTGAACGCGCTCGGAAGAGCCCGCCGGCGCATAAATCATCTTGATGGCTTTGCCACCGAGGTTGCGCCGCAGAATGGGATACTTGCCCGCACGTAGGGAGTTCTTGTAGACGTAGAACTCGTCAGGGTTGACTGCGCCCTGTACGACGGTCTCGCCCAGGCCGTATGAGGCAGTGATGAATACAACATCACGGAATCCAGAGTCGGTGTCGAGCGTAAACATGACACCACTGGCGCCCAGATCGCTGCGGACCATGTGTTGCACACCGGCCGACAACGCAACCGCGTTGTGATCAAAATTCTGATGCACGCGATACGAAATCGCCCGATCATTGAACAACGACGCAAACACCTCGTGCATCGCCTTCAGCACACTCTCCTCACCACGCACATTGAGGAACGTCTCCTGCTGTCCCGCAAAAGAGGCCTCAGGCAAGTCTTCTGCGGTGGCAGAGGAGCGCACGGCGACCGCGATTTCCTTGCCATTGCTCATCTTGCGCAGCTCGTCGGTCACGGCCTTCTGAAAGTCAGGCGGAAACGGCGTTGACATGATCCAGCCGCGGATGCGCGCGCCGGTGGCCGCGAGAGCGCTAACATCGTCGACATTCAGCGAGGCGAGCTCCGCACGGATGCGATCGTTCAGGCCTCCCTGTTTCAGGAAGTCCCGGTATGCCTGCGCCGTCGTGGCGAAGCCACCCGGCACCTGTACCCCCAGGTTGGCCAAGGAGCCAATCATTTCTCCCAGGGAGGCGTTCTTGCCGCCGACGGTCTCGACATCGTGCATGCCCAGACGCTCAAAAGGGATCACATACGTGTTCAAAGGCTCTCCTCAGCTATAACTTCCGGTCGGTCGTACGGCGTAACAGAGCTTGCTCCGGCGGCACGGCGGTGAAACACTCGTAACTCCACCGGGTAACCGTACGGGCCTCGCGCTGTGAGTCGTCGAACCGTTTTCTTCGTTTCGGACCAGACAGGTGTGACTGCGGAAACCATGGGCCACAGTCTCATGACGCAGTTTGAAGGCTTGGAATTTCGACCAGTAACTTTGCCATTTGTGTCGAGCGTTGACAAGGCGCACGAGGCTGTCAGGCGGATCAACCGCGCCGCCGAGGAAGAGGGCATCCGGCCCATCATTTTCAGCACCCTGGTGCAGGATGATCTGCGCGATATCGTCATGACTGCAAATGGCTTGTTTCTGGATTTCTTTGCTGCCTTCGTGGGGCCGCTCGAGCGCGAGCTCAACACACGCTCCACACACCGCGCCGGACGCGCGCACGGCATGGCGGACATCGCTGCCTACACCGCCAGAATCAACGCTACGAATTTTGCTCTCTCCAATGACGATGGCACCGGTGGCGACTACGCGCATGCCGATGTGATTCTGGTCGGAGTGTCACGCTCCGGTAAGACTCCCACGTGTCTGTACATGGCGCTTCAGTATGGAGTGTTCGCAGCCAACTATCCCCTCACCGAGGAGGATCTCGAGGCCGGCAAACTGCCCAAGCGCCTGGAGCCCCATCGGCGCAAATTGTTCGCTCTGTCAATTAAACCCGAACGACTGCAACAAATACGCAACGAGCGCCGTCCCGACAGCCGCTACTCCTCCCGCCAGCAGGTGCAATACGAGCTGCGGGCGGCGGATGCCATGTTTACGCGCTACGCAATACCATGTCTCGACACGACGGAATGTTCCATCGAAGAGATCGCGAGCCGCATTCTAAACACCTCCGGTATCGAGCGCCGTCTGCGCCCTTGAAAACGGGTGCGGATGGCACGATTCATGCGTGTCATTCCACGCCGATGCTGACTCAAAATCACACTCTGCGTGGCTTGCACGAACGCCTGCCTGAGTTATAGTCAACAGAATGCTGAATGACACCCTGACACCCGTTACCTGGCGCGCCCGGCCCCGCAGCTTCGTCGCGCTCATGGGACTGTACGAGAGCAACTACATCCGTCTCAGTTGGCTCGCCGGCGATCTCGTGGCCCTCGATGGCCAGCATCGCTCGCTGGTCGCCGGAGACTGTGACCTCCTTCTCACGCTGACGGAACGCTCGCCTTATACCAGCACCGTGAATTTGACGTATCTCTTACCTCGAGAGGGCTTACCTCAAGAGGGGCTACCAGATGAAGGCGGCGAATCGCGCTTCCCGGACATGCAGTTGCGGATCTATCACGATGCGCACCTGGCCGAAGCCCACGAATGGGCGGGAACCCATACGCAGCCTGTTTTGAAAGCACTGCGTACCCATGCGGAGCGTGAACTGGATCAGCGCTGGGCCCGCAACGTGATGCTAAACAAGTGGCTGGAATATTG